>Ga0070697_100001505_pt1 | contig 17701 bp, 13 predicted proteins | sample KBSK1501metaG_FD_65475 | JGI IMG/M metagenome (GOLD analysis project Ga0070697, IMG submission 65475) | Corn, switchgrass and miscanthus rhizosphere microbial communities from Kellogg Biological Station, Michigan, USA - KBS K1-50-1 metaG | ecosystem: Host-associated > Plants > Roots >... | reverse complement strand
CGCTCGATATCTTCCAGATCGGTGCTGGTGAGCCTGGAGCTGGGAGCCTCAACTCCCAGCTCGCCCCCCGGGATGGCCGTGGTGATGGATGGGGGCAGATCATGGAAATCAATGGTCCGGTGGTCGCCCAGTGCTACGGCACGTTCAATGCAATTCTCCAGTTCGCGCACATTCCCCGGCCAGTCATATTGCAGTAATGACTTCATGGCTGCAGTAGTAACCTGAATCGAGGCGCCGTGAGCGTAGCGCTCCAGAAACCAGTGCGCCAGCATGGGAATATCAGAGCGGCGTTCGCGCAACGAGGGCAGGCGCACGGTCACCACGTTCAGACGGAAGTAGAGGTCCTTGCGGAACGTGCCGTCACGATACTCGGCTTCGAGATCGCGATTGGTGGCGGCGATCACGCGCACATCCACTTTCACCTTCTGATTGCTGCCCACAGGACGGACTTCCTTCTCCTGTAGAACGCGCAGCAGCTTGGCCTGCATCTCCTGCGGCAGCTCACCAATCTCGTCCAGAAAAATAGTCCCGCCATTCGCCGACTGAAACAAACCCGTCCGCGATTTCACTGCTCCGGTAAAAGCGCCCTTTTCGTAACCAAACAGCTCGCTTTCGATCAATGTAGGGACGAGCGATCCGCAATCCACGGCCACAAACGGACGTTTGGCGAACGGGCCACGGAAGTGGATGGCGCGTGCCACCAGTTCCTTGCCGGTACCACTTTCGCCAGTGATCAGGACCGGAGTGTGCGTGTCCTTCAAGCGCGAAATCATGCGCAATACGTCCTGGATTTTGGTGGATGCCCCCACAATTCCATGCAGTTCCGTCTCTGTGTCCACGCGCTCGCGGAGAAATTCGTTTTCCTCCACCAGGCGAACTTTTTCCGCCATCCGGCGTAGGAAGAGGCGTAATTCCTCCAGTGGGGAAAAAGGTTTGCTGATGTAGTCGTAGGCGCCGAGCTTCATCGCCTGCACCGCAGTTTCGACCGATCCATGACCGGTCATGACCGCAACCTCGGCACGGGGAAGCATCTTCTTCACCCTTTCGAGGAAGGTGAGCCCGGACATGTTCGGCATCACCATGTCTGTAAGAATGATGTGCGCAGGCTGCTCTTCGAGCAGGGCCAAAGCCGACTCCCCGCCGTCGGCCTCCATGCAGATAAACCCGAGGGCCTCGCCCACGGTCACGCAGAGCTGGCGGATGCTCTGCTCGTCATCGACGATCAGGAGGCGGATTCGCAGGTCTTCGCTCACAGTGCCTTCCCCATGGTTTTTTCGACTACTGAGATGAACTGCTGCACCCGGAATGGTTTCTCCACGCAGGGAGCGCCCGTCTCGCGCAGGGTGGCGACAGTTTCTTCATTGGCGATATCCCCGGTGATGAAGACGATGCGATCCGTCAGTTCGGGACGGTGCCGCACCACCCAGGCGTGGACGTCGGCTCCGTTTACTCCTCCTGGCGTGCGCATGTCGGAGACCACACCCAGAAATTCTCCCGACTCCAACAGCCGCACTCCTTGGGCGCCCGACTCGGTGCAGACCACCGAGTAGCCGCTGCGCTCCAGCGCGGCTCGGACGTAGGCCATCACGGCAGGCTCATCCTCGATGAGCAATACCGGCAACGCTGCGGGCTTGGTGACAGGCTGCGTGGTCATCGTTGTAAGACCCCGGCAGCGGCCCCGACCGAAGCCGTTTCTGGCGTAGCAGGAAGGCTTACCACGAATGTCGCACCCTGCCCGCCGGTGTTGTTGTAACAAAGAATCTCGCCGCCATGCTCGTGCACAATGCCATAGCAGATACTCAATCCGAGGCCGGTTCCCTTACCTACCTCCTTGGTGGTGAAGAACGGATCGAAGATGCGGTCAGGGTGCGAGATTCCAGGCCCATTGTCGCGAAACGAGATCTCAACCGCGTTGCCCTTGCGCGTGGTAGCAATCTCGATCCGTGCTGCCCGGCCAGGTTCACTGACCGCGTCGTAGGCATTGTTGAGGATATTCAGGAACACCTGCTGCAATTGGTGCGAATCGCCAATCACACTAGGCAGTTCCTGATCCAGATGTTCGACGACTTCCACGCCGTGGCTTTGGAAATCGTAAGAGCGCAGTTGAACCGTGCGCCGCAGAATGGGATTCAGCTGCAGCGCCTTTCGCTGCGGCGGCATCTGGCGGGCAAAGCTCAGTAGGTTCTGTACGATCTGCTTGGTGCGTTGCGCTTCCTGCAGGATGACCCGCAAGTCTTTGCGCGCACTCTCCGGCACTTCGGCATTTTCCATCAACAGATCGGCAAACCCCAGAATGGCCGTGAGCGGATTATTGACCTCATGGGCGACGCCGGAAACCAGTTGCCCCACTGCCGCCATCTTCTCCGCATGCATCAGTTTCGATTGCAAGCTGGCGGCATCGGTGACGTCGGTCATAACCACCACCAGGCTGGTCACCTGGGACTGCTCATCGCGCATAGGACTTAGGTTGACCGAGAAGTGTCCTATCCTCCCGTCCCCGCGCAGGATCTGGAGCTCGAGATTGTCCACCTGGCGTCCGGCCAGAGTAGCGCTTAGAGCTTCGCTGAGAATCGCACGCCGGGATGAGGCCACCAGCTCTTCCAGGGGGCGTCCCAGCAACTGTTTTTGTTCGTAACCCATGTCGTACCAGCGTCGGTTGGCGTAGCTGATCAGTCCGGCGGTATCCGCCACCAGGATCAGGCTCTGCGTGTTGTTCAGGATCTTTCCGGAGAAGTCGCGCTCGCGCTGCAATTCCGATTGGAAGGTTTTCAGCCCGCTGATATCGAGCATCAAGCCTCGGTACTGCGCGATCCGGCCCTGGCTGTCGCGCACCGCGAAGGCATTGATCAACACATAGACGATCGATCCGTCGCGGCGGCGCAGCGCCTCCTCATGATTCCGGACCACGCCGTGTTCCTGCATGTGCCGGGCAAGTTCCTGGTGCCGTTCCGCCGAGAAATAAACCTGAGTACGAACGTCAGCCTGCAGTAACTCTTCTCGGCTGCCGTAACCCAGCATGCGGACCAGCGCGTCGTTCACCTCGACAAAGCGGCCGTCGGGCGTGGAAAAGAACAGCCCTTCCTGGATATTGTCGAAGAGTTCGCGATAACGCTGTTCTACTTCCCGGCGGTCGCTAATGTCTTTAAGCACATGGACGATCTGCATCCCCTCGCTGCTGGCACCGTGCACCCGCGAACTGGAAACCAAATAAGTACGCTCCAACAGGGGATGAACATACTCGTCATTCCCGTCTCCGGTATTTCTGCAGAAAGGGCAGGAGCGCATCGGAGGAGCGTCGCCCATGGCCAGCAGAGCAGACATGTTGACCCCGATGAGGGCTTGGGGGGCGACTCCGATGAAATCGGCCAGCGAGCGGTTCACCCGTAACACATTGCCCGACTCGTCGTGGGCGACGATGAAGTCGCTGATGGCATCGAAGATTTCGACCCAGTGGCGGTTGGCTTGGTCCATCCGCGTGAACAGGCGGGCATTTTCCAGCGCCACCGCAGCGTGCCCGGCGATGGCTTGCAGAACCTGCTCGTCCCCATCGGGTAAGGGCTGGACGCGACCCTCGAGGCACAGCACGCCGACCAGTTCCCCGGACGCTCCCAGCAGTCGCACCAGGGTGCAATCGCTCCCGCCTAATTCGGACGCCAGTGCCGGACCCAATAATTCCGCCGCCGTGCCGGGGACAGTGGCTCCCTCTCTTCGGGCCAGAGACTCTTCCAGGGCATGGCTGAAACGCCGCAGCAGTTGGGGATCCCGGATTTCCTGACCGTCGGCAGAGTGCAAGACCAGAGTTTCCAGGCCAGCTTCCTGCTTGACCGAGAGCGCGGCCCGACGCGCACCCAGAATGTCCGCGGCGCGGCCGGCAAAACTCCGTGCAAACTCGGGAAGCCGCAGATGGGATTTCAGTTCCAGGGCTAGCCCGGTCAGCGATTCAGCCCGCTTGCGATGCTGCTCGGACTGGTGCAGGTTGCGAGTTACTTCCAGCGCGACCGCAACCTGTGCCGCCAGAGCGCGAGCGCGGCGAATATCCTCCTGCGAGATGCCAGCTTCATCCAGCTTATCGAGCACACCGAACATTCCCAAGACTTCGCCGCCGGTATCGAGAAGCGGGACGGTTAACAATTGCCGCACCCCAAACTTAGTAAGAATCTCCAGATTCACGCCGGGAATCTTGCTGGGATCGTCAGACCAGAAAACCTCCTTGGTAAGCAAGGCACGGCTCGCGGGTCCTGCGGGAAGTACGAAATCCACTTGCTGCGACCGGCCATTTTCTGCGGCCCAGCGGACGTGGAAGGCGTCGCTTTCCAGGAGTCCGATGAAGCCACGTCCGAAGCCCAGGAAGTCTGCCGCGCGGAGTGCAAACCGCTGTAGGAAATCATCCAGCTGGCCGAGGGAGCCAAGCTCGGCCGAGATGTCAAGCAATTGATGGAGTTCGTGGGCCTGGCCACGGGCGGTGTTGTAGAGTTCCGCATTGGCGATTGCCACCGCCCCAAAACCGGCAACCACGGAAATCAGCGACTTCTCTTCCTGGGTGAAGACGCCTTCCTCGCGCGGGTACACCAGAACTGCGCCCTGGGTGACGGAGGTGCGGAACGGCGCAGAAATCAGCATCCCGGACGGAACCAACTCGCCCAGCGCATGGGTTGCGGGATCAATGCTCACGCTGATGGGCTCACCCGCCGCTACCGCCCGGCTGGCAAGATCGGCCGCAAACTGTAACCCCCGGCGATCATGCCGGGCCCGGACCGAAGCCGCCAATTGAGGGGACTCCGCGGCCACCGCGCACAGGCCGAACCCCGTGGCTTCCCGCAGAAGGATGCAAACCAGACGGGTGCGCAAAAGAACCCGAAGCCGGTCGGCAACGGCCTCCACCACCGCCGTGGCCTCAGGTGCGGAGCGCAGCACATGGGCTACGTCGGCCAGAATCTCGGTCCGCCGGCGCTCCTCCCGGGAAACCTGGATGAGGCGACCGGCTTCCAGTAGACTGCCCAGTTGTCCAGCCAGAATCGTAGCCTTGGCGGCCAGGTCCTCGTTGAAGAAATCCGGATCTGTGCAATGCACAAACGTCGCTGCTCCGATGGCCTCGCTGCCCACCACCAAGGGCGCTCCCATGATTGATCGGGCGCCATACTCGGCCGCCATCAGATAACGGGCAGGATCCAACCGGTTCTTTAAGACTGCTTTGCGTTGTTGAAAAGCTTCGATAGCGACCGCACTCTGGCTCGCCGTCAGCCGCGTGCCCCGGAAACCGTCGGCCCGCGGCCCATCGGCCTCCGCGCCCATCAGCTCGTCGGCGGACACCCGCTGCCAGAAATAGGCTCCATCCACGTGAAAAAACTCACGCGTTGCCTGACAAAACAGGCGAATCAACGCTGGCGGCGAGGTGCCATCGGCGGCGGCAGCAGAAAACCTGAGCAGCAGTCGCTGAAAAGCATCGTCGGAACGCGGACCGCCGCCCAGCGTCACGGTTGTATTCCCGGCTGACATGGTCAGACTGTTTACCGCCCACCGGTACGAAATTTACAAGTAGTTTATATACAGCAAATTAGCTTGCAATCTCAATTTGAGTCAAGGGAATAAAGGGTCGGGTGCCGAGTTGTGAAATCATGGTACAAACGCCCGGATTGTCTCATCCTGAGATACTCGCAGGCTGATGAGACGATCCTTAACTCTCCATCAAGGTCCACCGACTCCTGCGCCTACACGGAACCTATTTAGATTCATTTACTTAATACGTTGGGACAAATTCTTACTCGCCCCCTACAGGCTGGCATGGTCATTGCACTTGCATTGCTGGGGAATTCCCCATGCTCAGGAGAAACTCGTGCGGTTAGCAAAGACGCAGCAATGGGTGGCCAGTCTGTGGTTGGGATTCGCGGCGGCAACGGCGGGTGTCGCGATTATCTGCACGGTTCCGGCGATGGCCCAGCAGGATAGCAAGATCGAGGAACTAACCCGTAAGGCCAAAACAAAGGTGGCACCGCTCTATCCCGATGTGGCGCGACGTATGAGCATCACGGGCACGGTACGGCTGGCGGTAGTGGTGGCCCCGAATGGGGTGGTGAAGAGTACGAGAGCAGTTGGCGGCCATCCAATCCTGGTCAATGCCGCCATGGACGCAATGAAGAAGTGGAAGTTCGAACCTGCCCCGATAGAGAGCAGCGGAATTGTGGAATTCAAATTTCAGCCAAACTAGGCCCAAATCGGAGTGGTTCGCCCAGCGCCGGCGAAGCGCGGCAGCAGAAAGAGGACGGAGGGATGGCATGACGATCGGCAAGAAACTTTATTTGGCCTTCGGAGCGGTGCTTGCGATGGTCGTGGTGCTGTTTGCCGTGAACCTGTGGTCCGTGCATCGCGAGCACAACGCCAAGACTGCGGCCTCGCAGGCGCTCGAACTGGCGGAAGCAACCGACAAAATCAGATTTCAGATGATGCAGAACCGCCTCTATCTGACCAACTACCTGCTCAGCGGCGACAGCCGTGAAGCCGACCACGTAAATGACGGAATCCGCAGCTTCGCCGACCGGATGGAAGTCGCGACCTCCCTATCTACGTCCGAACAGCAGCGAACGGCGCTGGCCAAAGTTCAACAGACGGAGCAAAGCTGGGCCCGTGACTTCGCTGAGCCCTTAATGCAAAAACGGAAAGACGTGGATCAGGGCAACTCCACCGTAGCTGAATTGCAGATCTTTTACTTGCAGAAAGATGCAGGCAGCTGGGTAAAAGCCTCCACCGAATATCTCGACACGGCCGACCAGGAAAGCAAGAACGTGCTCGAAGACCGCCGCAAGAGCGACGAGAGCGCCAGCAATTGGACGGTCGGAATCGCTCTGTTCAGCACACTGGCGGCACTGGCCGTGGGCATGATCATTGCCTACCGCACCGCCAAATCCATCACCCAGCCGCTGGTCGAGCTCATGCAGGTCACCAAACAGATCGGTACGGCCGGCGACTTGGATCATCACATCGACATCCAGCGCGAGGACGAGATCGGCGAACTGGCGAGAACCTTCAACGGCATGGTGAGCTATCTGAAGGAGATGGCCGCAGTCTCGGAAGCCATCGCAGGCGGAGATCTTTCCGTTCAGGTCACACCCCGCTCCAAGGACGACACCCTAGGTAACGCAAAAGTGCGCATGGTGACCGGACTGAGAACCCTGGTGAGCAACGTACGCGATGCCGCTTCTCAGGTAGCCAGCGCTTCCAGCCAGGTGGCGGGCGCTTCCGATGATTCGGCCAAGGTCAGCCTGCAAACCGCGTCTGCCATCGACGAAGTGACCAGCACGATGCACGAGATGAGCGTCAATGTGCAAAACATGGTGAAGAACACTCAAACCCAGGCCTCGAGTGTAAGCGAGACCTCAGCCTCAATCGATCAGATGGTGGCCTCCATTCAACGTGTGGCCGACACCGCCAAGGTTCTGCTCGATATCTCGAACCGCTCGCGGGAGGAGGTCCACAGCGGTATCGCCACCATGGAAAAGGCCACCGACGGCCTCAACAAGATCAATGTCACCATCCGTTCCTCGGGTGAAATCATCGACGTACTCGGACAAAGGGCGGACGACATTGGCAAAATCATCGAAGTCATCGATGATCTGGCCGAGCAAACCAACCTGCTGGCACTCAACGCGGCCATCGAAGCGGCACGGGCCGGGGAACACGGCCTGGGTTTTGCCGTAGTCGCCGACGAGGTCCGCAAACTGGCGGAAAAATCTGCGCAATCGACCAAGGAAATTTCCGAGTTGATCCAGAGTATTCAGAAAGAAGCCCGCAAGGCTGTGGAGAACATGGACCGCAGCACCAGCATCGTGAACGATGGTCTCGGTCTGGGTCAGGAGTTGAATACCGCCCTGCGCAAGATCTCCAACGTCGTGACCGAGGTGTACAAGTTCGCACAGGAGATCGGCGCCGCCACCAACGAGCAGTCGCATGGCTCGTCCCAGATCGCGCGCGCCACCACCCGCTTGAACGAGATCACGCACGAGATCAATTCAGCCGTCGAGGAACAGGCTTCAGGAGCACAGGCCGTGGTCAAGGCCATGGAGCGCATGCGTGAACTGGTACAGCAGACCACTTCCGGTTCCACTGAACTGGCGGCCTCAGCCGAGCAGATGTCAAAGATGTCCCGCGATTTACTGGACGCCATGCACCGTTTCGCCCTGGAGCAGCCAGAACGTACCCCCACGCGTTACGAAGAGCAGACAACGGTCAGCGCACGGCGCGCCGCGGCCGGCGCTCGCGCCTGAACTGCAGAGAACGGCATGAACCCTGAACTGCACATTGTCGGATTCAAGGTGGGGCGCGAAACCTACGGCGTGCCTATCACATCCCTGCACGAGATCGTGCGCGTGCCTGAAATCACGGCTGTGCCCGACGCGCCCGACTACATCGAAGGCGTGATCAATCTCCGCGGCAAGATCGTCTCGGTCATTGATTTGCGCAAGCGCTTCGGCGAACCCGAGACCGTACCCAATCGGCGCAACCGCATTTTAGTGGTTGAACACGGTGGGCGGCTCTCTGGCTTGATCGTAGATGCCGCTTCCGAGGTGATCAAGATTCCTGCGGTTGACGTCGAGCCCTCACCGACAGCCTTACGCGACGGTGGACTTAACTGTGTAACCGGGCTGGGCAAGTATCACGGGCGACTGATTGTGCTGCTCGACATGTCCAAGCTGTTGGACAACAGCGAAGCACGCAAGACCGAGCCCGAGGCTGGAAAGAGCGAGGCGCACAGCGCCGTCGCGGCCAAATAGCGGTCCTCTGGCAAGGGGGCAAGGACGAACTCGAACCGATGGGCACATCCACGATCGCGGCGCAGGTCACGGAAGCTGAACTCAAGCTCTTGCAGGCCCTCGTCTACCAGGAGTGCGGCATGCACTTCGACGAACGCCGCACCCATTTCCTTCAGGACCGCCTGCAGCGCCGACTCAAGGAATGCCACCTGGATTCTTTCTACAGCTACTACCGTCTGCTGATCAGCAAGGAAGGCAAGACGGAACTGGCCCAGTTGCTGGAAAATCTGACGGTCAACGAGACCAGCTTTTTCCGCAACAAAGCACAACTGGAGTTATTCCATAAGCACATCCTGGACGAACTCATTCGTCGCAAGCAGGCACAGCGGGATTATTCGTTTCGCATCTGGAGCGCCGGCTGCTCTACCGGCCAGGAGCCTTACACGCTGGCCATGCTGGTCGCGGACAGCCTGGCTTACTTCAGCCTGCGCAATCCACTCGCCGTTCCGGCGCATTCGCCCAAACCCCTGATCCCTCCACCTTGGAAAATCGAGATCATAGCCAGCGACATCAGCTACGCAGTGTTGCGGGCGGCTCAGGAAGGGCTCTACTCCGAGACTCAAATGGCGAGCGTGGATTACAGCTATCGGTTGCGCTACTTCGATAAAACCGGCGAGCGCTACGCCATCAAGAAGGCTCTAAAGGAATTGGTCCACTTCGACTTCCACAATTTGAAAACAGAATACCTGCCGCAGCGCAACGATGTGATCTTTTGCCGCAACGTCATGATGTATTTCGACGAGCCGGAACAGAAGCGCCTGCTGGAAAAGTTCGCGCGCTGTCTCAATTCCCAGGGCCATCTGTTCGTGGGACACGCCGAAAGCCTGCTTTCGCTGACCGAGAAATTTGTCATGGTACATCGCAACAGCGGAACCGCATACCAGAAGGTTGAGGTGGCGGGATGACTCACTCTTCCGATGAGCGTGGCGCGGAAATGAGGGAACTCTTCTTCGAGACCGCGCAGGAACTGCTGCAGTCGCTCAACGACGAGGCGCTGAAACTGGAAAAGCACCCCGCTGATGTCGAGTTGGTGCGCAGCATCCGCCGCATCGTCCACACTCTTAAGGGTGATGCGGCGGCTTGCGGCTTTCGCGAACTCAGCAACGCGGCGCACGCGCTGGAAGACGCGTTGGCCCTGGAATCTGCGTCCTCGCATGGCTGCCTGGCGGAAGTGGCATTCGCCGCTGCGGACACGTTCGGCTCGATGTTGGCCGCCTACCGCCGCAAGGGGAAGCTGCCTTCGGCTGCCCCTCTGGCGAAAATGATTCGCGAACTCTCGCAGCAACCCAAGACAGCGAACAGCTCAAAAGCCAAGGGCTTAAAAACGACGCGCTCAAAGAAGGCCGACGCGACCGCGGCCGGCCTCGCTGTCCGGACCGAGCCCGCGAGGTGGACCGAATATGAAAAGCTAGCCATCCAGAATGCACAGTCTCGGGGCCAGAACGTGTACCTCATCACGACCGGCATCGACCCGAACTGTCTGATGCCGATCGCCGCCCGGCAGCTGATTCTGAACGCGCTGAAGGTCTCCAGCGACATTCTGGCATCCCGGCCCGAGGCGGACCAGCCGCAGAGCGCCAAACGGCTGGAACTGCTGGTAGCGAGCAACAGGTCGGCTGAACAGTTGACTGTCCAATGCCGCATCCCGTCCGTGATTTCCCGTGTCAGCGTGGAACTCGTCGAAGCAGCTCCTCCCCCCGGAACTACTTTCGCGACTGAGCCCGTAGAAGGCAAACCGGCCAATGCCTCCCACACTTCTGCCGCCCGTCCTTCCTCCTCCCATACTCCCAGCCTGGCGCCTCCGGAAGCCGGAGAAGAGTCTGCGCGTGTCGACAAAACCAATCATGCCCCTGGGGAAAACATTCTGCGCGTCGACGCCGAGCGCATTGATAGCGTGCTCGACCTGGTAGGGGAATTAATTATCGGTAAGTCCATGCTGCAGCAAGCCTTCACCGAATTCGCCCGCCACGTTCCCAAGGAAGCTTTGCGTGGCCGTTTCAGCGATGCCATGGCTTTTCAGTCCCGCGTGCTGAATGACCTGCAGCGTTCGGTCATGAAAATCCGCATGGTGCCTGTAGAGCAGCTCTTCCGGCGCTTCCCCCGCGTGGTGCGAGATGTGGCCAAGCAGTGCGGCAAGGAAGTGGACCTGGTCATGCGGGGCCAGGACACCGATCTGGACAAGAGCCTCTTGGACTCCATTGCCGAGCCTCTTACCCACCTGGTTCGAAACGCAGTCAGCCATGGCATCGAGAATTCCGCAGAGCGTGTCCGTTGCGGAAAGCCGCCTCGGGGCACCATTCATCTCACTTCGTATCACCATGGCAATCAGGTTATTGTGGAGATCAGCGACGACGGTCGTGGTATCGATTCTCAAAAAATCAAGGCCAAGGCCGTGGAGACGGGACTGATCACTGAGGAAGAAGCGGACAGGTTGGGCGAGTCTGCCATTCTCGAACTTGTCTTTAGGCCAGGATTCAGCACGGCCGAGGAGATCACCGAAGTCTCTGGACGCGGCGTGGGCATGGACGTGGTAAAAACCGTGTTACATCGGCTGAAGGGTTCCGTGGAAATCGAGACTCGTACCGGTCAGGGTACTACCTTCCGCCTGAAGTTGCCGCTCACCCTGGCGATCATTCGCGCCTTGTTGTTCAACGTGGAACAACGACTGTACGCCATCCCTTTGAATGCCGTTGCGGAAATTGCTCGCGCCAAAGAATCCGACGTGCACCAGATACATAACTACGAAGTGTTGCAGTTGCGCGACCGTGTCCTCCCCGTGGTCCGGCTGGGACGCGCGCCTGGGTTCGGAATTGACTCCGGCGGCGCAAAAATTTTTGTTCTGATCGTGTCCATGGGCGAGCGCAAGCTAGGTCTGATCGTGGACAGTCTGCACGGAGAAGAAGAACTCGTCATTAAGGCGCTGGACGACCAGAGCGTGGCTACGGACCTAATCAGCGGAGCCTCGATCCTGGGTGATGGCCGAGTGGTGCTCATCGTCAACGTTCCCGCGATCGTCGATCGTCACAGCCAGGCTCGGCCGCAGCAGGAAGAAGGGGCCATCTCGGGAATCCTGCTCTCCCATGCTGACCGCAAGAATGCAAGCGCGAGCCCGTCCGAGGTGCGCCCATGACGCCGGTACGTGTACTGGTCGTGGACGATTCCGCGCTCATGCGGAAGTTGATCCCGCAAATTCTGCAGACCGACAGTTCGATCGAAGTGGTGGGCACCGCCATGGACGGCAATTTCGGCCTCAGGAAAATCGAAGAACTGAAACCTCAGGTTGTGACGCTCGACCTGGAAATGCCCGGTATGGGCGGGCTCGACATGTTGAAGGAAATCATGCGCCGCCACCGCCTGCCCGTGATTGTCGTGAGTTCCCATAGCACCCAAGGAGCTTCGGTAACGATGCAAGCCTTGTCGCTGGGAGCCTTCGATTTTGTTGCTAAGCCGGTTGACGTCTCCGCCCGCATGCCACAGATCGCAGCCGAACTCATCGGCAAGATCAAAGCCGCCGCCCAGAGCCGGGGAGTACAGGTCAGGCCAGTGGCTGAAGGCTTGCGCTCGGGCTTAAAAGCCCCGCTCGATGCCAAAAGGTCTCCGACCAAAGTCATCGCTATCGGCGTATCAACCGGGGGACCGCAGGCACTGCAATATGTATTCTCACAGTTACCGGCGGATTTTCCCGGCACCATCGTAGTGGTCCAGCACATGCCGGAGGGTTTCACCGAAATGTTTGCCCGGCGGCTGGATGAGATTTGTGCCATCTGCGTCAAGGAGGCGCAGTCGGGAGATGTCCTGCTCGCGGGCCGCGCGCTGATCTGTCCGGGTAGCCGACACATCAAGGTCAAGCGCCTGCCGCTCGGAGATGTCGTGGTGTTGAGCGACGAACCTCGGGTCAACGGGCACCGTCCGTCGGCCGACGTGCTGTTCAAGAGTCTGGCTGAAGAATTCGGACCTAAAGGTCTGGCCGTGTTGATGACCGGCATGGGTGACGACGGCGCGCAAGGCCTGGGCATGGTCAAAGCCGCCGCCGGCATGACCATCGCTCAGAACGAGGAATCCTGCGTGGTTTATGGCATGCCCAAGGCGGCAATTGATCGTGGCTTCGCAGTTCGGGTGGTGGCGCTGGACGTTATGGCGAACACCTTGCAGGCGCAGTGCATGACGGATCGCAGACGCGGATTTAATACCGGGTCTGGTGAGGGTGGCAAGGCTGCAGGCGCCGGACAAGATTAGTTTTGTATTGCTGGTTTGGTTTGTAGCCTATTCGAACAATTTTTGCAGCCAAGGTAGGAGGAGTTATGGAACAGTTTGCATCTCTAAAACGAAGCAAGGACGGTCAACCGGTCCGCTACCTGGTAGTGGACGATTCCGTCTTCGCCCGCAAGAATCTGGCTCGCATTGTCGAAACTTTTGGCGGCCAGGTGGCGGGTGAAGCCGGCGACGGCATGACCGCCATCACCGAATACGAACGCACCAATCCCGACATCGTGCTCATGGACATCACCATGCCGCAAATGGAAGGGATCGAGGCGGCAGAAAAGATCGTTGGGCAACATCCCGAGGCCCGCATCGTCATGGTGTCTTCGGTGGGCTATCAGGAAAACATCGTGGCGGCGCTGCAGCGCGGAGCGCGTCACTTTGTGCAGAAGCCGGTCAAGCCCGAGGTTCTGTATGAAGTGATCAAGTACGTGCTGGGCGAGGATGGGGCCGTAACCTCTGCCGCAGGCGCGGGAGCTTAACGATGAAGATGGAGCTGATCCAGCCGTTCATCAACGCGGCGGATGCCGTCCTGGCACAGGGCCTGAAGTCCCCAATGTCGATTGGGAACCTCAGCATGGAGCAGGAGGCCTACCGGCGCAAGGGCGTGGCCGCCGTCATCGCGCTCACCGGAGACATCGAAGGCCGAATTGTCTTCGATCTCGACCCCGAAGCAGCCGTGCGAGTCGCCAGTTGCTTTGCCGGAGCCGAACTGCCCGAGTCCGACGACCTGGTCCGGGAAACGGTTTGCGAGCTGGCCAATCAAGTCACTGGAAACGCCGTCACCGCCCTGAATGACCAGGGTTTCCATTTCCGCGTACATCCCCCCGTTCTGCACACTTCCGAACACGGCCCCACCAGCAGTGAAGACACCGAAGCCCTGGTAATTTGTTTCGAAACCGCCAGCGGCAGCGTGTTCATGAACATCGCTCTTCGCTACAAAGTCCAGCGGTCGGGTGAGCTGGCAGCAGCTACGGGCAAATAACTCAAGAAAATGGCGGCTGGGGTTTGGCTCCGGGTAGGACTTCTAATTCTGTTTAGAAATTAATCCAATTAGAAATCAATCCAATCACGGCCCTGCCAAAACAAACACAGGGTTTTGTGGCAGCGGGCTTCCCCCGTTGGGTGGAGTGTTGGCGCTTAACGGGGCCGCCATGTCCAGCACTTTTATATCGTCGGAGGTACGGATAATACTGGTATTACGGGCATCGCAGTTACCAACGTACACTTTCGAGCTGTCTGCCGAAGCGGCGGTGAACAGCTCGAACCGCACCGTGCCACAAGCCGCCGACACGGATTTGAGCGGGATGACAGTTCGGACGCTCCCGTCGGTTGCGTTCACGACGGTGACCTGCGAAGTCGCGCTGCCACCACTGAGCGAAACGCTGGCCACATAAGCTCGGCTGCCATCGGGCAGCACCGCCACCGTAGTCGGGCTGGCCGCTATCGGCACCGTAAACAAGACAGTCGGTGGATCCGCCGCGATATTGACTACAGTCAACGTGTTGGCGGCGGGGTTGGTTACATAAAGCCGGTTCAGCTTGCTGTCGTAGACCATGTAATTCGCGCCCACGCCCACAGTGACGCTTCCGACCGGCAAGTCGGAAGCAGTATCAATCGCGGATACCGTGCCGCTGCCGCTGTTGAGCACGTAAATCCTAGCGCTGTCCGAGCGCGCCACCGCCCAAACCGGGGTAGCCCCAGTGGCGATCGTCTGGCCTACGGTCCGGTCGACCAAGCTTATGCTGCTTACGGTGCCGTCGCCCTGGTTCACGGCATAAAGCTTCTTTTGATCCGGAGTTTCCGCCAAAGCCACGGGTTGATTGCCCACATGAATCAGCGGGCTTAGAGCCACGTTGGTTGCGGTCGAGATCGCTGCCACCGTGTTACTTCCGAAGTTGGCGACATAAACCTTGCCGTTCTCGGTGGTGTGCACAAATATCGGATTCGAACCCGCTGGCAGAGATGTGGTCGTGACCGACGTCGCGGTTCCAGGAGCATACGACGAAATCGTGTCTTCCAGACTGTTCGCCACATACACTCGGCTCCCGTTCGGGGTCAACGCAGCGTGGGCCGGACCCAGTCCAAGCTGGGCCACCCCAATGTTGGTGTCGCCGGAAACATCCAGACGGCTACTGGCCCCGGGATCATGGGTACCGTTGTCGCTAAGCACCAGAACGAAGTGAAAAGCTGCAGGATCGGGCGGAGGCCCCACAATGGGGATCGCCACTGGACGGTATTGGTCACCACAGCTTACCCCGATTAGACAAAGAACCAGAATGCCAAGCACCCTGCGCCCACAGCGAAGATTCATCCCTACCCCAGCAAAACGTCGCATGAACTCACAATGATCCGGAAGAGTTTACATTTTAACGGTTGGGTAGGATATGCGCCAGCGGACCCACCCGCCTGGTTTTGCTTGCCGTCGCCCGTCTGAAGTTGATCTTGTCTTTAAGATTTTGGTCGTTCTGGTTGGTTAAACGGGCGCGAACGAGTCTTGAATAAGTAAAGTCCAAGTCAAAAACGGCGGACAAGAGTGTCCGCCCGACACGGGTCTTGCTTCCCTACGCCTTCCCCCGCGACTTCCTCCCGGAAGCTGCCTCTCGCGCCGGCGCCGCCGGCTTCTTCTTTCCTTCCATATCCGCCAGGCTTTGTTTGAGCGCGGCCATCAAATCTACGACTGGGGCAAGTTTCTTGGGCTTCTCGACTTCGGCGACCGTTCCGCCTTCAAGCTTGGTCTCGATGAGCTTCTTTAGATTGTCCTGAAAAGTATCGTGGTATTTTTCCGGATCCCACTCCGCAGCCAGAGCCTCGATCAACTGGTGGGCGACTTTGACTTCGGCCTCCTTAAGCTCGACATCGGGCGCGCCGAACTCTTCGACCGAACGTACTTCGTCCGCGTAGTACATGGTATGGAGCATCAGGCCACCTTCGTGGGGTCGCAAAAACACTGTGTATTCGCGATTGTGCATCGTCAGCTTCGCGATGGCCACGTATTCGCTCTCTTCGAGGGCCTTGGTCAGCAGGGCATATGGCCTGCGCCCGGCTTCTTCCGGCGACATGTAATACGAAGACTCGAAAAAGACCGGATCCACCTCGCTGGACTTTACGAATTCAAGAATCTCCATGGTCTTGGCGGTCTGGGGCTCGATCTTCTTGATCTCGTCGGGCTCGATCACCACGTATTCGCCCTTGCGAAATTCATAACCTTTTACGATTTCACTGCGCTCGACCACGCGATTGTCGGCGGGACAATAGTATTGCTGTTTGACCCGCTGCAGGTCGTCGCGGTGCAACATGTTGAAGGAAATGCCGCTGCTGCGCGCGCCGGAGAAAAGACGCACCGGCATGGAGATCAAGCCGAAAGTCAGATATCCCGACCAAACGGAGGCTGCCATAGTTTCACCCCGCAAGCAAAAAGGCGCGAAACCCGCGCCAGCGTAGTGCAGTTTAGTCTACGCAGGGGGACTTGATGCGGTCCAGAGGGACGGGTAATCCAAAGAGCAAGCACCACGGATTGGATAGCGTACGAAATGACCCTACATCTTGTACTCGGGCTGCCGCCGGGACCAGGTACCCCTCGCACATTGTGAAATGTACGCTACGCCCTTATTGTGACCGATGTGTATAGCCTCGCGGGACTTCATCATTTGCTGCACACCGATCTGACAATCTTCAATCTAACAGGCGTCGATCTGACCAGCTTGGCCGACCGCTGGGCGATCGGTGGATTGTTGACTCTGTTCTTCGCCGCGCTGGCCCGCTGGGTGCGCGGTGTGACCAACGCGGGCGCAGTGGCCGGAGCGGTCAGCTGCTTCGTTCTCTATGTCGGAACAGGTCCAGGCGCCTTTGCGGCGCTGATCACAGTTTTCGGACTTGCCTGGATTACGACCCGGCTCGGCTACCGGCGCAAGCAAAAGTTGGGCATCGCCGAGAGGCGGGAGGGCCGTAACGCATCTCAGGTCTTTGCCAATCTCGGTGTGGCCACAGTTTGCGCCGCCATCTATGCTTTTGGCCACAGCAAATTTGCCCACAACGAAATAGTCCTGCTCCTGGCAATATCTGCTGCGCTCTCCGAGGCGGCAGCCGATACCGTGGCAAGCGAGGTAGGACAGGCCTTCGGCGAGAAAGCCCGGCTGATTACGAACTGGAAGTCGGTCCCTGCAGGGACGAATGGCGCCGTGAGCCTGACGGGAACACTGGCCGGCATCGTGGCCGCAGGAATCGTGAGCTCAGTCTGCCTTGTCGGTGGACTGCTTCCCCGGCGCTGGCAGGCAGTTTCAGTTGGTGCAGCCATCCTGGGCATGGTGGTGGACAGTTTCCTGGGCGCCTGGCTGGAACGCCGCGGTCTGCTCAACAACGACGCAGTAAATTTCCTCAGTACTTTAGTGGCGGCCGTGGCATCTTCTTGGTTAACTTGACTGGCTAACCTGATCCCAATTCTCTCCCTTCCGTGGAGACCTAGCGTGCTACGTCTCCCACTGCGAACCCAGACGTAGCAAGCTACGTCTCTACGGCCAACCCGCTTCGAACCCCGGCAGGTCATGTACTTGTGGTCCTTGCCCGAGGCTCTTCCCCCAAGCGAAAATATGAAGAGCATCTTGGCTGAGGGATGCTCGCATCTCACTGCTTTACCT
>Ga0070697_100001504_pt1 | contig 17705 bp, 17 predicted proteins | sample KBSK1501metaG_FD_65475 | JGI IMG/M metagenome (GOLD analysis project Ga0070697, IMG submission 65475) | Corn, switchgrass and miscanthus rhizosphere microbial communities from Kellogg Biological Station, Michigan, USA - KBS K1-50-1 metaG | ecosystem: Host-associated > Plants > Roots >... | reverse complement strand
TCGATATGCTCTGATGTGTCGAACCATAGGCGAAGTAGCTGAACGTCTGGGCTTGAACTTCTGCCCGTTACCGCCACCGATTAAATGATATTCCTTCTCTCCATTCCACTCTTGGTCGGCCCGATAATCTTTCTCTGTCTTGTGGCCTACGGCTACGCAGTCAAGGCAAGTGTAGCCGAGAGGCGAGCTAATCGCGCAGAGGGCGCGTTAGACGAAAGCAGGGGCTATGCAGAGAAGATGCGCGACCTGGCAGCGCAAGCGATTCAGGCTGCAAAGGAAAAGCACTTTCCCGTTGAGTCCCGAGGAGACTATGGGAACACCAACCTGACGCTACCGCAAGTTAGATACATCGCGCCCGAGGTGGCATTTTGTCCTAGATGCAACGTCTCAGTGCGCCACGATCCCGGTCAGTATCCGGTTCCCTGCCCTGCATGTTCGACGCTAATTGATCCTGTCTTAGACAACCCGCCCGAACTCTAAACAAATAAACAACTCGTCTGCGGTAGATTCATCTTTCACAGATGGGTAACGCTTTAGACATCGCGCTCAGGTCAAAACTGACTGGCGACACTGGCGCTGGCGGTGTAAATACCCTTGCCTCTGGAGGGATATTTCAAGGTGTCGCGCCGCGTACTATCTCAGGAACGCCCGTTGGCTATCCTCGTGTCTATTTTCAACAAATCACAGGCCGTCCGCTGTACTCGTTTCGATTAGCCGTAGCAACAAACTTTGTCTATCAGATCAAGGCGCTGGCAATAGACGCAAACACGGAAGGAGCGGTTGCGGCGGGAACGATTGACGAGCGAATCCAGGTTCTCTTAACCGACCCAACTCTGACGGGAGTGACTTTGCTTTATTGCCGGTTCCTGAGTGCAATTCCCCCGATGTACGAGTGGGACGAAACGGCAAGCCAAACGATCTATCACAAGGGCGGATACTACGAGGTCTGGTTAGCCTGAAAACGTAAGTTCTGGTTGTTTGTTATGGTGAGTTTTCATTTGTTCGGTAAGTGGTAAAACTTTTAATGGGGAGTGATGTATGGCCATAGCCGAAAACTCGGGGCCGTCTGTTCGGGTAGTGCAAGAACAGGGAGCGCCTTATCCGCAGATTCTCATTGAGAGTCCTAACAAAAGCAGCGGTAAGGATATCGCCCAGTTTTGTCGCAAGGTGGACATTCACTTGGCTTGTGACAGCGTGAACACCGTCGAGATCGAGGCTGTTAATCCAGCCCTAGACGTGTTGTCCGTGTTGGAAAAGTCCGTCGTGGTTCATATCCAAGAGTGCCCGTCGTGTGGCAAGCGAGACGAGAAACCAAATGCCTGAAAAGAAAGAATCAAAACCAAAGAAGTACATTGCAACCGTTGGACTCGACTTTGACGGCTTGAAAGACAAGCCACGAGTTGAAGCGGGCGAACCTGTTCCTGACGGCGTTGACGCAAAAGAGATCGCTCAGCTTTTGACTGACGGGCAGATAAAAGAAGCATGAGCAACAACGGACACGTACCCCAAGCTTTAATTGATGAATGGCGACGTGCGCAGGCGATCTCAGTGCCTTCCGATCTCAAGCGTTTGCCTGATGGTGAAGTGCCAAAGATCGTCGCGCTGATGTCTTGTCCACGCTTGGGGTGGACGGACAATTTCAAATGTGCTCAATCGGTCTTTATGTCTCTCGGAATCGGGCTACTAGTTGACTCCGGGGTCTTCTGGGGGCAAGGGCTTTCACGGCTAATGAAGCTCTGCGCTGATCGTGGAGTCGAGTTTGTAATCACGCTGGATTATGACTCGATATTCACAAAGGAACACGTTGCGCGGCTTTATCAGTTGATGCACGAATACCCTGACGTGGATGCGATTGTGCCAGTACAAGTAAAGCGCGAAAAGAACTCATCAATGTTTACGATGTGGGCGGACGGCGAAATGAGATTGGAAGTTAAGGCTCAAGAGTTTATGAAGCCTCTGACGCAGATCGCTACCGGGCACTTCGGACTGACAACTATCCGCACTGCATCATTAGCCAGATTGCATAAGCCGTGGTTTCAGGCCATGCCGGATGTCAACGGCGAATGGGAAGAAGGACACATAGATGAAGACATTTATTTCTGGCTTAACGGCATGTCGGCAGGGTGGAAAGTGTGTCTTGCAAATGAAGTGAGAATCGGCCACTTGCAGAGAATCATTACGTGGCCGAAACCTGATTTCACTCCACTGTTTCAATATATCAGTGGATGGCACGAGAGCGGACAGCCTGATATGCCGATGCCCCCTCTGCGTTCCGGGGGAATCGGCCCTCCCGCTAACAACTGGAATAATCCGTTGCTAAATTTGGCGAATGAGGTTGCCACTGAAGCAGAGTTGGAAGGGGTGCGAACATGAGCGTACTCACGGGAGTTTCACTCAAAGTCTTACTGAACCAGCACGATATTACTGGTTACTTTAGGAAGCTGGACATGGATTGTCAGGTTGGGATGTATGACACGACCGTCTTTGGTAGCACGTCTAAGGCGTTCATTCCCGGTCTTCGCTCGGGGACGATTGGACTTCAGGGGCTATTCGAGTCAGCCGCAACAACTAGTGCTCCTGATAATGTTTTTGCAGCGATTGAGGCGTCAGATACAGTGCCGCTTCTTAGTGTCTTTCCCGAGGGCTGGGCATTAGGTAAACGGGCCTATCTTTTACAGGCCCACGAAAGCAATCACAGCATCGGAGCAGAGATAGACGCTCTGATTCTTAACTCTGCTGAGTTTACCGATAACGATGGCTACGATCCTGGGGTTTCCCTTCATGCATTGACGGCAGAAACATCTTTACCTTTCACAGGAACGGCGGTAGATAACGGCGGGGCTACGACCAATGGCGGGGTTGCGTTCCTGCACACTTCAGCAATCGCAGGCGCATCACCTAACGCAGTAATCAAGATTCAACACGCCGCCGTTGCGACCTATGCGGACTTGGTTACGTTCGCTGCTGTGACTTCGCTGGCAACAGGTTTTCAGCGCGTGGTCGTCGCTGCGGGGACAACGGTAAACACAAATCTGAGGGCAACAATCACAGAGGGCGGGACGACTTCAAGCATTACTTCCGCAATCTCATTTGCAAGACGGTAGGAGGGTAATCACATGGCGGTCAAGACGGGACGCACGATGGTAATTTTGCTCGATAATTCATCGGGCACAACGGTAGACGTTTCAGGGTATGCAAATAAGATTGACTTCGGGTTTCCAGTAGACATGCTGGATACAACGGTCTTCGGATCGTCATCGAAGCAATTCATGCCGGGGTTTGTCGGCGGCGACGATATCGCTATCGGGTTTCGATACGATCCGACCATCGAAGCTCAGTTAGCTGGGATTAGCCCACTAACTACAACCTCGACTCTGATCATTTCACCCGAAGGCACTACCGCCGGAAACGTCAAGTACACCATTGAGACTTTCTTAATGGATTACAAAGTTGGGGCCGCGCCGGAAAGCATTGATGAGATCGCGGCGACGTTCCGCAAGACCGGCGCGTATACAAGAACTACGTGGTAAGGAGAGTTTTATGGATGACCTGTCTGTGTTGCTTGACGCGGCACAAACTACTACCTGTGAGTTTCTGGGCACTACGATAAACCTGGAGGTGTATACCGCTGGGGCGTCTCGGTTGACACATGAAGAAACGAGAAGCTGGCGAGAAGTCGCAGAGCGATTCGCTCCTGCTTCTGCGCGGGCCGTAGAGCTTGAGAAAAAAATAAAGGACTGCCAATCGTTAGTTGAGGCCAATCCCGACGATGGAGAGCAGAAAGCACGGCTCCAAAAACTACAAGCTGAATGGGACGGCCTTGACACTGGACCGGTCGAGCAGATGCGCGTCGTCTTGCCGCTGATGCTCAAAGAGTGGAGCTTGAATGGTGCGCCAATGAAGCGCAACGGTAAAGACTTTCCGCCAACGGCTGAGAATCTAATGACCGTACCTGATGGCTTACTTCTGGCTGTGGGTACGGCGGCGATGGCGGTGTGGTGCAACCCTACTACACCCGGGCTGGCATCTGGCTCGGGACAAACGGAGACCTCGGAGAACAACCAGACCGAGACTACTTTGCCTTAAAAGACCTGGCTGACGCGGCCCGGTGGCTCCACACTGATGCGCTGCTGCTCGCCAAAGAGTCTCCAGAATTTGTTGCTAAGTGTATCGGCTACGCGAAGGCTGAAAAGATTGGTGATAACTATGCCTTCAAGTTGCGTTGCCAGGAACCAAAAATCACCACCGATCAACTAACGGTAGATCTTCTCCGTAGGATGCTGCGAAATATGTAATGGCAGAAAATCTCTTCGACTTGGCAGCGCGCATCACCGCCGATACCAAAGACGCGGAACGCGCTCTCACGGCCACACAGCAAAAAGTCTTACAGCTCGCCAACGAATTCAAGAAAACTGAATCCACCGCATCTGCTGCCAACAAGAAGATAGCTTCCGATACCTCTCAAATGATGAGAGCAATCGAAGCGGAATCTAAGCGGATGTCGCAGCAACGAACCAGCGACACCTCTAAGATGATGAGGGCGATTGAGGCGGAGTCAAAGCGACTCAATCAAGCAAAGACCTCGATTGGATCAATAGGAGACGCTGGAGGCAAAGCAGACAAGACGCTTGCAGACCTTCACGCAAGAATGGCCGGGTTGCGGTCAGGCGTGGCCGATCTGAATGCAAAGAGCGCCGCGTTAACGAAAGGCACTTCAGCGGCAGGGAAGGTTGCACACGAAGCAGGCGTGGGATGGCGCAAGCTGTCTGAGGACATGCGCGCGGTGGGTTCTTCGGCCATAGTTGCTAACGGGCCGCTCGGAGGTGTTGCGGGGCGTCTGCAAGGACTAGCGTCTGAGGCGTCGAAGCTTGGCACGTTAGGCCCGGCGGGAATCGTTGTAGCAGGGCTGGCGGCGGCGGCAGCGGCGGGCATCGCTCTCAATACCGTCCTGTTTGGGCTGGCAAAAAGCTCATCCCAATACAGCGAGTCAATGAGCAAAGCCCAACTCAGCACAGGCTTGGCAAAGGAGGACTTGGGTGGTCTCAAGGTTATATCCGAAGAAACCGGGGACAGCTTACATGGTCTTATCAGCCTTGCGGCAAAACTTCAAACCTCAATCAGTAAGGGAATCACCGACCCTTCGGGCGATGCTGGAAAGGCGCTAAAGTTTCTTGGCCTTGCAACCGAGGACTTCAAAAAAGCCTCACCTGATCAGCAACTACAAAGAACAGCCAGGGCTTTACAAGAAGTCACGAACCAGGGCGACAAGAACCGTGCGTCGATGATTCTACTCGGGCGAAATTGGGCCGAGAGTGCTGACGGTATCGTTGACATTGGGCGGAGCTTTGATGTAGCGAGACAAAAAGCTGCGGACTTTGGGTTTGTTCTTACTGACTCAGACATGAAAGCGGCACACGACTTCACTGTAGCCATTGCCGACCTCGGGCTGATGTTGGAAGGGCTTGGTGGAAGGATTGGCAGCAAGGTCACGCCTGAGTTTCTGAAACTCATCAACAGCATTGGCGCGGCTCTGGGAGTGAACGCAAAGAATTGGGGAGAGTGGGGTGACGAGGTTGGGCGAGTGCTCGCCGGCGTCATCGCGGCGGAGGCTGAATGGGTAAGGCAGAACGGTGCGAATCTAGCGCAATCGACAAGGAATTTCATTGAAGCCACTAAGCCCATTGTCGATTTGATGCACGCTATTCAGCAAATCCCGCCAACTATAGTTTGGAACGTGCTGGTAAATATCAAGCAAGTTGGAGACTGGATGGCAGGCAGCGGCCAGTACGCATCCGGCGATCCCAGGGGCTTATGGCAGCATTTATTTAACCCAAAACAGCCTGGTATTCCCTGGGATCAGGGTGAATTTATCAGCCTCGGATCTACCGTGCCCGCCGCTGCAAAGGTCGTTCCGTCCCCTGCTCGGTTTCCCGGAGGCGGCGGTGGGGGAGGAGGCGGCGGCGGCGCCGATCCTGCAACAGCGGCAAAGCGCCTCGCTGAGCTAAGACTCCAAGCCGTCCTAATCGAACTCAAGCAAGAAGAGGACGCGAACAAACGGTCTCTTGATCGTCAATGGCAAACCTTCGACTCTTACTCCGAGCGTTACAACGCCACGGAAAACCGGAGACATAAAGCTGTCGTTGACGGGCTTGCGTTAGAGATGGCCGCAGCGGAGAAGGTGAAGGGTGCGCAGCAAAAACAGATTGCAATTCAGGAAATCAAAAACAAGCAAGCTCAAGAGGAATCAACTCACACTAAAAATAGTAACAAGGCTCTGGATGATCGAGCAAAACTTCTGGATCAATTGAACGACTTTATTAGTCAACAGACCCGAGAGATTGGCTACGCGAAGGCCGGGACGGATCAATATGAGAAGGCGATTCAAGAGCTTGCGGTTGCACTAGGAAAGCAAGGCGTTACCGCTGCGGAAATTGAATTCAAGTTAGCCTTGGCCCGAACGAACGCAGAAACCCAACGAGCAATCGATCTAACCAAAGCTCTCACCCGCGAACGTAGAGCAATAGCCGAACGTCCCCGTTTTGCTGAAGATAAGAACTTCCCGCAAAGCATCGGGATTGAAATGGACACCACTGATGCAACTCGCAGGCGTCGGGTTGATGCGGTTAGTGATGACACGCGAGAAAAGCTACGCGCCTTAGCGGATGACATAACCTCAACTTTGAATAGTGCAATTCATAAAGGATTCAAGGACGGAGTCGGGGAAGGTCTAAAAGAAATGGCGCTAGCATTTGGGCGAATGTTAGAAGACCTTGCAATGCAATGGCTTGCTAGTGAAATCTTTCGGATGCTGCAAGACGTGTTTAAGCCGAGCGGGGGCGGCGGCATTTTAAGTAAGATTATAGGCGTCGTGTTAGGCGGCATTGCCGGGGGCGTTGGTGGAAGCATCGGTGGCGGGGCCGGTTCAGGAACTACACCGATGGATTGGCCCGGCATTGGACAGATAGGAGGCCATGCAATGGGCGGCTTTATGCAGCCGGGCGAATGGAGCATGGTTGGCGAACGCGGCCCGGAACTTATCCGAGCAGGCAAGTCGGGCGCTTCGGTTATTCCCAATCACGCGCTAGGCGCTCCGAATGTGACGATCAACGTTTACGCTCGGGATGCCCAAAGCTTTACCAGCAGGGACACGCAACGTCAGGTTACACGCAAGTATCAGGATGCAATGCGGAAGGTCGCGCTTGAGGGCTAAGGACTGACTGACCGTTTCGGAATAAACGATCTCAGTAGGTCTATATCACCATCCGAAAGCTGGAGTTCCAGTCCGCTAAACCGCATTTCGACTCTCTTGCCCTTTAGTAGTTTTTCAAACTCAGAAAACGGAATCCCCACTCTTGCGGTTTGCGAACTTCCGATTTCGCGCCTGAATTCAAAAAGGGTCTCATCTGAGATGACATTTAGCTTGGCGGACTCGCTAAATGGAAACCATGCGTCACTGACCACAATGAAATCAAGATAGACACTGTCAGGCGGGACAATACGGTCTGCTCTGCCTTGATAGTGATAGAGGGCTTGCATGTTTACGCCTCGGTAGACTTTGAAGAACCGAGCAGTGACTGTGGTTCGATCCGTAAAGCGATCATAGTGAGACTCGATACGCGCTTGGGCTTGAATCCCGACAACAAGGGTGAGAATCAGCAGTAAGGTTTTCATGAGCTAAGACTGTATTCTCGTCGCTAGAGCCTTGTCAAACCATGCCTTGCCAGGCGATGCCGAGCCTTGCCGTGCCCCGCCTTGCGGAGACGAGCCTTGCCCCGCCGCGTTTACTCCCAAACTAACTCAAACGCACTGACCGGGCCGCTTTCTTGCGACTCTGAAACTCTACCGCAAAGGGAAATGAAAGTCAACCCCTTGCGGAAGGGTTTTCTGAGGCGTATAATCCGGGGCAAATGGGAACGCTTACGACGGAAGAGGCGGCAACGCAGCTTGGCGTCTCACAGCGCCGGGTTAGGCAATTAATAACCGAAAGCCGTCTCCCCGCCGAAAAGAAGGGCCGTGACTACCTCATAGACGAAAAAGACCTAAAACTGGTCAAAGACCGGAAGCCTGGGCGACCCAAAAAGCTTGCCAAACCGCGCGGTGAGAAATAGACTTTCGCCGTGCCTGAAGGTGAATATCCGTCAATCTATCCTACCCATGCCTCTATTGGCTTTCGGTGTCCTTTCTGCCAATCGCGCAAGGGTGTGGTTTCTTACCATGAAATCCCGACCTCTGGTTGGGTAATCTTCGTTGGATTGTTGATAGTGTGCTTCCCGCTATGTTGGGGTTGGGCTGTTAATGAAAGAACAACATACCCGCTGCGGTGAGTGCGCAATGAAACTAACCTAGATTCCTACCCGCCAAAACGTAAGTATCTAACTTCCCTTATCCTGAACCTTCACGGTCTGGAATTCTAAGGCACTAAGCATTCTTTGCTTTTGATTGTGTGGAGGTCTATTTGTGAGTTTCCATGACTACCCGTTTCCGTTGGAACTTTCGTCGTTGACTCCGAAGACAACTTGGAAAACACAAGTCACAGAGCTTGGCGGAGGCGGAGAACAAAGGGCCGGGCTGTTTGCCGACGCTCGCCGGAGATACAACGCAACCAATCCAACCTTAACCCTCGCGCAATATCGACAGATCGAAAGTCACTTTAACGCTCGCCGTGGGCAGTTGTTTTCTTTTCCTCTCTTAGATCGTAGTTCGTTTTCCGTCTCGAATGAAGGGCTGGGAACGGGCGGCGGAATAGGAAGCACGAATCAACTAACTCTCAATGCTGGCGATGCCGGGAACGCCTACAACCGGGAAATTTATTTACCGAAGACTGGGACGATTACAGTCCGCGCCAACACGGTAGCAAAAGCGGAGACGACGGATTGGACGCTTGCCTATAGCGGGTCAACGGGCGGGCTTCTAACTTGGGTTACAAGCGTCTCGGGGTTAACTCTTGATTGGTCGGGCCAGTTCTATGTGGCCGTTCGGTACGAAATTGACGAACTACCTGATTCAAAGCTTTTCCTCTGGCGAGAAGACAACACAGGGCTCGTTGAAGGGCCGGACATTCCCCTCATCGAAGTGCGCTATCCGGGAGAGTTTGCTTAATGCCAACAATACTCCGAGTCCCGGTAAATCATTCCGCGCCTTACGACGCCACGAGTCTTCCTGCGCACTTTGCCGGATCGTCGATCACACCTTGCGTTTGTGTACATGTAGTTAGTCCGATTGATTCAAGTGTGATTGGCGTAACTTCATGGTCGCAGAATCTTACAAGTGTTCCTGGCTATTCTGGCGTCACATTCAAATCCACATCCGGTATGTCGGCTTCAAATGTCGAGGCTCAGCAAGGGGCTTCACCAACAAATATGGAAGCTGACTTGTTTCTAATTACAGCCGGGATTACAGAAGCCGATGCGTTAGCCGGAAAGTGGAGTCGCGCGGAAACCACAGTTCTCTTATTGAACTACGAAGCCCTGGCAATGGGTCAGTACATAATTCAAAAGGGCGAGCTTGGTCAATTCGTGCAACGCGGGCAAATGGTTTCGACGGAGATCATGGGGTGGAACCAGAAACTTTCTCAGACTTACGGGATGGTCACGCGGACTGAGTGTATGCACACGTTCGGAGATGCACGTTGCACTCTCAATCTTTCGGCACTTGGGTATATCAAGACGGGGGCGATAAGCGCGGTCACGAGTCAAACCGTCTTCCGCGTCTCAAGTTTAATCGGAACCGGAGCTGATTACTTCGGAAACGGGGTCTTACAATTCACCTCTGGCGATAACAATAATTATTATTTTCATATAGACAGTTGGAACGACGTAACCGGCGAGTTTGCCTTGCGCACTCCGACGCCTTACTTGCCCGTCAACGGGAACACAATTTCAGCAACCAGAGGATGCCGGAAGCGGGCGAGCGATTGCGCGGCATTCTCAAACATACTTTCATTTGGAGGCGATCCATTCGTCCCTACGATAGAGGAGCTGTCTCGCATGCCCGTGCAGTGACGGAACGCGGAAGTCGAGAGTCTTAGTATGTTTTCTGCTATTACAAGATTTGCAAAGTGGCTGGATATTGGAAATGTCATTAGTTCCGCCTCGGGCCAGCGGGATAACGTGATCGGCGGCAAGCTTGGCAACCCGCAAGCATCCCACGCAACGCCCTCTGAATCTATCGCAGAGTTCGCGCCACTCCTGCTCTGTCCACTGACCGGGAGAGCTCATTCGCTTGGCTCGTATGCGCTGATGCAATGCGCGCAATTTGTCCGGATTGTCGCGTCTATATTGTTTGCCATATGCTGCGCGCCCCTTGCGGTAGCCTATGGGGTCGCGGGCAACCGTGCGCTCGTAGTAAGCCAAGAGTTTGTCTGGGTGCTGGCTTCGCCATTGGGCGTGGTATTTCTTCCGCCGCCGCTTTTGGGCGACTCGATCAAAGGCGCATTTTCTACACACAGACAGCGGTTGGCCTTCCATCGAAAATTCAGCGTTCGGCTTTTCAATCTTACATTTCAGACACAGCCTACGCGGTTTTCTTTTGGTTTTCGGATTGCCTCGTCGGCTCTTAAAGACACATTCTCGGCTGCAAAACTTCTGCCGAGCATGGCTTCGTTTTACTTCCGATTCTTTACCGCAGAATTGACACTTCACGGCCAGCCTATCGCGGGCACACTTCATAGAACAAAACCGAACCGAGTCTTTGCGGTAGGCGTGAACGAGAAACCTCAAGCTGCACCGCTCGCACGCAACTTCGACTCTTATATCGCGGCACTTATGACTGCAACTCTTAATGATGTCCGCGTGGCATTTAGGAACAGTGAATTCCTTCCCACAGTGAACGCAGTTCTTTGTTACAGCGGTAGAGTGTTCGCGCATGTGCGCAAACCCGCAAGCCCGCGAGCAAAACCGAATCTTATGAGCACGATCTGGTCGGGCACTAAACGACTTCCCGCATTGGTCGCAAGTCTTAGCGACAGTCTTCAGACCGCCCCTGACACAGCTACGGCACTGAATAGAAATAGCGCAGTCGAAGGATCGCGGCGGCTTACTTCTTTTACACGTGGCGCAAATTCTCTCTATACTTGGATCGGTCAAGGTGTGAACCTCCAGAGACTAGGTTTCGCTTTGGCAAGGCCCGTGCAATCGCTTCAACGGTTGTTCGGGCCGTTCTGTATTTTACCACAAAGGATGCCCGTTTAGTGACATTTGACCGCCAACAATTCGTTTCTGATATGCGCGAATTGGCTCAACAAGGTGTTGTCTTTAGACATCAGGGACAAGATCCGGCTACAGGTCTCGACTGTATAAATTACCCCCGCTGGGGAGTCCGAAAGCAGGGGATAGAACTGCCTCCCGATTTGGAAAGAGAGTTCGACGCCTACTCCGAGAATCCCGATGGATGGCGAATGATGGAGATTATGCGGCGATGGTTTCAGGAGTTTCCTGTTGCGGATAACACTCTGCCCCCAGAAGCCATGCCGGGAGACTTGCTTCAGTTGTACGTTAAGCGCAACCCGAAACATTTGGCGGTGATTGTAAATAGAGAACCGTTAATTGTTGTTGAAGCGTGGATGAGCGCAGACAAGAAGCAGGGAAAGGTAATTGAGTGGCCTTTAGATTTCCGCCGGCGGATCGCGGCGTGTTTCAGGATTCCTGACTTTGTTCGGAGGTTAACTTGATGCTGATTGTTATTGATTGTCAGTGTAAGTATCCAGCCGTAAATCTTATTGCTGGCGCGGTAGTTAAAGAAGTATTACGAGCGCGGAGTCGCAACGAGTGGGTCATGCTGGTTACCTTTGGGGGCCGAACGGTTAAGCGTATTACCAGGCATCTGCGCGGTTATCAAAAGGTCGTCAAGGTCAGTAAGGGTTACGATGATGGCAGTCCGGCAATTTTCGAGAGACTCTTCGCTTATCACTGGCGCACGAATAACAACCTCAACGTTAAGCACGTAGGTAGAGTGCGACACTTGCGCGTTGTTGGCGTTAACACTTCAGCTTGCGTTATGAAAACGGTAGACGGTCTCAGGCGGTTTGTGCGCGTAACTGTAGTTAAGAATGCGTGCGCTAACTCTGCTGACATGCGAGGTATGTCGCTACCGCCTGAAGTCCACCATCGTGGGGCACTGCGCCGGATGTCCAAATGGGCCAACGTGCGGGTTATATAGATGTGTAAATTGCTCTGCTTAATCAGAATAGCCATGCGACCGTTGCTTCGTGTTGTGGTCACGGGCGAAGACCGGGGAATATCGCGCTGGCGGACGGTAGGGAATTAATCATCGCCAAGGACTTCGCTGAGGCACGAACTATAGACGCCGTCTTTCCGAATTGCATTACATGATTACATGATTAAGAAACCTCTCAACTGGTTATTGTTCGGCTGGCTAATTGCCGGTACTCTTGATCTGTTTCTGCCTCATCCTCAAGTCTATCGAGCCGAACCAATATCGATGACCGCGATTTTGGTGTCTTTGGCGATCTCGGGTGCAATGACAGCCGGAACAATTGGTCTTGAATACTTACTCGCAAAAAGACAAAAGGCCACGCCGGTAGATAGAGGCAAACAAGATGATATTAGAATCTCGATCCCCGGCATTGGTGAGCAGATTATTTGGAGTCGAGGGATCGTAAGAGGTGCTCCGGTGTGGACGTGGCATACACCGATTGTTCACTCGACCGTTGTAACTCAAGGGCAAGGTGGAGGTAAAGGCCCGCCAAAGCCTCCTACTCCCCAAGTCACAGATCATATCTACACAAAGTCTGTTGGCGGGAAGTTTAATGACGGTGAGATTCAATCTGTTAGACGTATCTGGTTTAACTCAGAACTTGTTTGGAACACCGTTGCGGACACTCTTTCATCAACGAGGTATGAAGCCGAATCAGCGACTTTGGCAGGGACGGCAACGATTACGGCAGCGTCTTATGCTTCCGGCGGGGCCGGGGTCACTCTGCTAGGTAATGGGGCGGGGAACTATTGCGAGTTCTCCGTACCTATTACCGATACAGGTGATTATGACATTGCGTTTTTTTATCAGTCCGATTCGGCCACTTTGAATATGCAAGTCTGGTTGGACGGGGTAATCCAGGGATCGGTTTCGTGTCCGCCTTCTGGCGTTGGTTTGATTGCGATTCAAACTATTGGCCTGACGATCACGGCGGGAACGAGGGTAATTAGATTTGGAAACACTTCGGCAAGCTGTCCGAATCTTGACTGTATTGACGTGGTTCAAACCGTTTCGTTTGCGACAGGAACGAATACCGACAGGCGAGTATTCACTGAACTGATCGATCCGACGATGCTTGCCCCAACAGACGAAACAAAAGCATGGGCCTTTCACAATGCGCGACCTCTGGAGATCGGAGAGGATGGATTGCCACTACCCGGCACAACTACTCTCACTGCAAATCTAGCAAGGTGGGGAAGCCCGCAAATAAGAATCTATCGAGGGACGGCAGACCAGCCGGCAGATCCAGCAATCATCGCAGATAAGGGAGTCGATAATACTCCTGCGTGGAGGGGATTTGCCTACATTGTCATTGAAGGTATTCAACTACCAAACGGAGCTTTACCGAACGTTACAATCGAATGGGATCAAGGGACTTCCGCAGTCGATCAAATAGTCGAAGACCTCTATGCTTTGGCGAGCGTCGATAGCTCTAAGTTAGAACTGTCTGCTTTGGCAGGATTGACGATCACGGGAGTCATCCGCACTTCCCAAAAGGCAATCGGTGACACGCTGAAAGACCTACAAACTCGATTTCAATTCGACATGATCGAAGTTGATGGGATTGTCAAAGCTGTCCTTCGTAATCGAACAACTGTTGACGCAACGATTTCTTATACTGAGCTAAGAGCACACCCAAGCGGCTCGGAAATGCCGAATTGTGACGCGGTGATTAAAGATATCGACCCTCTCTTGCTACCTTACGAAGTCCAAGTTAACTATCTCGATCCAGGGAATGACTTTCACAATGGAATGCAGGCAGACAATAGAGCGTCCGGGCCTCAGACTGAACCTGTGTCTGTTTCGCTTGCTCTGGTAATGGACAAAGACGAGGCTAAAAAACTCGCATCGGCTCTGCTCTACAAACCCGACATGGAAGGGCGAGAATTCGAGATCATCAGCGGACCGAAATATAACCGAGTAATTCCCGGATCGATTCTCAGCCTTCAGTTGTTGAATACGACTCACACAGTTCGAGTTGCTGACGCCAAATACTCACTTCCCGCAGGCCCATGCACGTTTCAATGCGTTCGACAAGCCCCGAGTCTCTATTCACCTACTGGTTTTGGCTCTATATCAGGCCGTGAAGACCCTATTGCGGGATTTCCGTCTAACACCAGGGGAATCATTCTTGATGGCCCCTTGTTCAGGCGAGAAGATTCCGGCGATGGCGGCGACGTGGTTGTTTATATTGGAATGTGCGGGATTGGTGGAGGAGCATGGCCGGGCGGATATTGGTACGAGGAGTCGCCTTTTGGCTCGGGAAATTATATCTTTATCACAGCAGCGAACACGCCATCGTCTATTGGGGTGACAAGCGGAACGGCATTGCCCTCAGTGGCCGATGTAGCGGCTTGGGATACCACGTCGTCTCTAGTCCTGAACTTCTACCACGATCCGTTGCTGTCAAGTGCATCAGAGGCGGACGTTGAGGCGAACGAGAATCTTAATTTGATTGCTATTAAGAATCCGAGTTCTGATTTAGTTGAGGTGATACAGTTTCGCACCGTCACCCCAAACACACCAGCGTCCCCGTTTGTTGCTAAATACACAATCAGCAATCTTCTAAGAGGAAGATTCCAGACTCACAACAACGTAGGAGCGCACACAACGGCGGACGAGATCGTGGTGGTTGATAATACGCTCAAGCCACGAAGGTTCCCTGTGTCGGTTATTGGCTTATGAAACTCACAACTGGTTTAGTCCTATGCTTGATCCTTGCAGGATGTAGTGGGGGTTATATGAATGTAAAGTTTATTACCAGCGGGCAGTCGCCGGATAACGCTACAGTGATCCCGTTTGTCTTACACGGGTACAGCTTGTCTCCTGACGCCCCAACAGACTCAACAGGGGTGCGCGACAGTTCTCTCGATTGGCGGCTTGCGGTAGTTGGGCATCCAAAGGAATACCAAAAGCCAGAGACCTACATCGCTCGCATCCGTCGCCCTTCTGACGATGCAATCATGCGAGATATTCCTGTAACACCGGGAATTCAAATGGCGGCTATTTTTACTGGCTTAACGGGTTCGGCTTCTATCAATAACAACAATCTTTATGGAACCAACGATCTGGCGGGCGGGAGCGTCCGAACTGTTCAGGAAATAAAGAACACCGGCACTGTAATCAACGCCGCTCTATCAGTTCCCAACGTCAACGATTCTGTTGGTTTCCAATTGGGCGGTACGAAGTGGGAACTGGGCGCTATCTATCTGAGCAGCACAGAGGTGGACATCTACTACCGAGACTGGTCAGCAGGATCGGCAACGCATGTACACATTCCGGCAGTAGGCGGCGTGGCCTACGTTCGCATTGTTTCAGTTGGCTCAGAGCTAAGGCTGTATTTCGCTGGGTCGCCGATCACCGCAACTCGCCCGCCCGATGCGATTCTCAGTGACGTGCCTGACTTTCCCAGCCCCTCATATCTGTATGCGAGTATCATCGGCGACACATGCAAAGCAGAGAACGTAACAATTGGAGGCATGGACGATCCACAAACGATTTATACGTTGGAGCAACAGACAATTGACAACGGCTCCGGCATGACAACGATAGATGTTGAGTGGTGGCAAGCATCGCCAATTCCCGGTGTGCAGGGATTTACAATTAGACAGATATTCCCATAATGGCAACTACTCCAAACAGAGGCTATCCGATTATTGATACAAGCCCGGCAGCGGCGCATGATCCGTTGCCGCAGATTCGTGATTTTCAGATGGCGGTTGATGCGGACGTGCAAGACGTGGAAGACGCGGCGGGCGTTTCGCCGCTCACAACCAAAGGCGATCTTTATGGCTTTTCAACTGTTAACGCTCGTGTTCCTATCGGCACGAACGGACAAGTTCTAACCGCAGACAGCACTCAAACATTAGGATTGAAATGGGCCAATCCCGCCGGTGGCGGTGATGCCCTTACCGCCAGTCCGCTTTCACAATTTGCTGCTACAACTTCAGCTCAACTTGCCGGAGTGATATCCGACGAAACAGGCTCGGGCCTGTTGGTCTTTGCAACTTCGCCAACTCTGACAACTCCTGTGCTCGGCGTTGCTTCTGCAACCTCAATCAATAAAGTTTCAATTACCGTGCCAGCAACCAGCGCAACGTTGACCATTGACGATGGTTTTACGCTTCACGTGACAGGGAACGTCACTGCGCTTTCTGGTAGCCACACAGGAACCAATACAGGCGACAATGCGGTCAACAGTCTCTACTCAGGTCTTGTTAGTAACGCAACCCACACGGGCGATGCTACCGGGGCCACAGTCTTAACTCTGGCAACGGTGAATTCAAATATCGGCACGTTCGGATCGGCAACCCAAGCCGTACAGGTAACAGTCAACGCGAAAGGTTTAGTCACGGCAGCAGCTAACGTGACGGTCACGCCAGCAGTCGGAAGTATTACCGGACTTGGAACGGGTGTCGCCACTTTTCTCGCTACTCCATCAAGCGCAAACCTATTAGCAGCGGTAACGGATGAAACCGGATCGGGTGCGCTGGTATTTGGTACTTCTCCAAGTCTTGTGACGCCCGATATAGGAGCAGCGCTGGGCGCTTCTCTTTCAGTTACTACGACTATAACTACGTCACGATCAGCCGGGCCAAGCTCTACAGTTGATGGATTTATCCTCTCAAACCCTGACGCAGCAATTTCCGGCGCACAAAGATGGAGTCCACGCGCCAGGTTTACCGGACAGGGATGGAAAACCGACGCGACTGCGGCAAGTCAAACTGTGGATTTTATAAATGAACTTCAAACCGTAGAAGGCACGGCAGCGCCTTCCGGCTGGCTTGTGTGGTCATCGCAGATCAATGGCGGCGGCTATACCAGTCGGATGTACTTGAAGACCGATGGGACATTAACGATTACCGGAACGTATCCAACAGACGGATACTTGAGAGTAGGTAGATACACCGAAACCGTAGATTTCGCGGGCGCGGGAATGGCGATCAATGCCGGATTTGACTCTACAAATAATCGTGATGCCTATGGATGTTATTTTGAGGCGGGTGATACATCATCCTCTGGTACGACAGCTTTGTTAATAGGAGTTTATGGTGCTGGTAGGACTCATGCGAATTCAGCTACTACAACTCGTGTTATTGGCGTTCAAGGGTTTGGGATCATTCACAACTCACCAAGTACGGATCGTGGCTACGGAGTTAGGGCTTTAGTATCGGTAAGTTCTTCTACAATCAACACTTTTTTGAGCGGGGTTTATTCTAGCGTTGCTCTTTCTAATGTTAATACTATCCCTCTTTCTAATAACTTCAGGGGGGAGCATGTAGTCACTACAGGCACAGTCACAGTGGTTAGGGGTTTGGACTTTTCTGGATGGTCTGTTTCTGGCGGCGGTGCTGTTACTACATCCTACGGAATCTATATGGATTCCAGCATCGACATAGGAGCAACTAAGTATGCTATTTATTCTCTATCTGCTTCACCGTCACTACTGAGTGGTAACCTAACGGTTACAAATGCCGCGCCAGCAATCAACC
>Ga0070697_100001502_pt1 | contig 17739 bp, 15 predicted proteins | sample KBSK1501metaG_FD_65475 | JGI IMG/M metagenome (GOLD analysis project Ga0070697, IMG submission 65475) | Corn, switchgrass and miscanthus rhizosphere microbial communities from Kellogg Biological Station, Michigan, USA - KBS K1-50-1 metaG | ecosystem: Host-associated > Plants > Roots >... | reverse complement strand
CGGTCCACGAGCTAGATCACGATCCGGACCTCTCGCCGGCCGAAAAGATCGAGCGCCGGCGCGCGGTGGAGGCCGAGTACGCCACCAAGAGCGAGACGCTGCACATCATCCACAAGCTCCTGCAGGCGCACGCGCTCTACGAGAAAGACGTCGAATACGTGGTGCAGGACGGCCAGGTGTTCATCGTGGATGAGTTCACCGGACGCCTAATGCCGGGGCGGCGCTGGTCGGACGGGCTACACCAGGCGGTGGAAGCGAAGGAAGGCGTGGCGGTGCGGGAAGAGTCCCAAACACTCGCGACCATCACCATCCAGAACTACTTCCGCATGTACGAGAAGATCGCCGGCATGACGGGCACCGCCGAGACCGAAGAGACCGAGTTCCACCAGATCTACAAGCTCGAGGTCTCTGTCATTCCGACGAACCGGCCGGTGCGCCGGGTGGACAAGCACGACCTCGTCTACAAAACGCGCAAGGAGAAGTACGACGCGATTATGGAGGAGGTGGAGCGCCAGCACAAACGCGGCCTCCCGGTGCTGGTCGGGACCACCAACGTCGAAGTCTCGGAGACGCTCGCCCGCCTGCTGAAGCGGCGCGGGCTCAAGCACGAAGTCCTGAACGCCAAGTACCACGAGCGCGAGGCCGAAATCGTCGCGCAGGCGGGCCAGCCCGGTTCGATCACCATCGCGACCAACATGGCCGGCCGCGGCACGGACATCAAACTCGGCCCCGGCGTCAAGAAGTGTCAGGTCTGCGGGATCAAGTCGCGCGAAGCGCCCTTCGGCCAGCTCCTCGAGAAAGCGGATCTCACGCCTGAGAAGATCAAGGAGCTCAAGTGCAACGAGGACCCGCCGTGCGGTCTCGTCATCATCGGGACCGAACGCCATGAGGCGCGCCGCATCGACCGCCAGCTGCGCGGCCGGTCTGGACGGCAGGGCGATCCGGGACAGAGCATCTTCTATCTCTCGCTCGAAGACGATCTGATGCGGCTGTTCGGGTCCGATCGGATCGCGCGCATCATGGACCGCACCGGCGCGGAGGAGGGCGAAGTCATCACCCACCCCTGGGTGACCGCCGCGATCGGGCAGGCCCAGAAGCGGGTCGAGCTGCAAAACTTCCAGGCCCGGAAAAAGCTGCTGCAGTTCGACGACGTCATGAATCAGCAGCGCGAAGTGATTTACTCGCAGCGGCTCTACGCGCTCGAGGGGGGTGAAGAGCTGAAGGCGGAGGCGCAGCGCATGATGGACGCGGCCGCCGAGCAGCTCGCCGACAGCCTGATCGCGGACTACGACGATCCTGCGCAGTGGGACCGGGCCCTGATCGAGACGGAATTCCTGCAGAAATTCCTGATTACGGTGCCTGGAGTGACCGATGCGGCCGTGGTCCGGAATCGCGACGAGCTCGTCCGCGCCGCACAGCACGCCGCCCGCGACGCGTTCCAGCAGAAGCTCGGCTATCTGCGCGAAGTCGAAGCGAAAGTCGCGGCCACCAATCTCGCCGAGCAGGCGTTGTCGCACGTGACACTCGGCGTGATCGACGAGAAGTGGAAGGATCACCTTTACGATCTCGACCAGCTGCGCGAAGGCATCTACTACCGCGCCTGGGGACAGAAGGACCCGCTCGTCGAATACAAGCAGGACGCCTATGAAATGTTCGTCGGTCTGATGCACGACCTGCAGACGACGTTCGCCGAGCGGTGGCTCAAGTTGCAGATCGAGATCGGGCCGCCGCCCGGACAAGGTGGCGGTCCGCAGCGTCCGCCCAGCCGGGGCGTAACCGGACCTGCCGGCGGGTTGCCGGGCGGGCCGCGTCGTCCGACGCCGATGGTTGCCTCCAAGCCCGCCGCGGATGGTCTCGTGACGAGTGGTGAGCCGCCACCGCCGTCGATGCAGCGCGGGGGAGGAGGCGGGGGCGTCGCCGAACCGGCATTCGCCGCGAATCCGTACGCCGGCGTCGGACGCAACGATCCCTGTCCCTGCGGGAGCGGCAAGAAGTTCAAGAAGTGCCACGGCGCAGCGGCGTAGCTGGACCGAGGTAGGAAGACAATCGGGGCACGGCGACCCGTGCTCCGAATTCTTATTCCCCCGCGATTATTGCGTGACCACGAACTGGTAACAGCTGCTCTCCAACACGACCGCTCCGCCGGCGTCGATCACGCGAAAATGAATGTCGAACGTCGAACCGATGGCGGTGGTGCCGAGGTTGCGGAAGAGGTCTGCGCGACCGGTGCCACGCCAGTCCGTGGTGATCGCTTGCGGCGTCGTCCCTCTCCCCAGCGTCAGCCAGTTGGTCCCCGTGCAATCATCGTTGATGGCGGTGTCCGTCGCACGCTGTAACCGATACGTTGCGTTGGGTGCGAGGTCGCGTACCCACGTATCGAGGTTTACGATCCGGTCGGCGTCGTTGGGTTGGCGAAATTTTACGTGACCGAAGCCGCCATTGCCGGTGACGTCGCGCAGGATGATCTCGTTGTTAAACGGGGGCGTTTCCGGTCCCCAGCTGCTCGCGCTCATGCCGGGCGCTGGTGAAGCCGTCGGCGCGACAGGATCGGGGCGATCGGCAACGCAGGCCCCGACGACTGCAAGCATGACGGTCAGGCCGGCGGATGTGCGACGCATGACTCCTCCACGAGATGAGGGCGGGACGGCTGGGACGGCGTCGCCTCGTGGATGAGTGCGCAAGGCACGGGGTGGCGCCACCAACGTCGCTCCGAAATCGACCGGCCGTTAGGTGCCGGACCGCGTAATTCTGCCTATGCCGGACCGACGGTATGTCCCTAGTGTTTCCCATGCCTCTGCGCCTTTCCGAGCACCTCGAACACGACCGTCCGCGCGAGCGTTTCTGGGCCGTTGGCCCCGGCGCGTTGACGGCGCAAGAGCTGTTGGCCATTCTCCTAGGGACCGGGACGAAGGGCAGCGACGCGCTCGCGGTGGCCGCCGAGGTGCTGGCGCGGGGTGATGGCTCGCTTCGGCGGCTGGCCAGCCGTCCGTGGGCTGAAATCGCCCGGATCCCGGGGGTGGGGCGGATCAAAGCGGCACGATTGGCAGCGGCGATCGAGCTGGGCCGGCGAGTCGGGACCGAAGCCGAACCGCCGCCCGAGCGGATCCGGGGGCCTGGCGACGTGCAGCGCTATTACGGCGTGCGGCTGCGGGATCTCCCGGTCGAGGAATTCCATGTCCTCGCCCTGGGGAGCCAGAGCCAGATTCTGGCGGATCTGCTCATCACCCGCGGCATTTTGAACAGCTCGCTCGTGCATCCGCGCGAAGTGTTTCGGGCTGCAATCGCCGAGGCGGCGGCGGGGATCATCGTCGTACACAACCATCCGAGTGGCGATCCCACGCCGTCCGCGGACGACCGCGCGGTGACCCGCCAGCTGGTCGAGGCAGGGCGCCTGTTGGATGTGCCGGTGTACGACCACGTAGTGATCGGGGGCGGAGGAGAGCGGTACGTGAGTTTCGCGGAGGCAGGACTGTTGTGACGAGCACGGCGGGAACTCCCATTCTCGCGCCCGAGCTCGCCAAGGCCGTGGCGGCCCAGCATGACCGGCTCGACCTCGGGGTCCTGTCGCGCGCCTACCAGATCAGCGCCAAGGCGCATCAGGGACAGAAGCGGCTCTCCGGCGACGACTTCGTCTCGCACAGCGTCGCGGTCGCGACGATTCTCGCCGAACAGCAGATGGACACCACGACGATCGCCGCGGCGTTGCTGCACGACGTCGTGGAGGACTCCGATATCACGCTGGATCTCCTGCGGCGGGACTTCGGCAATGAGGTCGCCGACCTGGTCGACGGCCTCACCAAGATTTCGACGCTGAACTTCCGCTCGACCGCGGAAGAGCAGGCGGAGAACTATCGCAAGCTCCTGATGTCCGTCGCGCGCGACGCCCGCGTCATCATCATCAAGCTCGCCGACCGGCTGCACAACATGCGCACGCTGGATCCTTTACCGCCCGACAAGCGCAAGCGCATCGCGCTCGAGACGCGCGAGCTGTATGCGCCGCTCGCGCATCGCTTCGGTATGGCCGGTATGAAGGCGGAGCTCGAGGATCTCGCGTTCAAGTACCTGGAGCCGGACGACTATAAGCAGCTCGCGCGCCAGGTGAAGGCGAAGCGCGTCGAGCGCGACCGCACCATCGAGCGGATGCGCGCGCCGCTCTCCGACGAGCTGCGCCGCTCGGGCATCACCGGCTGGGAGATCGTGGGCCGGCCGAAGAACCTGTGGTCGATCTTCAAGAAGATGAAGAAGCGCGGCAAGCCCTTCGAGGAGATTTACGACCTCCTCGCGGTCCGCGTGCTCGTCAATACGATCACCGACTGTTATCACGTCCTCGGCATCATCCACCACACGTGGACGCCGCTGCAGGAGCGGATCAAGGACTACATCGCGAGCCCCAAGTCGAACGGGTACCAGTCGCTCCACACCACCGTGTTCGGCCCGGGCGGGCAGCTGTACGAAATTCAGATTCGCACCCGCGACATGCATCGCACGGCCGAATACGGTATCGCGGCCCATTGGCTCTATAAGGAAAACGGCAAGAGCGCCGACGAGCTCGATCATCACCTGTCGTGGTTCCGGCAGCTGATCGAGCTGCAGCAGGATGCGCACAGCCCCGAGGAGTTCCTCGAGTTCCTGAAGATCGACTTGTATCAGGACGAAATCTTCGTCTTCACGCCCAAGGGGGACGTGAAGCGGCTGCCCAAGGGCGCGACGCCGATCGATTTCGCGTTCATGGTGCACACCGAGGTCGGCCAGCATTGCAACGGCGCGCGCGTGAACGGCCGGATTTCGCCGTTGCACCGGCCGCTGCGCAACGGCGACACGATCGAAGTCCTGACCAGCCCGCAGGCAAAACCTTCGCGGGACTGGCTCGCGCACGTTCAGACGGGCCGCGCCCGCCAGAAGATCCGGCAGTGGATCAAGCAGGAAGAGCACGAGCGCAGCGTCACGCTGGGGCGTGAAATCCTGGCGCGCGAAGTGCGCCGGCGCCGGCTCGATCCACCCACGCCGGAGCAGCTCGCCCAGGCGGCCCAGGCGCTCTCGCTGGGCGTCGCTGAGCAAGTGGAAGCCTCGATCGGCCGGGGTGACGTCCAGCTCGGCCAGGTGCTGAAAGCCCTCTATCCGGACCTGCCACCCGAAGACCAGCAGCCGCCCAAACCGACGGCGTTCGGCCGGGTGATCGAGCGGCTGCGGCTGGGCCGCGGGATCAAGATCCACGGCGTGGAAGGGCTGATGGTGCGCTATGCCCAGTGCTGCCAGCCGGTGCCCGGGGATCCCGTCGTCGGCTACGTCACACAGGGACGAGGCATCTCGATTCACCGCAACGACTGCCCCAACCTCCTCACGCTCTCGGGCGACGAGGAGCGGCGCGTAGAGATCGATTGGCGCGAGGTCGAAGGCGAAACCTTCGTCGTCCGTCTGGCCGTCAGCGGCGAGGATCGCCGCGGCCTGTATGCCGACATCTGTGAGGCGATCAGCGGGACCGGTACCAACATCCGCAGCGCGGAGCTCGCCTCCAAGGACGGCATAGTCTTCGGGTCGGTGCTGGTCGAGGTCGAAAACAACACGCATCTGCACAAGGTCCTGAAGGCGGTGCGGAAGGTGAAGGGCGTAACCGAGATTGCCCGACGGGACTCGAGCGGTCCCGCTGAAGTCGTCGTCGGTTAGCTTTCTCTCTTATGCCTTTTGAGCTTGGCAACGCACCATCTCCTGCGGGGGATCAGCCGCGCGCGATTCGCGAGCTGACCTCGGGGCTCGTCCGCGGCGACAAGTACCAGACGCTCCTCGGCGTCACCGGCTCCGGTAAGACGATGACGATGGCGCACGTCGTCGCCAATTTCGGTAAGCCCACGCTCGTGCTGTCGCACAACAAGACTCTCGCCGCCCAGCTCTACGGCGAGCTGAAAGCGTTCTTCCCGACCAACGCGGTCGAGTTCTTCATCTCGTATTACGACTACTATCAGCCGGAAGCGTACGTGCCCTCCACGGACACGTACATCGCCAAGGACTCGTCGATCAACGACGACATCGAACGCCTGCGGTTGCGCGCGACGTCGAGCCTGTCCGAGCGCGATGACGTCATCATCGTCGCGAGCGTCTCGGCGATCTATGGCCTGGGCGATCCGGAGCTGTACAAGGAGCTCCTCGTCACCGCCGAGAAAGGCGAGACGCGGGGCAGGGATGCCCTGCTTGCCGACCTCGTCGCCGTCCAGTATCAGCGCAACGACATCGGCTTCGAGCGCGGCACATTCCGGGTGCGCGGTGATACGGTCGAGGTGTTCCCGGCGTACGATGAGCAGGCGGTACGTATCGAGTTCTGGGGCGATGAGATCGAGCGGATCGCCAAAATCGATCCGCTCACCGGCAACGTGATCCGGCAGATGGACAAATCGGCGATCTATCCCGCCACCCACTTCGTCACGCAGCGGGCCACCATCGAGCGCGCGGTCTCGCGGATTCGTGCCGAGCTGGCGGAGCGGCTGGCCGCGCTGCGGACGCAGAATAGGCTGCTCGAGGCGCAGCGCCTCGAGTCCCGCACGAATTTCGATATCGACATGCTGATGGAAGTGGGCCGCTGCGCGGGTATCGAGAACTACTCCCGGCTCTTCAGCGGTCGCCAGCCGGGCGAGCGACCGGCGTGCTTGCTCGATTACTTCCCGAACGACTACCTCTGTATCATCGACGAGTCGCACCAGACGCTGCCGCAGCTCGGTGCGATGTACGAAGGCGACCGCTCCCGGAAGCAGACGCTGGTCGACTACGGGTTCCGGCTGCCGTCGGCGCTCGACAACCGGCCGCTGCGCTTCGATGAGTTCATGGGCTTGGTGCCGCGCATGGTGTTCGTCTCGGCCACGCCGGGGCAGGACGAGCTGCAGCTCTCGGGTGGGGTGATCGTCGAGCAAATCATCCGGCCTACTGGTCTCGTCGATCCCACGGTCGAGATTCGCCCGGTGGCGGGGCAGGTGGACGATCTGCTGGGCGAGATCCGCCTGCGGGAAAAGAAAAACGAGCGCGTGCTGGTCACGACGCTCACGAAGCGCATGGCGGAAGACCTGACCGACTATCTGCAACAGCACGGCGTGCGGGTGCGCTATCTCCACTCGGAGATCGACGCCATCGAGCGCGTCGAAATCATTCGCGGGCTCCGCCTCGGCGAGTTCGATGTGCTGGTCGGCATCAACCTGCTCCGCGAAGGCCTGGACCTGCCCGAGGTGTCGCTGGTTGCGGTGCTCGATGCCGATCAGGAGGGCTTCCTGCGGTCCGATCGGTCCCTCATCCAGACGGTCGGACGCGCGGCACGCCATCTCAGCGGCCGGGCAATTCTCTACGCCGACCACATGACCGGCTCGATGGAGCGGGCGTTGAAGGAAATGGACCGGCGCCGCGAGGCCCAAATCGCCCACAACGTGGAGCACGGCATCACGCCGCGGTCCATCGTGAAGTCGGTGGGCGACATTCGCTTCGTCACGCGCGTCGCCGATGCGCGCGCCCCAAAACCGGGCTCGGTGCCGGTGCGCCGCCCCGCCGACGCCACGGAGCGCGACACGCTGATCCGCATGCTGGAGCAGCAGATGCAGGCCGCCGCCGAGGAGCTCGATTTCGAGCTGGCGGCGGTGCTCCGCGATCAGCTCCTGGAGCTCAAGGCCGCCGATGCGCCTGTCCGCGAGCGAGCTCAGCCGGTTCGGTGAGGACCTGGGCCGCCAGCTTCGCGCCCCCGCGGTCCTCGGCCTGTCCGGAGAGTTAGGTACCGGCAAGACCACCCTGGTCCAGGCGATCTGCCGGGGCCTGGGCGCGAAGGCGCGCGCCACCAGTCCCACCTATGCGTTGGTCCATCGCTACGACGCCGGTCCGACCCCCGTCTATCACGTGGACTGTTATCGCCTGCGCCAACCCGACGAAGCGCGCGACTTGGGCTTCGATGACATGGTGCGTGAGCGGGGGGGTGCCATCATCCTGATCGAGTGGCCGGAGCGCGCCGGCCCGTGGGCACCGCCGCTCGACCGCCATTTCCGGCTCTCGTACGATGGCGACCCGAGCCGTCGCCTCGTCGAGGAAGTGACACCCGCATGACCGGACCGTGGCTCGCGATCGATACCGCGACGGATGTCGCCAGTGTCGCGGTGGGAACGGCCGAGCGGCCGGCGGCCGCGCAGACGATTCGCGGCGCGCGCCAGCATGCCGCGCAAATTCTGCCGCTCGTCCAGCAGGTTCTCGCGCTCGCCGCCACACAACTCGACCAGCTTGCCGGCATCGTCGTCGGTGATGGTCCCGGGAGCTTCACCGGCCTCCGTATCGGTTGGGCTGCGGCGAAGGGGCTCGCGCACGAACGCGAGCTGCCGGTGCTCGCCGTGCCATCCCTGCTCGGTACTGCGCACGCCGCCGCTGCCGGTGATCGCGGGCCGATCGTCGTCTGCTTCGATGCGTTGCGCGGCCAGGTATTTGGCGCGATCTACGCGTTCCATCCGGGTCGCGTCGAGACGCTCGTTGCCCCGGACGTGTTCACGATTGCCACCCTCGCTGCCGTCGCTCCTGTCCCGCCGACGTTGGCCGTCGGTGACGGAGCCGAGCGGTATCGCGCTGAGATAACGCAGTGGATCGGACGGGAGCCCGTCGGCTTGGGGACGTTACCGCCGATCGCCGGGTCTCTTCTGGCGCTGGCCCCGATCGCGGGATACCCCGCGACCGGCGAGCCGGTGTACGGGCGTCCCGCTGAAGCGCAGGTGAAATGGGAGACACGCCACGGCCGCCCCCTTCCACATTCGTCCCGCTAGACTCTCCGACGTTTCCGCCGTACACGCGATCGAGCAAGATGCGTTTACCGATCCGTGGTCGACGCAGGATTTCCGCGACTGCCTCGCGGCGGCCGCGACGTTTCTCGTGGCGGACAGCGCCGACACGGTGGCCGGCTACGTCGTCGCGATCGACGCTGCCGACGAAGGCGAGATCCTGAACCTGGCGGTGGCGGCGGCGGGGCGTCGTCACGGAGTGGGACGCGCGTTGGTCGAAGCGGTGGTCGAGGCGCTGACCAGCCGCGGCGCGCGGCAGATCTACCTCGAAGTGCGGGAGTCGAATGCGCCGGCCCGAGCCCTGTACGCGACCCACGGCTTCAGGGAGGTGGGTCGGCGGAAGCAGTATTACCGGCGTCCGGTGGAGGACGCCATCGTGCTCAGACTTGATGCATAACTTCGGTACAAGTGGCGTATCTTTGGTTGACAGAATGACTTGCGATTTATATAGTGTGTGGCACCCTTGGGCCCAAACCCGCTTCATCGTCGGAGGTTGTTGTGAGCCGCAGTCTTAACAAGGTCATCCTGATCGGGAATCTGGGTGCCGATCCGGAGGTGCGCAGCACGAATAGCGGGTCCCGCGTCGCAACGCTCTCGGTCGCAACGAGCAGGCAGTGGACGGGGAATGGCGGGGAAAAGCAGGAAAAGACGGACTGGCATCGAGTTATCTGCTGGAATAACAAGACCGGATCCGGTCTGGCGGATGTCTGCGAGAAGTATCTGAAGAAGGGCGATAAGGTCTATGTCGAGGGCCGGATCGAATACCGGACCTGGGAAGATCGCGAGAAGCAGACGCGCTACGTCACCGAGATCATCGCGCGCGAGTTGATCATGCTGGGCTCGAGAGGCGGAGCCGCTCCAGTCGGGGCAGGGGCTGCAAAGGGAGCCGCAGAAGCTGGCGGCAAGGCCCCAGAATCGCTCGACGCGTTCCCGGAGGCGCTGGATGAGGAGGACGACGATCTGCCATTCTAGTCGCGCTGCAGTGCTGGCCCTGGCGGCGCTGCCGCTCCTGTGGCGAGTCCTGCCGGCGCAGGACACAACGCAAGCGGTTCCACAACAGGACACGACGCAAGCGGCCGCCGCTTTTCAGGGACAGGTCCCATCGAGTCACACAGTCGTCCGCGGTGAGACCCTTTGGTCCATCTCGCAGATGTACTTCAACGATCCGCTGCTCTGGCCCGAGATCTACCGCCTCAACACAGCGGTGATCGAAGATCCACACTGGATCTATCCCGGCGAGGTCCTGAACCTCTCCGAGATGGTGACGGTCGCGCAGGGCCCCGACACCGTCGCGGTGCGGCCGGATACGAGCGCGGCGGACACGGTCCGCGCCGCTCCGGGGGACACGATCGCCGCGGTGATCCCGACCGATACGGCGACCGCGCCACTCGATACGATCCCGGCCGATACGACCGCGCTGGTCTTCGAGCCGCCGCCACCGACGGTGGTGGAGAGTAACGAAACGATATTCGACCGCCGCCGCACGAATCAGCAGGTCGTGCAGGACGTGCTGCGGGCCTACGTGCATCAACCCTACCGACCGGTGCGTTCGGGCGAGTTCTACGCGGCCGGTTTCCTCAGCGAGGGCGATCGGCTGCCGTGGGCCACGGTAATTGGCGCCACCGCGACGCCCGCGATCCATCGGCTGTCAGAACGGTCATCCGCGATGACGTTCGAGGAAATCGCCATTCGGCCGCCGCGCAACGCCTCCTACCACGTCGGCGATTCCTTGTTGCTTGCCCGCCGCGATCCCGGATTCGACTTCGGGAGTTGGGGTGATATCGTCGTTCCGATCGGCATCGCGCGCGTGACCTCGATCGAGCAAAGTCAAGTGCTGGGGGAAGTGGTCGCGCAGTTCGCGCGGATTCACGAAGGCCACGTCGCGATGCCGCTGGAGCCGTTCCGCAATCCGGGGCAGGTGCGTCCCACGCCGGTCGAAAAGGGGATGACCGGGAGGCTGATCGGGCCACGTGATGCCCACCCCATCGCGGGAGCGCAGCAGTACTACTTCATCGACAAGGGGCGCCGCGACGGCGTCGCCGTCGGCGATATCTTTGAGGTGTACAAGCCCGCGCAGGGCTTCGCGGGTGCGGCGTCGGAAGAAGTGCGCGCAGTCATGATGATCGTGCACATTCGCGAACGCTCGGCCACGGGGCTCCTGCTGACGATCAGCAATCCCGCACTGGAACGGGGTCTGCCAGTACGGTTGGTCAAGAAGATGCCCTCCTGATAGGCGGCCGGGCCCTCGCCCCCGCGTACGTGCGGGGAGCGGGGCGCGGGCCCGCCTCGTACGTGCCGTGATTGTCTACCTGCATCTCATCGTTTTGGCGCTGTATGGAACGGCGACCGCGCTGGCGCTGGCCCCCTTCATGGGGTTTCGCACGGCGCCGCCACCGCGGGCGCTCGCGATCGCCTTGCCGTGCGCGGGCGCGGCAATTCACGTCGTGGCGATCTCACAGCTCACGCTCATCGGGTTGGGCCCGGCGCTTTCGATGCTGGCGCTCTGTCTCGTGCTGCTGCAGCTGGCGAGCGAGCGCCTGCTGCGTGGTTCTGCGGTTTCGTTTTTCGCCGGACCCCTGGCGACCGCGCTGGTCGGTTTCGCGATCCTCAGCGGCCTGACGCCGGGCGCCGACCCGACGGCCGCGCGCAATGTGTGGTTCGTGTTGCACGTCGCGCTCAGCGCCCTGGGCCTCGCGCTGATGGCGCTCGCGTTCATCGCGGCGGCGCTGTACCTCCTCCAATTCCGGGAGCTCAAGGCGCGCCGCTTCGGCCAGGTATTTCAGTTGTTTCCACCGCTCGAGCGGCTCGACCAGCTCAATCGATTCGCGCTGCTCGCGGGGTTTCCCGCCCTGACGCTCGGCGTCCTCCTGGCGCTTGGCTACGGCGCGCAGTTTTCCGGCGGCCTGCACGTCGCGAAGGCGCAGATCGTGTGGGGCCTCTTCACCTGGGTGGTGCTCGGCTGGGCCGTGTGGGTGCGCGTCGTGCGCCACTGGGCCGGCCGTCGCGCCGCGGTCGCCAGCATCGCCGGATTCAGCGCCGTGCTCCTCGTCTACGTCGCGTTGAAGCTGACGCAGCCCGGCGCCGAGCGGTTCCTGTGACCGGTCTGACCAGGACGGAGGGCGGCATCAAGGTTGTGGGCGTCAACCACCGGACTGCGCCGCTCGATGTGCGCGAGCGGTTCGCGCATGGCGCGCATGAAGTGCCGAGCGCGCTGGCGCGCGTCATGGCCGCGGGCGCGAGCGGCGGAGTCCTGCTCTCCACGTGCAATCGTACCGAGTTCTATCTGGTGGCGGACGACGAGCCCGCACTCGATGCGGTGTGGTCGCTCCTGGGCGAACGGCTTCCGACGACACCGACCGGGGACGCACGCGAATACGGCTACATCGCCCGCGACCGCGACGCGGTGCGCCATCTCTACCGCGTGTCGTCCGGGCTCGATTCCATGATTCTTGGCGAGTCGCAGATCCAGGGACAGGTCCGCGAGGCCTGGGAGGTCTCTCGCGCGCAGGCGGGCCCCGTGCTGCATCGCCTGTTCCAGACGGCACTGCATGTCGGCTCGCGGGTGCGCACCGAGACGGAGCTCGGCATGGGGACCGCATCGGCGGCCTCGGCGGGCGTGGCCGTCGCGAGCAAGATCTTCGGCGATCTCGCCGGCCGGAGTGCGCTGATCCTCGGCGCGGGCGACATGGCGGAGCTGGCGGCGACGTGCCTCGCGGATGTGGGCGTCAAGATCACGCTGGTGGCGAACCGGACGCACGAGCGGGCGCGGGCGATCGCGGAACGGCTGGGTGGCCGCGCGGTGACGCTCGACGAGGCGTGGCCCCATTTCGCGACGACCGACATCGCGCTCTGCTCGACGGCGGCACCTCACGCGGTGGTCACGTGGGAGCGCGTCGGCGCCGTGATCGGCGCGCGCCGTGGCAAGCCGCTGTGCATTCTCGATCTCGCCGTGCCGCGCGACGTCGACCCAGCGCTCGCGCAGCTCGAGAACGTCTTCCTGTACGACGTCGACGACCTGCAAACCGTCGCGGCGCAGGCCACCGTGCGCCGGCGCGACGAGATTCCGGCCGCGGAGCGGATCGTCGAGGAGGAGACCGATCTCTTCTGGGCGTGGTATGGCGGCCTGACGGTGGTCCCGACGATCAAGGAGCTCCGCCAGCGCATGGATGACGTGCGCAGCGCCGAGCTCGAGCGCGCGCTGAAACAACTGTCGCACCTGAACCCCGAGGATCGCGCCCGCGTGGAGCAGTTCAGCCAGGCACTACTCAACAAGTTCCTGCACCAGCCGACGATCGCCCTCAGGACGGCCGCGGAAGAGGGCCGAGGCTACGGGCTCCTGGAGGCCCTGCGCCGGCTGTTTGGGATGGAGCCACCGGCGTGACGGCGCGAATCCTGGTCACGGGTGGGGCAGGATACATCGGCAGCGTCATCGTAGATCAGCTCCTCCACCGCGGGCATGGCGTTGTCGTCCTCGACGATTTGAGCAGAGGCCACCGCCCGGCCGTCGCCCGCGGCGCCGGCTTCATCCAAGGCAACGTGGGCAATCGCGAGCTCGTACAGTCGCTGCTCGAGCGGGAGCGGATCGACGCGATTATCCACATGGCCGCCTTCGCCCTCGTGCCGGAATCGGTGGCGCAGCCCCAGATGTATGTGACCAACAATGTGACGGCCGCCCGTGTACTGTTGGAGGCGGCGGTCCGTGCCAAAATCCGGCGCTTCGTCTTCTCCTCGTCATGCGCGGTGTACGGTCATCCCGCGTCGATTCCGATCACGGAGGACGCGCCGCAGCAGCCGGTGAATCCGTACGGCGAGACGAAGCGCGACTTCGAGAAGCTGCTTGGCGACATCGCGCCGCTGCACGGGATCGCTGTGGTGAGTTTGCGGTATTTCAATGCCTGTGGAGCGACCGATCTACGCGGTGAGGACCACGAGCCCGAGACCCATTTGATCCCGAATGTGCTCGGCGCCGCTCTGGGCAAGCGCGGCCCGCTCGAGATCTACGGCACGGACTACCCAACCGCCGACGGCACGGCGATTCGGGACTACGTGCACGTGACCGACATTGCGGACGCGCATCTGCGCGCGCTGGACGTCCAGGTCGATGGCGGGAGGCCCGTCGCAGTGAACCTCGGCACCGGCACGGGCCGGTCAGTGCGCGAGGTGGTCGCAGCAGCCCGCCGCGTCAGCGGTCGTGACGTACCGGCGGTCGAGCGGCCGCGGCGGCCCGGCGACCCGCCGGAGCTGGTCGCGGCGGTGCAGCACGCGGCGACCGTGCTGGGATGGCAGGCATCGCATTCGAGTCTGGAGGAGATTTTGGGCAGCGCCTGGCGCTGGCATCAGGCTCACCCCCACGGCTATCGAGGAGGTTAGAGTGCTCGTACAGGTTCGCGGCGCGATCCCCACTACGCCATGGGAGCTCGTGCTCACGTCCAGTCGCGAGACGCAGTTCGTGCTGGCAATCCTCGCGGTCTTCTCGCTGGTGTCGTGGTATCTGATCGTCCTCAAGTGGTGGCAGTTCCGTCGCATGCGGCAACTTGGTGACCGCTTTTTGGCGGAAGTCGAGAAGGCGCCGCGATTGGAAGAAGCCTACCACGCCGCGATGCGGCTGCCGCCCTCGCCGTATAACCGGCTGCTGCGTGAGGCCGTGCATTTCTTTTCCGAGCTGCGCCCGGGCAGTTTGAAGGGCCTGGGACCGGCGCAGAAGCCCACGCCCGAAGCGTCGACGGCGACACTGTCGGTAGCGCAGCTCGAAGCGCTGCGGATGGTTCTCGCCAAGGAAGTCGCCGCCGAGCGTGACACGGCGGCCCGGTTCATCCCGTGGCTCGCGACGTTCGGCTCCGTGAGCCCGCTGCTCGGGCTGCTCGGCACCGTGCTCGGCGTCATGGACGCGTTCATCGGAATCGCCGTCGGCGGCTCGGGCAACATCACCGCAGTGGCGCCGGGCGTCGCCGAAGCGCTGGTCACGACGGTCGGCGGATTGGCCGTGGCGGTGCCGGCCGTCATGGCGTACAACCTGTACGTGAACCGGCTGGGCCTGTTCGCCGGTGAGCTCGAGGGCTTCGCCCAGGAGATCGTGGGCACGCTGGCGCGGGAAGGACGGATCTAATGGCCGGGTTACTCGGTGGAGGCGGCGGAGGTCTTCGCGGACACGGGGAGCTGCCGCTCAATGCGGATATCAACGTCACGTCGTTGGTGGACGTCGCGTTCGTGCTCCTGATCATCTTTATGATCACCGCCCCGATCATGCAGGGCGGGGTGGACGTGCGACTCCCACGCGCCCAGGTGCGCGCGATCGAGCCCAAGCAGGGACTGATCGTGACGGTGGATGCGGACGGCAAGATCTATCTTGATCAGGCGGGGCTGTCGTACGACGACTTCGCGGCCACGTTTCCCGCGTTCGTGCGAACGAAACGCCCCACGGGGGTGTATCTGCGGGCCGATAGTCGCGTCCCGTACGGGCGCGTCGTGCAGGTGTTGGCGGTGATTCGCGGCTCGGGGGTACAGGATGTGGGACTCGTAGCGGAACCGGAGACGATCAACCGATGAGACGCCGGGCTCCGGCCCCAGTTGGAATGGCGATGACAGGGACGCTCGTGGTGCACGGGCTCGCCGTCGTGTTGCTCATTGGCGCACGCGGCGGGCGCACGAGCCTCCCGCCGACGTATCGCGTCCATCTGATCGCCGCCCCCGCCGCAGACATGGAGTCGCGCAAGGCGCCTGAGGCGTTCGACCGGCCGGCTGAAGAGAAGCCGGCGCCGCTCCCGGATACCAAGACCACGCGGAGCACGGTGTCACGCGCCACGCCGCCGCCGACGCGCGATCAAACACGACGCGAAGCGGCACCGCGCACCACCCCAACGAACCAGCCGCTCCCCGGTGAAAAACCCTCGACGGGTAACGATGTCGCGACCGTCAGCACCGAGGGCGTGGCGTTTCCGTACCCCGAGTACCTGCAGAACATCGTGTCGCAGGTGCTGCGGCGCTGGCAACGGCCCGCGCAGAGCACCCCGCTCGAGGCCGAGGTGTCGTTCTTCGTGCATCGCGACGGATCGGTGACCGACCTGCAATTCATCCGGCGCTCCGGTAACTTCGCGTTCGATCTGGAAGCACAGGGAGCCGTCGAGGAGTCCGGCCGCTTTCGCGCGTTTGGCACGCTGCCGGATGGCTGGCAAAGCGATGTCTTGTTCGTGCGGTTTTACTTCTCGGGGCAGAGGCAATGACACCACTTCTGCTCGCCGCGCTGCTGGTGGTGCAGGACACCTCAGCCATCGACCGCGGCGTGCGCATCGGCATCATCTATCGGCCCGGCGTCCGGCCCGGCCTGGTGATGTTGCCGCGCAAAGGGCAGGGACTCGATTCCGTCCGTGCCATCGTCGCCCGCGATCTCGATTACAGCGATCGCTTCGAGGTGATCACGCTGCCGGGCGGCGATTCGATCCGGCTATCGAGCACGACGGGGCCGAAACGCACGGGCACGGGTACGACGACCGGCTCGAGGGGCGGCGCCGGAGCGCAGGGCGGGGCGCTCAACTATCCGCTGTATCAAGCGCTCGGCGCGGATTTCGCGCTCGACATCACGGCAGCGGGCGACACGACGGTGGCGACGTTGCACGACATCGCGGCGGGCAGCGTGCGCCGCGGCGTGCGCGTGCAATTGCCCGCCGCCTCCAATCGCGATTTCCGGCAAGCGGTCCATCGCCTTGCGGATCAGGCGTTGCAGGCGGCGGTCGGTACGCCCGGAATCGCGGCCACGCGCATCCTGTTCGTCAAAGACGGGAAGGTGTACCAGATCGATCAAGACGGTGCCGATCAGAAGCTCGTGTCGTCGACCGACCGTCAGGCGATGTCGCCGGCCTGGAGCCACGACGGCCAGCACTTCGCGTACATGGAGTTCCAAGCGGGGAAGGGTTGGCTGTACTTGCAGCAGATGACGGGCGGCAAACGCATCGCCGTCTCGACGACCGGTTCGGCGCTGGACTTCACGCCCGCGTTTTCGCCCGACGGGCAGACGCTGGCGTTCAGCCGCGCGACGGAGGATGGCACCGATCTTTACACCATTAACGTCAAGAATAACTGCTGCTTACGGCGCTTGACCGTAGGCCGCTTTTCAGACAACTTGTCCCCGACGTTCAGCCCTGACGGGCAGCGGATTGCTTTCGTGTCGACGCGCCCGGGTCTGCCGCAGATCTATGTGATGGCGGCGGACGGAACGGACCAGCAGTTGTTCGCGCCATTCGATTACGGCGTGACCGGGGCGTCAAACGCGCCAGAGTGGTCGCCCGACGGGCAGTCGGTAGCGTTTCACCGGGATGTCGCCGGCACATTGCAGGTGTTCGTGTTGGATGTACGCACGCGCACCGTCCGGCAGCTCACCTCGGTGGGACGCAACGAGGATCCAACCTGGGCTCCCGACAGCCGTCATCTCGCCTTTGTGTCCGACCGGTCGGGTTACCGCCAGTTGTGGATCATCGATCTCGACACCGGCCGAATTCGGCCACTGCTGCAGCAGAGCGGGGCCCGTTTGCCGGCTTGGTCTCCACGGCTTTCGGAGGCTACTTCTTCCACCCCCTGATCGGAGAGACAGGATGAAATCGGTATCGTTGCTCCTCGCGCTCGGCGTGGGCGCCGCCATCATCGCAGGCGCGTGCGGCGGCAATCCGCCGCCGGCACCCCCACCGGGGCCGGTTGTGGACACCGCGGCCGAGAACGCACGGATCCGCGACTCGATCGAAGCGGCGAATCGCGCGGCCCAGGAGGAAGCGGAACGCGTGCGGCGTCAGCGTGAAGCGGACTCGCTTGCGGCGCTCGCGCGGGCGGGCGAAGAAGTCCGCAGTACCTTGGCGGCGATGATCCACTTCGATCTCGACAAGTCGAACATCCGCTCCGATGACATGGGCTCGCTCGACCAGAAGGTCGCGATTCTCCAGGCCAACCCCGAGCTGCGGATCCGCATCGG
>Ga0070697_100001501_pt1 | contig 17742 bp, 13 predicted proteins | sample KBSK1501metaG_FD_65475 | JGI IMG/M metagenome (GOLD analysis project Ga0070697, IMG submission 65475) | Corn, switchgrass and miscanthus rhizosphere microbial communities from Kellogg Biological Station, Michigan, USA - KBS K1-50-1 metaG | ecosystem: Host-associated > Plants > Roots >... | reverse complement strand
CGCCGCGCCGTGCATGAGGCGCTGGGCCAGGTGGACATAGTCCACCGCGCCTTCCGGCAATCGCACCTTCGGGAGCTGGGCACCGAGGAGCGGGAAGCGCTGGATTTCTGCGAGTTTCAGCTCAGGACCATCGGTGCCTATATGGAGCCGCCCGGCTCGCCCGAGCTGGAGAAGGCGTACCAGCGTTATATCAGCGAGCCGGACGTCAACCGGTAACCGTGACCGCCGCGCGGGCGAAGGGTCACGAAACGCTGGCCGCCTGAGTCCGGCTCCCGTTCTGCCAGGCGGCCGAACCAGCGGCCACCGCGGCTCTGGCTTGCGCGTACTTCAGCTTCGCCAGCTCGCTCGGCGGCACCTCCATCTCCCTCACCCACCGCCGCGTGGCCGACAGCAGATGTGAGCCACCTCATCCGGCTAGAACTTGACGTCACCCGCCTTGGATGATTGCGCCCTGCCAACCGCCCGTGACGGGTGATGCGCAGGGCGGGCGGGAGGCCTGAGACTAGTTAGTTGCGGCAGCGAGCTGGCCTGTCGTGCTTCCGCCGGGTTCAGAGGAGGATGCATGAAGGCTGTGACGGTGGCGGCAGCAGCCGGCAAATCGGCCCCCGCCAAGCACATGGCCTGGATCCCCGCGGGCGAGTTCGCCATGGGCTCGAACGACTTCTATCCCGAGGAACGCCCGGTGCATCGCGTCGCAGTCGACGGGTTCTGGATCGACGAGCACCCGGTGACCGTGGCCGAGTTCCGCCGCTTCGTGCGGGCGACCGGCTACGTGACCTGGGCTGAGCGGGCTCCGGATGCTGCCGACTATCCCGACGCCGATCCCGCACTGCTCATCCCGGGATCGCTGGTCTTCCACCAGGCCTCCGGACCGGTCGACCTCCGTGACTTCCGGAACTGGTGGCGCTGGACGACCGGCGCCCAGTGGCGCCACCCCGATGGCCCGGACAGCACGCTGCACGGGCGTGAGCTCCATCCGGTGACCCACGTGGCCTACCGGGACGCCGAAGCGTACGCCGTCTGGGCCGGGAAGGAACTGCCGACCGAGGCACAGTGGGAATACGCGGCGCGCGGCGGCCTGGAAGGCAAGATCTTCTGCTGGGGGGACGAGTTCGCTCCGCGCGGCAAGATGATGGCCAACACCTGGCAAGGCGAGTTCCCCTGGGAAAACCTGATGCTCGACCATTACGAGCGGACCTCGCCGGTCAAGCGCTTTCCGCCGAACGGCTATGGCCTGTTCGACATGACCGGCAACGTGTGGGAGTGGACCGCCGACTTCTTCGCGCCCCGGCACGCCGATGACACCGCTCGCTCCTGCTGCACACCGCGAAATCCCAGAGTGGCCTCGCCCGACCAGAGCTACGATCGCGCTGCCCCCGGCGCTCACATCCCACGCCGGGTCATCAAAGGAGGCTCGCACCTGTGCGCCCCCAACTACTGCCTGCGCTACCGCCCAGCGGCGCGCCAGGCCGAGGCGATCGACACCACGACCAGTCACCTCGGATTCCGCTGCGTCGTTAACGGGCAGCGTTCAGGAGAGACCTGACTTCTCACTCCAGCGCTCACCGGCCCTCCGGTCCGCCGGCGTGCCGCGGCGAGCCGACGTCCTAGCGGTCGGGGGATGGCTGCCTCGGCTGCGACATCCTGGTCCGGGGACGCGCGCTGGCCAGCCCGGCCGCCTCATCCCCGGCGAGTGATGACGACATCAGGTCAGCGCGCCGATCGCGTCGCCGATCAGCTTGACCCCGATGATCAGGCACAGCACGCTCATGATGACCGCGTTGTGCTGTCCCATCCAGTCTTTGAGCTTGCCCAGCATGTCGGCAGACCGTTTGCCCATGGCGAGGTAGATCCCCACCGGGATGGCCACCCCGACGGTGCCGAGGACCGCGAAAACCGCGAAAGCGATGGCCTGCTGGCCGCCGCTGATCCCGGTCTGCGCGATGGTCGCCGCCCCGCCCACGGTCAGCAGCAGGTTCTTCGGGTTCAGGGCGGTCAGCAGAGCGCCCGCGCCCAGCGCGGCGCCGGGCTTGAACTTATCGATCGCGCCCATCCACTTGGGCAGAGGCGCCTGCTCCTCCCCGCGGGGACGGCTCCGGAACTGGCGCACGGCGATCAGCAGCAGAAGCGCGCCGAGCACGATCTTCAGCCAGCTCACCCAGGTAGCTGGCGCGCCCGAGCTGCTCGCATCGGAAGGTCCGGCGATCGCCAGCACGATCGCGCCGACCACGCCGAGCCCGATCAGCCACCCCAGCACGAAGGCCGGGCCGTTTACCCTGGCTTTCTCGGTGGTGAGCATCAGCACCACGGCGATGACCGCGACCGGGCTCAGCGCCACCCCGATCGCGAGCGGCAGTGAGCCTCCGATGGCCTGGCCCATAACTCCTCCCCCCGTCGGTGACCGTCGCGCCCAGCGGGCACTGGCTTCCGGGCAGCGTGTCCCGGGTGGATACGTCTGCGATCAGCCCGGTCCAGCCGGCCGGTGCGCGAAACCCGGACCGTTCGGGAAAATGTCTTTCATGATCCCGAACGGTCGGCGCGCCAGCCCTGGTTTACTGGCGCGCCATCGCGATTCTGATGTCGTTCTCCGAATCGGCAATCAGCTCACCGCTGAGGTCTATCGTGACGCGCTTGAGCGTGCCGGTGAACGCGAAATCATCGCTATAAGCGTCGAGCGCCACATGGCTCCCGCCGTCACGTCCGCAGGTGAGCCCTTCGGTGCCAAAGATGATGGGAACCGTGTGCGGCATCTCGACCGCGCCGACGAGTCTCTGGTCGATGTAGAGCTCGCCGCGAGCAGCCACTCCCTTGCCGACGGCGAAGTCGGGCTTGCCGATGGGTTCGAACTCGTATCGCAGCGCCACCTCCCCGGCCGGGATCTCGGTGTTCGACGTCAGCGTGAAGATGTCGCGGCCGAGGTAGTTGTAGACGAACTGCAGTCGCCGGTCCTTCACGAAGAATGTGTAACCGCCGGTGGCCCCGCCCTGAGCGATGAGCACACCCTCGGCGCCGCTATCGGGAACCACGGCGTCGGCGGTGATGCTGAACGGCCGGTTGTAGATTTTGGGTGCCGCAGCGAACGGCACCGGCGCGCCATTCGGGTAGAACACGTACCGTTCGCGTGGTCCAGCGATCGCGGGGCGTTCGAGCGCCAGGCGTGACCTGGCGTCACCATCGATGGGCATCACGCCGTACTTGCCCGCTTCGGCCCACCACCTGCCGACCATCTCGATCAGCTGTCGCGATGGTCGGCCGCGATGTTGCTGGTCTCGGCCGGGTCCTTGGTGAGGTCGTACAACTCCCAGTCGTGAGCCTCGATGTCGGTGAGCACCTCCGGGGTGATCGGAGAACTGAACATCCGGCCCTTCTTGGCTGCCTCAGTGAAGTTGGGGCCAGGCCACGGGCACACCGCGCGCCAGCCGTCGTGGTAGAGCGATCGGTGACCGAGCATCTCGAAGTACTGGGTGTGATGCTTGCTCGGAGCCTCAGCCTCGTTGAAAGTGTGCGCGAAGCTGATCCCCTCAACCGGCGCCTGCGGAACACCCCGGACCGTCGCGGGGGGCTCGATGCCGAGCGCCTCGAGTACGGTCGGGACTAGGTCGATGGCGTGGGCGAACTGCGTGCGGATCTCCCCCCGCGCGGTGATCTCCGCGGGCCACGAGACGATGAACGGGTCACTGATGCCGCCGCGGTAGGTCTCACGCTTCCAGCGGCGGAACGGCGTGTTGCCCGCGTTGGTCCATCCCCACGGGTAGTGGTTGAACACCTTGGGGCCGCCCAGGTCGTCGAGCTGGGCGAGGTTTTCGCCGAGCTCCTCGGCCACGTTGTTGAAGAAGAACATCTCGTTGACCGAGCCGAGCGGGCCGCCCTCGGAACTGGCACCGTTGTCGGAGATGACCATGATCAGCGTGTTGTCAAGCTCGCCGATCTCCTCCAGGAAGTCCAGCACCCGGCCGAAATGGTGATCGGTGTAGCTGACGAAGCCCGCGTAGACCTCCATCATCCGGGCGAACAACCGTCGTTGATCCCCGGACAAGGTGTCCCATCGGGGGAAGTCGGGATCCGGTGCGGACAGCGCCGTGCCGGCCGGGATGACACCCAGGTCGAGCTGGCGCTGGTGGACGATGCGGCGGTACTCATCCCACCCCATGTCGAACTTGCCCCGGTACCTGTCGGCCCATTCCTTGGGCACATGGTGCGGCGCATGGCCCGCGCCGGTGCAGTAATGCAGGTAGAACGGCTTGTCGGGCGCGTTGACGTGCGCGTCCATAATGAACTCGATCGCCTTGTCGGCTAGGTCGACGCCGTCGTCTGCATGTTCGTATACCTAAGGCCATTCGCGGCGACACGGTCAAGCACGGGCGTCTCCACCAGGCCGCCATAGCTCGACAGCTGACCGAACCCGACATCGTCGAGCACGAAGATCAGCACATTCGGGGCCCCCGCACGCGCCTTGACCGGCGTCGGCCACGCCGGGCTCGACTCCATCGTCGTGCGTCCGATGACCCCTGGGAACGGCTCACCATCGTGGTAGGTCACTAGTTCGGTCATGGCCGCTCCTCGCTCCATCTGTCGGCGTGTGGCGAGCCTAGGCGGAAGCCGCGGAGGGTGTATCACCCGGCAGGGATGATGCCCGGATGGGTCGCAGGCCTGGCCTTATGGCTGACCTGCCGTCTCCGGCGTGGCGGGCGGCCTGCCGATCAGCTCGATCAGGCCGAGAACTACCAGCAGCAAGACCGCGATCAGGATGACCACGAGGGCCGTGGGCCGTCCCCAGAACACGAAGAGCAGGGCCGCGAGCGCCACCGCCCCGATACGGAGGCCTTTGCGGTGCGCGTAGGTCCACCTGCCGACCGGCCCGGTGCTCACGCCTGCGTGCTCGCCGACGCCCCGGACCCAGCCCAGTCCTGATTTCACTGCCTTCCGGGTCGAGATCGCCGTCACCGACGGCCCGGTGATGAAGGCGGCGCCGGCGACGACCAGGCCCACGACCAGAAGCGTGCGGAGAGCGGCCCTGATGAACCGGACGAACGTATCGAACAAAACGGCGGCCGCATCACTGGGCAGCGCGCTGTTGGGGATGCTGTTCAGGTAGATGCTCCGGAAGATCACCAGGCCGGCTCCGAGCACGAGCATGGAGGCCGCGAATCCGAGCCCGGCTCCGATCAGCGCGCGCCGGTGGCTCCGCGCGAGGTATACCCCCAGGGCAATCAGCAGCAGCGCCACTATCGGTAGCACGATCTTGAGATCGTTGATCAGCCGGTAGCCGCTCTGCGCCTTGGTCAGTTCCCGGGCCGAGAACAGCGGCAGCGTCGGATTGATGGCCGGAAGGCTGTTTATCACCGTGAAACCCCGCGCGACCAGGGACTGCTTGACAATGTTGATGAACGGGCCAAGGTCGATGACAACCTGCCCGTTGCTGATCTTGACCGTGCCGTTTCCCTGGCCGGAGAGCGCCTTCACCACCGCCTGGTGGGCCACGGTGTTGACCTGGATCCACGTGTTGGCGAACTGGGGGCTGCCCACGATTTTGCTCACCTGGTCGTGGATGAATCCGTTCACCGCGCTGGCGATCGACGGACCGAAACTCTGCAGCAGCGTGCCGACCCGGTTCAGGCCCTTGTCCGACAGCGCGGCGGCGGCCTGGTTGGTGAGGCCGGTTACGTCGAGGTGGCTGGTGATCTCGTTCGTGACCTTGTCGGTCAGGGCCCTCTGGACCGCCGGATCGTGGATGAGAGGCTCTATGTTGGCTATGTAGCGGCTGGTGTCGGAGACCTGGTTCGCGCTCCAGACGGCCAGCACCGATACGGGGGCCAGCACGCAGCCGAGCACGATGAGGAGCGTGGCCACGGGGGTCCGCCACCCGATCCGGTGCCGGCGAGCCGCGCTGGCCCGCTCGCTGCGCAACTGCTCCAACTCGGCGCGGATGCGATCGATCTCAGATTGCTCGTCATGGCTGGGATCTGGGCTTGCGGCCGCAGAAGCCGACTTGTCGCCTGTGTCCGTCAAGGGTCACCTCCCGCTGGCTTGCGGGCCTAGTTCGGCCGTCAGCCCGGCGACCGCGTCACTGGTTCATGCTCGATCCCGCATCTATTCACCTTGTCCGGGGAGCATGGAGCTCACCTCACCCGCGTGGGGTGAGTTATCGCGGACTGGCGGCCGAGCCGGCGTCGTCGCCCGTATCGGACCTCAGTTGCCGGCCCCGGCGTACGGCCTCGAGCAGGAGCCGCACGCCGGCGCCCAGCAGCGCGAGGTCGCCGAGCATCTGGACGATCAGCACTATCCGCGCCACCTCGGATCTGGGCGCGATGTCCCCGAAACCCACCGTTGAGAAGACAGTCGTAGTGAAGTACAAGGCGTCCGTGCGAGTCAGCGGCTCCGTGAAGCTCGCCGCCGACGTTCGTTCCATCACGAAGTACGTCGAGGCGAACAGCAGCATATAAAAGGGAAAGAGCAAGCCAAGCGCCTCGACGGCCTTCATGCCCGGATAGGGAGAGCCCATGATGGTTCTGATCTGCCACACCGTAATGGCCGCGAAGACCGCGAGGCCGATCAGCACACGTACCACTGTGCCGGTACCCAGCGGCTCGCCCAGAGGAAGCACATAGTAGAGAACAACGAGGACCGTCGCGCTCAGGAAACCGCGCAGCACCGCCCAGAGAACAGCCCGCCTTCGCGGTGCCGCTGGCAGGTCCTGCTGGGGATCAGCGGTCATGCTCATGCCCCCTGAGACTGAGCGAGGACGGTCAGCTGGCTGCGGGAGTGCCGCCCCCGACCGCGCCCGCATCGCCCGGCACAGCACCCAGAGCGAAGCACGCCGATCCGATCATGAACAGGATCGAGATGGTCCGGTCGCTGGTCACGGCGAGGTGCCGGAGCCGCGTTACAAGTGGTTGAACCCGCCGGTTTCCTCCTTTGACATGGGCACGGTGACCGGATGCCTGGCGAAATGAGCCACGGCGTTCCGGAAGTCGGCCAGGAGCAGGGAGGCCATATCCTGACTCACCCCCAGGCGGACCAGGATGCGCTGCACGGCGATGTCGGACGCTGTCCCGGTGAGGGTGTAGGCAGGTACCTGCCATCCCCGGGTGCGCAGCCGATCGGCCAGGTCGAACAGGGTGTAGCCGGGGTCCGCACCGTCGCGGATCCGCCAGGTGACGGTCGGGATCCCGGTGGCGGGGTTGCTATCGCACAGGAGCTCGAAAGGGCCCACCTTGGCGATCTCGGCGGCCAGGTACTGGCCGATCGCATAGGACGCGTCGTGGATGCGCTTGTACCCCTCAAATCCGAGGCGGAGGAAGTTGTAGTACTGCGCGATGATCTGCCCGGCCGGGCGGGAGAAGTTGATCTGGAAGACCGGCATGTCGCCGCCCAGGTAGTTGACGTGGAATACCAGGTCCTCGGGGAGTTCCTCGCGGTCCCGCCAGATGACCCAGCCGACGCCCAGGGGAGCCAGCCCGAACTTGTGCCCTGAGGTACTGATCGACTTAACCCGGGGGAGGCGGAAGTCGAACGCCACCTCCGGCGCGCAGAACGGGGCCAGAAAAGCACCGCTGGCCCCGTCCACGTGGATGCCGATGTCCAGGCCGGTGTCGGCCTGCAACTGGTCGAGGGCGCTGGACATGGCCTGCACCGGCTCGTAGGCCCCGGTGTAGGTGACGCCCAGCGTCGGCACGACCATGATCGTGTTCTCGTCGACCCGTTCCAGCATCGAGGCGGGATCCATGGCGTAGCGGCCGTGGGACATCGGGACCTCGCGCATCTCGATGTCCCAGTAGCGGGCGAACTTGTGCCATACCACCTGCACCGGGCCGCACACCATGTTCGGCTTGTCGGTTGGCTTGCCTTCGGCCCGGCGCCTGGCCCGCCACCGCCACTTGGCCGCCATGCCCGCCAGCATGCAGGCCTCCGAGGAGCCGATGGCCGACGCCCCCACCGTGTTGGCTGAGTCGGGCGCATGCCACAGATCGGCCAGCATATGCACGCAGCGCGCCTCTATCTCAGCGGTCTGCGGATACTCGTCCTTGTCGATCATGTTCTTGTCGACTGACAGCGCCATCAGCGCCAGGATCTCTGGCTCCGCCCACGTCTGGCAGAACGTGGCCAGGTTCTGCCGGGAATTGCCATCCAGCATCAGCTCGTCCGCCACCACCTGGAACGCTTCCTTCGACGCCGACTCGTCCCGGGGGAACTTGTACTTGGGGACCGGCCGGGTCAGGTCGCGCCCGGCGAATACGCAGTCCTCCATCTGCTCACGGACGGAGTCACGTTCGTGCAACGGCATGGTCACCATCTCCCTGATCCGGGCGGTTCCGCTTCGGCCTGCTCCGGGATTGCTGCGGCCCGGCTTGGGGCAGGGGATCACGGCCTGGCTGGTTCCCTATGCTGACGGGCGGCCGCCGGGGCCGTCATCACCCACCGTGGGTGAGTTCGGAGGCCGCGTCCCGCGGGGTCGCTGCCCGGTCCCTTCGGGCACTCTCCAGCAGGCAACCGGCCCTCAGGTAGAGGTTGCCGAAGAACTCGTCGAAGCCATGCATCGTGGGCAGGAATTCGTCGCGGTCGCCCAGGTGGTTCTTGCCGGACTGACCGGTGGCGTAGCCGTGCGCCTTGAGCGCGGTCGCGATCGCGGGGTCCTCGGCCGCCGTGCCGACCGGATTCACCCCGCAGGGGTGAAGTGCGTCCGGACTGGCCCCGGCACGCTGGATGGAGCCGGCGCTAGGGGTTGACGGTGACAAGCAACCAGGTCCTGGCCGGGGTCGGGCTGATCCTGGTGCTCGCGGTCGGCTCGCAGGTTCTCGCGAGCAGGCTCCGCATTCCCGCGCTTATCCTGCTGCTGCCCGCAGGTTTCGTGGCCGGCGCGGTGACCACCGACGTCAACCCGCAGCGGCTGCTCGGGCCTGCCTTCCAGCCACTGGTGTCACTCTCGGTGGCCGTTATCCTCTACGACGCCGGCCTGGGGCTGGACCTGCGCCATCTGCGCGGGCACACGCGGCGGATCGTCACCCGGCTTATTGTCGCGGGGGTGCCGATCACCTGGGCCTTCGCGGCTGTCTTCACCGGCCTGCTGATCGGCATGTCGCAGCGGGCGGCGGTGATGACCGGCGTAATTCTCGTCGTCTCCGGGCCGACGGTCGTGGGACCGCTGCTGGGCTTCGTCCGTCCGACCGAACGGGTGCAGCGCGTGCTCATCTGGGAGGGATCACTGATCGACCCGGTGGGCGGCATCCTGGGTGCCGTGGTGTTCCACGCCGTGCTAGCCAGTACCCGCAGGGGAATCGGCTACCAGTTCGGCCAGTTCCTCATCGGTATCGGCACCGGCGTGGCCGGCGGAGTCGTCGGCATCGCGGTGCTATGGTTCCTGCTGCGCAAGCTCCGGCTCGGAGAGGTCCTCGGCACCACGAGTCAGCTAGCTTCGGTGGTGGCCATCGCGGCCGCATGCGACATAGTCCGGGATGACGCGGGGCTCATCGCCGCGGTCGTCATGGGGCTGGCCGTGGCGAACATGCGCGGCTTTGACCTCCCGTCCCGGCGGCCGTTCTTCGAGGCGCTGGTGCAGCTGATCATCGGCGTCCTGTTCGTTGGCATTTCGGCCACCGTTACCCCGCAATCCCTGCGGCACCTGATCCTGCCGACCCTCGGGCTGGTGGTTGTGCTCGTGGTGGTTACCAGGCCGCTCGTGGCGCAGCTGGCCACGCTCAGGACAGAAATGACCAAGGGGGAGCGCTGGTTCACCGGGTGGATGGCCCCGCGCGGAATTGTCGCGGCGGCGACCGCGTCGACATTCTCGGCCGGGTTGGCCGCTCAGGGTATCGGCGGTGCGTCCAAGATCCTGCCCGTTACCTTCCTGGTGATCGTCGCCACGGTGGCGCTGTACGGCCTGACGGCTGCGCCGGTCGCCAGGAGGCTGGGAGTCACCCGCCCGGAACGTACGCGGCCATTGCTGGTCGGCGGCGAGCCATGGGTTATCGACCTGGCATGCGGGCTGAGGACCGCGGGTGTGGATGTGCTGATGTGGGCCGGGCTCGAGGGGGAGCGGGAGCGGATCAGGGGCGCGGGCCTGGAACTTGCCCCGGGTGAGCTGCTCGCGGCCGCCACCGGGCGAGGCGCCCAGCTGGAGGGCATCAACGCTGTGTTCCTGCTCACCAGCGAGGACGATTTCAACGCCCTGGCCGCGACCCTGCTGGCAGGAAGCGTCGAGGGCCCGGTGTACCGCGTTGGGCCACAGCTGCCCAGCCACGGTGTGGTGGCACCCTATACGGGCGGGGAGATCCTTTTCGGTGCCGACCTGACCAGGTACGACGTTGGCCAGCGCTACGCCGGGGGAGCGCGGGTAGTGAGCCGGCCCGCGGACGACGGGACACCGGCCGGCCCGGAGCTGCTCTTCCTGGTGCGCGCAGACGGCAAGCTGACGCCGGTCACGAGGGCCGGCGCGCCCGCGCCGCAGTCCGGGGACACCATGGTCCTGCTGGAATCCGCGGTTGCGGGTTCGTGATGCTGCACGTCCGCGTCGTGAGCCCCTCGAGCGTCACCGGCCCATTGCTCGACAGGCTGGCCGTGGTTTCCGGAATCCAGAACCTGATCGTGCTCAGCGGCGCCGCGCGCCGGCCAGACGGGGACGCCGTCTTTTTCGATGTGCACGACAGCGCGGCTAACCTCGCCTTCCGGGCCCTGCGTGATCTGGGTCTTGATCGCGATGGCCCGATCGCCGTGGAGCAGGTGGACGCATCCCTCACCGGCACGGCCCGCGCTGGCGGAGGAATCGGTTCTCCCGCCAGGGAGATTGCTCCGGTGTGGGAGATGGTGGAGGCCACGATCCGTGCGGGCGCGGTGTATTCCCCGAGCTTCTTCGCCCTGCTGGCCGTGGCCGGGCTGATCGCCGCCGTGGGCATCCTGACCAACTCGCAAATCCTCATCGTGGGTGCGATGGTGGTCGGCCCCGAATACAACGCCATCATCGCCGTGGCGCTCGGCATCAGCCAGCGAGATCGCGGCGCGGTGCGTGACGGCCTGCTGGCCCTGGTGGCCGGCTTCTTCGCCGCGATCGTGGTCACGTTCGCCTTTGGTGTGGCCGTCCGGGCGTCGGGCAAGGCACCAGAGCTGTTTCTGACTGGCCTCAGACCCGTCTCTGACCTCATCAACAGCCCGAATGCGTTCTCCGTGGTGGTCGCGATCCTGGCCGGGCTGGTGGGTGTGGTGTCCTTGACCGAGTCGCGGGCCAACGCCCTCATCGGGGTGTTCATATCCGTCACCACTATCCCCGCGGCCGCCGATATCGGCGTATCCCTCGCCTTCGGCAGCTGGAGTGAAGCAGGCGGCTCGACCGTGCAATTGTTGCTGAACGTGATCCTGCTGATCGTGGTCGGTGCCGCCGGCCTCGTCACCCAGCGTGCCATCTGGCGGAGGATCGGGGCCCGTCAGATCAGCTGAAGCTGGCGGGCCCGGCGGACCGCCTCGGCGCGGTGAGCCGCGGCCAGCTTGCGGTAGATGCTTTTGAGGTGCGTCTTGACGGTGTTGACGGAGATATACATTTCACTGGCTACCTCAGCCGTTTTCAGCATGCCTGACACGTGCCGCAGCACCTCCCGCTCGCGTTCGGTGAGCGACTCGACCACGAGAACCGGGGCCTGATCCCGGGTTTTCACCGGAGCCTGAAGCTGCTCGTGGCGCCGGGCCGGGGGGAGCAGGCACCGGTGGGTGCTGGCCAGTTCGGGGTCACGCCGCAGCACCGGCCCGATCCAGCTACGCTCCATCACGAATGGCAGCCTGAGCTGTTCAGGTCCGGCCAGCCGCAGCGCGGACGCAAGCGACCGGCGACCTCGGACTCGGTCGCCGCTGGTGTAACTGAGCCGGGCGTCCACCAGCCACGCTTGCAGGCGTATCCGATCTGGCGCCCCGCTACCGGGTGCGAGCGCGGGTGCGAGCGCGCGCCGTGCGTTCTCGCGGTCTCCGGCGGTCACCCAGACGTGCGCGAGGGTAACCGCAGCCTCCGGCGAGGTACCGCCGCCGGCCTGCTGCGCTGCGGCCAGTGCGGCCTGGATGTCGCCGCCCGCTGCGCACGCTCGCGACTCGACCAGGCTCAGCTGGTGGTCGAGCCAGACCGGAACAGGCCCCCCTGACCGGGCCCTGGCGATGATCTGCGCGGCCACCGCGGTGCGGCCCTCCGCCAGGGCACCGCTCGCCGCCGCCAGGCAGGCCACGCCCCCGATCAGCTTGTCCGGGCTTACGCCTAGGGTGGCGTCGGCCTGCTTGAGGTAATTGCGTGCCTCACTCAGGTCACTGCGCTCCAGGTGCACCCAGGCGAGCGCGACCAGCGCCGCGGGGTTCGGGTTCCCGCCGGGCGAACGGTGCTCGTCGGCCACCAGGGCGGCCTGGTCGGCCAGTTCCGCGGCGCGGCCTAGCCGGCCGCGCAAGGCCTCTGCCAGTGCTAGCAGCCCCGTGCAGCCGGCTCGTTCGTCCTCGCGGCCTTGAGCAGCCTCGGCGGCCGCTCCCGGCTCGAGGACACGGGCCGCCTCGTCCAGATGCCCGGACCACAGCTCGACGGCTCCCCGGCCGGCCCGCACCCTCCCCCTGATGTCAGGATCCCGGCCGAGCTTTCCGCTCGGGATACTGCTGACGAGCAGCTCGGCACGGGTAGCGGCGGCGGCGGCGCCCGCCAGGTCCCCGGCTCGCAGGGAGGCGACGAGACGGATCACATCGGCGGCTAGCCGGCAAGTGGCCTCCTGGCCGGCCGGAAGTTGCTCCAGGAGGCTGTCGGCGGCATCCAGTTCGGCGGCGCACGATTCATGCCGGCCAGCGGACAGCGCCATCGCCGCCAGGACCAGGTGCGGTTGCGGCATAGTCCAGGTCTGGCCGGGCGGCATGCCCGTGAGCTCACCGGCCAGGGACTGGCCGCCCCGGGGCTCGATGATCTGGCCGATCGCCAGACCGTCGATGACCATTTCGGCCGCCAGGCGCCAGTCACCGGCTTGGGCAGCGTGCCGCACCGCGTCGGCGAGGAGGCCGTTCCGCTGGTACCACCGGGCTGCTCGCTGATGCAGGGCGGTCACCGCGTCCGGATGATCGCACCGCAGCTTCAGCCGTAGCACCTCGCCGAACAACGTGTGGTAGCGATACCGCCCAGATCCGAGCGGCTGGATGAACGCGTTCGCGCGCACCATAGCCATCATGATGCCCGCGGCCCGCTCATTGCCTGTCAGTTCGACGGCGGCATCGGCGTGGACATAGTCCAGGATGCTCGTGCTCATCAGGACCTCACGGACCTCAGGCGGCTGGGCGTTGAGCACCTCGTCCACCAGGTAACCGGTCAGCGCGCGGTCCTCGGCTATCAGCCCCTTGACGAACTGGCCAGGGTCGGGATGAGTGCCCAGTGAGATCGCGGCCAACCGGAGGCCGGCCGCCCAGCCCTCGGTTCGCCTGATCAGGCTCTCCCGCAGGTCCGCCGTCAGTATGCTGCCGTGCTGGTCCAACAGCAGGTTGGCTTCGTCGGCGCTGAACGCCAGGTCGCTGGCCCTGATCTCGGTCAGCCCGCCATCTAGCCGGTAGCGGTGCAGGGGCAGCAGCGGATCCATCCGCGAGGAGACCGCCAGGCGCAGGGCAGGCCCCGCATTGCGCAGGACGAAGTCAAGCCCCTGCAGCACCCGAGGCTCGGTCAGCAGATGCAGGTCATCGAGGACCAGCGTCACCGGTGGGTCCTGGGCCGCTAGAGCCGCGGCAAACCGCAGCAAGAAGGACTCCTCGCCCGCCCGCCCCCGTCCGGCGGCCCGCAACGTCACCGGAACGGCGACGCCGGACCGGCGCAACGCCGCCAGGACATAGGACCAGAACATCTCCGGCCGGTTGTCGAACTTGTCCACGCCGACCCAGGCCACCGCCCCGGGTTCGGCCGCCGCCCACAACGCCAGGGCCATCGTCTTGCCCGCGCCGGGAGGGCCGGTCACCACCGTCAGCGGGCACCGGCGCGTCCCCTCGGCGATCAGCTTGGTGATCCGCGGGCGCTGCACCGCCCAGTCCGGCACACTTGGCGCTGTGATCTTGGCCGCCAGGATCGGATCGCCGGCGTGCACTGCCGACCGTCTGGCGTGGGGCGTCACCTGCCTGGCAACATGGGCAGTCATAAATACCTCCCCCGCTCCCTCGCTTGGCCAGCGACCTAGTGGTCCTGGCCAGGGAGATCACCCATTGGGATACTAGCCGGATTACTTTTTCGGCCGTTATATGGGCGGGGCATGTTCCCCCCACAACCACCCAACGCCAGCTGATCCGGCTGCGCATCATGCGATTGGCATGAAATCGATGCTGTCGGCTGCTCGCGCCGATAGCGGATCCTAGAAGGCGTCTAGACCGAGGTCCTGGGCGCGGGTGACTGCCTCGCTGCGTGAGGAGGCCCCGAGTTTTCGGTAAGCGGAGTACGCCTGTGTCTTGACCGTATGCGAGGAGACGTAGAGCCGCTCGCCGATCTCCCGGTACGAGAGATGCGTGGATAGCAGCGGCAGAAGCCGCAACTCAGCTGCCGTGAGCGACGACGCGCCGACAGCGGTCGCGTTCATCTTGGCTAGCTGGGACTGCAGCTGGCCGGCCTGCCGAGGGAGAACGCCGAGTTCGGGCCGTTGCTGGAGGATGTCGCGGACTTGGCTGAGAACCGCCGCGGCGCCCCCTGGGTCCGCGAGCGTCAGGTAGCAGCGTGCCAGCTCCAGTAGAGCCTGGACTGACACGACCGGCAGAGCGTAGCTGAGCAGGGGCCGCAGCCGGGCCGCACGCCCGAGGTAGAACCGGGCCCGGGAAATGTTCCCGCGATGCAACGCGGCCCGAGCCGCCCATGCGTAGACCAGGGCGCTGGTCCAGTAATCATCGAAATGCCCGGACTCCACGATCGTGACCGCACGCTGCGCGAGCGCGATGACCTCGGGCCAGCTATCGCGTTCGGCTGCCACCGTGCACCGCTCGGCGAGGACGAGGGCGGCCAACGGCAAGGCACCGGCGCGGGTCGCGTCATCGAATGCGCGGGCGAGGATCGGATCAGCCAGGGCCGGGTCACCGTCCAGCAGGTAGGAGATGCCCTCGGTAAATAGCATGGTCGCCCGGTACGGGCTCGCCGGACTGAGCCCGTCCAGGGCGGTCCGCGCGTCGCGGCGCATCGCACCCACGCCATCGCGGCACAAGTTCGCCCGCAGGTACGCCAGCGTCCCCTGCATCGTGCTTCCGTCCGGGAGGATCCCCGCCGGGGGCGCTCGTTCCGCGGCGGCCGCCCAGCGCTCGGCCTCGCTCGGCTGGCCCAGGAGAGCAAAGATCAGCGAGCCGTGCACTGCGATCGCGCCATAGTGCTCAGCTGAAGGCATGCCCCTGAGCCACTCCATCCAGCGCAGCACTGTCTCGACCCGGCCGCCGGCCCAGACGGGCTGCGCGAGTTCCAGCATCAGGCGCGCCACCCGGTCGTAGTCTCCGGCCGCCTGGGCATGCCCGATCGCAGCCTCCGGCATCGCGTTCGCCTCGTACCACACGGCCGCCCGGAAATGGAGATCCTGCACCAGATCGGGCTCTCGCCGCCGGAGTTCGGCCTGCAGCAGCTCTTGCAGTAGATGGTGGTAGCGATACCATTCACGGCGGCGGTCGAGCGGGACCACCAGCAGGTTCCGGTCCTCCAGCCGTTCAAGGACGCGCTGCGACCCCTTCGCGCCCAGGATCGCGTCACAGAGCGGTCCGCACATCCGGTGCAAGACCGAGGTCCGCGTGAGGAATGACGCCTCCATGCCCGAAACCCGGTCGAGGAGCTCAGAGCGCAGATAGTCACCCATGAAGACGTCGTCGCCGGTGAAAGTGAAGCCGACTTCGCTCTGCCGGCTGCCAGCTTTCATCGCCAGCGCAGCGATATACAACCCAGCCGGCCACCCCTCGGTCCGCTGGAGCAGTTCACTGATGTCCGCCTCGCCGAGTTCAGCGCCCGCCCCCGCCAGCAATGAGGCCGCCTCCTGCGGGCCCATCGCCAGGTCTTCGACGCCGACTTCCACGATCCCGCCCTGAGCGCGCAACCGTGCCACCGGCAACGGCGCACCAGTACGCGAAGCCAGCGCGAGCTGCGAGCCTGGCGGGAGATGCAGAGCGAACTCGGCGATCACGTTCAGGCACTGTTTGTTCGTTACCGCCTCGACATGGTCGAGCACCACGGTGACAGGCCGGTGCATCGAGGAGATAGCGGACACGAACCTGGGGACGACGACGATGTCGGCGCCCGGGGAAGGCAGCGCCCGGAATATCGCCTGGTCGATAGGTTCGATCCGGTCCAGCGCGACCGCGAGAGCGCCCAGCAGCACAACCGGGTCGTTATCTTCGTCGCTGCAGGAGACCCAGGCCACGCCGGGCCCGATCCGCTCGGCCCACTGCGCCAGGAGCGTTGTCTTGCCGTACCCAGGCGGGGCGACCACCGTGATGATCGGCGCTCGGGCTGCGGCCAGCCGGCTGACTAGCGCAGCCCGGGTCACGATCCCCGGACGTGCCGTAGGGGGGTGAAACTTCGACTCCAGGATTTCAAAGGCTAGCTTCGGCGGAGTACTCAGATCTCCGCCGGGGATCACGGCCGACCCCTCAATGACCTCTGATTCCACCCTTTAGAACGTACTCCCCGATCAATGCCGCATCAACGAGGCGTCGCTGTCCAGGGCCGGTGTCCAGGTAGGCCAAGCCCGAGCCAGGCCTGCGGCAGGCTTAGATCGCCGAGGGTGAGCTGTTCTCCCGCTCTGACTCGATGAGCAGTGACGTGGCCTCGATCAGCGCCAGGTGGGTGAACGCCTGCGGGAAATTCCCCAGGTGCTCGCCGGTCGTCGTGTCGATCTCCTCGGCGTAGAGCAGAAGCGGCCCGGCAAAGGACAGCAGCTTCTGGCACAGGGCGCGGGCGCGCTCGGTCTCGCCGACCATGGCCAGCGCCGTCACCAGCCAGAAGGAGCAGATGGTGAACGTTCCCTCCTCACCTTCGAACCCGGTGTCCGTACCCTCGACCCGGTAGCGGAGGACCAGGCCGTCCTTGGTCAGGTCGTCGGCTATGGCGAGGACGGTTGCCCTGACGCGGTCGTCGGTGGGGGGAAGAAAACCCATGATGGGCAGGAGCAGCAGCGAGGCGTCAAGTTCATCGGTCTCGTAGTGCTGCCGGAAAACGCCGTTGCTCGAAACGCCCTTGTCCAGCACCTCGGCCTTGATCTCGTCGGCACCGGCCCGCCACCGCTTGGCGTGTTCGCCGTCTCCGCGCTGCTCGGCGAGATCGGCGCCGCGTGCGGCCGCCACCCAGCACATCACCTTCGAGGCGGTGAAGTGCTTCGGGTCGCCGCGGACTTCCCAGATCCCCTGATCGGGCTCGTGCCAGTGCTGAAGGGCGGCATCCACGAACTCGGACAGCCCATCCCACACTGGCACCACGATCTCGCCAGCTCTCCGGCGGAACTGGACATCCACGGCATCGAGGATCATCCCCCACACGTCGTGCTGGTGCTGATTCCAGGCACCGTTGCCGATCCGGACCGGGCGCGCCCCCCGGTACCCCGACAGGTGGTCCAGGATCCGCTCGGTCAGGTCCCGTTCCCCGCCGATGCCGTACATGATCTGGAGCTCAAACCTGCGATTAAGGTCACCGCCGCTGACCGCATCGATGATGAAGCCGAAATACTCGATCGCCTCCCAGTTGAAGCCAAGGCGGTACAGCGAGCGGAGCATGAACGCTGAATCCCTGATCCAGGTGAACCGGTAGTCCCAGTTACG
>Ga0070697_100001500_pt1 | contig 17752 bp, 19 predicted proteins | sample KBSK1501metaG_FD_65475 | JGI IMG/M metagenome (GOLD analysis project Ga0070697, IMG submission 65475) | Corn, switchgrass and miscanthus rhizosphere microbial communities from Kellogg Biological Station, Michigan, USA - KBS K1-50-1 metaG | ecosystem: Host-associated > Plants > Roots >... | reverse complement strand
TTCATCGAACTCGGCGGCAACATCATCGAGAGCTTCGGCGGGATCGGCCTGCTGTGGTTCACCGGAAAACAATTTAAGAATTTCATTCTTCGTGTGGACTGGCGCGCCTCGACCCCAACCGATAACTCCGGCGTGTTCATCCGCTTTCCTGATCCTGGCAATGACTGGACGATCCCAGTGAACCAAGGCTACGAGATCCAGATCGACAACACCGGCTTCAATCCCGACACGAACACCTTCAACGACCCGCTGCACAATACCGGCGCGATTTACACGCTTGCGCCTTCGACTGCCACCGCTGCCGTGGGCCAATGGCATACTTACGAAATTGAAGCCAATGGGACGACTATCACCGTGCGCCTCGATGGCCAGCAGGTCAGCCGGCTCATCAACGCCAACCGCTCACCAAAAGGCTTCATCGGACTACAGAATCACGATGGGGGTTCTCTTGTGCAGTTCATGCGGCTGCGCATTAAGGAACTGCCTTGATGCGGAGCCGGGCCAATTGCTTTCACGCTATTGAAGGCTCGCAAACTGTTCCGCAACTGTTTTTCTGGCTAGATGCGATAGTACCGGGCAAAAGCCGACTGGAGAAGCGTGCGCTTTCGGGCGAACCGCCAATCCTGTTCTCGTTAACCCGTAAACTATCAACAGCATTACATAATGAACATACATGAAGCAAAATCAGGCGTTAAAGCCATCTACTTACAAGCCGCATCTCTTGCTGGATTTGAAGTGGGACCATACTCACCGGAGCGCTTTGTCGAACTCCTCGATAAAGTTTATGAGAAGGTAGAAGAGAATCGCCAACCGGAAGCAGTCGCAAACCTTTTGCGCGTCATTGCGGCGACACTCGAAGAAGCGCAGAAGCTGCACGAAACACAACTCCACGAAAGCAGCGTGGATGCCGGCATGAAGCAGGTGTGCCCAGTGTATCCTTTTAATTGATGGAGCTTTCGGAGACCACCGGGAAGGCGTTCGAATCAGCAAGAGACGCGTCCAAGCTGATCATAACCTTGGCCACGGGCATCATTGCCTTTACGGTGACATTCTCCAAGGAGCTTGGAGGACCCACCCCGAAGGGCTTTTGGCAAACCAGTTTTCTCTTGGCATCGTGGATCACTCTGCTCATTTCCGCGGTTGTTGGCGTTTGGACTCAGTTAGCACTCACTGAGGCTATGGATCCAAAGTTGGCAGCTGGCCAAAAACCTACGGATCCAACGATCAATTCCGGGAAGATCAAGTGTCCTTTTCAGATTCAGATTGTTGCGTTCCTGCTTGGTATCATCGCAGTGGTTCTTTATGGAGTGCTCAAGGTGTTATCACTCAACGGCTAACAATGCAATGCAGCGGTGCCCAAAACGATTGTTCGAATCGAAACGCCTTGACGAAAAAGCGGATCGACAACACCCGCGAAAAAGTCGGCAACGCGAGTGACTTGGAACTTCTTCAGAAACATTCGACCGGATGAAATTTTAGGATACGGAGGCTCACGCGCGATGCCCCGGAATATCGAATTTGCACCGCAGTACTTTTCCGAGCTCTGGAAATTTCTCAGGGATCCTCGATACAATGTCGACAATCTGAGCGACGCTTCGAAAGAGCTCAGTCGATCTGGCTTCCACTTTCCGAATCCCTGCAAACCGATAGAAGAAATCCGCCGGGGGCGAAGTGATGCGGAATCAGCTGGTTTCGCGTCAGATGTCCTGTTGGCTGTGGTCGTAGCGTCGCTGAGCACTGCTACGGACTTTGCAACCGTAACCGATGCAAGATCATGGGGTTCGAGCCGCGTAGGCTAATTCCGCAAAGACACGACTCAGGCGGCGACGCCGCGGAGTAAGCACTGACGGCGGAACCTGCGAGTCCTGCTCTCTCAGAACCGAGAAGTGTTCCGCAACTGTTTCGGTTGATTCAGACCGGGCTAATCTGTTTTCATCAGGTAAGCATCCTCCTAAACTATGCCGATCGGCCGCGTATGTCACACAGTGACGCACTGGTTTCCTGAGAATATTCTCGTTCCGGTTGCGCAGGTCCTGACGTGTCTCGAACGGCGAAAAAAGGTTGGAAGATTTTCCCTCTGATTAGATAGCAACAAAGCTGCGTTATATGAATACCACACACCCAAAGTCATCAAATTGGAAAGCTTGGCGAAACGTTATGCCCGGACCGGAACCGACGTTGCACGTTACAGGCGACGTAACGGTTCCTACCGCCGGTTATTCAGCAAAATTATCTCCTCATACTCCACAAGGGATCAATCCTCAGATCTATCTTCTGGACCTTACGATTAATGCACCCGCGCCGGATCAAGTGGTGCCCCAAGTCGTGACGACGATCAAGGTGCTGTACGAGAAAAAAACGCAAGCGAGTTACACTCAGGTTATGATTTTGCCGGCAAACATAACTGTGGATGTTGGCACTGCTTCCTGATTATGGAGAATTAATCTTCTCCAGACATGAAATCTACCGATTGGCGATCAAAGGAAAGAGTAATCTGAAAAGCCCGAATGGGTGGCAATCATATGGAAACGCGTCGAACGTTCTTGAAGTCGGCCGGTGTTGCTGCCGGCGCCCTTTTATTTTCTCCTCGCACTCGAGGACTTAGCCAAAATGAAACGCCGGTACCAACAGGTTCTCTGCGTATTCGTCCGGATGTCGCGACGCTTCAACCACAGGCTGGCCAAGACCATCCGATTATAAAGGCTTACAAGAGAGCCGTCGACCTCATGAAAGGAGGGCAAGTGCCAAATGACCATTTTCGGTGGGAAGCTCAGGCTAAGATCCACGCTGACTGGTGTCCGCACAGAAACTGGTTCTTTTTGCCGTGGCACCGTGCCTACTTAGACTGTTTTGAGCGGGTCATTCGCAAAGTCTCGGGCGATGACAATTTCGTGTTACCTTACTGGAATTGGACAAAGGATCCGCAGGTCCCCGCCGCATTTTGGGGCGCGGGGAACCCATTATTTGATTCAACAAGGGGGATCGGTCCAGACGAGGCTATGCCAGCGGAAGCCGTCGGCAAGGAGGCAATCGACACTATTCTTGCGTTAAGCGATTTCGAGCTTTTTGGGAGCGCGAGGTCGACGCGGCAACGCCAGGCTACGGGTGAGGGGCAGCTAGAAGAAACTCCACACGATACAGTTCATGGCACAATTTTAGGAAACATGGGAAGAGTTCCGTTATCGGCGTTGGATCCAATTTTTTGGTTACATCACGCCAATCTTGACCGACTGTGGGAACAGTGGAACCGGGCGGGCCACAAAAATACGAGCGACACTGCTTGGACAGATTTTGCCTTTACGGGCAACTTTTATGACGTTCAAGGCACCCCTGTGCCAGGTGTGAAAGTCTCGGAACTCGATAGTACATCGAAGAGAGGCTATCGCTATGACGACCAGCCAGAAGTAGTTTCAGCGCCAATGCTCGTCAGTAACTTCAAAACCTTAGATGCTTTAAGCTTTGCGACAACAAACACCGAACCCGCGAAACGGGGTTTGCCGCTTGCAGCACATATTCGACCAAATAGCGAGTTTTTCGTGGCGGCCAGGCAGGCAGCGGCCCCGGTCAAGCCAGAACGTGAAAAACAGGTTATCCGTCTGGTGATAAGCGACGTTACGCCCCCAAAAGAGAACGGCGCGTTGGTACGCGTGTTCGTCAATTGCCCTTATCTCAGCGTTGATACGCCGACAAACGATCCTCATTATGTTGGTTCGTTTTCCTTCTTCGACGTGGGCGCCCACGTCGAAGAAGACCACGGAAAACCAGCGTATACCTTTGACCTCACCGCAGCGTTCCGTAAGTTGAACCGAGTACAGAAGCTGCCGAAAGACCAGATTCAAGTCCAGCTGCTCGCGATTCCGAAGACGAAGAAAAAGGAAGCCCTGATCGAGTTTCTACCTGGCAAATTTGAAGTTTCTGTGGCAGAGGTGCAAGATTGACTATAATGTCAGCTCGGTGTGAAGGTAAGGTTGTCCAGCTTGTATGTGATTGGATGGTCTTGTTGGGCTTTTGCGTTTGTAGCGTCAGGTCAGGTCCCCAGCTCTTCGATATCTAAGGCGTCCCGAAATATTCTCTCCTCGTCCCGCTCGTTGACGGTCGCTCCTTCAGTGAGCGAGCGTACTCGCGAATCTATCGCCGCGTGGGAGGCGGGCGAAGCAGTCAACATTGAACCCATCGTTTTGTTAGTCGAGTTGGATCCTTTGGAACGTGACCCAGGCGCTGAAATATTGGTCTTTCTTAATAAGCAAGGTGAACACGAAACGCCCCTTCAAACGGATCCGAATTTTGTTTCGAGTTTCGGCTTATATTCAGCGGTGAAGGGATTTGAAAGTAGTCACGCAAAATTCTACGTCGACATAACAAAGGCGTGTTCACGAATCAAACAAATGCCCAATCAGCACTTGTTGCCTCTCCAAATTACGCTAGTGCTCGCCCCCCTGGGTGGGAGGAAGCTGCCCGAAAACCTGCAGATAAATATTCGCGATGTAAAGGTCCTCGCGAGGGATGAATGGCAAGAATTGAAGCGACGGGATGCCGCATCGATCTGAATCGCCATCGCATTTACGAGCAACTCAAAAACGAATTTTTAGTTCAAGGCAAATGGAAGCGATTTAGGCCATCCTGGATAATGTCTGGGAAGACCGAGCATTTCGGACAACTGACGCCGGTTCAAAGGGAAGCCCTCGTGTCCGTCGGCGAGCGTGAACGAGCAACTCGCCGAGAAAAACAGAGCTAAGCTGAATCCGGAATTCGGCGCCAGCATTAGCTGTTTCGCAACTGTTTCACTTTCGCCAACCGAGACATGTCCACTATTCTTGTTCCCGTAAATTGATATGGGGCTCGGAGCGGGGAGAGCCTCAGAAAGGTTTAGGTTTAATATGCCGTTAGCAAATTATGGACTAGTGACCGGCACTCTTATCGACCATGGCCCTCGATCTGTCGGTAATCCGCACTACATACTAGTAGTCCAATCGAAGAGGTCCCGCTACCGGATTGCGATAAACATAGAGTCGGCGGAGAGCAGCGGTAGTGTTCTGCCGGAGTTGGAATATCGGATCATTAACGATATGAATAAGGGACGCGCTGCAGCCGAACATGCGTTCGCGCTCAAGGCGCATGATCCGAGGTTGCCTACGCTCGACTACGTCCGCAATGGCGCAATCACGATGAAAAAATTTCGCGCCTTGGCGCGCGGAATCCATCCTGGGAAAAACGCATTTCACAAGACCCTGTTCGCTGCGGTAGCCCGATCGCTAGGAACCGGATATTCGAGCCGCTATGCCCAAGGGAGGACTACACCAGCCTCGTTACGTTTTGCGTCATTTGGCTTCACAGGTCTTGAAAATATCCACATGAACCAAGGGAATTATGCCCATCTGCCCCGGGTACGCAATGCCTCAAGCCGTACCCACAGTCGCCAGGCAAACTGCCTCAATGACTCATGCGGTTGAGCAACTGGCGCAACCATAGCCTCAGAAAGGAGCCGAATGCGATCTCGAACAAGGTAAGTGCGAAAAAACGAAAATAGATCCTAGCCAATTCCGCTATCTTATCACTCGCTATGAAATTCAAATGGCATAATACGGCGATTCTAATCGGGTTGATCGGCGGCATTATCTCCATTCCCAAATCATCTATAGAGGTTTGGCAGATGATGTTTAGTCGACCCAAGCTCGAGGTATGGAAGAGTGCGCCGGCATCCTTTAAGTATGATCCACAACGTAGATTACTGGAGTGTTCATTTGGGGTTTTGCTTCACAACACCGGCACCAAGGCCGAGGTCATCCGTGCTCTTCACGCGCATCTAGGCATACCCCACAATCCTTCACAAAGCGCGCTCTTTTCCGACAACGACATCATCCTAAAGCAGGGGCAAAACGAAGTTCCCAAAGTTCTTCCTATCGAGCAGAACATGTCCAGCAATTTGACCTGTGAGATTACCGTGACCTTTTCGGATTCCCTCCGAGGCCTGTTCAGCCAACCCGAGACCGCCCGCGAGTTAGTGCTCGAGCTTGTAGGCGAGGATAATCGATCGTATCCGGCAACGTTCTATTTTGACTTTAGCGAAGAGGTGGCGAAGACGCTCTTTGACCCTCAGGGCCCACCGACAAGATTCATCACGTTCCTCGGTTCGGATCAAAATGAATAAAACTAAATTCTCGTATTCCAAGCCGTTCCTCACAGCACTGCTCTCCGTTGCGGTCGTCGCATCAGTGCAGCCACCCGCGTTAGCTGAGGATCAAGACCTCAAAACGCTCGTGGCGGAAGGTCTCGCGCGAATATACGGTATCCCGAATACTCCGTTCGCGGCAAAGAACACGAAGCCTGGAGATGCATCATCGGGCGTTGAAGTCGCCAGGACGAAGGATACGCTTTCCATCGACGCAACGCCATGCCTCAATAATCAACCGAAAAGAATCGTCACGTTTGTTAAGCCATATCTGGAAAGCAAGATTAGCGACGCGAAATGCAATGACAAGAGGTACCGGCAGATTCAAGTCATTCAGCAATGACCCCAAGCGCGGCAGCAAGCGATGCGATTTTTGCTGCGCAACAAAAGCAATTGTTACGCGAGCGCTTTTCTTTGGATTCAAGTGAATGAAGAGCTTGCTTAGGGGCCGTCTGAGAACGGCTAAAGTCGTTCATTTTTTCTTCACAGGCCGCTGCAATTGGCCCGGCAACGGGCGCGGCTTAAAATGTCGCCAATAGAACTGTTCCTAAACTGTTTCAATCGATCTCATGGCCGCAACGGTCCACAATCATCTCAGGTTCCGTCTATCACATCCGTGCGGTGCAGCTCTGCCGCATTAACACGGTTAAGATGGAAACAGATATCTGAGAATGAAATGAAGCTTGCGAAATCACACACCGCTTGGGAATTGCCCAAACAATCGACCAACCGACTAGATACGGGACTAAAAAAGGAGAAGGCCGTCGCGACAATTTAAGAACCCACCCGCCAGAGGAACTAATATGAACAAGACCAAGATTTCCCAAGGACCATGGACCCGCATTCGACCACTCCAGCGAGACGAGTTAGATCCTTACACGAGAGCAGGGATGGTTGTCGGAGAGATTACCTGGGGAGGTATCCGGAACAATCTCTGCAAGGTGATGGCGTATTTGCCCCGAATGATACAAACGGAAGTCGAGTACGCCAACAGCTTCATCTTCGATCCGCAGACATTTCGTGGCGGCGTACAGGAGGCGGGGTTTAACGATCGATTTCTCAAAGAGCTAGTCATATCCCGAACCTCACTCGCGAATCGATCGCGCTACTCAGTAACCCATCACGCGTTCATCGGTATGGCGTTGTACAACGATGCCGGCCGAGGAGAAGAGGGACACCGCAAATTCTTAAATCTGCACGAGCATGAAAAGCACGCGGATATTTACGATGAACGTGAGCGAGTGGTGCTGGATTATACCGTGAAAGTGGCAAAAGATGCTCATTTGGTCACAGACGAGGATTTTGCAGAACTTCGACGCGTTCTCCGAGAGCATAATCTGGAAGACGTTCGCCTTAAGAAATTCCCCGCCGATGAATTAGACCGGTTCGTGGACGCCCAGATCGTCGAGCTTACTTGGCTGATCGGCCACTTCTGTTTGTTAAATCGCTGGTTTACCGTTCTACAAGTGCCAGACGAGACCAACGCGGATGAAGACAATTTCCTCGCCGCCTATGAACAGGTTGTTCCGAAAGATATTCGCAAAAGGAACGACACGCTCCTTCACGGCGAGTTCTAAGACCTAGGATGTGTATCTCGAATCGATCTTTGAATTTGCGGTACGATTCATATACGGCCCAGTCGTTTCCAAAGTAGATCGCTGAATCGCTGTGTTTGTCCGTGACGGGAGGATTGCCGAAAGGGTTCGCAAAGGTGGCTTCATATCCCCGTTCCACAAGCTTCTGAACGGGAACCGCAAGCTCATTGAAGTAATATCCCGTCGGTACGTCTTTCCGTCGCGCAACCGTAAGACATTCTTACTGGAAATGACGACTAGGACCTTTGCCCTGGCCTGCCCTTGCACCTCGACGCGCATGCCACCGACAAAAGTGACCCGCAATTGCTCGAGTTGCTGTGTCTAAGAAAGTAGTCGTGGCAAAAAGGCTCCCCTTATAGCACAGACGCTAGGACTGTTTCTCAACTGTTTTGTTTGTTCACAACCCAGAGTTTGCTAAATCCTGAGAAATAAAACCCCATTATTATCCTTCGGAACGAGCTAATGGCAGGGCAGCGAATACTTGGAAAACAACGGATTCGATTACGCCCGCTTGGTTTGTCATGCCGATTAAGCAAGGAGCGGTTTAACAGCAAGTTACCTTACGTATGAAAACACAGACATTAACCGGTCGTAAAGACAATCACACGTCTCATGAGAGTGCGCTTCAACCCGGAGCCGTACGCGCACCTCGTACACTTAAGAATTCTCAAGCGCATCCGGGTAAAAGTCCCTTGGGTGTCGTTGGCCACCGCAACATCAGCTTCCAACCGCTACCTCGTCCGCTTGGTTTGCCGCCTTATCATTATTCGCTAGCTGACCATTTTTCGACGATAGCAGACAACATTAAAACTGCGAAAAAGATGGTATTTCATGTGATGGGCGATTCGGGAGGCGTCCAGGATGGGGAGTTTCAGAACAATGTTGCCGAGCAAATGATACAGCAAATATCTGGTGGGGGACCAATGGTCCCTCAATTCTGCTACCATGTCGGCGACGTCGTTTATTTTACGGGAATGCATGATGATTACTATCCGCAGTTCTATGAGCCTTACTCCCATTATACACCGCCAATCTTAGCTATTCCTGGTAATCATGACGGTGAAGTTGATGATCCTACCGGGCAAACCTCGCTCGATGGATGGGTTGATTACTTCATGCAATCCAATCCGGATGTTGATCCCATTTCCAAGGATGCGCCGCGCGTCGGGCTGAACTTACCTAATGTCTATTGGACCCTCGAGACGCCTTTTGCAACTATCATAGGTTTATATACGAATGTGCCGGAAGGCGGGTCAATCGATTCGGTTCAACAGCAATGGGTCACGAGCGAGTTTGATGCCGCCCCAAAAGATCGAGCACTCATCTTAGCACTTCACCACCCGATATACTCATTTGATGTTTTCCACAGTGGTAGTGCGAGGATGGCGGATATCCTCGAAAATGCCATTCGTGATACGGGCCGCGTTCCCAACTTGGTTTTGACGGGCCACGTTCACAACTACCAGCGCATTGAAAAGACGATTGCACCGTCTTTGCCGACACCGTTTATTGTCTGCGGGAATGGCGGATATCATAACTTGCATGCGATCCATTCAAATCCTGGCGATGTCGCCCAAGACTCGGGCGCTGTTTTGAAATACGGCACTGACAAGGCTTGGGGCTTCATGACGCTGACAATTGGCGCGAAAACGATCAGTGGCGTGACAACTGAGATCGATAAGACGGGCACAGTAACGCAAGGCGACTCATTCATTTACCCAACTGCGCCTGTCACTCTGAAAGACCCAAGAAGCGTGCAGGCACTGTGAGCGGCTTGGTGATAGGAGTGAAGGTTCACCGAATGCCGAGGTCCCACAACGGGACAATTACACAGATAAAGGATGACGGGCTGTAATGCCCTTTTCTATCCGCATACTCCCGCCGACACTACCTCTCGCCTTACCGTCTTTTCCTTCGCAGCCTTTGCGACTTTCTTTTGGCAGGTTTTCTTGCTTGCTTCCCTCGGCGCGACGTTTTGGATCTTGTATTCTTTGACTTCTTCTTCGCCACCTTCTTCTTAGGTACCGTCTTCTTGACGGCAATTTTGTCCTTTTCCGTCCCGCCTGGTGTCTCCTCGCCACCCGCTCCTGCCTTGACTGCCCAGGTTGACGTCGGCTTCTCGAAGAACATTAGCCGCCGGTTGTTCTTGAGCGTGCCGGGCTTGAAATAGCTGTCGGACCACGCATCGGTCTCGTCGAGGAAGATTGCCTTGGCGTCGTCGCTGGTCTTAGCGGCGGCGAGTTCGTTGGCGATATCGCGAAAATAGAAATGCTGGAAGATTCGTTCGAACTCGGTAACGTAAATGTCGGCCACACGCGTGTTGCCGCGGATCAGCAGCATGTTCTCATCGTTCTGTAGCAGCGAACCGGAGGAGAAATTAGCCGAGCCTGAGCACACCAGGGGATCATCCGAGAGCGGATCGATCAGCAAGAACTTGGTATGCACGAAGAATACGAAACCATCATTTTTCGGCCGATAGAGTTCCTCCTTGAAGAACCACTTGTCGAGCTCGAACTCCTTGACCGGTAGGCGCGCGGTGGGCTTGCCATTCTTCATCCGATAAATCTCTCCGAGCGGCACGCCGTAAGACAGTATCACCCGATTGAAGTCAGCAGTGAGCGTCTTCCTCTGGGCTTCCGGCAGTGGCTTCTCCATCAATACCCAGCGCATCTGATCGCGCTTCTTCGCGATGGGGTCGATCAGCTCCTTGCTGACGCCAAAGGCCGCGGTAAACCACACCGAGTTGGCGGCGTCGAGCATCCGACGGCCGTACCAGCCAAGCATCTCGGCCTTGGCGCGCGGCGAAAACAGACGCACCACCGACTTCGCGGCAATCGCCTCGGCAGGATTGGGGGTAAGCGTCGCAAGTTTCGTCCGCAAATCCTTGATCTGCGGATCGGTCTTCACCATCTCCCAGAAAGCGAGATATTGTTTGGCAGTCTCCACGTCGGCGACGCGGTGTCCGACATTCGTTTGCCCGAGGAAACCCGATGGCGTGAAATTAGTCGAGCCGGTCCAGACTTCCACCGGATCTGTTCCTCCCTTCAGACGCACGATGAACTTATTATGCGGGATTTTCGCCTTCGAGCGGCGGTACGTGATCTTCTGGTCGTTGATCGGCAGCCCCGCCGCTCTCATGGCGGTCTCGTTCGGCGCTCCGGTCGCGTCACTCGTGTCGTGATAGACGATCTGCACATCGATGCCCTTGTCGATCAGGGCTTTCAGCGCATTGAGGACTGGCGGGTAGGTGAACTCATAGGCAGCGATGCGTAGCGCGTCGCCCGGCTGGGTCTCGTTAATATAAGCGAGGCAGGCCTCGATTAAGCCTCGCGATAACCACTTCACCGTGAGATCGTTTGGATCGTTGATGTTCTTCGGCGGCTGGTTGCCAAATTCCTCGGAAAATTTCTGGCTAGCGATCGCACCGCGATTGAACCACACCCCATGACTCTCCCCTACGTCCCATTCCTTTTCGGTGGTGACCTCTAGTCTAATCTCATCCTTCGGATCGGTCGTCAGCGCATCAGTATTGCCGAACCTCGGTAGTATGCGGAAACGGTAAGTTGTACCGGGCGATGCCGCGTAGTCGCCCCAGAGGAAGCTCTGCACGGGAAATTTATCGGTGTAGAACGCCTGTGGTTTGGTCGGGTCCTTTGGATCGTGGGCATTCTTGGGGTCCGGCACAATTGATTTGAACACTTTCTGCGAGCGAAGGAATTTCGGTCCCTTGCCGCCGGGTCCAACTACTTCGCGTTCGAAGGCGAAGCCCTTGAGCCCCTTGCGGACCGGATCGGGACAGTTGAGCGCCATTAGGATAACGTGAGTGCCACTTATCGCCTTCCCTTCAAAGCCGCGTTCGGTCGTGGTTGACTTGCTGCGCATGGTCAGATCCTTCTAAAACCGCTTTCGATCACCTGCCTGTTCCGATCCTGAGTATCTTTGCTCCAAGGACCTTGTGTAATCCTCGTTATAATCGCTTTGACTTGGTTCCAGACTCGAATTTGCTCGGGTGCCATTCGCAAGCTCCTACTTTTTCACGCCTTTAGCGTCGCTCACTGCCGCTCCTTTATCCTGTTTGCGCAGATCCCATAACAGCCAGTCATCATTCGGGGCAAATTTCTTAGCGATGCGATCCCACTTAAGCGGAAGCTCGCGGTTGAGGTCTTTGAGGAATGGCAGTAACGGTTTCTTCGGGGGATGTTGTTCCTCGCTTTTGTCTAATGCTATCTCAGTCCAGCCGAAGTGATGGCGATACGTATTAAAGCCGAAACCATCAAAGAAATGCTCTCCGCCGACTAATGGCATGTACCATAGGCTCGGGCTTGCGTTGGCATTCTCCTTGATAGGAACTTCGGCAATGAGTTCCTCGAGTAACTTCTTGCCAGCCTTGTCACTCGCAAGATGCTGCCGGAGCGGCTGAAGCGAAGGGAAGCTGACATACGGGCTGACAAACAGCACGGGTTTCCGCTCTTGCCGTGCAAGGATGATCTCGTGAGGGGTGCCAACGCTATAGATGTTTGTCGGGCAGTAACAAATGATGAAGTCGCTGGTATCGACCATTCGAAGGTCAATATGCAGTGCCGGCCAGAAAGACTCTGCTATTTGCGAGCGAGCCGCAGCACCCTTTTCCCCTTGCTCATATGTCCAGCCAGCACGGATATCGGTCGTTCCCTCCCCTTCCCGGCCATATTCATGGAGTCCGCGAACTTCTGGCTTCTCCCAAGGGTCAAACACAGTTACACCCAGTTCGCGTAGGAATTGGCCGATCCTCGTGCGCCATCCGGTTGCCTTCTCGACCGCGCGCGAGGCGACGAAATCCATCGGGCCTGAGAGGTACACGCGGGCATCGCGCAAAAGACCGTCTCCCGCATTGGCTGTCCGTTCTACTTTGTTTGTCTTCATTAGGTGACGGGATGGTCGCTCATGTTCTGTTGAAACTGAAAGTTCACGAAGTCACCGCGCGCATTCAAGGCAAGTCCTGAATAAGGTCTCAACAAGCTGGTTGGAGTTTGGACGCGGCGGGCAACAGTGGTGAACACCTCGTCGGCTATCTCCCGAAACCTGAAGTTTGATTCGAGAGGAGTCTCTGAAGAGTGTTCCCACCAAATCAACCAGTCGTTGCCCTGGCAGAAAATAACAGCGTCCATCTTTCCAGGTGCTAGCTTAAGGTCGGTTGCGACCTGGCCTATTCCATTCAGGAAGTCCTTTTCTCCAACTGCAGGACGACGCGCGCCAACGTAGAGACGTGCACTCCCGCTCTGCCAATCAACCGACTTCAAGAATAGATGGTAGGCCTTGTCAGATCGTATCTCGCCACTAAAAAGTTCCGGGAAACTGCTAGGACTCACCGGCATGTCAAAAACTAGTTGGTGGAGCTCACCGTACGCGCGACCTCCCACACATCGCTTCGCCTCATGGTAGGCTCCTTGTGTTCTATAGAACACCAAGGCTACTTCGTCCGGAATTCCGTGACCCTTGTTTTCTGGTAAAAGAGCAGGCAGGTAGGCCGTCAGCCCGTATAGACGTTGCATTTGCACGGTCATTGGCATGAAAATGGTTCCGAGCTTCTCGACAAATAGCGGTCGGTCTAGTGGACCATTCTTTTTTCCCCGAAAAACACGCACCGCGTCTGCAGGAACAGGAGTGGCTGACTGACCGGGGATTGAACGGCTTCGGCTCGGATGCATATCGGCGAGCAGTTGCCAGCCGCGCACAAGCTCTGCATTGACGTTGCTCAGTTCGGTGGCAGACTTAACCGGATCTTTCTCCTCAGCAAGTAAACGGTCAGTCAGCATCTCAATAGATTGAGCGACCCTCGGATTGCGATCAGCCAGTGCCTTACTTAAGAACCCGCCTTGGATGATTGCGTGAATGCGACGAACACCGAGGTCGGTCGGCTCATTCTCGGATGCCAGCCGCGGATCGTCCTCAAATTCCGCGGTCACAGCAATCTTCGCCGCTGTGCTCGATGTGCTGAAAATCCCGAAGACTCTCCGTTTTGCTAGGTCGAACGCCTGTTTACTGGTGATACCGCCCGACCATAAAATAGAAACTCCTAGCTCTTTGGCATACGCCAATATTTCCTCGATCTCAGCAATCGTCAGAACGCCGATATCATCTGTGGCGTCGGATTGGCGAAGCAATCGTCGCGGAGTGACCCGGTCCGGACTATCGAAGAGAACAATAGTCACTCCCGCCCCGCGCGCCATCTTAAGCCAGAGTTTCGCTGCCTCTTTGCACCGAGTGACGTCGTAGACGTCCGTTTCCGTGAGCAATGGTGTGTCAACGTAAAATGCGGGAATCGCGGTCCACCCAACTGTCCACCTAGTAATCATTTCGATCACAGTGGCTTGTTCTTCCAGCGTCATTGGCACAAGACCGTATTTCCCTGCAGAAAATCGATTGGCTCGCGCCGTGTGCAGACCGGTCCAGATTGTGCGAGCGGCCGATTCGATATCAAGCTGATATCGGTAGGTCAGTCGTATTCCACGAGCCCGCGCTGCTTCCAATAACCGGCGTAAATGTTCTGGGTCTAAAATATTTAAGAGTGACTGGATTCCGAAACGGCGGCGGGCCGCCTCGCGAAGTTCGCCATCGACTGCGAGTTCATTGAAACCCGCCTCTCTCGCAAGGTCCATAATGCCCTCTATTGAACGAATCTGGTCGTCGCTTGTGATCATGTTCTGGAAGGCAACTAAAATTGAGAAGCGGTGAACCTCGGCCATCCCCATTTTGCCTTCTTTGCGTCCGGCTTCCAATTTCGCGGCCAGACCCTTCAGCGACTTGACGGGACCATCAGGATTGATCGAAAAACGCACTGTGAGCGGCCTGGGCCGGCCATCGGGCGTGTGCAGGAAAGGCGAGAAAGTTGCAAACACGTTCTCCAGCCACTTTTTATCGTCCGCGGACTTTTCAGTAACCAAAAATTCAGGCAGTTGTTGGTTGAGCCGCGCGTTGACACGAACGCCGACATTTGTCGTTAAAAAGAGTCGTCCCGCAGCCGCGTCAGAAAGCTCTTCGTACTCGACAGGTCCGATCGGAACTTCGCCGGCGCTCGTCATGCGCTCACCATCAAGTGCCACGCCCAGGTGCACCGGATCAATCGGCCACAGAGCCTCCGCTTTGGCGGAGGCATAGGCAGCATTAACGATCACTTGTCCAGCGCTACCTTCGTCACTTACCGCGAATAGCGGTCCAAAATATTCGGCGTCATATGCGGTGAAAGACAAATGATTTTGTCTATGACTATGATGAGAGCTCATGCGTCACCCAGTCGTTTTTCGCGAGCACCGGTTCCGATCCGAAAGAAAGCATTCTTCATGAATCGTTGCCCCTGCGTGAGGCACTCGGCAATGGCCCTCTTTGCGAACGCAGTTTGGTTTTGCTCATTCTCCCCACGTATTTGGATAAACTTGGGCTAGGCTGGAGAAAATGCCTCGTCGCGTCGAGTGAAACAGCTGCGGAACAGTTCTACGCGCTTGCCTTTACCAGGACAAATGTCGCAGCAAACTCTCTGTCGGTCCCACTTCAGTCCCATCGAGATGTCACCTTTGGCCGAAAGCGTGACATTTTGAGAGCAATTCAGTCACTGCGAACGCGTTGATCGCAAGTGTCCTCACCGGTCGGATTTATTCCAACGCGGCTTGCGATGAAAGCACTCAGTAACGGTATCCGTTATGTTTAAGTCCGTTGGCACCGATTACGAAGGATCTGCCAGGTACGTGAAATGATCGAGGAACGGTTTGTCGTTTTTCAATGGATTTCGCTGGTGAGCCAATAGGTAAACGAAACACTTTGTGAACAGCTCGAAACGCTTGCAGCGCCGCATCAGATAGTTTTGATAGAGATGTGATTGGCGGTTGCAATCGAACGACCCGTTCACAGCCGAAGGGATATTACTCGCGGCTCTTTCCAATTTCAGGTGCCCATGCTGGAAAGAGCCACGAAGAAAAGCTGATCAAGTTGGGCAACGCAATGCGCTACAACGTTGAGCGCGAAGGCACTCTCACACCGCGGGTTGGATACACATACTTTGGTCAGTTCGTCGGCCATGATTTAACGCATGACGTTACCCCATTAGATGGACCTTACTTAAACCTTGAACTGACTCCTAATTATCGGACGCCCTACTTGGATCTTGACCACATTTATGGAGGCGGGCCGCAGAAATCGCCGAATCTTTATGAGGGAGGGGCCGGAGCAGAGATATTCAAATTAGGGTCAACGCTGCCTACCGGTTATCTCCGCGATCTTCCTGTGGAGAACGGGATTATCTTGATCGGAGATACACGCAACCTCATTAATCTCATTTTAAGACAACTCCACGTTGTGTTTTTGAAGTTCCACAATGAGGCGGTCAAACAACTCAGCGCTCCACATCCGACGATAATTGGGATCGACGACCTCGGTTCAGGAACGATTTTCGAACGCGCACAGCGGCTCGTTCGCTGGCATTATCAATGGATCATTCGTCATGATTTTCTGCCTCGGATATTGCACTCGAGCGTTTGGAACCATCGTTGGCGGATAGCTCGTCAACGTTCCAAGCCAAAAGACGGCTTCTCCATTCCTATTGAGTTTTCTCTGGCCGCTTTCCGATTCGGACACAGTATGGTGCGCAATGCCTACGGCTTAAACTGTCGTCAAAAACGTGTCGAACTAGCGGAACTGATGGCGCTCGGGCAAAATCCGTCACCGCTCCAAGACGACTTTATCATCGAGTGGGGTCGGTTCTTTGACGGGTTACCCGCTTCTGGTCCGGTTGCGTCGAGTTCGTATATAGACAGTTCAATCGCTGCGCCCTTACACGGATTGATTCTTCCAACGCTTCGCTTATGCAATAGGATAGAGTCTTCACCGGATGTGACGAGCCTTCCCGTGCGCACCCTTTTGCGCGGAGCTCGGTCAGGTTTGCCTTCCGGCCAGGAAGTAGCCGACATGCTATTCGAAGAACGAGTAATTAGAGCTGAAGATCGCCTGACAAGGTCGCAGTTGACGCAAGACACGTGCAATTATTCGGGTAGCGTTTTGCGCGACATTGGTTTGGAGCAGAATACGCCGCTCTTTTACTATCTGCTTAAAGAAGCCGAGATAAGTGGGTTGGGACTTACTCTGGGGCCTATCGGGAGTTACATCGTGGGCGAGGTGATACAGCGAGCGTTGGAGGCCGACCCTAATGGCTATATGTCTGTGGTCGGTCCTGATCGGAAGCTACCGTTGTGGCGTTTTCCCAATGGCCTGGATGAACAGGTTAATTCGGTGATTAGAATCATTCGGTTAGTCGGCGACAACCAGCTCCTGCCGGAATGCGAAGCGAAATGGCGGAGCTTCCTGCCTGCCTAGACCCGGAGTTTCGCTTGTCAGCTTTTTCGGAGTACCGAGAGCGTTTTTGATGACCATCTCCGACGAAGAATTTATTGCGCTTGTCGAGGCCGCAGCTGGTCCCGATGATTTTCCGCGCCGGAAAGGGCGGAGCGCATCGTCAGTGGCTCGCAATGTCCGAACCTCGCGGGGCGTTCGCAAACCGTTATCGGGACCTCCGCGCAGTCACCTGCCACGGTGGGCGAATGAACTTCGAGCGATGTTGAATGCTCTAGGCGAGTTGGAGTTCAGTTCAAGACGGAGTTCACCTCTGCAGAAAGTGTGTGAAGTCGGATCGCAGTACGGACTCAGAATGTTAGAGAGAACCGTCTCATCCGAGCTTCTGTCTCTACTGTGCCCCAAAGCGAAGAAGCGCTTGAAGGACAACCTTCGGCGGGTTCTTGTGCGCGCAACCCGCCCCGCCTTGGCGCTGGAGCTAAATGCATTTCGCCACGTATTTGCAGCAATTTCCTCTGAAAAAGGCGGTGCCACTAGAGAACTGATAGAGCGGAAATTTCTCGTGGAACGACCATATCATCGACTCATTTCGCTGTTCAGAAATTTCCCGGTCTTAGCCAAGCTGTGGTCTCTATTGATATCCCAGTGGCGTGATCAGATTGCCGAACTA
>Ga0070697_100001498_pt1 | contig 17770 bp, 17 predicted proteins | sample KBSK1501metaG_FD_65475 | JGI IMG/M metagenome (GOLD analysis project Ga0070697, IMG submission 65475) | Corn, switchgrass and miscanthus rhizosphere microbial communities from Kellogg Biological Station, Michigan, USA - KBS K1-50-1 metaG | ecosystem: Host-associated > Plants > Roots >... | reverse complement strand
TCAAGGTTTCGAGCATGGTCCTTCAACCGACTTCAACGAGAAGAATATTGACCCTAACTATGTACTCGACATCGCCGTCAAAGGCCAGTTCACTGGCGTAGTTCTCCACAAGGGTATCGCCGAGAAATACTACAACAGCAAGATCCCTCTAATAATCAAACTCAACGGCAAGACAAGTCTCCCGAAGGGCGAGCCAATCTCTTCACAAGTCTGCAGTGTCGAGGAGGCCATCAGCCTCGGAGCAAAAGGGGTCGGCTACACGATCTACTTGGGAAGCGCAAATGAGAATATCATGTTACAAGAGTTTGGCGAGATTCAGGAAGACGCTCACGAGGAAGGAGTACCCGCCATCGCCTGGATCTATCCTAGGGGAGAAGCGGTAAAGAACGACACTTCTCCGGAAATCGTCTCCTACGCCGCGAGAGCTGGTCTTGAAATCGGAGCAGACGCGGTTAAGATAAAATATTCAGGAGACCCAACCAGCTTCAGATGGGCCGTGAAGGCTGCAGGACTCGCGAAGGTCTTCATGTCAGGCGGGCCGAAAGCTCCAACCGACGAGACCTTTCTCAACCAGGTGAAGGGTGCAATAGATGCAGGAGCCGCAGGACTAGCTGTCGGAAGAAACGTCTGGCAACATACAGATCCGCTGAAGATGTCAAACGCGCTAAGAGAAATCATCTTTAACGGAAGAGAAGTGGACCGGGCGCTTCAGATGGTTGTCGCAGAGTAAGAATTCGATTAGAGTCTGGATCCCATTTCTTACCGGTCTCGCTCTCTGAGGGGTAGGTTCACGAAATCGCTGAGAGGGTTTCTCCTAGTTGTTAACTTCAAGACCTACATTGAAGCGACCGGGAAACGCGCTATCGAGCTGGCGAAGGTCGCTGAAGAAGTCTCGAGAGAGACTGGGGTAACAATCATAGTCTCTCCTCAAATTACTGATATCGAACCTGTGTCTAGGACAGTCGACATTCCAGTCTACAGTCAGCACCTTGATTCTGTGAGACCGGGCGCCCATACGGGACACGTGATTGCTGAGGCCGTGAAGTCAGCAGGTGCGGACGGATCTCTGCTCAATCACTCAGAAAGACGGATCACGCCTTTAGAGATCGCTGAGAGTGTGAAATTGTGTGTTGATGCAGACCTTCGATCCCTAGTCTGCGCAGATACCACTGAGACCAGCGTCGAGATCGCAAGGATGCTACCGGACATGATTGCGATCGAGCCTCCCGAACTCATAGGCACAGGCGTTTCCGTCTCGAAGGCTCGGCCCGAACTGATCACGGAGAGCGTCAACCAGATCAGAAAAGTAAATCACACCGTACGGGTTCTGTGTGGTGCGGGAATTACAACCGCAGAGGACGTTTCAAAGGCGCTAGAACTGGGTTCTGAAGGGGTTCTCGTAGCCAGTGCAGTAGTCAAGAACAAGGACCCTAGAGCGGTTCTTGAGAGCATGGCTAGCAAGATGCTTTCCTAAGGGAAAGGTTTGTTCTAGCTGTAGACTAAATACGCTAAGGCAAGGGGTTCCGCTTCGACGATAATGGCTAACGAGGGCTGGAAGAGAAACGAGAGTCTGCTTCGAGTATTCGCCTACGGCTCCGTCGTTTCGACTTACATCCTGATCGTAATCGGCGGATACGTGACTACAAGCAATTCCGGCCTCGGCTGTGGAGAATCCTGGCCATTATGCAAAGGCGCGGTTCTTCCCTCCCTTAACAACCCTGAAGTCGTGATTGAGCTCGCACATCGACTGTTCAATTCGGTAGTGGGCGCTTTCATCCTAGGCCTAGCCATCGTGGCTTGGACCAAATACAGGACAGAGAGCAATATCGTTATCCTATCAACAACAAGCCTCGTCGCGCTAGTCGCGCAGGTGCTCCTCGGAATGGTAACGGTCACCACGTCGCTGAATCCTGTTGTTAGCGACGCGCACCTTGCACTCGCATCGGCGATACTTGCAATCCTCGTAGCTAACGCGATAACGGTTCGAAATCTGACTCTGAGACCGGCCGGAGTGCGGTAAAAGTTATTGATCGTCTCCCGATATAGTTAGTGCAAAATCCTTTAAAAACAAAACACTAGGGAGCAGAGCAGCTTAGAGAATTCGGGGATGGCAGTCTCCAGTACCCAGATTCAGTTCGACTCACTCTTCGGCCTCTTCACATATCTCGCGATAGTAGTTTCGATAATCGTCTTCAGCCTCCTGCTCTACTTCATAGTCAGATTTAGAGACAAACCGTCCTCTCGACCACCAGACGACACTCCCATGCTAGGCAAGGTACCGCCTTCTAGAGGACATGCCCGAAGTGTAGTGATTACAGTTTCGCTCTCAACCGTGATTCTCGTGGCTTTGATCGTAGGGAGTTTCGGCGCCATTGATAACATTCTCACACCGCCTCAGCACGTATGCCAGGGCTGTGCAATCGAAGTCGTGGCACACCAATTCTACTGGGAATTCAAATACGATAACGGAACCAAACCATACGATACTCGTGACACTCTTCGCGTTCCGGTCGGACAGAACATTCGCCTTAACGTTACGAGCGCGGATGTCTTTCACGATTTCGGAATAATAGGTTACGACATCAAGACGGACGCGATCCCGGGGCGCACCAACACCTTATGGTTCTACCCTCATGTGACTGGCAACTTCACCATCCAATGCTTTGAACTCTGCGGGGCGGGCCACGCAACCATGAAGGGCACCCTCATGGTCATGTCTCAAGCGGCCTACTTTGCTTGGTACAATAGTACGGTAGTACACTAGAATGGCCGAGCAATTACGCGCCTCGGCGAGAAGATGGCTCTATACCACCAACCATAAGGACATCGGCATACTGTACATCATCACTTCGCTATTCCTCTTCGCAGCTGCAGGGGTTCTCGCCATCACCATGAGGAGTCAACTCTCAGCCCCTGGCAATACGTTACTTACAGCCAATGTCTACAATCAATTTGTCACGGTTCATGGTCTTTTGATGATTTTCTGGGTGCTGTCACCGTTGGCTTTTGGCTTTGCGAACTTCATAATTCCTTTGGAAATCGGCTGCCGAGACTTGGCGTTTCCTCGGCTTAACTCGATGAGCTACTGGTTCTTCCTCTTCAGCGGTGTGATGATGATTCTCAGCTTCTTCTTCGGTGCAGCTCCGGACCTTGGCTGGACACTCTATTCGCCACAGACCGCGGCCCAGTTTAGTCCATCAATCGGAATTAACCTCGGAGCGGGTGCTCTTATCCTAATGGTTGTCTCAATAACGATGAGTTCTATCAATTTTCTCGTTACGATGTTCAAAATGAGGGCACCGGGGCTCAAGCTCAGGTACATGTCCGCGTTTCCGTGGGCTATTCTCGTAACGATTTTCATGATGCTCTATGCTTTTCCATCGTTTCTAGCTGCAGTTGTTCTACTCTATGTCGATAGAGCTTTTGGCACGGTATACTTCTCCTCAATCCAGGGCGGCGCTCTGCTCTGGGACAATGTGTTCTGGTTCTTCGGGCATCCCGAAGTCTACATCGTATTGTTTCCCGCAATTGGAATAATCGCCGATATTATTCCCACTTTTGCAAGGAGACCACTCTACGGCTCCAAGTACGTAATCGGAGCGTTGGTCGTAGCGGCGCTGATCAGTTTCGTGGTCTGGGGACATCACATGTTCGTTACCGGAATTGGGATAGCTTCAACCAAGTTGTACACTGTAACTACCATTGCCGTATCGCTGCCGTTCGACGTCATAGTCATCTCACTCATCGAAACTCTCGGGTTTGCCAAGCTCCGCCTTAAGGCCCCAGCTCTCTTCGCATTAGGGGCCGTAGCAAACTTCATTGTCGGCGGAATTACCGGGGTCTTTCTCGCCTCAGTCGCGCTGGATTATGCGCTTAGAGGAACATACTTCGTCGTGGCCCACTTTCACTACATAATGGTGGGAGCGAGTATTATCGGTCTCATAGCAGGGCTGTACTACTGGTTCCCCAAGATTACGGGGCGAATGTATGACGAGAAGATTGCCAAGGTCCACTTTGTGCTCTCGATGATTGGATTCCAGATTCTCTACTTCCCAATGTTCCTCCTCCTGGACATGCCTAGAAGAATAGTGACCTATTCAGGTCAGCCCGATTGGGGGCTCCTCAACCTCACCGCAACCCTAGGAGGCTTCATCTTCGGCGGAGCCCAACTCCTGCTCTTCTACAATCTATACCGCAGTTCAAGAATAGGCCCACCATCTGGTCCAAACCCTTGGGACGCATGGACCCTTGAGTGGGCACTTCCATCACCTCCGCCTCCCCACGATTTTGACGTCATTCCCACTTTCTCGGCAGACGGGACCATACGCTTTGGCTCCAGCCCGGGACTTCCAAACGGATCCAGTCACATTAGCGAGATCGGCTACCCTAACGGGTCTTCCACAGGAAGCAGTTCATCATTCCACCTCGAAGGGCTCAGTCCTTGGCCAGTTCTAATGGCATTCGCAGCGTTCATCTTCCTTCTCGGCTTGACAATCGGAAAACCAGCAAGCCCAGAACCAGTCAGTTATCAGCCATTCTGGCCTCTAATCGCAGACGGAGTCATCCTGGGAATCATCTCTCTCTTCGGCTACGGCAGAGAAAAGTTCAACGTCCACGAGGATGCACACGTCGAGAGTTGGCCCTTCAAACAAGTTCCAAACATGAAACTTGGAATCTGGACATTCCTCGGTGCAGAAGTAATCTTCTTCGGAGTTCTGATAGGCTCATACTTCTTTGTGAGAACCAACGACGCGGCTTGGCCCCCAGCAGGCACGCTTTTCGAGATTAGGAACGGTTTCGCCATGACACTTGTGCTACTCACAAGCAGTCTCACAGCAATAATGGCTCTTGCATCCGCCCGGGCTGGAAATCGAAGTGGCCTCATTGCAAGCCTTGGAGGCACGCTCGTTCTAGGGGCTGCTTTTCTCTACATCAAAGCGGGCGAATGGTTCCTCCTAGGCAGAGAAGGCGTCTTCCAGAACTATTCGCTCCCAGCCACCAGTTACTTCATAACAACCGGAACCCACGGAGTCCACGTGTTCGCGGGAATGTGCATGACTGTGTACCTCCTCGCCAACGCCATAAAAGGCAAGTATCTTAACGGAGATCATACTACCCTTGAACACTTCGGACTTTACTGGCACTTTGTCGACATAGTATGGGTCTTCCTCTTTCCACTGTTCTATCTCATTTAGGGTGAGTAGATTGAATACAAACTACCTGTATCTTCTGGTTTTCGCAGCCCTTGTGGGGGAGACGGATATCGAAGTGAATCTGAACTCAATCCTTCCAGCTTACAATGAATACGTCACAGTGCTCCTGGGGATCGCTGGCACCAAGGCGATTCTGATCGCCATGTACTATCAGCATTTGAGATATGAGCCAAAATCTCTATCCACATGGGTCATAATAGGGCTAGTGATCGCTTCCCTTCTCATGGGTCTCAGTTTTGTCCAGCTACACGTTGGCCACTAACTTGTGTCGAAGGTAGAGCTACAGGCTGTACAATCTAGAAAATCTTTGAGAGAGCAGTGGTTGGAACAGAGCGGACACGAATTCAACTTCTCTTCTCCGATCAAGATTTCTGTTATAGGTGGGCTCACAATTCTTGCATCCTTGTCGTCCTATCAATCGATCCTTTCCCGTTATCCCCTCGATAGTCGAAACATTGAGTTGCTAGAACGCGCAAGCTCCCTTGTTCTATTCTTGATATTCACGGGCCTCTTCCTAGCGCTCTTCGGAGCCACTCGCTTTCTCATGAGTAGTTCATCGAAGAACCGCGAAACCAGTCCTTCTCTGACCGTGATGGTTCTTTCACTAGCACTCAATGAGAAACAGTCGTTCCGCGCATTCGTTCTCGCTTCCCTGGTTTATGGACTGTTCTTCGGGTTTGTTTCGAGTTTCCTCGTGTTTCAGCCGCTCGGACGCTTCTCTGAAACGAATGGAGCTACTGTCCCATCTGTTCTATCAGTAGTCTGCTGTGGTCCTCTGGGTCAAATGCCCCAGTTCGTTGTCTACCTGACCCAACAATTCGCTATTCTGATTGTTCCAGTGAACCTAATTCTTCTCTTCGCAGTGTCATGGCTGGTGGGGATAAACGCAGCAATAGCAACGTATGCATACAAGCATCGAGCAGGTAGCGTCGGTAGCCGTTGGATGGGGGGGCTGGGCGCAATCGTTGCACTCTTCACGGCCTGTCCGACCTGCGCTGGATTCTTCCTTTTGACAGCGCTTGGCCTTACAGGGGCCGTTACTTTCGCACTGACGCTATCGTCTATTCAGAGCCTGTTTATCGCAATCGGACTTCCTCTGCTCATGGCGGCCCCGATTGTGACAGCCAGGCGAATTCCGAGGGATTGGATGATTTCATGCGTGTCCGTTGGCGACGCCCGAATCCGCCAAGCAAAACCGTGAGGGAGCCCCGTTCCTGTGCATGGTACTAGCCTTCGGGGCATTTGTCTTCGCGAAAGCACCAGAACTACAAAATTCACCGGCAGGTGAGTAAGTCTACCCACTCTTGGAAGAGAGGGATGATGAAAAATAGACAGTTGCCAATTGGCCTATTTGACGACTATGACCCCGTGCATCCACGGGTGGAAGTAGCAATAGTAGTCGTAGGTGCCGGCGGTGGTGAACGTGAACGAGAAAGTGGCTCCATGAGTCATTCCTCCTGTACCCGAGTCGAAGTTAACACTCGTATTGCTGTTGGCGCCGTTTGGGCAAGCCCCAGGAGTTGAGTAGCCTGGATTGGTTGTCAGACAGGCCGTAACTGTATGGGCGAGGCTCCCTGTGTTCGTCCAAACCACCGTAGTGCCGGTCGACACGGTGAGCGTGCTGCCGCCAGTGCTGTTCTTGAATCCACAAGTTGTGCCATCACTGCATGGTCCGTTGTCCCAAATCGTAACGGGCGTTCCTGTAGGGGGCGAGGTTGGGGGCTTATAGAGGATATAGACGCCGACTCCCACGACGATCAAGATAACGACAATTATCGCAACTAGAACCATCGTTCGACTCTTCGGTTTCGGTGATACCGCAGGCTTCGGCGCTTGTTCCAATTTTTGCACGCAAAAGTCGACCGAGGTGTGTTCTTGCTATAAAGGTTGTTTTTGACATCTACATACAGTTCGACGTTGGCTTTCGGTGTTGCCCACAACCGATTAAATAGCCGTGTAAACATTTGAAATGACGAAGCATACTAGGTTCGTGGAATTGAGAAAGTTTCCATCTTCGCTTGAAGTCTGGCGCGATCCGATCGAGAAAACGATCAACAAAACGTTAAAGGCGAACTTTGATAGGCGTGAGGCCAACCAGATCATCAAGTACATGTTCAGAACGGGGGGAAAACGTTGCCGACCTCTGCTCGTGGTGCTTTCGTCTGAAGCTCTGGGAGGGAAACCAGAGGAAGCTCTTGAAGCTGCCGCCGCGATTGAGATCATTCATGCCGCGACTCTAGTGTTCGATGACATGATCGATAAGGACCAAGTCCGTAGGGGAGCACCTACCATCCACATGGCGTTTAGCAATGAGAAAGCCTTGACTTCAGGTCTCTTTCTCGCTTCGAAAGGAGTCCAGCTGCTGTCCAACTACAAGAATCCCGAAGTAATGAGGATGATTGGAACAACGCTGGTCGATATTAGTAAGGGAGAACTTCTCGATATCCTTGGCGACTTCAATGCCAGTGTAAGTGAGTGTATCGCCATTGCGGACTTGAAAACGGCCTCACTGTTCGGAACTGCAGCGGGCATAGGAGCAGCTATTGCTGGCATTGATGGGCGGGACTTGGTTGGCGTGCAAAAGTTCGGAAGATCGTCTGGTATGGCCTTTCAGATCCAGGATGATATCCTCGACTTTACCGACGGATCTAATGAGCCTGTCTTGAAAGCGCCGAACATTGTCACTTCGCATTGCCTCCATGAGGCTCCGCGCCCCTCCGGCAATATTGAGTTGTTGAACTCGAATCGAAAGACTTCGAGCAGAGAAGTGCTGAAGATACTCAAAAAGGCAGGGTCGCTCGAATTCGCGAGATCGAAGGCCAAGGAGTATGCTGGCAATGCGAAAGAATCTCTTGACAAAGTAACGAGTCTTGAGAATCGAAAGATACTCGATGACTATGCTGACTATCTCTGGAAGAGAACGGAATAGCAGCAAAACTACTCTCCGATTCAAACGTTTATAATGCGTCAGACCCGGGCGTGCGAAAATAGGCGGAGTCAGCAACAACCGTGGTCTCCCAGGGGATACCCGAGGAAACTGGCTACATCATCTTCCTCTTCGCCGCTACGCTACTGCTTGTCCTCACCTTACGACTACTAATCAGTCCGCGGGACCCCAAACCTACTCCCGAAAAGAAGGCGCCTTTCGAGTCCGGTCAGATCGCGAGCGGGCCGGGAAGGACGCGATTCATCATTCAGTACTACCCGTACATTTTGATGTTCGTCGTCTACGACGTGATTGCGATGTTCTTGTTTGCTTGGGCTTTGGATCTCAGAGCGTTGGGTGCTTCCGGGACGATTCCCGTTTTGACGTTCATGGTGGTAGCGCTCGTCCCGCTGGCTTACGCTCTGCATCTGGCAGGTCAACGGGAGAACTGGTAGGAAGCACTTGCTGGACCCGGTTAGCCAGATTATCCAGGTAGTAACCAGTACCTACTTCCTCGAGATTGTTCTCTTTCCCGGTCTAACGTCAATCGCCATTCTCGGGGCCTTCTTCACATGGTTCGAAAGAAAACTGACTGCCAGAGTTCAACTTAGAATCGGCCCTTTGTACTCGAGCCCGGTCGGAGGGATTCTCCAAGGGTTTGCTGACATCATCAAACTACTCTTCAAGGAACTCATCATCCCAGAGGGAGCGGATCGATTCTTCTTCATCATGTCACCTGTAACGGCGCTAATAATTGGCGCTGCTCTCTTGGGACTAATACCGTTCGCACCCGGGATTCAGATTGCAAACGTGGAAGTTGGTTTGCCAGCGTTCCTCGCAATCGTGACTCTCTCGCCGACACTCGTGCTTCTCGCAGGATGGAGTGCCAACAGTAAGTTTCCGTTCATTGGCGGTCTGAGAGCGCTCTTTCAACAGACCGCATACGAGATCCCCCTCTGGCTCTCAGCATTGGGAGTCGTGATGATAACTGGAACTCTGAGCCTAACTGGAATAGTCCAATATCAGCAGAACAATGGATGGCTCATTATCCCGCAAGGACTGGGAGCGGTCTTGTTCATCGTAACTTCTACTGCGGAAATGGAACGGTTGCCCTTCGATCTTCCCGAGGCCGAGTCAGAGATCATGATGGGCTGGCAAGCCGAGTATCCTGGACCTCTGTTCATGCTCGTCCAAGGCCCGGCGTTCATCAAATTGTACGCTTTCGCCGCCCTTTTCTCGACGCTATACCTCGGAGGCTACTTGGGACCGGCAATCATTCCTCCGATCGTCTGGTTCTTCGCTAAGACAATTGTGATCATAGTTGCGATAATGCTGTTCAGGTCAACATTTCCACGGGTTCGTCTCGACCAATTGTTGCGTCAAGGATGGACGACTCTCCTAACCCTGTCCATCGTCAATATTGTAATCGCATATTTCATCGTCGTCGGAGTACCTGCGATCTGACCATAGATGACCGACCTCACTTTTCTAGCCCTGGCAACGGTGACTGTTGCGAGCGCCATCCTGGCTCTTGAGGCTAGAGATCTAGTCTATGGCGCGGCCGCTTTAGGAATCACGTTTCTCGGCATGGCAGGACTATTCTTCCTTCTTGACGCATCATATGTTGCAACATTCCAGATCGCCGTATACATCGGAGCAGTCGTTGTCCTGATCCTATTCACAGTCATGCTCGTCGGCCCTCAGATGGGTGAGCCTCCAATGGAACTCAAGAGACTCTCACTCCTCACCGCACTCCTCGTATCGCTACTGCTAGGAACAGCAGGGTCCTTGACTAGCGCGACCGCCTTTCCTGGACCCGACGACTGCGGATTTGGCTGTGACCTCATCGGTCTCAGCAAGACTCTCATCAATCAGTATGGAGTTCCGCTCGAATTTCTCTCGCTCGTTCTCGCCGCAGCTGTCATAGGTGCTTTGACCCTCGCCAAAGCAGACAGGAAGGGTTGAGAAAATTGGAACCGCTGACAAGCTTCTTCGCCGTCTCAGTTATCCTGCTTGGAATCGGAATCTATGGGCTAACCACTAAAAGGAACGCGCTCAGGATATTATTCTCTATCGAACTGATCTACAACGCGGCAAATCTCAACATAATCGCGTTTGCAAGACTTCGAGACCCGCCAATAGTTGCCGGTCAAGTTCTGGTACTCTTCACTATCGCGCTCGCCGCAATGGAAGCCTCCGTCGGACTCGCGATCATAATGCTTGTCTCTCGGTTGAACGTGGACATCGACCTTCGTAAGCTCACGAGACTGAAGGGTTAGAGAGCCCATGACTTTTCTTCTCATAGGCGCGATAGTTGTACCCCTAGTCGGCGTGCCGGTGGTTTACTGGTTCTCTCTGCTGCTGAAGGAGAAGGCTGGGTACGTCGCGTCCCTACTATCACTCGTGCCCCTAGCAGCAGTTCTCATCGCCGGAGCCGAGGGCTCGTCCTCCCCCCAAGGAGCCTACTCTGAACTGTACTCATGGTCGCCCATAGGAACGTTCGGTCTGAGAGTCGATAATCTCAGTCTTCCCATTCTCCTCATAATTTCTTTGCTAGTCGCGCTGATCGCGCTCTTCTCCGTGCCGTACATGCGACAAAGAATCGGAGACGATCCTGGACGTTACGGTCTCTACTACAGCCTCTACATGCTCTACTCTCTAGGAATGATCGGGACTGTTCTAGCAACAAACCTGATCGAGTTCTACCTATTCTTCGAAATCATGCTAGTCCCATCCTTCTTTCTGATCGCAGAATGGGGATACGGAGAACGAGACAAGATCTCGCTGACCTACTTCATCTGGACCCACGTCGGCGCTTTGGTCCTGCTCGTCGGCATACTCGTAACGGGATTCCTAGCTGGAACCACTGACATGGACTCAGTTGTCAACAGCTTAGGGAATCCGTCCACAGTCCCCTCCCTAGTAAGGCTAGGAGTCGTCGGAGCCATGTGTTTCGGACTCTTCGTCAAGACTGCACAGTTTGGCCTTCACGCTTGGCTGCCCTCAGCTTACGCTGAAGCACCTACCCCGATTAGCGCCTTACTATCGGCCGCAATGACCGGAATAGGAGGCTACGCGATAGTTCGTATCGTCATGACAATCTATCCGTCGGGATTCCAGGTCCTATCCGCTCTTTTTGCAGGCTGGGCTCTGGTCACAATGTTCTATGGTAGCGCGATGGCGCTCGTTCAGGACGATGTCAAGAAACTGCTGGCATATTCCAGCATGAGCCAGATGGGCTACATTCTCTTTGGACTTGCGACCTTCACTTCGTTCGGGATATCAGGCTCAATGTTCCAGTACATTAGCAACGCAACTGCGAAGGGAATCTTGTTCATTGCAATCGGAGCAATAATGCTCCAGTTTCGCGGAGAACGAAGCATGAGTAAGATGGGAGGACTTGCAGGAAAGATGCCGATAACAGCCTCTGCGGCTTTCATCGGTTCACTGTCACTGATGGGATTCCCCTCGACTAACGGGTTCTTTTCCGAATTCCTCCTCTTCCAAGGAGGATTCGTACGTGCGACAACCGCGTTCTCGGATTACCGCGTAATCGTAGCGATTCTAGGAGTCGCCGCTACGGCGTTTACTGCAGGATATTCCTTGCTCGCTCTACGGAAGATCTTCTTCGGACCTGCAAATGGAGACTCTGCAAATGTCAAGGAGGCGCCCTGGACAATCACAGTTCCGCTCATCGTTCTGAGCATAGTAACGGTGGTCCTCGGGCTCTATCCGGGGCCAATAATCAGCCGATTCGCCGCGATTGGGAGAGCTATTGTCGGGGCTTAAGAAAAATTGACACTGATTCCGTGGCTGATCTGGACTGCCCCACTTGCAGGGGCTATTCTCACACCGGTCTTTGCCAAGATCCATCCCGGTCTCCGAAACTATGGCGCAGTAGCTTTCACTCTCGTCTCGGCCATTGTTGCCACTCTTACTGCGTTTACAGTTGCTCCGGGCGACTATCAAGTTGGATGGATCTCGTCGTCGATTTTCAACGTGAATGCTGGAGTCCTCGTTGACCCGCTAAGCATGTTTCTGGCCAACATAGTCGCTTGGATTAGCTTCCTCATCATGGTCTACAGTCTACAATACATGAAGGGCGAGTTTGGCCTCACTCGCTACTGGTTTTTCATGAACCTCTTCATCGGCAACATGCTCCTTCTAGTCCTGGCCGATAATCTGCTGTTGATGTTCTTCGGCTGGGAAGGAGTCGGCCTCTGCTCATACGCACTTATCGGCCACTTCTACCATGATGAGCCAGAGCACTGGGTCGGGACCCCAGGCGACACAGCACTGGGAGTGCCTCAAGCCTACCCGCCTAGTCATGCAGGGATGAAAGCGTTCATCATGACGCGAATCGGCGACATCGCTCTCCTCATCGCCATCTTCCTCATCTTCGCGACAGCCGGGACTTTCAACTACGGAGAATTGACGACGAAACTTGGCCAGGCGGGCAGTTGGGCCCAAGTCTTGTCCGGTTTTGGACTGCTAGTTCCAACCGCGCTTCTCTTCTTCGGAGGACCGATAGGAAAGTCAGCACAGTTCCCGTTACAAGAGTGGCTTCCGGATGCGATGGCAGGCCCGAGCTCGGTTTCCGCTCTTATTCACGCGGCTACGATGGTGAAGGCCGGAGTATTTCTAGCTGGACGAATGGGCCCCATATTCTACATCGCCCTGCTGCAGTTCAATCAAGTTACCCCGTTCTTTGGTACGATTGCTTGGATCGGTGCTTTCACGGCTTTCCTCGCAGCGACTCAGGCCACGGTTGCTCGAGAGATCAAGAAGGTTCTGGCTTACTCGACAGTGTCTCAGATCGGATACATGATGATGGCGCTCGGAATTGCAGGACTGAGTGCCGACTTCATTGCTGGATACTCGGCAGGGCTGCTCCAGCTTATGAGTCACGCGATCTTCAAGGCCTCCCTCTTCCTGGCAGCGGGATGGGTCATACATGCTACTGAGACCCGCTTCATGGACCAGATGGGAGGATTGGCCAAAGCCATGCGACTCACGTCAGTTTCCATGCTCCTCGCGGGACTTTCTCTAATTGGTATTCCCCCCTTCAGCGGATTCTGGACGAAAGATGCGATTCTCTCCTCTGCATTTCAGAGTAACCAACTCGTATTCTACGGAATTGGACTTGCGACCGTTATACTGACGGCGTTCTACACCACGAGAATGCTTGGCATCACGTTCGCAGGCAAGTCCAGCACCCATGTGGACGAGCTTGCGGAGGAAGGAAAACCGGTTCACGAGGCCGGTCTAATCATGCTATTGCCGTATCTCCTGCTTGCAATTGCGAGCATCGGACTCGGCATCTTTTATCCCGTTTACAGCGGACCTCTGACCAGCTACATCGCTCGGTCACTACCGTCTGCTCTGTCCATAGGCACGGTCCCGGGCATATCGACGACAGAGCTTCTACTGTACGGCGTAAGTACCGCGATGGCGGTGGTCGGCCTGGTCCTAGGATACGTTCTGTATTTCAGGCGACCCTACGTTGTTCCGGCCAAGGTATCTGGACTTCGAGCTTTCTTCTGGCACCGATGGTACCTCGACGCAATCAACTACCGGGTATTTGTTGGAGGGCTGACCCGTGCCAGTCGAGGATTGTACAGGTACCTCGAGCAAGCGATCTGGGACCGGCTCAGCTCTACAATAGCACTCGACGTGATAGACTACTCTGAGGCTAGCGGCGTCCTCGACTCGGAAGTTGTTGACGGAGCCGTGAATGATGTGGCGACGGTGGGCTCACGGCTGAGCAACCTTCTCCGCCGACTACAGAGTGGCGTGACTGAACAGTACGTCATAACATTCGCCATCGGAATCGCTCTGCTTCTAATCTACATGATTTTTGTGGTCGGAGCAGGCTAGAATTGTTTGGAATCCTAACGGTTCTCCTCTTTCTACCAGTGGTCATGGCGATTCCCACCTTCTTGCTGGGAAAGAGACGAGCCGGACTGGCCAAGATTCTCGGCATCGGAACAACAGCCGCTGTCTTCGGCGTTTCTCTAGCCATCGTCGGACTGTTCCAGTACGGCAATCCAAACTTCCAGCTCACAGACACTGCGAACTGGGCTAGCACCTTCGGATTGAACTACATCCTAGGAGTCGACGGGATCAGCCTACCGCTACTGATCCTCGCTGCCCTCCTCTGCCTTCTAGCCGCCGCAGGGTCTAGGGACATGATCAGTACCAAACAGCCAGAATACTATGCGCTCTTCCTATTATTCGAAACAGGAATAATAGGCGTGTTCACATCGCTGAACCTGATTCTGTTCTATGTTTTCTGGGAGATAGTTTTGATCCCGATGTTCTTCTTCATAGGGATCTGGGGAGGACCCCGGAGAAAATATGCTTCACTGAAATTCCTAATCTTCACCTACGCCGGAAGCGCCATCATGCTATTCGGGTTCGTAGCTCTCTACGCATGGACTGGTAGCCAGGGCACGCCTACTTTCGACTACAGCACGCTTCTCTCGAGAGCCGCAAACCTCACCATGCCTCTTCAAGTCGCTGCATCACTTGCTACTTTTGTCGGATTCGCGGTAAAGCTTCCCATTTTTCCCCTTCACACGTGGCTACCGGACGCGCATGTCGAGGCTCCGGCACCTGTCAGCGTTCTTCTCGCAGGGCTACTGCTGAAGATGGGTGGCTACGGACTCATCAGATACAATCTGCTGCTATTCCCAGCAGCGGACAAGCTTCTCTGGCCAGTTTTCACCGCGATAGGACTCGTAACGATGGTTTACGGAGCCTCTGTCGCGTTTGTCGCACAGGACATGAAACGCATGATCGCCATGACAAGCGTGAACCACATGGGATACGTTCTGTTAGGAACATTCACGCTCGGTTCGATCGGGATCTCCGCAGCCGTATTCCAGATGTTTGCTCACGGATTGGCTGTGGGAATGCTCTTCCTCATGTCAGGCTACATTCACGAACATACCGGCACTCGCAACATAAACGAGCTGCACGGCCTACGAGGAAAGATGCCGAGAACCACTCTCCTTCTCATCCTAGCCGCGATGGCCGCGATGGCGGTCCCAGGATTCGCCAACTTCATCAGCGAATACCAGGTCATCCAAGGAGCGCTGAGCGCAAACTATCTATTCGGATTCGCAATACTCGCACCGGCTCTGACAGTCGGCTACTTCTTCTGGATGCTGAGACGAGTAGTCATGACCCCAGCCGAGGGTCCGAAGAATGAGATACACCTGCACTCGCAACTCATCCTGACCGCATTCCTCGTTCCGTTACTGGTCTTCGGAATCTACCCTGCGCCATTGCTAGGAAGCGCGATCAAACCAACAGTAGACCACTTACTGGGTGTACTCTTTCCGGGGGGGAAATAGATCACAAACCTCTGGGTCCTAACGCCATTTCTCACACTCGCAACATTCGGACTACTCGTCACTCCAGCCGGTCTGATCAGACGCGGAAAGAACCCCATCGGGATTGCGCCTTACGCAGGCTTGACCGGATTAGTCATTGCGCTTGGCTCCACGATTTGGTTGGGCTTCTATGGCGGACCTTCCCAGATTTTCGGCGGATTCCAGATAGACCTATTCACGTATTTCTTCACAGGAGTGTTGCTTCTCGTCTCACTGTTTGTCGCGATATCATCTCTCGACTTCATGAAAGGCGACACGAACACAGCTCCCTACTTTGGTCTACTGCTCCTGTCAACCTTAGGGATGATCGTTCTCGCCGCATCGATGGATCTGATCCTTCTCTACGTGGGCTGGGAACTCATGAGCATTCCCACCTATGCATTGACTGCCATCAAGAAAAAGGACCCTAATTCCAACGAAGCAGCGGTAAAGTTCTTCGTATTGTCCGCTCTATCTTCGGCTCTGCTTGTCTACGCGATCTCTCTGACGTTTGGCATAACAGGGTCAACCAACCTCCCGGCAATCGCGAGTTCGCTTGGAACTCTTACCGGCGACACGAGGTCGTTCGCCCTGATCGCGATCGTAATGTTCGTGGCGGGGTTCGGCGTCAAGATGGCCGTTGTTCCTTTCCACATGTGGATTCCTGATGCGTTCGAAGGAGCCCCGACCACCGTCGCTGCTCTCCTGGCTGCGGGTGCAAAAATGGCTGCGTTTGCGGCGGCTTTTCGCGTATTTATCGTCGCAATGTCCACTGTCAATATTGATTGGTATTCGACCTTCGCGATTGTGGCGGTTGCGACCATGACGTTGGGTAATCTTGCAGCGCTAATGCAGAAGAGTTTCACCCGACTTCTCGCCTACTCCAGTATCGCACAAGCTGGATACGTAATGATCGCACTCGCGGTCCCCATCACGGCTGGTGGCGTTCCTCTAGGGCTGGAAGGAGGACTCTTCCATGTGCTCAACTATTCGATAGTGAAGACCGCGGCCTTCGTCGCAGCCGCGGCCGTAGCCACCAGACTTCCCCTGAACACTCTAGACTCTTTCAACGGTCTAGCTCGTCGCATGCCGCAGACTGCCTTCAACATAACCGTCTTCTTCCTGGCACTAGCAGGTGTGCCGCCGCTGAACGGATTTTTCAGCAAAGTGATGCTCTTCACGGGCGCCGTATACTCTCCCTACGCTTGGGGGGGCTACTTGGCAATCGCGGCGTTGTTGAACAGTGGTTTCAGTATGAGCTACTATGGTTGGTTGATTAAGAGAATGTACTTTGACGATCCAGCAGATTCGTCAAAAATCCCCGAGCCTCGTGCTTATACTAGCGTTATGTGGGCCGCGACGATACTTGTCCTCATCATAGGACTGTATCCGGACCCCTGGATACGCCTAGTCCAGAGCGCGGCTTGCTCTCTGAGAAGCCCAGTCCCATGTTGATCAGACCGATAATATCTGCAATGCTGTTAACTAACTGATCCTTCATGAAGCCTCGTTCATCAGCACCCAATTCCAACCGAACAATTGGAACTTGATTTGACGAGTCCTCAGCTCCCGGGTCGGTGACCCTAGTGTTAAAATGTGGTTCCGATCCGCTCCGGATGATCTCTAGGATCTCTTCAGACGTGGAATTGTCTGGATGGGCTCTGATCATTATTCCCGGCTCGCTTGTTCCAACAATCAGAATGATGCACTTGATTCCATATTCTCCGACGAAGCTTTGTGCACTTTTGTCGAATTCAGACCGGACCTGGCGCGCCTCATCTTCCTCTTGATCTAGCTTGTTCTCTCTCGCGATGATTGCCCAGCTCCTGGATAGAAGTGCCGCTTCTTCCACAATCTGTCCAGCGTACAAGTCGCGCTTTGGATCCTTAACCGGAGGACTGGAAATGAGGACCAGCCCTGTACCCATAACCTCCGAGCGCCGAGGATGAATGATCTTTAGTGGCATTTCAAGATCTATGCGGAGTATTTCTGATGGTCGATAATCTGGCTTTGTACGGACAAAATATGGTTCCCTCAACCTCGCCACGAAGGGTCAAACGTCAAGCGGAGTTCTCATGCCAAGAGATTGTGCGATCTCTTTAGCCGTATCAGACGCTTGCTTTTCGTTCTCTACGCCTTCGATGAGAAATCGTCCGTTTCGAAATAGCGACACCGTGAATGTCCCATGCCGATACACTAGTACAGAAGCCGTCCTCAGAAGAACCTTGTCAGCCGGTATCCTACTTCCAACCTTC
>Ga0070697_100001497_pt1 | contig 17774 bp, 16 predicted proteins | sample KBSK1501metaG_FD_65475 | JGI IMG/M metagenome (GOLD analysis project Ga0070697, IMG submission 65475) | Corn, switchgrass and miscanthus rhizosphere microbial communities from Kellogg Biological Station, Michigan, USA - KBS K1-50-1 metaG | ecosystem: Host-associated > Plants > Roots >... | reverse complement strand
GGGAATGATCGGCCCGGGTGTAACCGGATGCTTTTCTGTGGAGGCCTCCAGAGCGACGGCTGCACGCATTTGTGTAAGTGCCTCCTGGTCCTTTCCTTCAGCGCGCAAAATCCAGGCAACAGCCAGCTCTCGCTGGATTTCAACTTGATCGGCCCAGTATTTCTCTTTGGCTTCAGTCAACTCATGCTGGATGGTGGAGAGTTTTTCTGCATCGATACGGGCGGCTGAGGGATTGTTGCTTCGCGCAGCGCCGAGCGCGCGCGCGAAATAGACGATTGCCTCGGTATAACGAAACTGTTTCCAGGGGAAGTTCACCGGATGCAATTCAATCTGCGCGGCCTCTGACCAGCGGCGTCTTTCGAGCGCGTAGCGGGCCGGGACTGCGGCGAAGGCATAAGCAGCCGAGAAGATCTCTGAATCAACCTTGGTGAAAGTGTTGATCTGGTCGAGCATTTTCTTGGCTTCCCGATCCTGAGCACCTTGCAAGTAGGCGTAAACGAGGTAGTCGATGGCGTGCAGCTCATCAAATGAGGCGGCGCCGGAGCCGGGGTCTAACTTCGCCAGATGTTCATGCGCTGACGCAGCTGAGGCAAGATTTGATTGGATCGACTCCTGCCAAAGACCGAGGCGCGTGAAGATGTGTGAGGGCATGTGCAGCGCATGAGGGGATGAGGGTGCAATTTTCGCATAACGGCGCGCAGCGGGAAGCGCAAGTTGAGCCAGCTGCGGATAATCGAAACTATGAATCAAATAATGCGTCACGCCGGGATGTTGGGGTTCCGCAGGCAGAATCTTGTTGAGAATTGCGGCAGCCTTTTTTTGCTTTTCATATGACTTGTCGGAAGCACTGGCGGTACCAAGCAGTGAAAGCGAATAAAAAATCGCGGCCTCATGGTCTTTCGGATAACTAAGGTACACATGTTCCATAGCCTTCTCGTAAGCCAGAGCGCGCGTGGGATGTGGCAGCTTATCAGAATCTTGATAGAAGGCTGCGATCGCCGCGATATAGTCTTTTTCGCGTTGAGTTTTTCCGCCTATTGATTTTGCTTTTTCAGCTGCCGCACGCCCTCTTTGCAACTCCGCTGCGGTGCCGGGTGCCCAGACCGGATGAAAAAGACTCATCGCAACACCCCAATAGGCCATCGCACAATCAGGATCGCTCTTGGCCACACCGGCGTAAGCTTTCTCCGATTCTGCGTACCAGAATGAGTGAAGCATGGCGGTCGCGCGATTAAACTGCCCGCGCACGGCAGGCTTGCAAGAGACAGTGAATTTAACTTGTCCGAGTTTTTCAGAGGTGTCGTGTTGATGCGTGTGCATCTCCTGAGCCGCGGCAGGAGAAAGACACAAGAGAGACACGAAGCACGCGGCCATTGCTAGATTGCTTAGTTTCATCACACGCCTCCTTTTAGTTCGATGGGGGGTTCTAAACGTCCGCTCCGCGGACTCGCTGTGTTTGGTTGCGTTACCACTCTTTGTCCAATGCCTTCAGCTGCTCAAGGTAGCTTGGAGGCATTCAGAGGTCAAGAAAGCTACTGAAGGCTCGATCACGCGGCCTTCAGTGCTTTCCAACCGCACTATAGAACTTACCGTTCCAGCGATAGACAGTCTGTTTGAGCCGGCGGCCTTCACCACCAAAAACTTCTGAGTATGTGCTGAAGCTCGGCAATAAACGGTTCTGTCTAATGAGCAGCATGTCCTGAGCGTTTCGCGGTAAACCCAGTTCGGCCGGTTCGCCCAAAATTATTGCCGAGGAAATCTCGTTCGTCAGCGTCCGGCCCACTTTGAAGATTTTCCGTGGCACTGCCCGATGGGTCTTGGGATCGATGACGAAGTAACGATCCGTGACCGACGGTGGCATGCTATTGCTCGTGGAGACTTCGATTATTTGTTGGCCATTGAAGTTGGCAACGTCGAACCCGACAGAGTTATCAACCCTCGAATAGTAGCCATCGAGGACTCGCGTGACAAAAACCCGGCTGCCCTCACGGTAAAGTAAAAATGCTACCGAGCCGTTATAGCCAGTTTGAAAACAAGGATCTGTCACCATGATCAGTCGCAGTGATTGATTCCCGAATAAACTAATAGGGTAGTCGCCGCGAGTTAAGCTTGCTTTTTCTTCAGCGTCTAAATCACCGGCCTCACCGTGCATTTCGCAGGCATTCAAATCTTCAACGCGGGCTTGCCACCAGGCCGCATCCGTAAACGACTCGAGTTCGCCGGAGAGCCTGTTTAGCTCGGCGATTCGCTCAGGCACTCTCAGAATTTTCTCGTCCCATTCCTCCAACCCTTGCGGGCATTGGTAACTCAGTTTGGGCAACTTTCTGAAAGCCGCAAAGGTAGCCTGGCTGCAAACCGGCAATCGCTGTTTTTGCGCCGGACAAGGTAAGGATGAAGGTAAGAGCAAAGCCAGTAAGACGCTTATCTTCTTCAAGTGTAGGGTCATGACTTTCATGACTCCGCGGTCATATCTCACTTCTGCAAACAGATAATCGTGGCCAGCATTGTAGCCACCAACGTTCGGTCGCTGGAATCAGCGACCCCAAAGACATCAGCGCGCGCGACCGTCAACGTCCGGCCCGGCTTGATTACTTCGGCGCGGGCCAGAAACGACTTGCCGTGCGCTGGTCGCAGCAGATTGACCTTGAACTCAACGCTTAAAACCTCGGCGCCCGCAGGCATTAGGCTGTAGGCTGCGTAGCCCGCCGCGGAATCGGCGATGGTAGTCACAATTCCAGCATGCATGTAGCCGTTTTGTTGTGCCAGGTCAGCCCGGTAAGGAAGCGTTATCTCCACGATTCCCGGCTCGAGCAGACTAATCTCGGCTCCGATCAAGCGCATTATGGATTGCAGCGCGAAGCTTTGTTTGATGTCGTCAGCAAAGCGTGGGTTTGAGACTTGATAGTTCATCACACTAAAGCGATATTGACTGACAAAGATTCAACGTGCCTTTAGGCTAATCAGAACTGGGAGCATAGCGACCAGCCAAAGGATTCACTTCAAAAGTAAAAAATAAACTGCTCGGAGTGCCCTTCTTCGTCAGTTGTGCATTTGGCTGGTCGCTACGCTCCCAGTTCTGATTTTGTCCGACCATTGTTGAGTGTTCAATTGCTCAGGTTGGATCCAGCGAGCCAGCGCGCCGCATTGCCGACATACGTCTTGATATCCTGCAGCGCTTGCGGGTTTCGCTTGTACCCGTCGCCTGGCGGCTCGGTAAGAAAACTTGGGCAACCCATCTCTGTGTCCCAGTTGTAGTCCACAAAGTGATGAAAGCTGGATTCTGCGATGCCACGTCCGAGCTGATTGCCATGGTCGTCAACTGAGCTTTCAAAAGCGACCACCAGATTAAACGGGCGCCCGGTAGTCTCGCTTTTGCCGGTGGCGATGACATGCGCCTCCTCTTCGCCATCCGGGACGCCGACTGCCCCTTCGTGCGGATGAGCGGGAAAGAACTCGATGACGCCGTTGGGCGAGCCGGGATTGCGCATTAACTCATGCGAAACTGCCGCTGTGATCTTTTGATAGTCGCCGTTGGCGCCGGAATGATAATTGGGCCAGGAAATCGAGGTGTTGAAAGGATCGTCAGGAACGTGCCGCGAAGCGTCGGGCTCGGGATTTTTGGAGTGAAAGAAGTGAGCACGGCCGATACCGCCCAGGGTGCACAGAGACGTACCGAGGTTTTCATGGTCTCGCGTAGCCATGATGCCGCCGCCACGCTGCCGGAAACGTGTGATGCCCTGACAGTCGGTGACGGTGAGACCGTCCCCCATATCAATTGCAAACAGCCAGAGTTCGTTGAAATCCGTCGTATCAAGTGTGCTAAGGATCGGATCATTGCCCGCTGCGTCTGACTCGCGATTGCGTGTGGTCACCTCGCATAAGGCGTTACCGGCGCTGTCCTTGAGAGAGGCCAGCTCATCTCTCAACAGGGAGAACCTGCCGATGTGCCAGTCGTCTTCAGCAAGGGGAATGGTGGTCTGCATAAGAATGCGAATCGGAGTCATGATGCGTTCTCCTCTTTCAGGTTCCTGCCCTGAACAAATCCAATATGAAACTAGACTAGGACAAGCACCGGGAGAAACGCAACGAAGACTATTAGTCCGCGGAGCGGACGACGGACATTAGCCCAGCAGTTTACTGCTGGGAAAAGTCAGTGGAGATCACCATCGAGTCCGCTTTACGGACTCCAGAGCTCGGGATTGCACTCGATCCCAGCAGTAAACTGCTGGGCTACTATCAGTCGTCCGCTCTGCGGACTAATCGTGACCGCTAAGCGCCCAACATCGCATTGGTCATGAAGATTGAGCCGGGAAGACGCTTCCGAGTCGCCGGCAACTTGATAGTTCTCTTCAGCACAAAGTCAAAGAGTAGCGGATTGTAGTCGTAGATTTCGTTCAAGGACTGTCGTTCAGCGGCGGTAATGTAACCCTTCTTCACAAGAGTGCCGGTGCGAATCAGAATATTGATGGCGGGCAGAGGATAATCGCTACCGTTAACCAGACGTTCGTGCAAATCTTCGCGTTCGAGTATCGTAGTCAACGGCGCGCCGCAACGATTGAACTGCGTCATCGCCGAGATCTCGCCGAATACCATCCCTTCATATTTCTTGTTGTCCATTAAGCGCATAAACAAATCAAAGTTAGGTTTGCGTCGTTTATCGCGGTCATCCAGATCCTCGTTCTGACCCAGTCCCGCGCAGTGGGCGACGATTACTTTCACTCCATGATCCAGGGCCCGGCGCAATAGCAACGGATTGCCAAGTTTTTGGTCCTCTTCTGCCTGCACGGCCTTTTCCTCGCCGCCATGGCTCAGCAGGATCAGATTCAGTTCACGCATCTTTTCGTAAAACGGATCGCAGCGTGGATCGGCAGGATCAATCCCCATTGCATTCGGCAACCACTTCACGATGCGAGCGCCACCTTGGGCCCCCTTCTCCAACTCCTGCAGCGCGTCGGGCCGGTAAGGATGAACGGAGATGTTGGGAATGAAGAGGTCAGGATTCTGATCGGCCAGCGAGAAGACATACTCGTTTGGTACATAAAACTCGGTCTTCTCAAGATTCACTGAGCCATCCGGGCGATAGTTTTTATCAAAAGCCAACAGCCGATGTTTGCCATGATGAGCGATGTGTTTTATGAGATCAGCAAGCCGCTGCACAAGCTGGGTGTCAGCATTTTCAACATCATCAACGCCGGCAGCGCTTAAGTAGACTTTGAATTTCAGGTGATGAAGCGGGTGTGCCCAGCTGCGCATCCTGGAGTTAATAAAGGCCCCGGTGTTGCTCGTGCCGATACCGGCAATATGCGTGTGATGATCTATCAGGCGCTCAGGGTCAATATCTTCGAAAGCGCGTTTGATCAAGTCCGAAGCTTTTGGATTCAAACTATCTTTCAACTGCTCGGGCTTGTGGTTGAAGGCGCCGCCGATGAAATGTAGTAGACACATGGATTGGGAGGTTAGTGCAGCGGCGACCGACGCGCAATGCTGCAACTCGGCGGTGAGCGGGGCAGTAGCCCGACACTGTCATTAGAGTTATCATGTGGCCCACCGAAAGGCTACCTCGTTCAGAGCCTACGCTACGGCGCCTCAACTCCGCGGACAAAAGGAGGACTCGGGTGATGAGTTCAAACCCCTGCTCCAGTCAAACCGGTCTTTACTGCGAATCTTATGGTAGTGGTGATCCCATGCTGTTTTTGCCTGGTCTTGGCGGTAGCACCTATAGCTGGCGTTACATGGTGGCGCCGTTTTCCGGGGACCATCAAGTGATCCTCATTGACTTCAGGGGCGAGGGCAAATCACCAAAACCTGACGACGATCACTATTCCATCATCGAACAAGGCGATCTTATCCACCAGTTTATTCTTGAGCACGATCTTAAAAATTTGACGTTGGTAGGAAGCTCTTATGGTGGAGCGGTCTCCCTCCTGGTTGCCATGAGACTATGCGCCGAGAATCCGTCTCGCTTGTCGAAACTTGTCTTAATCGACGCCGGCGGCTATCCTGATCATCTGCCGTTGTTTCTCAAGCTACTGAGAACTCCCATTATCGGCTGGTTGTCCGTTCACTTGTTGCCTGCCAAGACACAAATCAAGATCGTGCTCAAGAAGTCGTATTACGATCCTGCGAAAATTACTCAGCAGCAGGTTGACGCCTACGCGGGACCGCTCGCTTCACCGGGTGGCAGGCATGCGCTGCTGGAAATTGGCAAGGGTGCGATACCCAAAGATATCCAGAAATACATCAACGCGTATCCGACGATTTCAGTTCCAACCTTGATATTGTGGGGTGAGGACGATCGCGTTATACCGCTACTGATAGGTCAGAGGCTGGATGCAGCGATACCAAATTCGCGCCTGGAACAAATCAATCTCGCCGGTCATATTCCTCAGGAGGAGCAGCCCGACGCAGTAATCGCTCGCATGCGGGCGTTCCTATAGCCTGGCTGTCTGCGAAAAACAGGATCGAACTGCTGGGCTGCCATAATTCGTCCGCTTTGCGGACTGAAATCACTAGGTCAGTTCGTGTTAGTTCGCTTCTTCTGGATCACTTCATGGTCATGATTGCGGCAATCGTCTCAATGCCGTCCCACAGATTCTGTAGACGTAGATTTTCGTTCTCGGCATGCTGGTTGTCATCGTAGTTAGCAATTGGCACAGTCGTCGTTACGGTGGAAAGATTAGCCGTGATAACCGATAGGGGAAGACTTCCTCCCGCGGTTGGCAATCTGACAATCACTTCCTGGGATGTTGATTGCACGGCTGCTACCAGCGCCACTGAGACGTCCAGATCCATTCGTGTGCGCTCGGCGTTGTAACCGCCCGGGCGCGCGGTTACGCGAGCGATCAAAGGATGAAGGCGACGCTCCTGATCGTTAGGCTCGCGATCGCTGACATAGAAACCCTGTTTGCGAATGTGTTCGATTAGGAGTTGTACCTGACGCGCGTGGTCGTTGCCTTTCACTAATCGCAAATCAAGCACCGCCGTCGCGGTAGTGGGAATCACATTGCGGGCGAGTGCGCCCACGTCGCCACTGCTGATGCCATTGATGTTAAGAGACGGCTCATTAATTAATTCCAGCAGGCTCTTGCCCTGTCCCTCTGTGCGCGCGAGTCCCAGTTCGCCCCGCAGAGTGTCGTCGTATTGCGGAGCTTCGGCGATTGCTTTGCGCTCAATTGCGCCGAGCGGTTCGACGTTGTCGTACCAGCCGGAGATCGTTACCCGGCCTGACTCATCCTTCATGGAGGCCAGAAGTTTCGTAAGGATCAAAGCGGGGTTGGGCGCCCAGTTTCCATAGTGCCCACTGTGCAGCGGCCGCTTTGCGCCATAAACCGTGATGTCGACGTTGGCATCGCCACGCACGCCGAACACTACTTGTTTACGACCGGATTGGTGGACCGGTCCGTCGCAGATAATCCACGCATCGCTTTGCAGCAGTTCCTTGTTTTGTTGAAGGATTTCTCCGAGGTGCGGTGAGCCTGCCTCTTCTTCTCCTTCAAAGAAAAACTTTAGGTTGGCTGTCGGTTTCACTCCCGAAGCAATGAGCGCATCGAAGGCGCAGAGGATCGCCATGACACCAGCTTTGTCATCGCCGGAAGAACGAGCATAGAGACGCCACTCAGGGTTAATGGCCTCAGCTGCTTTTGGTGCGGACAGAATCTTTCCGCCCGTCTCCAACGCGGCACTGCGAAGCACCGGTTGCCACGGCAGGGTTCCGCTCCACTGCCGCGGGTCGGTCGGCTGGCCGTCGTAGTGCGCATAGAAAATCAGCGTGCGCGTCGCGCCCGGGGTTTTCCATTCACCATAGACGACCGGGGGCACCGAAGGATCAGATGTTTCGAGCAGCTGTGGCGCGAGTTTGCGTCGCTGCATGATTGTCATGATGGCGGCGGCGTTCCGGCGAATGTTTTCGCGATCGCTCGCCACATTCGGGATGGCCAGCAACTCCATAAACTCGCTGAGGATTTCATGTTCGTGAGCGCGGCGGTAGTCGCGCACTGAACCCTGGGCCAGCACGGTTGATTGAGCGAGGGCAAATGTTATCGCTAAGGTTAGGAGATTCTTCAACACTGTCATTACGACGAGCTTCCTTCTACACCGCAGCTCAGAATGTGGAGGCCAAGGTAGCAAACGCGCTCATCGGTTGTCATCCAAATCAACGGAAGATGCAACTTGGTGTTAATGAAAGGAGTGAAATTTAGAATCGAAATAGTGGAAAACCTACAGGGAAGTGCACACGCGATTCTGGTTAAATGCTTCCTTACTGCAGAAGCCGGACGTCTGCGAATCTAATCTATTCAGCCCAGATTCTAAGGAGGATTTGTCGAATGTCAGATTATTTCTCATTTCAAAAATGCATCACCAGTCCTTTCGTCAAGACTGTCTACTTTCTCGGCTTCCTGGTCCTGACGGCCGGCGGCATTGGTTTGGCGGGTTGGGCTGCCATGCGCCTCTTTGAAGCCAACATTTCCAGGGAGCTTGGCTGGTATTACGTAGCTGGCGGTTTAGGAATTTTGCTCGTAGGTAATCTTGTGTGGCGAGTTTTCTGCGAAATTTGGATTGTGCTCTTCAACATATACGCGCGACTTGTTTCTTTGGATGAGAAAACCAGGACTGAAGCTGTGTTAGCCGAGGTTCGCACCGATGTCTCGAGAGAGGCACAGCGCGAAGAGATATTACGCCACCGCGAAATCGAGCTTTCGGGCCACCCGGGAAGTGTGCTCGGATTGTCGTCGTGATTACTTCAACGCCTGATCAAGCGACGAAGAATCATCCAGCAGGATCCACTCAACAACCGACAGTGGCAGGCTGCCATTCTTGATCAGGTCGTCGTGAAACTGGCCGAGGCGAAAGTTTGCGCCCTGTTTGTCTCGATATTTTCCCAGCAGGCGCATGATCTGCCACTTGCCAACCATGTAGGTGATCTTCTGCGTTGGATTCGCAGCCGCGCCCGCCGCTTCGCCAGTTGCCGACTCTCGATCCAGCCCGCCGGCTTCCATGAAGTAGTTGATGGCCTGATCGAAAGTCCATTTACCAGTGTGCAGGTTGACGTCAACGCCAATGCGCGCGGCGCGATAACGCGACAGGCGAAGTATCTGTGCCTGCCCGGGCGAATTGTTTGGGTAAAGTCCGGTACGCATCAGCATCTCTTCGCCATAGAGAGCCCAACCTTCAACGAACACGCCATCGCCATGTTGGCGACGAATCTCGTCTTTCAAATGATTCGCGATTGAGAGTTGCAGGAAGTGGCCCGGAATTCCTTCGTGGCCCAGTATTGGTCGCGGATCTTCTATCGCGGCGCGAATGTAAAAGTTCTTGGACTGCGGATTGTAAGTGGGGATGAAATAGAAGCCGCTGTCGTCCTTATCGTAGACACCTGGCGGATTCATGAAGCCGCCCGGACTGGTTGGCTTGAAAGCCTCAGGCAGCTGTCGGATTTCAAACCGGCCAAGGTAAGGCGGCAGGGTGACGAGATGATTTGTCCTTAGAAAATTGATCATCTCCGCTTCACGACTTTCGTAAGCTTTCAGAAACGCTTCCTGATCCTTGGGCACGTTCGCGCTGCGCGCCGGGTTTGGATCTGCCAACGACGGGTCTGGCAACCAGGATTCGAGCGCGCGATAACGTCCCAACTCAGCCTGGCCCAACATCTCAACCTGCTTTGAGTCGAGGGGGAGCAGGTAAACGTTTTTCAAAAGATAGTTGTAGTTTTCCTCGCCCATCGGTTTGAAGGGCACCATTCCGGGCAAACGTTTTTCCAGCCAGTCAGCAAAACCGTGAATCGAGACCAGCGCCGCATCGCGCGCCTTTATCAGCTCGTTTCTTTCCGCCGGCGACATGTCTTTGGCGAGCGTCATCAAGCTGTCGTTGAATAGGCTGTCGATTGATCGCGCCGAGTCAATCGCGAGCCGCGCGTAAAGCTGCCCGGGTTTGGTGAGGTTCCCTTTGCCCAGTTCAATCACGAAAGGCATTTGTCTGAGACGCGCAGTTGCTGCGAGCCCGCGATTGCGTGGCGTGTCGTACTCTTTCTTCAACAGCGAGAAGATGCCGTTGCTGCACTCATTGACGTAGGTTTGTGGATCGCTCGCCTCGAAATCAATTACCCGGTTGAAGAAGTCGATGCCATCAAGTTGCGAGCGAAACAGCAGCCAGTCGATGCGATCGTCCTTGCTCCAGTTGGCCGTCTGCATGGCGCGCACTTTGGCGAGCACTTCCTTCACGTGCAGCCGCCGCATCAGGATGGCGGAAAGCGCATAATCCGTCAGCTTGTTGTCCCAGGTGTGGAGTCCAGCATCACTCGACACGACCGGGTAGTTCTGGTTGCGCCAGGTGTAGTAGTCGTCGGCCAGCTTGTGCAGATCAGCGGGCGTTTTTGGCTCCTGGGCCTGAATGGGAGTGAAGGAACAAAACATGACAGCGCAGGAGATCACGAGCAGAGTTAACAGCCTCATTTAAGTTCGTCCTCGGTTGAGTAGTTTGAATTCTGGTTGACGATAGAATAAGTGGGGAATGGTTACAACGCACCACAAGACTTTACTCAAGAGTGGGGGCAACTCCCCTTCCCGACCTGAGAGGTTCTGTCATTGACCCTTAAAGTCCGGCTTGAAGGGCATTCAATCAGTCTCAGCAACTCAACTAAGATAAACCTCAAGGTCAGGAAGGGGCTTGCCCCCGCTGAGTAAACTAAGATTTCACCAGCGCGCGCGCATTGCGCTGGAGTCCGGAAAGTTTCGCGCGCTTCATTGCGCTACCGCGAAAGCGTTCAACATAGATTTCCGGCGTCAGCTTCAGCACTTCAGCAAGCGAGGCGTTGACGTTTCCTTCGCGTGGCAGAAACCGGGTCTCCGGTGAAGTTTGCTCAAAGCGATTCCACGGACAAACATCCTGACAGATGTCGCAGCCGTAAAACCAACCCTCAAGATTTTCTGCAACCCGCTGCGGCAGTTCCGTATTCCGCAGCTCAATCGTCGCGTAGGAAATGCATTTGGTTGAGTCAACCACGTAGGGTTCGGTAATCGCTTGTGTGGGGCAGGCGTCGATACAAAGTGTGCAACTACCGCAGTGATCGGGGACGAGTTCGCGGTCGTATTCCAGGTCGAGATTTAGCAGCAACTCGCCGATAAAAACCCAGGAGCCGTATTCAGTGGTTATCAGATTTGTGTGTTTGCCAATCCAGCCCAGTCCTGCGCGCGCGGCCCAGGCTTTATCCATCATCGGTTGGATGTCAACGCAAACTTTTCCTTCCGCGTCCGGGACCTCTTCCCGAATCCAGGCGAGTAATGAGCGCAGCTTCGCACCGACGACTTCGTGGTAATCGTCGCCCCAGGCATAGCGGGAAACTTTACCTGTTGCTGGATCAGCAGTATGCGCGGGAGGGGTGTAGTAGTTTATTGCGACCACAACCACAGAGCGCGCAGCGGGGAATAGTTTCCGCGGATTCGCACGCATCTCGGGGTCGCGCGCCATCCAGCGCATGTCACCGTGATAGCCGCGCCGGAGCCATTCGATCAATTGATCGCGTTCATTGTCGAGCGGCGCGGCCTGAACGATGCCGACTTTCTCAAAACCTTCGCGCAACGCTCTCTCTTTGATTCGGCGGGTTAGCTCACGCGATTTAAGATCCTCAGCATTGCTTGCCGGCACGGATGTAACGCTGGCTTGCATGGCTTTGTAGCATAGGGGGAGATTTATCAGACCACAAATACATAGACAGGATTTACCGGGCGTGCTGCCAAAGGGCCAGGGTCATTAACACCCGGCAGGCAATAACTCTGGGACAAAGCTTCATCACGCCGCCAGTGTCGACTTCAAGTTTTTGATCTTGCGCTACTGAATCTTCTGCAACGTGATGCTTGTCATCGGAGAGGCGCCGGCGGTGCGATTGTACGAAAGCCAGTAGCCGGCCTTGGGAAAGCGCACCATCTTGTACACCGAGCCATCAGCCTTGGCTTCGGCCTCACTGCCAAGAACCTGTTTGCAGGTAGGCACGCTTGCTTCGGTAGACAGAAAGTCAGCGGAAATCGTAATTACTTTGTGCCCGGAGTCATAAACAATCTGCGCGCTCTCATTCTCGCCAAAAACATAGAAGTCCTGCTCGTCACCCTTGTCTTTGGGACTGCCTAGTTTCTTGCGCACTTCATCCGCAGTCATGCCCAGTTGCACGCCACGATAATCTTTGAACGGCGACGCTTCTTCTTCCCCGGCCGGCGTTGCCGCCTTGCGTTGTGCTGGCGAACTGCCCACGCTGAAAAGCACCAGACTAGTCGCTGCAACAATGAAGGCAACAGCTCGAGCACACACCGGTGTGCGAGATCGGGTTTTGGTAACCGGGATCAAGGGGGTTGATGCGGTCATGGGTAATTCTCCTATTTATGAAAGGCCCCAGGGCGCGAGCGGGATTTACAGCTAAGGCTTGGGCGCCGGACCCGCGCCAGGGAATAGTTAGTCCAACCAAATGCGGACAATATCGCCAACGAATCGCGCTTGTCAATGCCGTTTCCGCATTTGGACGGTAGGGAGGGTTTCGGTGTCCTAGCCGGGTCCGGCCAGCTGTTCTTGACTAATCTTTTCTTTTGGAATAGAACCCACCCGGTCTACCAATAACTTGAGGAGTCAGCCCATGAAAAAAATCTTCTTACTTATCGCTGTTTTAATAATGACTGGCGCTTGTGCTGCGCCGCCGCCAGGCAACCGCGAAGCGGCGCCGACGGCAGCTGCGAGTCCGGCGGCTGTTGCCATGACTGAGGCCGACGCCATCGCCAAGGAAAAAGCCATTTGGGACACAATCAAGAATAAGGACTGGGATGCCTTTGGCAACATGCTGGCCGACGATCAGATGGAAGTCACCGGCGAAGGCGTCAACGACAAGGCAGCATCGATTGCCTCGGTGAAGAAGTTCGAGCCGACCGAAGTTGTTTTCAGTGACTGGAAGTTTCTCTCGATCGATAAAGACGCCTTCATAGTGGTCTACACCGCAAATACGAAAGGGAAGTATGACGGCAAGGAGTTTAAGCCTGTGTCAGCCCGGGCTAGTTCAGCCTGGGTCAAGCGAGCGGGCAAGTGGTTGGCTATATATCATCAGGAGTGTGAGGTAAAACCGGCAATGACAATGCCGCCGAGCAAAGTGGCAAAAGCGGCAGCCTCTCCAACGCCAACTCCGGCCGCCGCCCCGGCAACCGGTTCTGATCCAAGTGCCAACGACAGAATTGTCTGGGATCTGTTTAAGGCTAAAAACTACGATGCTTTTGCGTCGTTGCTGGCATCAGATCTTCTCGAAGTTGAACCAGACGGTACTTACGATAAAGCCGGCAGCGTAAAAGGCGTGTCCATGTTTGACGCGTCGAAAGCAGTCTTGAGTGATTTCAAATCAGTTACCCTCGATGACGACGCGGCGCTCACAACTTACACGGTCAAGGGTGACGGTACACCTGATGCGCCTCTCGGAGTGCGACACTCGAGTATCTGGGTGAAGCGTGATGGAAAATGGCTGGGCTTGTTTCATCATGGTGGCACTCCAGTAGTAAAGCCGAAGCCGGAGGCCGCACCCACCCCAGCGCCGGCCAAGAAGGGTTAGAGCGGAGCAAGCGAACAAGAAGTGAAAGGGCCGGGACCTCGAGTCTCTGCCCTTTCTTTTTTCTCACGACCAAATTCCCGGAATGCTTTGGGCGCACGATGGGCATTTGCCCTCAGATGTCACGTTCATTTCCCGAATCAAATAACCATGGCGCTCGACGAGCACTTCATCACAATGAGGACAGTAGGTGTTTTCCCAACGGCCCACTCGTCCGGGCAGATTGCCCGCGTAGATGTAACGCAGTCCGGCCTCGCGTCCAATCTCGCAAGCGCGAATCAATTGCTCGGCGGTGGTGTTGGCGTTTTCGGTCATACGGTAGTCCTGATGAAACGCTGTCACGTGCCAGGGAATGTCGGGCGATACTGACGCAATGAAATCCGCCGCGGCTTTGAGCTCATCTTCTGAATCGTTGAAGCCGGGAATCACCAACGTAACAATCTCTTCCCAGAAACCTCGATCGTGAACCATCTGCACCGTATCGAGGATATTGCCGACCACACCGCCAAGTTGCCGGTAGTTTTTGTCGTTCATCGACTTCAAATCAATTTTGTAGCAGTCGGTCCACGGGCGCAGGTAATCGAGCACTTGAGGCGTCGCATTGCCGTTGGAAATGAACGCAGTGCGAAAACCTTCTGCTCGTGCGTGTTGGAAAACATCAACGGCCCACTCGGCCGTGATCAGGGGCTCGTTATAGCTACTGCCGACCAGCGACGCGCCGTAGGCCTTGGCCATGGCCACGAGCCGCTCCGGCGTCACCGGTTGAGGCGACGTTCCGGCGGTGTCATCGCGCAGGGCCTGTGAAGTTAGCCAGTTTTGGCAATAGGCGCAGTGGAGATCGCAGCCCAGCATGCCGAAAGTTAACGTGTCGGAACCCGGGAGAACGTGAAAGAAGGGCTTCTTCTCAGTTGGGTCGCAGGCGAGCGCGGCGACGTAGTTGGCCGGCACGAGGAGACGTCCCGCTTCATTGAAGCGGACTTTGCAGATGCCGCGCTTCCCCTCCTTGATCAAACAGCGATGGCCGCAGGCATAACACTTCAAAGCCCTGTCCGGCAGGTGCTCTGTTAACTCCGGGGCGCCCTCGACGGTTAGTGCGTCGAGCACGGTTGCCAGCGGAGCGGATCTAGCACTAATCGGCATACAACACCGAATTCCTCGTTCGATATTCCTTCGTTCACGAATTATACTCCTTCCAACCGCAGACTCCTGATAGCTGACTTGAACAAATCAAATGATCATCGAAGAAATTACCGTCACTGCTTTCCAACAACACACGCGCATACTCGGTTGCGAACAGACCAGGCGCGCGATTTGTATTGATCCCGGTGATGATTCAGAAGCTATCGTTGCCGCAATCGACCAGCACGGATTTGAATTGCAGGCAATCGCTGTCACTCACGCGCACCTGGATCACATCGGGGGCGTGACCGCGCTAAAAAAAAGAAAACCCGCCGCGGCGATTATGCTGCATCAGGCTGATGAGTTTATCTATGATGCGCTTCCCGAACAGGCGACCTGGATCGGTATTCCGCGAGGTCAGTGGGCGGACCTGGGACTTGATTTCGAGACACCTCCTCGCGTCGACGGCTATTGGGAAGACGGCCAGATTTATAAAGTTGGAGAGCTGCAATTCCAGGTGATCCATTGTCCCGGGCATACTCCCGGCCACGTTGTTTTGTTTGAAGCAAAAGAGCGCAAGGTGTTTGTTGGCGATGTGCTGTTTGCAGGATCCATTGGCAGGACAGACTTGCCCGGCGGATCTACTGAGCAACTCCTGGATTCAATCATGAACAAACTGTTACCGCTGGGGGATGATGTCGAGGTCTATTCCGGACACGGACCGGTAACGACAATCGGACAGGAAAGAAAGACCAATCCTTTTCTCACGGGAGTGTACAAACTTGGATCGGGTAGGTTGTAGAAGAGATGTATCCGCAGATTATGCAGATTTCACAGATTAAGAATAGCTGCTCAGTAAGGAAGCGCCCTGACTCTCATTTTGCCGTTGAATCTGTGTAATCTGCGTAATCTGCGGATTCCAAAAGTTCTTATCTTTGTCCACGCAGGCGACTGGCCTTGAGTTCTTCCCACTTGTCCTTTTGCTCACCATCAAGTTGACTTGGCAGTGTCTCAACCGGAATACCGTTTTGCTGGCAGAAGTGTCGCCAGAGGATAAAGCGCAGATCGAAAGCTCCGGTTTCATCGGAGATGACGTTATCTACAGGCGGTTCTTTCTTTCCCTTGCTCATTTAGTTTCTTCTTCCAAAGTGAGATTGAGGAGAGTTTAGCAGCTTTCAGGGAAATAGTTGACTCGCGCTCAGCACGTGACGCGCGTGCATGCTTCTGTTACGACGAGCTGAGAAGGTAGATTGAGCCGGTGGGCACTTTTACGCCACCCTTCGGCTCGAGCGTGATGGCAAAAACGGCTGCGTCGCGCGCGACGGCAGGAATCTGATCCTCCAGCGTTCCCATGCCGGCGGCGTCAGGCGTAAACACTTTCCCGGGCATTTTCTTATTGTCCTTGATGTACCAGAGTTGATACGCCATCCCCTCAGGCGCGCTCGGCAACCCTTTCGCCATTAACATCGCGTGGCCACTTTTGTCGTAAGCGAGCATCGCGTGTGCGCCGGGCGCGACGTTCGTACCGGCCAGTTTTGCCATGTGACCATCGGGCGAAGTCAACAACTCGGCCATCGCGTGCTCATAGTCAAGTTGCGCTTGCGTCTGTTTCATTTCTGCCTTGAGCCGGGCCAGTTCACTCTGAGTAGTTCGGTTTTTCTGCCACAAGATCGCCAGCGCGATGATCAGGGCAATGAAAGCGAACGTGGCAGCGAGGGCGCCGAAAGATCCGAGCGACGACCAGATATTCCTCGGCGGACGTTCAAAAGCAAGCAGGTTTCCGTCGCGCTGCGAGACCTCAGGTGAAACGCGATCGCTCCGGAACTCCGCTCGAACTTCGTTACGCACACTTGCCAGTATCCGTTCTCGTAAACTCGTTGACGGCTCAAGCGGTTCGGCCTGAAAGGCGAGGAGCGTCGCGGTATCCGCCAACTCAACCATTTCGGACTGGCAGTCTGCGCAGCCTTCAAGATGAGTATTCAGCGCGCGAGCGTCTGCGGCATCAAGCGCACTCAGCGCCTTTGCGGCCAGCAGTTCCTTGTAATCCTCGTGCGTCATGTTTCCCAATCTAGCCGAAGTTCTCCAATTGCTTTCCCAGGAGCGCGCGCAGTTTGATCAGGCCTGAACGCATCCTCGTTTTAATTGTTCCCAGCGGGGCGTTAAGCTTTGCTGCTATTTCCGACTGAGTTAGTCCCTCAAAGTAGGCCAGCACCAGCGTGTTTCTTTGCTCTTCGGGGAGCTCAGCCAGAGCCTGTCGAACCGTCTCTCTTTGGGCTACTCGGATGGTGTCCGTCAATGCGTCGGAAACCGTTTCGGTATGTTCCTGAGCCGCTCCGGTCGCCAGACGCTGGCGAGCGCCGAGCTGACGCAGACGGTCGATTGCCCGGCTGCGCGCCAGGGTGACCAGCCAAGTGAACGGCCGGCCCCGCTTTTCGTCATAGTCCTTCGCCCGCCGCCAAACCTGTATGAACACATCCTGCAGAATGTCTTCTGCTTCTTCGCGGCTATTCAATATACGGACGAGCAGGCCAAATAGGATTACCCGGTAGGCGTCGTAAAGGCGCGCCAAAGCCGCTTCATCACCACCTGCGACGGCATGAAGAAGCTCAACGTCAGACCCTTCTGCTGATTCGAGTTGCAGTCCCAACGAATTTCGTCTCAGTTGATATACGGGCGCTGCATGATAACAGGATTGCAGGTAGGGTCACATATGGAATGTTTTGCGTCGCGGAGCGACGAATGAATTTAGCCCGGCCTCCTGAGGCCGGGATCACATGCCACCCGCAAATCCCAAAACACTTCCTCAATCCCGGCCCTAAGAGGCCGGGCTAAATTCATGCCGACGCTACGCCTCGAGAACCAGCCTTGAGTCTCTTGATCCGGTTCCGTATTCCTCTACTCAATGCAAAGGGCGGGCACTCGGGCCCGCCTCGAACTAAAGTTTCAGATGTTCTGGTCTGACTACGCTACGGTGATTTCTTCGCTGAGATAGACATCCTGGATTGCGTTCAGCAAATCAACGCCTTCGCTCATCGGCCTTTGGAACGCCTTGCGTCCGGAGATGAGGCCGGTGCCGCCACCACGTTTG
>Ga0070697_100001496_pt1 | contig 17778 bp, 19 predicted proteins | sample KBSK1501metaG_FD_65475 | JGI IMG/M metagenome (GOLD analysis project Ga0070697, IMG submission 65475) | Corn, switchgrass and miscanthus rhizosphere microbial communities from Kellogg Biological Station, Michigan, USA - KBS K1-50-1 metaG | ecosystem: Host-associated > Plants > Roots >... | reverse complement strand
GACGGGAGGGGATTCAGCAGTGCGGCCGTTGCACTGACGGCGAATGCGAGTGAAGCCGCCCACCGGCGGCGGAAGGGACGCACCGTCACCGGGACTCTACCTGAATTCACGCACGAGTTCAACAGGGCTCAGCGGCCAATCTTGCCTCAGTTCCGCTCCCCAGAAATGGAAGGGCGGCCACATGCGGGCCCTGGGCTGCCCTTACCCGCAGTGACCGGGATTCAGGCACAATTCGACCATGCGGGAGGAGCGCCGCTTGCTCACCGTGCTATTCGCCGACGTCGTCGGATCCACGGAGCTCGGCTCCGAAACCGATCCGGAAGTTCTGCGCCAGCAGATGACCCGGTACTACGAACGCATGAAAGAGGTCGCCGAGACGCACGGCGGCATGGTCGAGAAGTTCATCGGTGACGCGGTGATGGCCGTCTTCGGCGTGCCGCGGCTGCACGATGACGATGCGGAGCGGGCAGTCCGCAGTGGGCTCGTCATGCAGACCGCGATGGCCGAGCTGAACCATGAGCTTGGGACGAAGCTGAGGGTGCGGGTCGGGATCAACACGGGCGAGGCGGTCGTCCAGTCCGGCGATGATGGCCAGTTCATCGTCGGCGATGCCGTGAACGTGGCAGCGCGGCTGCAGCAGAACGCGGAGGCCGGCGAGGTGATCGCCGGACCGTTGACGGAGCAGCTGACCCGGGCCGCCGTGGAATACGAGCGTCGCCCTTCGATTCTGGCCAAGGGGAAAACGACGCCGCTCAGGGCATTCCGCGCCGTCCGGACTACGACGGCGGTCCCTCGTCAGTTCCGGGGAGTTCCGGGTCTGCGCGCGCCGCTGATCGGCCGGGACCGCGAACTGCAGCTGATGCTCAACACCTTCAGCCGGGTCGTCGAGGACCGCCAGGCCTATCTCTTCACGCTGCTGGGGGCTGCCGGAATCGGCAAGTCGCGATTGATCGAGGAAGGCCTCCGTCGCATTGCCACGGAGTTCAGCCCGCACGTCCGGCAGGGCCGCTGCCTACCCTACGGCAAGGGCATTACTTACTGGCCGTTCATCGAAATCGTTCGCGACGACGCCGGAATTAGTCTCGATGACGATCGGGAAACCGTCATCGGAAAGCTCCATCGGCGACTGGCATCATTGCCATTGCCACCAGGCCAGCTCCGAGCGGTTGAACGGCGCCTGGCGGTCGTGCTTGGTGTCGAGGCCGCCGACGCAGCCATCCCCGATGTGGCGGCTACTCTTGTCAACGCCGAGCTCGCCTGGGCAATCCGCCGGCATGTCGAGGCGCTCGCCGCCGACAGCCCGGTCGTGGTGGTCGTCGATGACCTGCAGTGGGCAGAACCGGCGATCCTCGAGCTGATCGAGCATGTCACGCAGAGATCGACCTCGGTCCCAGTCCTCTGGGTGTGCGTGGCACGACCCGAGTTCCTCGAAACGCATCCGCAGTGGGGCGCCGGCCGCTCCAATACCTCGCTGATCACGCTCAACCCGCTCAACCCAGCTGAGACCTCGACGTTGATCTCGCGATTGCTCGAGGTCGAAGACATTCCCCCAGCCCTTCGCCGACGGCTCCTCGAACGTTCTGAAGGAAATCCACTGTTTTGCGAGGAATTCCTCCGAATGTTGATCGATGAGGGTCAACTGCTGCACATCGACGAACGGTGGCGAGCCGAGGCCGGGGCCGAAGAGATTCGTGTTCCCGAGTCAATCCAAGCCCTGCTCGCGGCACGACTCGACTCTCTTCCCGATCCGCAAAAGGAGATCCTGAAAGCCGCCAGCATCATTGGTGAGCGCTTCACGTCTGAACAGATCGCCGCCATCAGTGGTGACCTTTACCCCACGGGCGCCCTGGACGACCTGGTGCGGACCGGCCTTATCCTCGAGGATGCGGCGGCAACCAACGGCAGCTTTCGCTTCAAACACCTGCTGATTGGCGACATGGCCTACAACGCGCTCTCCAAGAAGGATCGGGGCGACCTGCACGAGCGATTTGCCCGACACCTCGAAAGCGTCACCGGTGATCGCGCCGACGAATACGCCGAGATCATCGCCCATCACGCGGACCGGGCCTACCTTCTCGCCCGAGAAATGCGATTGCCCGGAGAGGCCGTCCGTCAACGGGCGCAGACGGCGCTTCGATGGAATCTCTTCCTCGCCGAGCGGGCGCGATCCCGAAACGAGTGGTCGATCGCGGCAGATCGGATGGCCAGCGCAAGGACGAATATCGAGGATCTTCACCAGGATGAGCTCGGCGCCGACCCTCTTCGCCTAAGGCTGCTGGAGGCCGACCGATACTCGAACCTCGAACAGTATGACGCGGCCGTTGCCGCCGCAGCGGAGGTGCTCGAGCAGGCGGCCGGCATCGAACGTTGGGATCTGGCAGCCGCTGCCCAGCTCTGCATCGCTCGAGTTGAGCAGCAGCGCGAGCCAACCAGCGCTCGCAATGCACAGCGGATTGCCGAGGCCGCTCGCTTGTTTCGCCTGGCGGGTGATCCGGTCGGCGAGCTCGAAACCGAATGGATGAACGTCCTCTCTCGGCTGGGACAGAACGCATGGCGGTCAACGTTCGGCGAGGGCGAATCGTTGGCTAAGCGGGCGGCCACCCTGAACGACCCAGCCCGGGCGGCCGCGTGGTTTTCGATCCTTGCAATGTTTGCCGCAATGAACGGCCAGCCGGAGAAGGCGCATCAGTACATTGCGAGTGCAACGACACTGGCGAAGCAGGCTGGTGTCCGGTCGGTCGCCTCGATCGTGTTGGCTCAAGCCAAGCTCGAGATGCTGTCGGATCGTCTCGAGCAGGCTGCCCAGCGGCTGCGGGACGCCATCGCTGCGGAAGAGCATGAAGGCTTTGCAACCCTCTTCTTGCAGCGCACGCTCGCGGAATGCTTGACCAGAGCCGGAGGGCTGGTCGAGGCCGATGCCGTGCTCGAAGACGCCTTGAAGCGAAGCGAAGAGAGCGGAGAACTCTGGAACCGGAGTGAGCTCTTCGCAAAACGGGCTATCGTCGCAGTACGGAGCGGTCATTTCGAAGCGGCCGAACGCTACACCCACCAATCACAGGAGACGGCTGTGCCGGGCGACGTGAGCGGCGATCTCGAGTCGAGCTGGGCGCTTGCCGAGCTACGGGCCGCCCAAGGCCGCGATGCTGAGGCAGACGCTGCTTACCGCCGGATTATGGCTCTATCGACGGACTACTACGACATCCTCGGAGAGGTGGACCTCAGCTTTGCCCGTTTCCTGATCGGCCGCGGCAGGGGCGACGAGGCGGTTGCGGTGCTCGATCGAATCGAGGCCTGGCTCGATGCCACAGGCTACAATTCGGGCCGACGCGAGATCGCCAAGCTGCGCGTTACGGCCGGGAAGCCGACGTCTGGCTCACCTGATCGAGGATCGTAGGCGACCGCTGGGCAGCCGGATCTTCGCTGCCGAGTTCGATGTGCTCGGCCGAGGGGCCCAGGCAAATGCTGGCCCCCTACCAGAATCAGCTTGCGAGTGATTGAATCAGGTTTGCGACGTTTGGCGTTCCAATACCTGTAGGCAGGTCGTAGCCATTGCCCGCCGCAAACCCCGGCCCGAAGAACCCGTTATCGCCTACGGTGACGTCGTGGAAGTCAGCAGAGTACGCCGTTGAGTTGGCTGCTATGCCGTACAGTGCCGGATTCAGAAATCCGAGTGCCCGTCCGGCGGCCTGGTCGGCAAGCGCGGTGATGGCTGCCCACTGTGGTGCGCCCTCACTGGTGCCGCCGATGAAATAGAAACCATCAAGGCCCGGGTCAGGGAAGAAGCCGACGAAGACGAGGATCCCGGTATACACGGACGCGTTGTAACCCACGTCGGCAGTCGTACGCGCGGGATTGCCGCTGAAGCCTTGCTGGTACGAGGGGGCGGCGAAAATAGGGCTGGGCGCCCCACCGGTGGCGCCCAGCGCCCCGTACCGGCAACCAAATGGACACAGGGTCGGATTCGCATCATTCCAGACCGTCTCGCCCTTGTAGGTTCCGCTGCTGTTCAAGAACAGGTCGGTGCCACCGACCGCGGTCACGTTCGGGTCCGAAGCAGGGAACAGCCCGTTCGGAGCGCTCAACCCATTTGTCGCGCCGGCATCGCCAGCAGCTGCGAACACACTGATGCCGGACTGTACGGCGGCCCGATAAATGCTATCGGCCTCGCGCACCTTGGGGTTACTGGTTCCGCCATTAAAGAAGGCCTCGGGCGCACCGAAGCTCAGTGACATGACGTTGCCCAAATGGTTGGTTAGCGCGAACTGCTGGGCGCCGTTCAGGGCCGTAAACGAGTTGTTCGTCGAAGCGATGCCCTCCGCCAGCGCGAAGCGGAAAGAGTTTGACGTTCTTCAGCGCGTCTGCGAGGTGGCGAACTGCTGGCTAAGATGCCGATGGCTAAGGGTCGCCTAAACATGCCTTCGCGCGCAGCGAAGCCTAACCGCGATCCGGCGAAAGATCGGCCGGATCATCGGGGCCAGCCGATCCTCAACGATCTTTCAGGCGCTCTGCGTGGCCGCCACCGGCACCGGGAGACCGATGGCAATCAAGTTCCCTTCCGAATCCTTGAACCACGCGACCTTCGTGCCTGCGATCTCCGCGATCCCATCGACGGTCTTGAGCCCCGGGCTGTCGTACTCCTCGAATTTGAGGCCGCGCGCCCGGAGGTCCTTGACAGCCGCGTCCAGGTCCGGCACCTCTAGGGCCATCTGCGTGTGCGTTCCCGATGGCTTCCCGCTGCTAAGGAACACCGCAAAACCGGTACCACCAGACAACTCATACAACATGCCGCCCATCGGATCACGCTGCTGGGTCGGCGTCAACCCCAGCTTGTCGCGATAGAAGCCCTTTGCCCGCTCCAGGTCCTGCGCCGGAAGCATCGTCGCCGCTCGTATTTGCTTCAACATTTTCTCCATCTCCTCTCGCTTGCGAGCATAGCAGGCTATCGTCGCGCTCGAAGGCTTGAGCAAGCAGGTTGATCGCGGCCCGGCTCGTTGAACCATCGGGCATCGCGGTGAGGTTACGTTCCGCTTCGGGCACGCGCTTCTGCCCGAAGGACTGGCGGATTGACCGCTTGTTCCGGCGAAGGCGCCCGATGACGTCGTCCAGCCCAAAGATCAACCGAACGGTTGATGGCTGCCGCGCTATTTACCCGTAGCGTGGGAACACGTCGACGACCTGACCACAACGACCGCCAACGCGGTCCCAAAAAGGAGTAGCGAGTATGCCGTTATATATGGATGTCCACAACAAGGTCGATGGGCTCACCGCCGACGCCGTCGCCGGGGCACACAAACGCGACCTCGAGGTGCAGAGCCGGCACGCGGTCAAGTACCTGCAGTACTGGTTCAACGAGGGCTCTGGCAAGGTGTTCTGCCTGGTCGAAGCCCCCAACGCCGAGGCCGCCACCACGGTCCACCGCGAGGCGCACGGACTGGTCGCGGACGACATCGTCGAGGTCCAGAGGGGTTCATGACGACGGGAACCTCATCAGCCAACGCGCGCGACATGTTCCTCGCCGCGCTGACAGCGCGCGATTTCGCGCGGTTTTCGCAGGCCCTCTCACCCATGTCGACGGGACGCTTCCTGCTGCCACGCGGGCCTGAGGTGCGCACCGGACGCCAGGAGATCACAGACCGCATCAAGGGGTGGTTCGCCGGAGCCTCCGAGTTCGAGGTCCTCGAGGCGGGATCCGAACCCGTTGGACGACGCCACCGCCTCAATTGGCGCTTCAGGCTGAGCCGCGACGGGGTCGCGCGCGAGGTGATCGAGCAGGTTGCCTTCGTCGACGAGGGGCCTGACGGGATATCGACGATCGACCTCGTATGCTCCGGCTTTCTGCCGGATGACAGCCCGGTCGCCTGCGACGTTCCGCGGGCGCTAGCGGGCTGAGCTTACGCAGGGGCCGGCCGCCGGACCAGACCGCGCCGCGCGGCCGGCCCCTGCACCCGATAATGAGGCGCATTGCCGGACACGGAGGTGACTTCCATCGCCGACAAGAAACTGCAGGCGCCACCCCGGATCCGGCTGGCCGAGCTGCTCGCCTCGATATCGCTCGCCACCGATCTCGCGCACGACGTCCCCGCTGAGAGCGCCCTGCGCGACGCCCTGCTCGCGGTCGAGCTCGCGACACTCGCCGGATGGTCCGCGCCCGACATCTCCGATGTCTACTACCTCGCGCTGCTCTACCACATCGGCTGCACCGGGGCCGTCGCGGCGCAGAGCCGCCTCGGCGGCGGTGATGACATCAACGTGCGGCGGTGGATGTCGGAGGTCGACTACGCCGACCGCCCCGGGATGATGCGCGTCGCCGCGACCAAGATCGCGCCGCGCTGGGGAGCCACGGGGTGGCCACAGGGCATTGCCGGCTTTGCCACCGCGGAGCGCGACCTACCTGGGGCTCTGGCAAGCACCGCGGAGGTGGCTTCCAGCCTGTCGCAACGCCTGGGCGCCAGCCCGGCCGTCACGGACTCACTCTCCCATGCGTATGGGCGTTGGGACGGGAAGCTCTTCACGTCGCTCCCGAGCGGGACGGGGTTGTCGCCTGCGGCCCGCCTGGTGCATCTGGTGCACGTGGCTCAGGTGCACGCCCAGGTGGGCGGAATCGAGGCCGCCGATGCCGTCGTCCGCCGGCGTAGCGGCGCCGAGCTCGACCCCGATCTGGCGAAGTTGTGGCTGGAGAACAGCCACGAGATCAGTCGCACCCTGGCCGCGGACTCGGTCTGGGACATGGCCCTGGAGGCAGAGCCGGACCCGCACCGCGGCGTCGGGGCGTCGCACCTCGACGAGGTCAGCCGCGCTCTTGCCGACTTCGTCGACCTGGCGTCCCCGTTCACCCGCGGGCACTCTCGCCGCGTGGCACGCCTCGCGGAGGCCGCGGGGAAGGCTGCTGGGCTTGGCCTCGAGGAGACTGCAACCCTCCGCCGCGCCGGAGACGTGCACGACCTCGGCATGCTAGGCGTGCCCAACCGGGTGTGGACCAGGCGCGGACCGCTGAGTCCGGTCGACTGGGAGCGGGTGAGAATGCACGCTTACCACACGCAGCGCATCCTCGGCCTGGCTTCGCCGCTCCGGCCGGTTGCCGACCTCGCTGCGATGCATCACGAGCGGCTCGACGGCTCTGGGTATCATCGCGGCCTCCAGGCGGGCTCACTGTCGCTCGCCGCGCGAATCCTCGCGGTGACCGAGGTCTACCAGGCGATGAGAGAGGAGCGCCCATGGCGGCCGGCGCTCGCACCTGACGAGGCGACACGGCAGCTGCGAAACGAAATCGCTGCTCGGCGGCTCGACGGCGCCGCTGCCGAGGCCGTCCTGACGGCGGCTGGCCAGCCCGGGCTTGGCAGCCGCTCGGCCACGGCATGGCCGGCGAAACTCACAGACCGCGAGGTCAATGTCTTGCGCGTCCTTGCCGTCGGCCTCCCGAACAAGCACATCGCCCTCGAGCTTCATATCTCCGAGGCAACGGTGAAGACACACATCATCAACATCTACGGCAAGATCGGCGTCAACACGCGGGCGGGCGCGACCCTGTTCGCTCTCGAGCACGATCTCCTCGATGGCGGTGGCCGCCCGGAGCGCCGAGTCAGGGACTGAGGCGCGTCGCAAGATAGCCCGAGCAAGGAACCATCCAGTCTGTTTGCTGACCCCGTCTGGAGCCCCGGCCTTCCCAGGTGACTTGAAATCAGCAGGTGAAGAGCGTATGACTGAGGCGGCGCTAGCACGCCTGGCATGGGTCGACGCACAGGGAGGAGTTGCAGACCTATGGTGAAATTTGAGGCAGCCGTCGAGATCAACCGACCGATCGACGAGGTCTTCGCCTACCTGGACGATCCCACCAAGACGCCGGAGTGGAACTCCCTTGTTGAGGAGGCACAATCGTCCGAGACCCCGGTGCGCCGGGGGACGACGATTTCGACCAGAGCGAGGTTTCTCGGCCGCAAGATCGAATCAACCTTCGAGGTCGTCGAACATGTTCCCAATAAGACGTTTGTCCAGAGGACGGACAAGCCGTTCCCTTTTACTATCACGAACATGTTCGAGGCCGCAGGGAAAGGAACGCAGGTGAGCGCGGTTTTTGAGGGGGAGCCTGGGGGCTTCTTCAAGGTCGGTGAGCCGATCCTTGCCCGGATCGCAAAGAAGCAATTCCAGGTACAACTCGACACAGTGAAAGAGCTCCTCGAAGCTCGGACCCCCGCCGAAGTCAGTTAGGACGTAACACGCCTAGGCTGCTAGCGCCAGGCGGCGATAGACATGACAGGCCCCCAGCCAGGCCCGAGAGCCCAGAAGAGGCTGAACCCTGATGTTCGGCCCGTTAGACGCGGGCGCCCTCGGCAATGAAGTCCGACGACGGACGCCCGCGCAACGGTTTCGTGCTAGCGCACCACTCGGGTCCGTTCAGTTGACGCTGATTGTGCCCTGCATCCAAGGGTGGATGGCACAGAGGTAGAACAGGGTCGACCCGGACTGGGCCGTGATGGTTTCTGTGACGCTAGTGGGGAGAAACCCGGGTATGCTCGAACTGCCGATCAGGAAGGAGTCGCCTACTGCTTGAAGTTGGTGTGCGGCCGCATTCCCGAGAACTGGCGTAAACGACGGGCCTGGTCCACCAGGACCAATGCCGTGGGCCGTCAGAATATCGTTGCAGACCGAGCACATGAACACGTCCTCGACCGACGCGGGCAGATCGCCCTGATTGACGATCGAGATCGAGTGCGGCTCGGGAGTGGCCGGGTTTGTCCAGGTCACTGCATCGCCGCTCTTTACGACGAGGGGACCCGGCGAAAATCGAAACGTGGCTTGGATAATCGTGTTCGCGACAAAGCGCTCGTCCCCACGGATGGTGATCGTGCGGTCCGAGTCCGCCCCGACCAGGACGATGGAGCTACCCGCACCCAGGAGTGCGGACAGAACAAGCACAACAAGTCTTCGCATCGAACCCCTCCTTGCTACTCACGAGGCTGCCGAAAAACGGCCGGCTTTTACAGGTTCTCACCCCCTTTCCGTGCAGAGTCGATCGATGCTATCCGCATCTGCTGGTCATCCTGTCGAACGTCACGTTGGACGCGGTACAACAGTCACTCGGCGTTGGGAAATCGGGGGTACGACTCAGCATTGAGGCGGAGGTTGATCGCGAAGCTACCGTCACGGCTCGAAGACGGCACTCGATCCGCCGGCATCCACGTCATCCCCATCCTCCCTACGGCGGGGCTGAACAGGTCCCCCTTGGACTCTGAGCCTGGTTGAGCCTCCGGTCTTCCGTACAACGTACGGGTCTTTGTACGGGTCCACTAGCTCCGTACGGTTGGGGCGTATGATGCCGGCTACAGGGGCTCGGAGGGTAACCGTGAGGAGGAGGCCGGGACTAAGCGGGAACCGGACAGTGTTGGCCTACGGCCGGTTCCTCATCAGGCCGTATGGTCTCGCCAACAGCCGATCCGAGCTGCCCGTTACCATCGCGTGCAGTCTTCTCCTCGGGGTTGTGTTCGTGGTGGAGCTCATTACGCCCGATGTCGTGGTGAGCGTTCTCGCGCTGCTGCCTCTCCTCGCCGCCGTCTGGACGCTCTCCGGAAGGTCCGCCGCCACCGTGGCCCTGGTCGCAATCCTGCTTCTGAGCGTCGCTATCGTTTCGGAGGCATCAAACAGAGTCACATTGGTTCTTATAGGATGCGCCATCCTGGCCACGACGCTCATCGCGAGGTTGTACGCTAGCAGCCTCAGCTACCTGCTGGCGAGCCGCCGCCATCGGCGCTCCGATGCACCGGCTCGGGCGGTGCCTCGAACCCTCGACGGAGTTGAACCGTTTTCGCACGGCGTAAGGTCGCTGACTCGTCGGGAACTTGAGGTCGCGAGTCTCGCCGCACAGGGGTACTCTGCCGGCGACATCGGGGCCTTCCTGCACATCGGCGATCGCACGGTTGAGAGTCATCTCGCGAGCATCTATGCCAAGCTGCTGATCAATTCCAGGCGCGAACTGATCGGCATTGCACCGCGACTGGCTGAAAACGCGCGCGGTGATCCCGGGCGGTGACCAGCCTTTATTACGCGAGGCCTACAGGTCGCTACAGTCCCCCTTCCCACACCCTCTAAGTAGAGGCGGGCGGGCTCAGAGTCCAGGTGGACTGGAGCGGATCCGCGCCAGTCGTTCGATGACCGCCTCCGCTTCCTTGACGACATCCTCGACGATCTCCCCAGCGGGCTTGATCTCGTGGACCAGGCCGCACGATTGCCCGGCCCAGAAAGGAAGATATTCGAGGTCGCCGGTGAATTCCGGCGTGGCAGTCACGCTCTGGTATCGCTCGATCTGAGCCGTCTTGCCATCTCGCGTACGCGTGCCCACTGTCGTGCCAGTGCCGGGCCGCTGGCCGCTCGGTGGCCGGCCCGCCGCCTCCCACTCGCGGACGATGGCATTCCGCAACACGCGATGCGGCGCGTTCGGCCAGCCGACGTCGAAGAGATCCTCGCTGTAGACGGTATCGTCAGCTCCGCTGCTCACGATTCGTTCCTTGTACGTCCGCGGCACAAAGGCCTCTTCGCTGGCGACGAACCGCGTGCCCATCGACACTCCCTGTCCCCCGAGGCCAAGGACCGCGACGAGGCCCCGACCGTCAGCGACGCCGCCGGAGGCAATCACCGGAACAGGCGCAATTGCGTCGACGACAGCCGGAATCAGCACCGCCAGCCCAGTCGTCCCGCGCACATGGCCACCCGCCTCCATGCCCTGGGCGATGACGAAATCGACGCCCGCCTGAGCCGCCGCCCGCGCCTCATGCACGGACCCCACCTGGATGGCTAGCTTGACCCCGCGAGCGTGTGCCGGCTGCACGTAGGGGCGCGGATCTCCCCAGAAGAAAACCAGCAGCGGGACCTGCTCCTCGAGGCACGCCTCGATCGGGCCTTCCTCGATCTCGTCGAGGATGAGGTTCACGCCGAAAGGCTTCGAGGTCTTCCCGCGCACCCGGCGGATCTGCTCGCGCAGATAGGGCACCGAAAATCCGCTGCCGCCCAGGACACCGCAGCCACCGGCATTCGACACGGCAGCCACAACCTCAGGCCCGGCACCCGCGGCAAAGCCGGCCGAAAGAATCGGGTGCTCAATGCCAAGCTGCTTGCAGAGTTCCGTCTTGAGCATGGTGTCTCCCTCCTCGCGGCCGAAGCCGCCAATAAGACTCTAGCCTGCGCTCGCTGATCTCGAAGAGGAGGTCCGCCGGGCGTGGGGCGGCTACCAGAGGTGGCGGCGGAGCGGGCGAGATTCGAACTCGCGAACCGAGTACGCCGGTTACGGCATTTCCAGTCCAGACACCGAAAACGTCCTCTCTTAACGGTTCAACCCGAACAAAACGCCCCGGAGGTTGCGTTTTATTGATCAGGCAGAGGTTGTCGCGGGGCCGCCTGGCTTGTCGGTTGCGCAGTGCAGGCAGGTGCCGGACCGCAGGGAGGAAGCCGATCAAGAGGATATGCCGGTTGGACGATCGCTGCGCGTGTTATGTCGAAGTCGATAACACCCATGGTTACGTCAGGTCGCGGCTTCGAATGGGGCGTGAGTGGCGTTGGCCTTCCCCAACGAGACGCGCCTGGGCAGAATTCGCGTTGACGGGAGGAAACGCTTATGGCGAAACCTCCGGCTGACGCCTGCCCATATCCGCGCCCCTTTCCGGCGGAATTTGCTGAGTGTCCCCTCTACGAGGCGAGGCGCTATGCCCCAGCTGATTCAGAGGAGGTCCCCCTTGGGCTGATCTGGATCTGTCGTCACCTGGTGACGCGAACCTTCAACAAGCACGGAGTCACGCATCATTACGCAGCCTGCCAATTTGGAGGCCGCGCAGCCAGAGGTCGCCTGATATTGACGAACCGGTTCAAGCGTCTTGTCGCGGCCCTATGAAAGTCTCAGCGCGTTCAGATGCGCCCCACGGGTTTTGGGCGTCACGCGACATCGCCGAGCGGCGTTCCGTTCCGGTTTCGGGATGCTCGTCGGTAGCCTCCGTACCTTATCCACATCTTCTTGCGCGCCTGATACGCAAACTCCCGGCAGACATGGTCGCAATACCGCTGCAATGGGCCGCTCCATGCTGGCAGGTCCGCTCCACAAAACGCACAGAAACGCACGGGCGGCACGCGCCTAAGGCCTTTGCCAGATCCTGCTCGCACTTCATGCCTCCTCTGTCAGGTGCATCAGGGCGGAGAAATGCCTGAGTTGCCCCTGATCGCGCCGCCGCTGACTCGAGGGTTGCAGCCCGAAGGCGTCTCGGCCGAACGCCCTGGATCGCTGCCCAGCCCGATCTCGCCAACTTACGCATACATGAATCATGTTAACCATGATATCATATATCCATGAAACAGAGTTCCGCGATTGAGGCCCGTGGGGTGGCACCGCATCCGTCAGGCAAGTCCCAAGGGCTCACCAGCGGGGCCCACGGCATGGTCTCGGGGAGTCTGCGCCAACCGGGGTTCCTGGTCGGCCTCACGTTTCTGGTGGTACTCGTCGGCAGCGTCCTTTGGAGCAACCCGCTGGCTGGCGCCGCCAGGCCAGCGCCCGACGCGGTCCAGCGCCCGCCGTTGCCTAAGCACGACTGGCGGAACCTGGATACGCCGGTCACGCCATCCGTCAGGCCAGCCTCGACCCCGTCCGCAACAACGGCCCCGGTTGCTCAACCGAAGGCATGGCCCGCCCCAATCATCAGTTCGACCCAACAGTCTCTAATCAACCAAGACCGGGCGAGGGCCGGGCTGCCGCCGCTTACCTGGAGTCCCTGCTTGGCGGCAATCGCCGGACAGAACGCCGTGCGTATGGCGGCCCAGGGGTATATCTCACATACCAACGGCGTCAACCTTGACCTTGGATGCCACCTCAGTTCTCGATCGGGCGAGAACATCGGCTATCTCAGCGGCGGGATCAACGACGTGACAATTAATAACCTGTTCATGAACAGCCCGGAGCACCGGGCGAATATCCTCGGCCCGTTTCATTACGTGGGGACCGCCTGGGCCGTCGCGCCAAGCGGGTACGCCTATATCGCTGTGGAATTCAGCTAACGAGGGAGGGACGCCGTCCCCTGTTTGGGGCCCCCGTCGTGCCCGGCCACTTGACACAGAGTCCTCTAGGACCCACGCTCTGTGGCAACCGATGAGCGAGGACTTCGCCGCCCGCATCGCCGAATTGAGACGGTTAGCGCATGAGTTGCGGACGCCCCTGACACTGATTCAGGGCTACCTCAGTTTGCTCGAGGATGACGAGCTGGCCTCCGAGCAACGCCGCCAGGCCTGTGCTCTGATGCGCGAGAAGTGCGCAGAGATGAACCGGCTTATCGGTAGCTTCCTCGATGAGGCATCGGAGCGGGTGGAGCTGGCAATCGAGAGCGAGGTAGGCGGCGTTCCGGCCGTCGCGACTCCCTCTCCCAAGTTGACAACTACCTGAGTTGGTCGACCGCGGCTGCGGTCTTCAGGGTCTTCAAAAAGGGGCAGACGGGAGTTGCGCCGCCGCGGGCGCTCTAACGATCCGACGCCGCCGGCTCGACTTGCGTCCGCTTATTGCGGAAAGCTAGCGGTCCGCAGCCCCGTATGGGTGCTCCGACGTAGCCCCAGCACGGCTCCGAACATCAGATGGCCGATGATCACGGCCCACTGCGGATCGGCACTGAGGAATGAGCCGCTCGTCCCGCTGAGTCGGCCGCGCAGCAGGGACCAGTAGATGATTTCGTAGGCCACAATGCCGTACGGCGCCGACCAGCACGATGGCCCGGCCGCGAACGTCGAGGATCGCGACAACTCCCAGGAAGACGAGTCCCAGAATCGCCGAGTTGACCACGTGCCCCATCACACCGAGAATGAACGGCACCAGCTGAAAATCATGGCCGGGGTGGCCAATCCCAACCGCCTGGGCGATTCCCTGCGGTGGCGCCCACAGCGTACTCGCGAAAATTCCGATCGCAAGCTGAATTCAATTGCTGCCTGATTCGTAATCAGCGGGTCGCTGGTTCGAATCCGGCCGTCGGCTCTAGATTCTGAGCGAGCGTGCTGCATCCCGGAGGCAAAGACCCCGGTCTTCCGGACCGGGGTCTTTGTCCTCCTGGGGTTCAGCTTCCTGTAACCGTTAGCGATCCCACCATGAAGTCGTGTAGCGTGCAGTGGAACGGGTAGGTGCCCGGCTGCGCCGCGGCCACCGACCAGGACTGGGTCGATGGGCTCACTCCGTAAGCGCTACCGACCAACAACCCCGAGTCGGTGAGTTGCTGCATGTTGAGGCCTTCCGCTGGACCGCGGGTCCCGGGGTCGCCGATGATCTCAGGCCGTCCCTGCTCGACTTCGACGCAAGCGGGAGGCGCGCCCGGGCCGCCCTGAAGCGGGAACCCAACGAAGCTTTTCCCGCAGTCCCAACCAAAGGGCTCTGGCAGGTTGGCATCCGGGCCGAAGCCCACGGTGTGCGGCTCGAGAGCACCCCAGACGTAATCCACGGTGTCACCCGAGACGGTGTTCGGCAGCGCCTGCGGCATCATCTCGAGGATGGCCACATGGTTACCGCTGGTCGTGTCACCCACGTGGACTGTCCAGGTCCGGCTGCCTGGAGCGCCGGACGATGGGCCAGCATTGCTGTCGGCGGCCTCCAGGGCCAATGCGGCTCCCTGATCGGCCGCGAACTGGCTGCTCGAGTCATTATTGATCTGGGCCTGCGATGTGCCCGAAACCGAGGGATCGACGACGTGCAGGAGGCCCTGCATCCCTGGGTGGATGTAGCAGAAGTAGTGGTACGTCCCCAGCGGGGTACCGGAGTCGATTTGCACATTCCAGTCGACCGCCGCGGGACCGTTAGGCCCGAACCCCGCGATGGATCCAGAGTTGACCGGCCGGCTGCCGTTAAAGGTGCAAAGAGGCTTGCCGAAAGCCCCGCAGGTCGGTCCTGTGAAAGCCAGCGGCAGCGCAGGCCCACCGGTGACCTTGGGCAGCCCGCTCCCCTTCGCCGGTGCATCGTCTGTGTCGGCGAGGAACAGGGGCAGCGGGATGACGGCGGGGGCGAGGGCGATCGAGTGAAACTCGGTCGGGGCCGTCTGGAAGTCAACCAGGTCGCCCGCGTGAACACTCACGTCCCGGCTGAAGAAGTCGGTGTACTCAAATATCCGGTGCTGGAAGGGATTCTGATTCGGGAAATCGGCGTGACCCACTCCAATCGTCACCGTCGGCGAACTCGCCGTTGCTCTCGCCGGGATCGCCAGCCCACCGAGTAAGAGAGCTGTCGAACCCAGAACACTGATCGCACGCTTCCAGCGCATTTTCCCCTCCTCCTGCAGCTTCCTAGCCGCAGATCTGACGAGTCTTCCGATCGGTTATCGCCACCGAACGTGATTTCCCCATAGAAATTCTGGACTCCCCGGCGAACGGCGTCAAGCTCGGCAGACAGTTAACCCTTGGCCAACGACCTTAAGAGACGTACGGATCGCTACGCCGCACCTCCTCTCCCGGGCGCTCTAATTGTTAAGGCTACCTGAATATAAGGTATCCTTTCCTTAGAAGTCAAGCCCATGGCCGAAATCCCGGTCAATCCGCCCACGTCCGCGCTGCTGCAGGTCGCCTACAATTCGCTCGCCCGCCGCATCTTCCGATTCGTCGCGGCTGCCGGCTTCTCGGACCTTCGTCCGTCGCACGGGAACGTCCTGGAGCATCTGTCCTACATCGATGGCCAGCGGCTGAACGAGCTGGCCTCGAGGGCTGGGATGACCCCGCAATCGATGGGAGAGCTGGTCGACGACCTGGAGAGACGCGACTACGTCGAGCGGCGTGCGGATCCGGCCGACCGGCGGGCGAGGCGCGTTTATCTGACGAAGAAGGGACGAACCACACGTGCTGCCGCTGCGCAGGCCGTGACCGATATGGAAGGACGGCTGGAGGCGCTCCTCGGCCACGCCACCTATGTGCGGCTTCGGGCCACGCTGACTGAGGTCATCGACGCCTATGCCCGCGACGAGCAGCCGTAGGGCACGGAACCGCGGCGTCACGCATTGGTAGGACCTGTACGGGGCAAAAGTCGGCCCGATTACGGCACGCCTGATCCTGGCTCGCTCCGCCGGGCGAGCTAACCGGGTCATCATCCATGGCTCCAGGAAGTCCCTTAGGCGTCTCGCTCGCCTTGGAGGAAGGGTTGGGGGCGACTTTTGAGCTGAACCACGCTCCTGGCGTAGCCGATAGTGGTGAGGTGCGCGAAATACAGCTCTTACCAAAGCCGTCAGGAGGGCGGCCTCAGCCAAGCTTCGATGCCCGATGAGCCAGCTCCGGTCAGTCTCGCTGATGACGCGGACGTCATTGGACAGCGTGACCTTAGTTTTTCCGGAGGATATAGCTAGTCGCTGGGTGTTTCCAGTAGACTCGCGAGCTGACGGGTAGGTAACCCGGCTTTGAATGACCGGGCTTTGATGAATTGGAGGTAGAGACTATGCCGATGTTTGTCGTTTTGGGCAAACTCACCGATCAGGGCGCGAAGAACATTCGGAACCTCCGTCAGAGCGTAAAGGAGAACATGGATCGAGGGCAGCGACTGGGAATTAAGAACCACGGCTGGTTCCTAACCCAGGGACGATACGACATTGTCGTGATCGCGGAGGCACCGGACGCTGAGACCATGCTTGCGCAGGCGGCAGGTGTTGCCGGCCTCGGAAACACACGCACGGAGACGCTTCGTGCCTTCACGCTTGACGAAATGGACAAGGCGCTTCAAAAGGGCTGAGGAGCCGCGCCGCAGTAGAGTCCAGGAACGTGGGGCTGCCCGCAGCTCCTACGGTTATGGTCGACGGGCCGATTGGCCGGGCGGATTGACTTTGCCGCCCAACAGCCACACCAGCGCTGGTTGCCTCCAATGCGTCGCTCAGCCGGCTTGGTGGAACTTCTTCCATCGGGTAGCTGTGAACCTGCAGTCCGGCCAACCCTAAGTCTTCAAGCTCCCGTACATGGCCGAGGTCGGTCCGGGGTCCTACTTCACCAAGCTGGCCGGGGGAGAAGCGGTCGCCCAACCCTGGTCGGACGATTGACCCGCAACGCCTGGGTTGGAGCCTGCTCGGCGATGCTGGGGGTCGCGGCATTTCCGCGCCGAGTGTGGCCATTTTTCGGAAATGCCCCGACTACCGGCCGGCTGTTCGCAGGCAACCGCAACTATCGCGCCACATAATCACGAGACGCAGGGGCCAGCGGTTCGGCGAGGTACCAGACGTAGTGGCGGAGCGGGCGAGATTCGAACTCGCGAACCGGGTACGCCGGTTACGGCATTTCCAGTGCGGACGCCCGAAATCGCCGAACTCTAAGGCTGATGCGCGCTGCAACTTCACTTCCATCTGAACTTGACTTCGCGTCCACTTCAACTAGTCCTTAACGAATCGCTGTTTTTGGAAATGTCGTAGCCTCCGGCCAGGAAATGCCGCGACCTTGATGTCGTCTTGCCTTGGCGTTCGTGCTCGCATGGGCGGGTCGAGCCAGAAGCCTCCGAGTGCGGGATGGTAACGAAGCGTGCGCGGCTGGGTCCAAGATGGCGCCGCTGCTTCAGGATGAGGTAGGTTTGAGCCGATGCTGGCCGAATTGGAAAAGGTGCCACGGTTAGAACTGGCGATCACGCCGACGCCGCTCCAAGAAACACCTCGTCTGGCCGCAGCGATCGGCCTCGACCGCCTGCTGGTGAAGCGCGACGACAATACCGGCCTTGCACTCGGAGGGAACAAGGTTCGGAAGCTTGAGTACCTTGTCGCGGAGGCGGCCGCCGCGGGCGCCGATGTGCTCGTCACTCTGGGAGGCCCCCAGTCCAACCACTGT
>Ga0070697_100001495_pt1 | contig 17781 bp, 16 predicted proteins | sample KBSK1501metaG_FD_65475 | JGI IMG/M metagenome (GOLD analysis project Ga0070697, IMG submission 65475) | Corn, switchgrass and miscanthus rhizosphere microbial communities from Kellogg Biological Station, Michigan, USA - KBS K1-50-1 metaG | ecosystem: Host-associated > Plants > Roots >... | reverse complement strand
ACCTTCGTCAGCAACTCGAGCTGCCGCTGGTAGGAGTAGTCCAGGGTCTCACGAGGGTCTTCCATCTTGTCCAGGGCCTTATTGGCCTTGGCCTTGAAGACAAGTGAGACTCGCTTCATCACGCCCATACGCGCGGCCGTCCCCTTCATTAACTTCTTCGTCGCCCTCAGGCCGCGTGACCGGGCCGAAATCCTGGGTCCGGGCACCCGGCTAGACGGCGGACGAGCCTGTGCGACTAGTCGCATTCCACCCTACGCGGTCTCGCGCATTGCGAGCTACCACGTCTGCCCCCCTGACCGAGGTGGCGCTAGCCCCACCTTCGGTTAAGCTCTGCTGGCTCCGGGGGCCATTTCCCCCGTCCACCCCGATAAGCTTGAGCCCGTGTTCCGACGCCGTAGCGCCGGGGCGACGGACGGCACGGCCCAGGATTCCCCGGGCGCGCAGAGCCCGGACGGCCCGGCAGACACCAAGCCCCGCTCCCCCGCCGAGGCGGCCAAGGGGCGGCCCACGCCCAAGCGCAGCGTAGCCGAGGCCAAGCGCCGCCAGCCGATCGCCGGGTCATCCCGGACGGCGGCCGCGCCGCGCACCAAGGAAGAGAAGGCCAAGGCCCGGACGAACCGGGCCGGCAAGTACGAGGCCATGAGGCGGGGCGAGGCGTGGGCGCTGAACCCGCGTGACCGCGGCCCGGCCCGGGCGCTGACCCGTGACTTCGTGGACTCCAAGCGCCGGGTGAGCGAGTACTACATGTACATCCTCGTCCTCCTGCTCGCCGCGGTGTTCGTACGGAGCACGACGACCCAGGCGATCATCTCGCCTGTGGTCCTGCTGCTGATCCTGGTCATCGTCATCGACGGGTTGATGATCCGGCGCAGCCTGCAGCGGCTGATGGCTGAGCGGCTGCCGGGCGAGTCCACCCGGGGCCTGACCATGTACGCGGTGATGCGGGCGCTGCAGATCCGCAGGTTCCGGGTGCCGAACCCGCGTGTCCACCCGGGCGACAAGATCTGAGATCGCCCCATTCGCCCGTTCACGGGCTTTCGTGCCTTTACGGGGCTTACGGGGCTTACGGGGCTTACGGGTGAGGATGTTGTGAGCCGTGTGAATCATGAAACACGCGACCTCTAAGGTTGGGGACCATGGAATACCGACACCTTGGCCAGAGCGGCCTGATGGTCAGCGAGATCGCATACGGGAACTGGATCACCCACGGCGACCAGGTCGAGGAGCAGGCCGCCGCCATGTGCGTCCGGGCCGCGCTGGATGAGGGCATCACCACGTTCGACACCGCCGACGCCTACGCGGGCGGGCGCGCCGAGGAGGTCCTCGGCCGGGCGCTGCACGGGGTGCGCCGCGAGTCGCTCGAGATATTCACCAAGGTGTACTGGCCGACCGGCGACAAGCCGAACGACCGCGGCCTGTCGCGCAAGCACATCACCGAGTCACTGCACGCCTCGCTGCGCCGTCTGCAGACCGACTACGTGGACCTGTACCAGGCGCACAGGTACGACCACGAGACCCCGGTCGAAGAGACCATGCGCGCCTTCGACGACCTGGTCCGGGCGGGCAAGGTGCTCTACGTGGGCGTGTCCGAGTGGCGCGCGGAGGAGATCGCGGCCGCGCTCCGGGTGGCCGACGAGCTCGGCCTGGACCGGATCGTGTCGAATCAGCCGCAGTACAACATGCTCTGGCGGGTCATCGAGCCCGAGGTCGTGCCGCTGTGCGAGAAGGAAGGCATCGGGCAGCTCGTCTTCTCGCCGATCGCGCAGGGCGTGCTGACCGGCAAGTACGAGCCGGGCGCGCCGCCCCCGGCCGACTCGCGGGCCACCGCCCCGGCTGGTTCGGGCTTTATCGAGCGCTGGCTCAGGGACGACACGCTCGCGGCGGTGCAGCGACTGCGGCCGCTGGCGGCCGACGCCGGGCTGTCGCTGGCGCAGCTGGCGGTGGCGTGGACGCTGCAGAACCAGAACGTGTCCGCGGCCCTCGTGGGCGCCACCCGGCCCGAACAGGTGCGGGAGAACGTCAAGGCGACCGGGGTCAGGCTGGACGCCGGCCTGATGAGCCGGATCGACGAGGCCCTCGGCGACGCGGTCATCCGCGACCCGTCCCGGACCTCCAGCCCGCCGTCGCGCCCCTAAACCGCTGCCGCGGCGGGGCCGCGGGCCGGGTCAGTCCTCTGGGTGCAGGCTCATCGGGCCGTATTCGGTCCTGGCGTCGTCGAGCAGCGAGACCTGGTCCACCCCGGCCGCGAGCAGCGCGCGCCAGTTCTCGCCGAGCCAGCTCTCCGCGTCGCCCTGGCTGGCGAAGATCGCCTCCTGCAGCTCCTCGGTGGTGAGCACGGTGCCGTCTGCCTTCTCGTACCGCCAGGTCCAGGGCATCGGTGGGTGGCCTCCTCCTCGTCGTTGGTGCTGACTGAGGGTAGCTCAGGGCGAGGAAGGCCGCGACCGGGGCGTCTAGTGAGCGTTAACAAAACATGAATAACGCGCAGAACAGGATGGCCCAGACAGCCTTGCCGCGGCCGGTGACCGGGCTCCAGCCCCAGACGTCGCTGAGCGCGTCCACCATCTGCAGGCCGCGGCCGGCTTCCTCGTTCCGGTCCGGCATCCGGAGCACCGGCGCGCGGTCGGACGGGTCGAGCACGGCGCACATGACCTCTCCGGTCCGGCGCAGCAGGCGCAGGCCGAGCGGCTGGCCGGGTTCCGCGGCGGCCCGCGCGGCGTGCGACACCGCGTTGGCCACGAACTCGCCGACGATGGCTTCGGCGTCGTCGGCCAGCGTGATCAGGCCCCATTCCTTCAGGGTGTTCCTGGTGAACTTCCTGGCGGTCCGGCCGGACTGGGCTCCGTTGCCGAGCGGGCACGCCGCCACCGCGGGCGAGTCCCACCAGTCAGAAGGCATCCGCACGACGCGCGGGCGGCCAGGCGCGCACTGCTGCAGCCGGGCAGTCAAGTCAAGTGGCCGACGAACGGCAGGATCGACCCTTGTTCGTGTCGGCAACCCTACTTGGCTCAAGCCCATCGCGACCCCGCGAAGCTAGAACGGCAATCCCAGATGATCGACGCAAATCACATCCTGCCCGAGATTCCGCGTTTCATGCAAGACCAAATGCACGTTCATTTGTAACGTGCACCTCGTGCGTGCCCCGGTCACAGAGTTTCATTGACTGTTCAAGTAAATGCTTTTCGAACCGCAGGAGGCCGAGGTCAGCGGATAACCGCGACCGCCGGGCTGAGGCCCGAGATCATAGCGAACGGCCTGCGTGTGGCGGTCAAGGGTCATGCCGAACGGCCTGCGCGTGGCGGCTCCTCCGCTCCCGGCACGCCTCTGCTGGCCGCGTTATCGTGGGTCGTCCTCACCTCGACCTGGGAGCCGCAGATGCTTGTCGCTGGCGTCGATTCATCCACGCAGTCCACCAAGGTGCTGCTCTGTCAGGCCGACGACGGCACGATCGTCGGGCAGGCCAGCGCGCCGCACCCGGACGGCACCGAGTGCGACCCGGAACTGTGGTGGCAGGCCCTGGCCAAAGCGGGAGACGGGCTGCTTGGCCGAGCCGACGCCATCGGGGTGGCGGCCCAGCAGCACGGCATGGTGGTCCTCGACGAGGCTGGTCAGGTGGTCAGGCCCGCCCTGCTGTGGAACGACGTGCGCTCGGCGCCGCAGGCGGCGGCGCTGATCGCCGAGCTGGGCGGCCCCGGGCACTGGGCGCGGCTGACCGGGAGCGTCCCGACGGCTTCGTTCACCGTCACCAAGCTCCGCTGGCTGGCCGAACACGAGCCGGACTCCGCCGCCAGGACCGCGCGCGTGATGCTTCCGCACGACTGGCTGACCTGGCGGCTGGGCGACCGGAGGCACGAGCCCGCCACCGACCGCGGCGACGCCTCAGGTACCGGCTACTTCTCCCCCGCCACCGGGCGGTGGCTGCCGGAGGTGGCCGAGGCCGCGCTGGGCAAGCCGGCCGGGCTGCCGCGGCTGGCCGGCCCGGCCGAGGTGGTGGCGCGGACGGCGGGCGGGGCGGCGCTGTCCGCCGGCACCGGGGACAACATGGGCGCCGCGCTCGGCCTGGGCCTCGGCCTGGGCGAGGTGGTCGTCTCGATCGGCACCTCGGGCACCGCCTACGCGGTCGCGGCCAAGCCCGCCGCCGACGAGTCGGGCGCCGTGGCCGGCTTCGCCGACGCCACCGGGCGCTTCCTGCCGCTGGTGGCCACGATCAACGCGGCCCGGGTGCTGACGGTCACGGCCCGGATGCTCGGCACCGACGCCGACGGCCTGTCCCGGCTGGCGCTGGCCGCGCCTCCCGGTGCGCAGGGCCTGGTCCTGCTGCCCTACCTGGACGGCGAGCGCAGCCCCAACCGGCCCGGTGCCAGCGGCGTCCTGCGCGGCCTGACCAGCGCCAACACCACGCAGGAGAACCTGGCCCGAGCCGCGGTCGAGGCGGTGCTCTGCTCCCTGGCGGACGCGATCGACAACCTGGCCAGCTGCGGCATCACCGCGCGGAGGGTGATCCTCATCGGCGGCGCGGCCCGGTCCGAGGCGGTGCGCAGGATCGCGCCGGAGATCTTCGGCGTGCCGGTGACAGTGCCTTCCCCGGCGGAGTACGTCGCGCTCGGCGCGGCCCGGCAGGCCGCCTGGGCCCTGTCTGCCGAGGCTGGGTCAGTCAAGGCTGGGTCGGCCGAGGCTGGGTCCGGGGCGGCCGAGCCCCCCGCCTGGCCGCTCGCCGGCCTTAGCGCCGAGTACACCGCCGAGCCCGCCCCTCAGGTCCGCGACCAATACGCCACCCTGCGCGACGCCACGGCGGGGTGGGGCTGAGGCGAGGCAGTTTCATGATCGTGAGCAGTTTTGGGCGCTATTTGTCCCAAACTGCTCACGATCATGGAACCGGGGGTGGGGGAAGGGGAGGGAGCGGGGCGGGTGAGGCGGGGTGAAAGGATGGGGCGTTGGTGGGTACTCAGGAAAGGACCTGCAGGTGAGTACGGACTATGTTCCCTCGCGGGAGGACCGCTTCTCGTTTGGCATCTGGACGGTCGGCTGGCAGGGGGTCGACGTGTTCGGGAGCGCCGTGCGGCCGCTCATGCCCGCTGAGCGGGCCGTGTACAAGCTGGCCGAGCTCGGCGCCTACGGGGTGAACTTTCATGACAACGACGTGTTCGCCTTCGACGCGACTCCGGCCGAGCGGGACGAGCGCATCGGCGCGTTCCGCAAGGCGCTGGCCGAGACCGGCCTGGTGGTGACGACCGCCACCACCAACCTGTTCGGCCACCCGATGTTCCGGGACGGGGCGTTCACCGCCAACGACCGCCAGATCAGGCGGTTCGCGCTGGCCAAGGTGATGCGCAACCTGGACCTGGCCGCGGACCTCGGCGCCAAGACCTACATCTTCTGGGGCGGGCGCGAGGGCGCCGAGTCGGGGGCCGCCAAGGACATCAGCGTCGCGCTCGACCGGTACGCCGAGGGGCTGAACGTACTCTGCGACTACGTGCGCGAGCAGGGCTACAGCATCAGGTTCGCGATCGAGCCGAAGCCGAACGAGCCCCGCGGCGACATCCTGCTGCCCACGGTCGGGCACGCGCTGGCGTTCATCGGCTCGCTCGAGCACGGCGACATGGTGGGCGTGAATCCCGAGGTCGGGCACGAGGAGATGGCCGGGCTGAACTACGCGCACGGGATCGCGCAGGCGATGTGGCACGGCAAGCTGTTCCACATCGACCTGAACGGGCAGCACGGGCCGCGGTACGACCAGGACCTGCGGTTCGGCGCCGGGAACGTGCGCGGCGCGTTCTGGGTGGTGGACACGCTCGAGGCCGGCGGGTACGACGGCCCGGTGCACTTCGACTACAAGCCGCCGCGGACCGAGGACGACGAGGGCGTCTGGGCGTCCGCGGCCGCGTGCATGCGCAACTACCTGATCCTGCGGGCCAAGGTGCGGGCGTTCCGGGCCGACCCGGAGGTGGCCGCGGCGCTGCGCGCCTCGGGCGTGGACCAGCTCGGATCGCCGACGCTGGATCCCGGCGAGACCTGGCGCGACGTCCGCGAGCCGCGTGCCGACGTGGACGCGCTGGCCCAGCGGGGACTGGCCTACGAGCACCTGGACCAGCTAGCCCTGGAGTACCTCTACGGCGTCAGGCCTTAGCCCCAGCCGAAGTACGGCCCCCCGCCCCCCTTCAGGGGGGCCCAGGGGCCGGGGGGCATGGGGGGCGGGGAGCCCCCCATAACCGGGGGTCCGGGGGTCGCCCCCCGGACTAACACGGCATCCAGACGCGCATCGGCCTGCCGTCGCGGTTGTCCCACTGGAAGTACGGGATCGCGATGGCCGTGATCGGGCTGCTGCCCGGCGGCCGGGCCCCGTCCAGCACCTGGCCCTCCGCGGTGATCTCGATCGTCTGGCCGATGCCGTCCAGGGCGACGGGCCGCTCGCCGAGGACCCCGCCCGGCTGGAGGGCCAGGTCGTCCAGGCAGGCGCCGTCGAGCTGGTCGGCCTGCTCGAAGCAGTAGACCAGAGGTCCGCGCTCGATGGCCACGCAGCCGCGGATCGCGTCCACGCGCCGGTCCGGGTAGGTCCAGCGCGGGGTTACGTCGAGGTGCAGGGTGACCACGTCGCCCTTCTGCCAGGGGCGCTGCAGGACGTGATAGCCGGGCGAGATCCCCGCCCGTTCGGGATCATCGTTCACCGAGATGCGGGTGCGGCCGCTCCAGGCCGGCACCCGCAGCGCCAGCCCGCACACGTCCCGCGGCGCGGCGAGGACCCGCAGGTATACGGCGCCGGACCACGGGTAGTCGGTGCTGACCTCAAGGTCCAGGCCCGCCCCGGACAGCCGGGATCCGGTGTACTGGTGGACGTACAGCGTGTCACCCGATTCGGTGGCGAGATAGTGCTCCAGGGACGCTGTGAGGCGCATGATGTTCGGCGGGCAGCAGGCGCAGTTGAACCACACGCGGCGCCGGCCGGGGTCGTCCTTCTCGAAGTGGTCCTCGCGGCGCTGCAGCGGGTTGACGTAGAAGAACCGCTGGCCCTCGGTGGCGATCGCGGACCCGAAGCCGTTGTAGAGCACGCGTTCCATGTGGTCCGCGTACTTCGCGTCGCCGGTGGCGAGCAGCAGCCGCCAGCACCACTGGAAGCTGGCGATGGCGGCGCAGGTCTCGTTGTAGGCGCGGTCCGGGGGGAGCTCGAACCGGTCGCCGAAGCCCTCATCCGCGTGCCGGGATCCGTTGCCGCCGGTGAGGTACGTCTTGGCCGCCACCATGTCGTCCCAGCGGCGCAGCGAGGACTCCAGCAGTTCGCGGTCACCGGTCTCGGCGGCCACGTCGGTCACTCCCGCCTCCAAGTACAGCGCCCGCACCACATGCCCCACCTCGGTTTCCGTCGAGCGCACCGGGAGGTGGTCCTGCAGGTAGCGGCGGCCCATGCCGGAGTTCCCGGCCAGCCCCCGGCCGCGCTGGTCGACGAACTGCCTGGCTAGTTCCAGGTAGGCTTCGGTCCCGGTGTCGCGGTAGAGCTCGGCCAGCGCGGTCTCGATGACCGGGTGCCCGTCCAGGCCCCGTTCGGCGCCGGCGAACTCGCGCACCAGGTGGTCGGCCAGGCGCACGGCGACCGCGAGCAGCCGCGCGTCGCCCGCCCCGCGGTGCAGCGCGACCGCGGCCTGGATCAGGTGCCCGGCGCAGTACATCTCGTGGCTCCAGGCCAGCCTGGTGTACCGCGGCTCGCCGCTGACCTGGAAGTAGGAGTTCAGGTAGCCGTCGGGGCGCTGTGCCTGCCCGAGCAGGGCGGTGACCTGGGTAGCGAAGGAGGTGAGCTCCGGGCGCTCGCCGTGCGCCAGCTCCCAGCCCACGGCCTCCAGGGTCTTGTAGATGTCGGAGTCCATGAACACCGGGCCGCGGTAGCCGGTCCCGGGCAGCGGATCGACCGGGCCGACCCCGACCGGGCGATGCCCGCCCGGCGCGCCGTAGCCGTCGGCCGCGCTGGCCGCCTCGCCTTCGGCATCCGCGTCCTTGCGGTCCGCCTGGATGGCCAGGCGCACGTTATCCAGGTTGCCGGCGTCCTTGAGCTGGCGCAGCGCGAGCGGCAGGCTGGCCGCCAGGTTGCGCTGCTGCCACTGGTGCAGCAGCCCGTCGGCCAGGCTGGCGCCGGTAAGTGGCCGGTGGGTGCCGGACGCCGCGGCGGTAGGGGCTACGGGTCCGGTTACGCTACCGGCAGGACCCGCCGGAGCGGCCGGGTCCCGTGCCGTTCTCCCGCGGTCGGCGAGATCGGCCCGGTCGGCCCGGTCGGCCCGGTCGGCCCGGTCGGCCCGGTCGGCGGCGGACACTACGGCATGCGGCTGGTCGGCACTGTTCACGTACGCGGCTCCATGGTCCAAGGAATAGGTTTTCCCTGATGCCTACGGAAACGTAGGCTAGAGGCTGGCTCGCGAGGCGTCAACAGCGCCAGCCCGACCCCCGAGGAGTGCAAGATGAGGCGGGTGACCATCCGTGACGTGGCGGCCGAGGCCGGCGTGTCCATTGGCACCGCCTCCAAGGCGCTCAACGGGCAGGGCAAGCTGCGCGCCGAGACCAGGGAGCGGGTCGCCGAGGTGGCCCAGCGCCTCGGCTTCGCGCCGAACACGCTGGCCCAGGCCCTGCTCGCGGGCCGTTCTTTCACGGTGGGCCTGATCACCACGGACAGCTTCGGCCGGTTCAGCATCCCGGTCATGCTCGGCGCGGAGGACGCGCTCGGCACCGGTCAGGTCTCGGTGTTCATGTGCGACACCAGGGACGACGCCGAGCGCGAGAAGCGCTACGTCGAGATGCTGGCCGCCCGCCGGGTGGACGGCCTGATCATCACCGGCCGCCGGGTCGAGCCGCGGCCGCCGGTGGCGGCCGGGCCCGGCGTCCCGGTGGTGTACGCGATGACCCAGCCACTGGGCCAGGACGGGCCCGCGGTGCTGCCCGACGACGAGGACGGCGGGCGGACCGCCGCCGAGCACCTGCTCGGCGCGGGCCGGCGGCGGTTCGGGCACATCACCGGGCCGGAGCGATTCCTGGCGGCGCGCAGGCGGGCGGAGGGGTTCGGCGCCGCGCTGGCGGCGGCAGGCCTTCGGCCGGGCGGCGGCGCGCGGTTCGGCGAGTGGAGCGAGCGCTGGGGCCGGGAAGCCGCGGTCCGGCTGCTCGCCGACCAGCCGGACACCGACGCGATCTTCTGCGGCAGCGATCAGATCGCCCGCGGCGTGGCCGACACGCTCCGCGCAGCCGGCCGGGCCATACCGGGCGACGTCGCGCTGGTCGGCTTCGACAACTGGGAGCCGATGGTGCTCGGCGCCCAGCCCCCGCTGACCAGCGTCGACATGTGCCTGGAGGAGGTCGGCCGGATAGCCGCCGGGCTGCTGCTGGCCGCCATCGCAGGAGAGCCCGCGAGTGGCATACGCACCGTACCCTGCCGCCTGGTGGTGCGCAAGTCCAGCTGCTGACCGGCCGTGCGGTTCTGGACCGGCGGGGCCAGGTGCGCGGCAGGCAGGTCCTCAGCCGGCCTCCGCACCGCCCTCGCGGGCCTCGCCCGCGGCGACGGCCTCGGTGGCGGCAACGGCCTCGGTGGCGGCAACGGCCTCGGTGGCGGCAACGGCCTCGGTAGCCTCGCTGGCGGCGCGGGCCTCGCTGGCGGCGCGCACCATGTGCCGCTGAGAGCGCACCTGGAAGAACACGATCAGCACGATCAGCCCGATTGAGATCCACAGCCCGTAGTGCGAGATCGCCTGCGCCACCACCACCGCGTGGTGGCCGAGCGCGTAGCCGAGGCCGGCCAGCGTGCCCGCCCACAGCAGCGTGCCAATGGCGTCCAGGATAATGAACGTGACCAGGCGCATCCCGGCCCAGCCGGCGATGACGTAGATGATCGCGGTGGGGATGGGCAGGAACTGGGAGACGATCACGGCGGGCCAGGTGAACTTGCGGCCCCAGCGCTGTACCCGGCTCATGTACTTGGCGCCGCGGTTGCGCCGGCCGGACAGCAGCGCGATGACGCGCTCGCCCCACAGCCGGCCCGCCCACCAGTAGAGCAGATCGAACTTCATCAGCCCGGGGATGGCCGCCAGCAGCACCACGATCAGCGTCCCGTGCCCGACCCGGGCGAACGCGGCGGCGGAGACGATCGCCTCGGTGCTCCCGTTCAGCAGCACCAGCAGCACCGGGTGGGTGCCGACCAGGGACGCGCGGAACGGCAGGGTCGCCCAGTAGAAGATGCCGCTGAGCGTGATGCCAGCCCAGCACAAGATGTCGGCCCGGCCCGGCTTGCCGGACCACGGAATCCGCGGATCGTCAAACGCCGGCCGCTGCTGGCCCCCGTCGGCGGCTACCTTGACCGGCTCCGCCACAGCGTCGTCATCCACCAAGACACGCTACAACGAATCACGAGTAATTCGACCTCGACCTAGGCGATGATGACCCTCGTGACCGACGATCCCTTCGCCGTCGCTGATCCCTTCGCTGTCGCGGTGGCCAGCGCCGACCGCCTCACCGCCCTGGCCGGCCCGCACGACGCTGCTGTGGTCCTCGGCTCGGGCTGGACCCCCGCCGCCGACGCGATCGGCAGGGCGGAGACCGAGATCCCGCTGGCCGAACTGGGCGGGTTTCCCGCATCGACGGTGCCGGGGCACGCGCCGACGGTCCGTTCGGTTGCCGCGGGAACGGTCCGGGTCCTGGTGTTCCTCGGCCGGGTGCACCTGTACGAGGGGCTGTCCCCGGCCGCGGTGGTGCACGGGGTGCGGACGGCGGTGGCGGCGGGCTGCCGCACGGTGGTGCTGACCAACGCGGCCGGCGGCATCAGGGCCGGGCTCGGCGTGGGCGAGCCGGTGCTGATCAGCGACCACCTGAACCTGACCGGCAAGTCCCCGCTGGCCGGACCGCCCCCGCCAGGCGGGCGGTTCACGGACCTGACCGATCTGTACTCGCCGCGGCTGCGCGCGCTGGCCCGCGAGGCCGACTCGAGCCTGACCGAGGGCGTCTACGCGATGATGCCGGGTCCGCACTACGAGACCCCGGCGGAGATCACCATGCTCGGCAGGCTCGGCGCCGACCTGGTCGGCATGTCGACCGGCCTGGAGGCGATCGCGGCCCGCCACCTCGGCGCCGAGGTGCTCGGCATCTCGCTGGTCACCAACCTGGCTGCGGGCCTGGCCGGGCAGAGCCTCAGCCACGCCGAGGTGGTCGAGGCGGGCCGGGCCGCGGCCAGCCGGATGGGTTCCCTGCTGGCTGGGATCCTGCCCCGCGTCTAGGCCGTCTAGGCCGTCTGGGCCGTCTGGGCCGGCTCCAGGTCGCCGGTCAGCCCTCTGTGGTCGGCCAGCCCTCTGTGGTCGGCCAGCACCGCGTGGTGGTCGGTGCCGTCCAGTGGGTCGGCGTGCACGCTGGCCGCGGCGAGCCGGGGGACGGCGTGGATCAGCGCATGTTCGGCGCGGACCGCGATGTCGTGCGCCTGGACCACGGAACAGGCCGGGTCCACCGAGATCTCGCACTCGGCGCGGATGGTGCGGCCGACCCAGCGCAGCCGGACCAGGCCGACGGCCAGCACGCCCGGGGTGGCGCGCAGGGTGGCCTCCGCCTGCTCGGTCAGCGCCGGGTCCACGCTGTCCATCAGCCGCCGGCCGACCTCGCGGGCCGCCTGCCAGCCGACCACCAGGATGGCCGCTGTGATGAGCAGGCCCACCACCGGGTCGGCCCAGCGCCAGCCGATCGCCACGCCGCCCGCCCCGGCCAGCACGGCCAGCGAGGTGAACCCGTCGGTCCGAGCGTGCAGGCCGTCGGCGACCAGCGCGGCCGAGCCGATCCGGCGGCCGGTCCTGATCCGGTAGCGGGCGACCAGCTCGTTGCCGGCGAAGCCGAGCCCGGCCGCGATCGCGACCGCGGCCAGGTGCGTGACCGGGTGCGGGTGCAGCAGCCGGCTGACGGCGGCATAGGCGGCCGCGGCCGAGGAGAGCAGGATCACGGCCACGATGACGATGCCGGCCAGGTCCTCGGCCCGGCCGTAGCCGTAGGTGTAGCGGCGGGTGGGACGCCGCCGGCTGAGCAGGAACGCGATGCCGAGCGGCACCGCGGTCAGCGCGTCGGCCGAGTTGTGCAGCGCGTCGCCGAGCAGCGCGACCGAGCCGGACAGCGCGACCACCACTGCCTGCGCCAGCGCGGTGGCGGCCAGCCCGGCCAGCGAGATCCACAAGACCCGCAGGCCCTCGGCCGAGGATTCGAGCACCGGGTCGACCGCGCGATCGTGCGCGTGGGAGTGTGGCCCGACCGCGTGGCGCAGGCGCGCCCAGAGCCCCTGATGATCGTGCGGGCGGGGGTGACCGGTCCCGTGGCCGTGCCCGTGCTCATGGTCGTGCCCGTGCTCATGATCGTGCCCGTGATCGTGGTCATGCTGGTGCTCGTGGTCGTGCCCGTGGCCGCCGGGGTGCTGCTCGCCGCTCATCCTCCCAGCATGACCCGGAAATCCCGTTGCAGCACATCGACATCAGCCACCCGCGTGCGGCTGCGAATTCCTCGCAGCTGCGGGACCGGCGGACCAAGGCGGATAATCAGGTCATGGACAACGGGGAAAGGCTGACCACAATCCAGACAGCCGAACGGATGGCGAGTGCCGCCTCGGCGTTCCTCGGAGCGCTGACCGCGGAACAGCGGGAACGGGCCTGTTACGGGTTCGGCGACGAACGGCGCTCCTGGTCGTACCTGCCCGCGCGGGACCGGGACGGGCTGCCGATCGGCGCCCTGGACGCGGGGCAGCGCAAGCTCGCCCACGAGCTCATCCTGACCGGCACGAGCATGCCCGCGTACGCGAAGGTCGTCTCGGTGATAGCCATGGAGCACGTGCTCCGGGCGATGGCCCCGGAGTCGCTGGGGGGCCTGTTCGACCCGGATCGGTACTGCTTCAAGGTGTTCGGCTCGCCTGGGGACCGGGCGTGGGGCTGGCAGTTCGCCGGGCATCACGTGTCGCTCAACTTCACCGTCGTCAACGGCAGGTACGTCTCCCCCACCCCGTGCATGCTGGGCTCCCAGCCGGCTTCCTTCGGGATACTCGCGCCGCTGGCCGACGACGAGGAGCTCGGCTTCCGGCTGGTGAACTCACTCGACGCCGCCCAGCGGCACGCCGCTATCATCCACCACCGGCCGCCGCCGGATCTCGCGGCCCGGATGGTGCCGAAGGTCGGCGAGACCGAGCGGCCGGACTCGGTGTTCGCGCCCGAGCCTGACTACGTGATCAGCGAGGACGAGCGGGACATCCTGTCCTACGTCCGGACCAGCCCCAAGGGCATCCCGGCCTCCGGCCTGAACCAGCCGCAGTTCGATTCGCTCGCGGCCCTGGTCGGGGCGTTCGTGCGGCGGCTGCCCGACGAGGTGGCCGGGGCGCAGATGCACGAGCTGGAACGGGAGGGCATGGACACCCTCACCTTCGCCTGGGCCGGCGGCACGTCGCCCGGCGACCGGCATTACTACCGGGTGCAGGGCCCGATGCTGCTCATCGAGCACGACAACACCCAGGGAAACGGCACCCACATCCATTCGGCCTGGCGGAACCCGGCGGACGATTTCGGCGACGACGTGCTGGCCGCGCACTACCGGGCGTACCACGTCTAGCGGGTTTCGGGCCTAGCGGGCTTCGGGCCTAGCGTGGGTCCGGGGCCGGGTCGGGCCCGGGTCCGGGGCCGGGCCTAGCTCGGGTCCGGGCCTAGCCCGAAGAGGTCGGCGCCCTGGAGGTACTGCATCGCCGCGGTGAAGACCGGATCGGCGAGGCGCCGCTGCATCTCCTCCGGGCTGACCTCCTCGACCCTGGCCTGGATCCACCAGACGTTGCCCAGCGGATCGCGGACGCGCCCCACGCGGTCGCCGAAGAACAGATGCGTCACCTCGGTCACCGTCGTCCCGCCCGCGGCGACCGCCCGACGGTGTGTCTCATCCGCGTCCTCCACGTAGAGGCGCAGGAAGCCGGGGGTCGGCGGGCTGCCGGGCGCGGCGTCGAACAGCATGACCACGGAGTCGCCGATGCGAATTTCGGCGTGCTCGACGCGCCCGGCGGCGCCGGTGACGCGGCCGAGTTCGACGGCGCCGAACGCGTCGGTCACGTAGTCGATGAGCCGGGACGTGTCATGGGAAATGAGCCAGGGCGTGACCGTGGTATAGCCGTCGGGGATGGGCTTGGGGGCCATTTCGCTCCTCCTTCTTCCTGTCTTCTCCGACGTTAGAGTGCATGGCGGCCAGTTTCTGGCCACCATGTGCTGCATCCTGAAGTCATGAGCGGTACCCCGGGTCGGCTGCTGAGCCTGCTGTCGCTGCTGCAGATGCCCAGGACCTGGCCGGGCGACGAACTGGCCAGGCGGCTCCGGGTTAGCCGCCGCACCGTACGCCGCGACGTGGAGCGCCTTCGTGAGCTGGGCTATCCCGTGCGGGCGGCATTGGGAGCCGGCGGCGGCTACCGTCTGGTGGCCGGGACCGCCATGCCGCCGCTGTTGCTGGACGACGAGGAGGCGGTTGCGATCGCGGCCGGGCTGCGGACCGCGACCGCGTCGGCCATCGAAGGGATGGAGGATGCCTCCGTCCGGGCCCTGGCCAAGCTGGAGCAGGTGCTGCCGTCGCGGCTACGCCAGCGTGTCGCGGCGCTGAGCAGCGCGACGGTTCCGCCTGTCCCGGTGCCGGCCGAGCGCGCCGTCGACCCGGCCGTGCTGGCGTCGGTGGCCGCGGCGTCAGCCTGGGGACAGCGGTTGCGATTCGGCTACGTCTCGGCCGACGGCGTGCGGAGCAAGCGACTGGTGGAGCCGTGCCGGCTGGTCACCGCGGGCCGGCGCTGGTACCTGGTCGGCTATGACAACGACCAGGATGACTGGCGGACGTTCCGCGTCGACCGGATCACCGAGCCGTTCCTGACCGGCCAGCGGTTCGCGGCGCGGCTGCCGGAGGACACAGATCCCGCGGAGTTCGCCCGGGACAAGCTGTACTCGACGGCTCCGGTGTTCCGGGCGGAGGTAACGGTGCACCTGGCCGGCGCGCTGGTCCGGGAGTTGCTTCCCGGGTGGCAACCTGGTGAGGCGGATGGCCGGCTGATCTCGCCGCCCGACACGGTGCCGTGGCTGGCCAGCCGGCTGCTCGGGCTGGAGTGCGAGTTCGAGGTGCACGCGCCGCCCGAGCTCATCACCTACCTGACGGCGATGGCGGCGCGGGCCTCGCGGGCGGCAGGTTCGGGCGCGTTACCGGCGGCTTGGGCCTTCGCGAGGCCTTCGGCGGCGAGCCGCTCGCCTGCCCGCCGGACCCGGCGGCCGTGGGCGATCATCCAGGCGACGATGGCGGCGCCGACCGCGTAGGGCATCACCTTGGAGACGGTCAGCGCGGTGCCGGTCGAGGTCGTCTCGACGACGATGACCCTGGCTGCTGCCTCGGCCAGGTACGCGACGCCCCAGACGATGGTGTAGAGCCGGAAGGCGTGACGGAAGCTGGGGTACTGCCAGAGGGACTCGAAGTCCCGCCCCTTCGGGGTGCCGGCCCCGATGAACTCGACGGCGAACCGGTAGATCAGCGGGCGGTGCGCCCAGAGCGAGCCGAGGCACAGCAATCCGAACACCGCGGTGGGCACCGAGCCTTCGACCAGCACGATCCGAGGGTTGCCGCTGATCAGCCCGAGGATGGTGCCGACCGCGATGCCGGCCAGGACCAGGACGCCGATGGCGTCCACCCGCCGGTGCCGGATTAGCCCGGCGATCACGCCCACGGCCGGCAAGGCTCCGCTTAGGACGAGCGCGGAGACCGCGCTCTGCCCGGCCGAGCGCAGCAGCGAGTAGGCCGCGACGGGACCGGCGATGTCGAACACCGCGATCATCGCCAGAGCCTGGAAGCGGTTGCGGTCGCGGGTGCGGGTGCTGCCGTGCTGGTTGCCGGTCGTCATGCCCTTAACGTTACGTAGGCACCCGCGCCCGCCCCAGTGCGACAGATCCTGACATCGGCATGACGGATGTCACCGGGCGGAAGGGGAACAGCCCCCTGGGGCTTTCACCCCGGCCGGACCGGGGGCCCGTGGCTGTGGAGCACTTTGGTCTTGTCCTTGTTCCACGCGGTGCTGGTGCCGTCGGGGTTCAGGACCAGGGTCCAGCCCCACCGGTGGATCGCAATCTGGTGATGGAAAAAACACAGCAGGACGCAGTCCTTGGTGCTGGTCTTGCCGCCGTTGGCCTTGTGCTTGACGTGGTGCACGTCGCACGCCGACGCGGGCTGGTCGCACCCGCCGGCCCACCGGCATTTGCGGTCCCGCAACACCACCGCGTTGCGGATCCCGGCCGGGACCGACTCGGCGTACCCGATGTCCAAAGGAAGGCTCGGCCCGCCCAGCCGGACGCCGAGCTGCCGGCGGCGCAGGAAACTGGCCAGTCCGCCGGGGCCGGACAGCAGGTCCACGGCCTTGCCGATGACGGCTTCCTCGAGGGCGTCCCAGGCAGCGTCGCGGGCCCCGTCGCGGCGGCGGCCGTCCAATTCGACGCAGAGCCGGACCAGGTCCTCCAGCGCATCCACGTTCACGTCGCCGGTGACGATGGGGGCCATCGCCGCGTCGCACGCGATGCCCTCGGCGGCGTCGCCGTCCAGCCAGGCCCCGCCCTCGCTGCCGGTCTCGGCCGCGAACGCCCGGCACGCCGCCCACCGCTCCCGCACCTGCGCGGTCCATTGGTCCTGCAGGGCGGAATCGCCGTCCAGCAGCAGCAGGTCCGCCAGCGACAGGTGCACCCAGGCCTTCACCGGCTGCCCGGCCCGATCCGGCACCAGGTTCGCGGCCACCAGCCGGCGCATCGCCTCGGCCAGCGCGTCGTGGTACCGCTGATCCCGGCTCCGGTCATCGTCCGTCCCGGCCGGGGCGCCCAGCGCGTCCAGCACCCGCCCGACCACCTCGGCACACTCCGGGGTCAGGTCCCCGCGGATGACGCCCGCGCCGCCGAACGTGGTGGCCAGCTTCAGGCCGCGGTCGGCGAAGTCCCGGTCCGGGTCCTCATCGGGCAGATCACCGCGGGCCCGCTCGTACATCTCCGCGGAAAGCGACGCCAGCTCCTCCACCCCCAGCCCCGCCTGCGCCGCCGCCACGAGGAGCTCATCGGAATGATCCCGCAGATGCTCCGGCAGCCGGTCGGTCCACAGGCAGATCAGCCGCCCGACCGACGCCGAGATCTCCCCCGCGGCCAGCGCGGCCAGCACCCGCGGATGCGTGCGGGTCCGCCTGGCCCACGCGGTGTGGCCCACCGCCGCGCCGCTGGTGACGTGGGTCTGATGGATCAGCCACGCCCGCGCACTGTAGGCCGCGTCGCCGGCGTAGCCCTGCCCGGCGGTGAACGCGGCCAGGAACGACGCCCTTGCCGCCGTCCCGATCGCATCAGCCTGCTCGAACATCTTCAGGCAACGGGCCTGGGTCGCGGCGCCCAGTTGGGTGGCATCGGCCGCGGCGAGGTAGCCCAGCGCGGCACGCGCCATGTCCATTGCCTCGTCAGTACTGGCAAAGGCTGGGGCGGTACCCATCCGGGTCACCTCCTCCACTAGGGCTAGTCGCTGCCGCTGGCGGTTCTCCTCATCTCCGGGCGCATCTCTAGGATCTGAGTTCGATTCTACTACGCGGCAGCGACATTTCCTGGAAAAACTCCGATATGGCGCAATCAATTCGAAATAGATAGCTATGAGCCAAGATGGTACTGACGGGTCTGCTGTGACGGCCGGGAGCGCGACGCGGGCCTGAATATGGCGGGCGGCGGGCGGCAGGCGGCGGGCGGCAGGCAGCAGGCAGCAGGCAGCAGGCAGCAGGCAGCGGGCAGCAGGCAG
>Ga0070697_100001491_pt1 | contig 17807 bp, 11 predicted proteins | sample KBSK1501metaG_FD_65475 | JGI IMG/M metagenome (GOLD analysis project Ga0070697, IMG submission 65475) | Corn, switchgrass and miscanthus rhizosphere microbial communities from Kellogg Biological Station, Michigan, USA - KBS K1-50-1 metaG | ecosystem: Host-associated > Plants > Roots >... | reverse complement strand
GGGTCACATCCTGCTCACGAGGGCTTCATGGTGAAGGTCTTCAGAAACCACTGGTCGCTGCTTTTGCTTACGATTTCCTTCCTGCTTTTGAATTCCGAATTATTGGCCGTCACAGAAACGCTGGAGTCTCCGGCGCTGCGTATTGAATTGAACACAGCGCCTTATTCTTATCGCGTAATCGAACGCTCAAGCGGAAGAGTGCTGTTGTCGCAGAGCAGCACAGGGGTCACCTTTGGACCCGAACTGTACCCCGTGTCTGAAGCGGCCAATGTAAACAAGACGTCAAACAACCTGCAGGCTGAACTCCTGCTGCAACTCGCAGGCCGGGAAAGCATGCCTGCGGGAACGCCCGCCAAAGCCCAGGTGAGTTTCAGCTTCCTGAAGCCGGAGGTATTGCAGGTCTCCATCACCTACAAGGGCGCCAGTCCCAACGAAATCTCCGAAGAATTTAACGATCAGGGCGAACACTACTATGGCATCTGGGAGCATCCGTTCGGCGGAAGCCTGGATAACCGGGGGGCAGACCGGGATTTCCTCGGCATGGGCAACGAACACTACGTCCATCACGCCAGTGCAAGAGCGCCCTTCTACATGACGTCGAACAAGTACGGCATCTATGTCGAGAGTCTGGCGCCCGGTCATTATGCGGTTGCCCAGGCCGGCAAGACGACCTTTTCTTTTAAAGACGCCCAGCTCAAGTACGACATTATTTATGGGCCCTCATACGCCGACATTCTGAGCCGCTACAACGCCCTCGCCGGACCCGCCTTTATGCCGCCCACCTGGGCCTTTGGCAGTATCTGGTGGCGGGATGACCAGCACGCTGATTTGCGTGGGGCCGCGAACGCGCAGGAAAAAGTGATTCAAGATGCGGACCGCTTGCGAAGTCTGCATTTGCCCGCGGGCGCCATCTGGCTGGATCGGCCGTACGGCTCTGGGGAACTGGGATGGGGCGCCATGGATTTCGACTCCTCGTTTCCCGATCCAGCGAAGATGATCCATGACTTGAATGACCGTGGTATGAATCTACTTCTGTGGAGCGCGAACCGCTGCTCGGGCGATCTGTTTAAGGAAGGCTCAGACAAGGGCTATCTTTTCCCATTGAAATGGCCGGCGGCCGACATTCGGCGTCCGGAAGTATACGACTGGTTCAAGCAAAAGCTGAATGCCTACGTGCGTGTGGGTGTGAAGGGCTACAAGATAGACCGAGGCGAAGAGAACGAGATGCCGGAACTGGCCGAGAACGAGCTTGCGGTGCTCTTTCCCAAACTGTCGGCCGAGGGGCTCAGCGCCGCCTATGGCAATGACTATTTCATCTTCTCTCGCAATGCCAACGACACCACTCGCAAGTACACCGCGATCTGGAACGGCGACTCTTGGTCCACCTTTGAGGGACTCCAGGTTTCGATAAAAAATGGGCTCCGTTCAGGAACCATTAACTTTCCTATGTGGGGTTCGGATACGGGCGGCTACTTCGCTCCGCCGGCAGCGGACAACGAGTTGCTCGCCCGCTGGCTGGAGTTCAGCGCATTCAGTCCCATGATGGAGGTGCTGCTCGGGCCGAAGCGCACGCTTTGGGACGACTACAGCCAGGATGTGGTCGGCATCGCCCAAAAATACGTCGCCGCGCATCACGACCTGATCCCCTACACGCGCTCCGCGATGTATCAGGCCACGCGGACTGGCCTGCCCATCATGCGAACGCTGATCTTCGCCTACCCCGACGACGAGCGCACGAGCGACATGTGGGATGAGTACCTCTATGGCGACGGCCTGCTGGTAGCGCCGGTAACCACAGCGCAGGCGACGGAGCGCGCGGTCTATCTGCCTGGCGGACGATGGATGAATTACAACGACAAGCGAACCGTGTACACCGGAGGGAACACGGTTAAAGCGGACGCGCCATTAGGGACCATCCCAGTGTACGTTCGCGAGGGGGCGATCATTCCGCGGGGAGGCATCGTAAAGCTGAACAACAATTGGGAGGCGAACTGGAGTCCGAAGCTGCGTCTGGAATTCTTTCCGTCGGGCAAGCACGAGAGCCAGTTTGATTACTACACCGGGAGCGAAGTGCAGAAGATCTCCGCCGTGAGTGAAGGCGACCGGCTGAAGATTGAGTTTGGAGATCTGGGGGTGCCGGGCACGGTCGAAGTGTATTGCCAGAGAGTGAAGGGCGTGACCCGAAACGGAGTGAAGCTGCGCCAAGGCACCGACTATGACTACGACGAGCGAGCCAACAGACTCTCAGTCTCCTTCCAGGGCGCGAGCAAGATTGCCATCGATGGTGCAGGAAGCTTGTTTTGATCTGGTACGATCGGTTGCCAGCTGGCCGGGCGCCCGCAGGTTGTTTGATGGATGAGGAAGACGGCACTGCTGTCTCGCCTGGCTGTCTAGGTAACCGCATTGATGCTTGAGCAATCAAATCCATCCCTGCAGACCTAGCTCTTCGCTAGCTTCCTTCTGTGCTCCCCACGATTTTGTTTATCGGAATCTGCGAATCAAGAGGTTGTGCCGATCGGAGCGATAGAATCCTCGAACGTAAACGGTAGCTCGACCTTTCGCCGAATAGATGACTTGGCGAATGCGGAGCAAAGGTTGTCCTTTTCCGATTGCCAACAGCTGTGCGGTTCGAGCGTCAGCGTTAGTAGCGTCGATCTCTTCGTCCGACTGCGCGAGTTCCAGCCCGTACTCACTTTCCAGGATGGAGAACAACGAGCCGCGTTCCAGCGGCGCATGCCTCAGTCTGGGAAACTCGGCTTCCGACAAATAGCAGGTTTCCAGGGCAAATGGCTCGCCGGCGCCTTCCCGCAAGCGTTCCAGCCGGATCAACCGGCTTCCGGGAGGCAACGCCAGGCGTGCGGCGACTTCCGATTCTTCCTCGGTAACGGTGCAAGATAAAATCTTCGATCGCGCCGGTAAATTGCGCACGGCCATCTGCTCCGTGAAACTCATCAGCTTGTTGAAGTGAATCTTTGGAGGCGCGACAAACGTTCCCGCTCCGCGGCGCCTTACCACCACTCCCTCTCGCTCCAGTCCAGCCAAGGCGTGGCGCGCAGTCATCAAGCTGACTTGATGGACCTTCGCCAACTGTCTTTCGGAATCGATAGCATCACCGGCTCTCAACCCACCGCTCTCCATGCGCTTGAGAATAACGTTTTGAATTCTCTTGTACGCCGGCAGGTCGTTTTCGTGATCTTGTTGCATGAATCCCCTGAACAATTGCCTGCGCTGCGCTGGCTCGCAGTGCAGAATTGCTATCGAGCGGAACCTAATATACTTCGAGACACCGGCAATTGGCCAATAGGTTGTTTTTGAGGGCAAAACACCCCCCTGTCAAACCCTTAGCGAGAGCCGCAGCCGCTTCGTCTGGACTCAGGGTCTCCGTGAAAGCTGAACAACTGGGCCACAGACAACACACTAAAGTGAAAATAAAGTGCTTATTTACATATAGTTACAATAGATCCGGCGGATCTTCTTGAGATCGAACACGGCATACACCGGTGGCGGCCTTGATTTTCTATGCCGACCATCTGCTGAATTCCAGATCAATGCTATGCAAATAAATCTTGTGATGGGCCCATTTTTTTTCTTGACGGTTCTCATCGCTCTGCTATATAGCATGGACCCAATGTGGAGTGCCAGTTAAAACGCATTCTAAACAAGCGTCTCTCAGGAGGTTTGTGATGCAACAGTCGATGAGGGTTGGGTTCGTCCTTCTGCTGCTGGTCGGAGTCCTCGGGGTTCTACAGCCTGCATGGGGTCAGGATGTAACCTCCGCGATCGTAGGAACCGTTACCGATCCTAGCGGCGCACCAATCAAGGATGCGAACGTTACGGTAACCGATACCGAACGGGGGACTGTGCTTACTGCGCGAACCAGCGACGTTGGCTCATACAATGTTTTGCGCGTTCCGCTCGGAACCTATTCGCTGAAGGTGTCGGCGCCGGGATTTCAGACCGCGGCGTACCCGGCCTTCACGCTGCAACTCAACCAGACGGCGCGTGTGAATGTGCAAATGAAAGTCGGGCAGGTCTCGGAGACAGTTGAAGTCACGGGTTCGGCCCCGGTACTTCAGACCCAGACCACGGAAGTGGGCAACGTGATCGATGCCAGAACCAGCGACAATCTGCCCTTGGCCACCCGGAACTATGTGCAGCTGACATTGCTCGCTCCTGGCGTCATCTCAGTCGATCCGCAAAGCATGAACAAAGGATCCAACACAGCCGAGGAGGGCGGTCGTCCCTACATCAATGGAAACCGGGAGCAATCCAACAACTTCCTTTTGGACGGGGTTGACAACAACCAAGCGTCAGATAATCTTCTGGCGTTTACGCCATCTCCCGATGCCATCGCCGAGTTCAATCTCATTACACAGAACGCTTCGGCGGAGTTTGGCAACTACAACGGCGGAATCGTCAATGTCACGATCAAGTCGGGCACCAATAAATTTCACGGGGATATATTTGAATTCTTCCGCAACGACAAGTTCAACGCCAACAAGTGGGAGAACGGCTTGACCGCGGGCACCGCGGCAGGTGTGCTGCCCACACCCAAGTTGCGTTGGAACATGTTCGGAGGCACGGTCGGTGGTCCGATCATAAAGAATAAGCTGTTCTTCTTCGCGGACTACCAAGGTGGGCGTCTGGACTCTCCATCGTCCGCTAGCTTTATCACTGTCCTCACTCCGGCTGAAATCGGTGGCGATTTCAGCGCTGTGGGCACACAGCTATACAACCCATGCGCCGCTGGAACGGGAGGGACGTCCGGTGTTGCTTGTTCAATTCTGGCTCCGGGCCTGAGGACGCCGTTTGCCGGCAACATTATTCCCAGCAACATGCTGAATCCGGCATTCACCTCCCTGGTGACGAACGCGCTGTATCCCAGTTCCGTACAGACCCTGCCCAATGGTTTTGGGCAGGCGATAAACACCACGGCCCATCAATATAATTCGGATCAGGGTGACATCAAGGTGGACTACAACGCCTCCGACAGGGACCATGTTTTTGCCCGCTATTCGAAGGGCAACCAGTATGATCCCGCCAGCAACTCGGTGGCTTTGTTGGGCAATACCGTGAATGAAGCCTTCTTGCAGAATGGAGCTCTCAACTGGACCCATTCGTTCTCGCCTAACCTGACCAACGAAGCCCGTTTTGGGAAGAACTACGTCAAGCTGCCCACAGGACTGACCACGTTCGACAGTTCGGTGGGGGCTTTGGGAAACTCGATCGGCATCGTCGGCGGTAATCCCACCGGGGTGGATGGTCTTCCGCTTTTGGGCTTTGCCGGCGGCACGATCACTAACATTCCTCAAGGGACGCTGAACAATCTGGGGGCTGCGGTCGTCGTGCAGAAATTTTCCTCCACGGTGACCCAGTTTGATGATGTGCTTATCTACACTCATGGGCGGCACGTTATCAAAGCGGGCTTTCAGATGAACCGCTACAACATCAATGTGTTCTACAGCGGCAACGCCGGCGAACTGGGCGCGATGCTTTACGGCAACGGTCCGGGTGGGAACTATTCAGGGAACGGCGCTGGCGGTGACCCGGCCGCGGATTGGGCGCTGGGGCTTCCGGAGGACGCAGGCCGAGGTACAAGCTCGGGCGGATGGCATCAGCGCGACTGGCTCTACGCCGGCTTTGCTCAAGACGACTGGCGCATTACGGACACCCTGACTTTGAACCTGGGGCTGCGCTACGAAGCCCGTACTCCCTGGACCGAAATCAACAATCGTCAGGTCGGGGTGAATATCCTGACCGGCGCGTTGGAGTTCCCGGGAAATACGCCTGTACCAGCCGGGGCCGTAGGGACTAACGGGTTCAGCAACGGACTCTACAAGGCCACCTACGGATTGCCGGACTTCCAGCCTCGCATCGGCTTTGCCTGGAGCCCACAGGCCCTCGGCGGCAGGACGGTGGTTCGCGGCGCCTTCACCATCTCCTCTTATCTGGAAGGCACAGGAACCAACCTGCGCCTTACACAGAATCCACCCTTTACCCCCCCGCAGGTTGAGGCCAACAACGTAGCCACGGGCACGGGATACAGCACCGAGACTGGAATTAGTTCGGCGACCCCGCCGGCAGGCAATCCCTTCATCGGGGCCACGATGCTGGCTTGGAGCGGCACGGTCCAGCCAGCAGTGGCGGACCAGTGGAACCTCTCGGTCCAGCACCAGCTTGCCAACAATACGACTATTCAGGTCGGTTATGTCGGCCAGCGCACGACTCACTTGATGGTGCCGGAGTGGTTGTCGCAAGGGGAGCTGCACGCGGGTGGCACAGTCACGTATCCCCTCATCGGCGGTAAGAACTCCGCAGCTTCTGGACTGACTGGATTTGGTCCAAACCAATTCGGCAACGTAAAGAACACCGCCTCCGTTGGCAACATGAACTATAACGCGATGCAAGTGGTGTTGCAGAAGCGATATGGCAACGGACTGCAAGGTCAAGTTTCATACACCTACCAGAAGTGCATGACCAATGACGACGGTTATTACGGCACCTGGGGCACAGCGACCCAAGCCGGGCCTTCGGGAAATTACTGGCAAAACCTCTATAACCCCAACGGCGACTATGCGCGATGCTATTGGGACACCACCCACGTCCTGAGTGCATACGCCGTGTATGAGTTGCCCTTTGGACGTGGGAAACAATTTGGGCACGACCTGCCGACGGCGGTGAATGCCGTGGTGGGCAACTGGTCGATCAATCCGATCGTTTCCTGGCATACCGGTTTCCCGCTTTCTCTCTACGGCGCAAGCAACTCGGGAACCGGGAGTCCGGAAAATCGTCCCGATTGCATCGGCTCTGTGACCTACCCGAAGACAGTGAGTGTCCAGGGCATACAGTGGTTTGGTCAGGGTTCGTTCGCAAATGCTGCGGCTGGCACATTTGGGAATTGTCCGGCTCAAGGCCCGGTCATCGGGCCCGGATATGTCGCAGCTGACATCAGCGTGCAAAAGAATTTCCCGATTACCGAAACGATGAAATTCCAGTTTCGCGCTGACTTCCTGAACGCATTCAACCACCCGAACTTCGGGGTGCCCAACGATAGTTGTTGCACTGGAACCTTCGGGGTTAGCAGCACGACGCAGGATGCTAGACAATTGCAGTTTGATTTAAAGTTTTACTTTTGACAGGCCTTACGCAGAAAATGGCGGGCGCCGATGTCGGCCGCCTGCCATTTTCATTTATCATCAGACCATACATGCTCCGGCCTAGTCTGGCAGTTTGCTGGTTTCTGATTTTCGTGATGGGTTCTGTCTGCGCCGCGCAGCCGGGAGAGCTCGCCGTCCCCGGCACCTCATCTTCGGTTGCGGAACGCGCTATCAAGCTGGCGGAAACGGGCCATTGTGCGGAAGCGCTGCCTTCCTTGAAGAAGAGCGTTGCCCAAGTGGCGGACAAGGAGTTGAAGCGTAGCGCCGGCCTCGATGGGGTACGCTGCGCCATGAGCCAGAACCAGCTGGGTACCGCGTTGGCTTTCCTGCAAGTTCTCACCCGCGATTTTCCACACGACCCGGATGTTCTCTACCTGGCCGTCCATGCCTATTCGGACCTGTCAACCCGCGCTTCGCAAGAGTTGGCACAGTACGCACGGTCGTCCTACCAGGCGCATGAGCTCAACGCCGAGGCCCTTGAAGTTCAGGGGAAGTGGGATGAGGCAGCCAAGGAATATCACGCGGTATTGCAGCAGAATCCACGTTTGCCTGGCATCCACTTCCGCCTCGGGCGGCTGTTGCTCTCGAAGCCCAATCCGGAGCCGACAGTGGCGGAGCAAGCGAAGAAAGAGATGGAACAGGAAGTAGAGATCGATCCCTCGAATGCGGGCGCCGAGTATGTGCTGGGCGAATTAGCGCGCCAGGCGGGACAATGGCCGGAAGCCGCCGAGCACTTCTCTCGCGCGGCCAAGCTTGATGCCGCATTCGGAGACGCTTTTCTGGGGCTAGGTAGTTCGCTGATTTCGCTAAAGAAATTTCCCGAAGCGATTGCGCCACTGGAGACCGCGGTCAAGCTCGCGCCGCTGAACCCGACGGCACACTACAATCTGGCTGTCGCGTATACTCGCTCCGGACGCAAGCAGGAAGGCGAGAAGGAGTTCGCCATTCATCGTCAGATGGTGCAGAAGAGCGAGCCCGTGGGGGCCGCGCCGGGCGAACCGGAGTCGCAATCACAAGGTCCGCCACAAGGTTCTCCGCAATAATCGAAACACGTCCACCGGCAGACTTGTGATCAAGCCCATTCGAAGCCCTGCAAACATATTCCGGCCTTCTCGCCGCGATTTTCTATGGGCTTTGGCTGGCAATCTGTTGTATGCCGGTATCTCGCGAGTGGCTGGCGCTGTGTCGCAGCCTCCTTCTTCTTATCCTTTTACCGAGATTCCGTCCGCCGCCAGTGGCATTACCTGGGTCCACACGGCGGGCAAATCTGTTGAACACTATCTGCCGGAAACAACCGGGGCCGGCTGTGCCTTTGTTGACTACGACAGCGACGGATGGATGGACATTTACCTGGTGAACAGCGGGAAATGTGATTTCTTCGATCCCAACCCTCCGCTTCGCAATGCGCTTTACCGCAACAATCGAGACGGGACGTTTAGCGACGTGACCGCCAAAGCGGGAGTTGCCGGAGGTGGATACGGCCAGGGCGTGGCGGTGGGAGACTACGACGACGACGGGTTTCCGGACATCTACGTCACTCAGTACGGCCGAAACATTCTCTATCACAACAACGGCGACGGCAGATTCACCGACGTCACCGAAAAAGCCGGGGTAGCCGCCCCAGGATGGTCCTCCAGCGCGGTTTGGTTTGACTATGACAACGATGGCAGGCTGGATTTGTTTGTCTGCCAATTTGTTGAGTTTTCCAAGGTGCAAAGCAAGGACTGCCGCGCCGGTGAGGACGCAAAACGGGGATACTGCATTCCACATCTTTACAAGCCCACCTCCAGCTGGCTGTTTCACAACAACGGCGATGGAACATTTACCGACGTCAGCAAGGCAACGGGAATCGCCGACTATCGTGGGAAGGCCTGGGGAGTTGTTGCCTGCGACATTAATAATGACGGCAACCTGGATCTTTTCGTTGCCAACGATACCGTCGCCAACTTTCTTTTCGTCAACAAAGGTGGGAAGTTCGAACAGGTCGGCGAACCAGCGGGAGTGGCTTACAGCGCGGAGGGTCGTCCCCGATCGGGAATGGGCGTCGATGCCGCTGACTTCGACCAGGACGGCTGGATGGACCTTTTCGTGGCCAACATAGACCACGAGGTGTACTCGCTCTATCGAAACAACAAGGACGAAACCTTCGATGATGTGGCGATGCCGACAGGTATTGGCGCGCCGACCCGGTTGATGAGCGGCTGGGGTCTGAAATTCTTCGACTATGACAACGACGGCAATCTGGACCTGTTTCTGGCCAACGGCAATCCGGATGACCTGATTGAGTCGCTTCATCCCGGGGTGACATATCGGGAGCCGCCGATTCTACTGCACAATACGGGTCGTGGGTTCGACAACGTCAGCCAGCAAAGCGGCCCCATTTTTTCCACCGCGCTCTCGGCGCGCGGCATGGCCATTGGAGACTTCGACAACGATGGCAGTGTGGACGTCCTGATCGCCATCAATGATGGACCACCGCTATTGTTGCGCAACAACGCTGGAAAACAGAACCACTGGCTGGGACTGAATCTGGTCGGAAAGAAATCGAACCCCGACGCCGTGGGAGCTCGAGTTGCTTACCAGGCGGGTGATCTCAAACGCAGTCTGATGAAGGTGGGAGGGGGCAGCTATCTGTCGTCGCACGATCCCCGCGTGGTGCTGGGACTTGGGCTGCGCAAGAAGATTGACTGGCTGGAGGTGAAATGGCCGCGGCCGAGTGCACGGGTGGACCGCTTTACCGACCTCCCCATCGATCGCTACATCACCATCGTGGAAGGGCAGGAAAAATGGAAATAATTGTGCTCCATCGAGAAAGGGGCCTCAGGCACGGCCTGCGCGGTGACGATGGCCCTGCTTAAAACTGTTACCTGATCTTCGCGAATTTAATGCAAGCAGGAGAAGGCACTTCCAGCACCTGGCCCGTAGGCGTCAGGTGGCCGGTTTGTGGGTCGATCTTAAAGATCACGATGTTATTGGAATTCTGGTTGGCCGCTACCAGGTAGGAGCCGCCGGGAGCGATTTCAAAGTTGCGCGGCTTCTTGCCACCGGTTGGGACCGCATGCAAAAATCTGGGCACGCCGGTCGCGGCGTCGATTTCGAAGACGGCGATGCTGTCGTGACCGCGGTTAGAGCTGTAAAGGAACTTGCCATCAGGGTGCACCTTGATTTCCGCCGTCGTATTGTCTCCCTTAAAACCTTCGGGCAAGGTTGAAACTGTCGCCATCGGATGCAGGGTTCCGTTTGCCGCATCGTAGGAAAATCCGTCGACTTTGGAAGCCGCTTCTTCCAGTACGTATAGAAACTTGTAGTTGGGATGGAAGTCGAAGTGTCTCGGCCTTGCGCCCGGATGAAGCTGCGCGAAGGGGGGATCGTTTGCCGCCAGGGTCCCCTTGGCTGGGTCGAAACGGTACAGCAGCAACTTGTCCAGCCCCAAGTATGAAGCGATCGCGAAGCGGTTGTCGCTGGACAAGTCGATCTGGTGGGGTTCAGCACCCAAAGGATCGAAAGTGGGCCCGGTGTGCTCCATCACGGCCGAGGCCTCACCGAGCCGGCCATCTTTAAGCACCGGGAAGACAGCTACGCTGCCGCCCTCGTAGTTTGCCGCCAAGACATATTTCCCCGTCTGGTCGAGAGACACATAGCAGGGTCCCCCACCATGAGAAGAAACCCGATTCAGGAGCGTAAGCCTGCCTGACTTTCGATCGATGGCAAAAGCACTGATCGCGCCGCTCTTCTTTCCGCCTTCCTTCTGGCCCTGGTAATCAGAAATCTCGTTAGCCGCATACAGAAATCGCTGGCTGGGCTCGATGGCCAGAAACGATGGGTTCACGGTCTCCGCCACCAGGCCGACCGGAGTTGCCTGACCAGTGGAGGCGTCGAATCGGTAGGCATAAATTCCCTTACTGTTCGGGCCGGTGTAAGTGCCGACATAGATAATGTAGGAGTTCCGGGAGCCGTTTTTCCTCGCTTGCCCCATGGAAGCAACCAGTAGCAGAACAAGAAGCAGCCTTAATGAGGCCGCAAAATGACAGCGCATGATCTTATTCGCCTCCCGTTTCTAAGGAGCCGTACGTCTTCGGCTGGTCAGATGCACACGGCCTGCGATCCGCAATGAGGGAACGACAAATTCGGTGAATTCCCCACGTTGTACGGGAGTGAGAGACTCGCAGCAGGCCCGGCCGGGAGTCTCGTAAAGAACCGAAGAAAACGCCCCTTTGATCCGCACCTGGACTGCGATCGGCTCCTGAGCATAATTGATGAGCTCTACAAGTTTCTCGCGGCCGCCGGGCACGCCGTATGGTACAGCAATGACGGTTAGTGCATTCCACAGGCTGATCTCTACCTTATCCATACCCATCAGGCGGCGTATGTCCTGGGCAAAGGTTTCGGGGTCGATCACCGGCCCTGGGAGTTCGATAATACGACCCTTGCCAGCGGCATAGGCAACGAAGTGCTCCCCGGCGGGCATAGCCTGGCCACTTTGCCAGGGGTAGGAGGCAGGCGCGCCCACCACCACGACAATGCCGCCCTTGGAGGCGAAGTCGGCGATCGCCTTGGTGGTGGGCTCGTCAGGAACAGCAAAGACGATGAGCAGGCTAAAAGCATCGAGGCTCTGCGGCTTGAGGCCTGAAGCTTTCAGAACCGCAAACGGAATGTTGTGACGCCCGAACAGGTTGGCGGGTTCGTAGGACTTCTGGTAGGTATCGGTGACCACGCAGACGTTGGCTTCGGGTTCACTGACGTTGCTGCCCCCTTGAGAAGAAAATACCAAGTAGCGCTTGATCTCCTTAAGGACGGCCCAGGCAGTAGGAGCGTTCCGCAGAAGATGAGTTTGCAGGCTGGGGTGGAGGTTCAGGATGAGATCCGCGTGGAACGCCCCAGCTTCAGCCACCGCAAGCGAGTAGTCCGCCACGTTGGGGCCATACTCTTGCTGCAGAGAATCCTCCAAGTCCCATTGGAACTCGTAAAGAGAAGTTTGCGTCGGGCGAAACGCCTGATCGAGCCTCACCAGGGCGAGATTGGAATCGATCCACGGTTGGGCGGTAGGGCTGGTCACCTGGAGAACGCCATCTTTCTTAATAACCAGCTGTCCTTTCATCTGCGGCTGTTTTGCCTTCGGGTTGAGGACCAGCACGGGAAGGGCAGGATAGGCGGATCGCAGTTGTTGGAGACCTTCGTCAATCTGGCCGGGCTGGGAATCGCCCGGATTCAGGACGATGCCCGCCAGATCACTTTTTTTCGTGCTCCGAGTCATATCTGCGGCTTTGCCAACCGGGACCTCGGCATAGACGCGATAGCCCTGTCGGCGGGCATTCCTGATGAGAGCTTCGGCATCCCAGGAAACCACCAATTCCTTGATGCCCATAGTCGCCGCGGCCGGAATCGAAGATTGCGTCCATCGCAAAAGCACTTTGCTCCAGCCGGGCGTTGCCGCCAGCAGGCAAACCATGGTCAGAACTCGCTTTCGCATGAATATGAGATTCCCGCTTGTCATCATCGCAGGCCGCCGGAGTCTGTCGGGACGCTGGTGGTGAGTCCCTGTTCGCCACCTCTAAGCAAAATTTGAGGCCCACTGGATACTAGGTGTGTTTGCCCGTCCGGGGAAACCCAGATGGCCGCCACCCCCGCCACATTTTTTACCAACTCTTTACCTTTCTCGGGTCCCACCAGCAATAGGGTCGTCGAAAGCGCGTCGGATGCAGATCCGGTGTGTGCCACCGCACTGACGGCGAAAGGCGTCCTTACCGGGACACCTTTATCGGGATCGATGATGTGCCCTGCCGATTCCCGCCAGAGCAGGCTGGGTGGAGTTTGCTCGGAGGTGGAAACACTGCTGTCCGATAGCATGACCTGAGGATCCACCTTGTTCGATGGGTCTCTCAGGTGCACCAACCAGCCCGCTTGACCCGGAGGAGCGCCCATCGCGACAATCGTGCTTCCTCCTGCGTCAAGTAGGGCGCGCGAGATGGCGTGCGAGCGCAGCACATCAGCCGCCCGGTCCAGGGCGTAGCCTTTGCCAATGGCTCCCAAATCGATCTGCGTGCAGGGCGAGTGGAACTGAACCCTATCCGGGGGTAGTAGTTCGACCTTTTGATATCCCACGCAGGCCCGAACCTTTTGCTCTTCTGCGGCCGAAGGCGTAGGCCCTCCACGGATTGCGGCTTTCCATAAGTTGACCAGCGGCCCAACCGTCACATCAAATTTCCCCGCTGAAAGACGGGAATACTGCAAAGCCTCGCCGATTATGCGGTACAAATCGGAGGGAACGGATTGAGCGCTGGAATGCGAAGAATGGTTTAGACGGCTCAAGGCACTGTCAGCCTTGTAGTCACTCATCACATTATCGAGACGGACGATTTCCCGAAAAGCCTGTTCGACAGCATCTGCTACCTGTGCTGGCGATTCGCCATAGGCAACGATCTCAAAGACGGTGCCCATGACGTACTTTTTCTTATGAACAAAGTTCTTATGAACAAGGGGCGCCTGGTGGTTATGAAGAAAGGCCACCTGGGAAGCCTCGGTTGCAGCCAGGGCCAACGACGCGCAAACCAAGACGACGGCAAGGGGATTATTCCAGCGCATAAACCTCACCGTCGTTCGTGGCCACATAGATTGCATCTCCAGACAGCACGGGAGCTGCCTGGACTGCTCCCCCTAGGCCAGCCCTCCAGATCAACTTGCCGGTGGCGATGTCGAACGCCTGCGTTCCTCCTGCCTGAATGCAAACCAGCCCGCTGCCGATGACTGGGGGCGCGGTGACCGCATCGCTGATCTGGACCTTCCAGCGCAACTGGCCGCTTTGAATCTCGAGTGCGTAGAGAAATCCGTCCTTGCTGCCGACCACGGTGAGATCCTCGCTGACCGCGGGAGACGAAGAAATGCCCAACCCAGTCTCATATTTCCAGCGTACCGCCCCGGTATTGGCGTCGAGGGCGTAGAAGAAGAAATCTTCCGATCCGATCAATAGGGTGTCGCCAACGAGGGCAGGCGAGGAGTCTATGCCATTTCCCGTAGGAGTGCTCCATACCGGTTTACCGGAAGAGACATCGAGGCAGTAAACATTGCCATCACCACAGCCGACGTAGAGATGGCGATCCCCGACGCAGGCGGTTGAGTAGACGCGGCCCGCTAGCTCTTGCGTCCATCGCTTAACGCCTGTATCGGCGTGCACGGCATAAACATGGGAATCGGCGCTGCCAAAATAGGCTACGCCATCGCGGACCACCGGCGAGGTCCAGACCTCCGCCACCGCGCTCGTCTCCCACAAACTCTTTCCGGAGTTGCAATCCACGGCATATACCTTGCCCGAGTCGCAGCCAAAGAGGACTTTGTTTCCGGAGAGAGAAGGAGTGGAGTGGATGTGGTCCGCAGCCTGAAATTGCCAGTTCTGGCGTCCTTTTTCAATATCGATGGCGTGCAAGTTTCCCGCCATCGAGGTCACGTACAGAACTCCGGTGCGTAGGACGGGCGCGGAACGAATGGAGCTTCCCATGCGAAGGTGCCAGCGCACATGGTCGGGTGCCTTGGCGACACGAATTCCCTGACCTCCGGTTCGCGAGTTGTCCCGAAGCAGGGTGGGCCAGTCGGCTTCAACTTTTGAGGGCTCGGAAGTCTTTGGCAGTCCTGGCATTGGGTCAGTTAGCCGAGGGCGATTCGACCGTGATCGATGCGCTTGAGGTCGGCGACGCCCAAGCCCAGCTTTCCCGCGGACGCAATATGTCCGGGCCGGCGATAGAACAGGTTCTTCTTTGGATCGTGGTAAAACTCCTGACTGTTGCTGGTGATGCTGTCGGCATTGTGCTCCCAGACGGAGGGCACGCCTTCTTCGCGCCGCTTCTTTTCGATGGCCTCCAGCTCAAGCGCATCGATCGCCACCGGGTCGGTACCGAAGTAGAGAATTCCCGCCTGATGGATAAAATTCTGGACCTGGGTCAGCGGGCCGCCGTGCCATACCTGGCGCATGCCGTCCATTATGTGCAATACCGCCTTCGAACGCAGCGGTTCAACTGAGCACATAACTCCGATGAGCGGGTCGGTGAACGAGTAGGGAGAACGATGCGAGCGTGCCACATTGTTAAACGTGCCGTAGCCCAGGTTCTTCAGGCAGCCGGTGACGCCCGAGGCGGAGTGGTCCTTCATTGTAGGAACGTTGATGATTTTGGTGAGGCGGTGGGCCACGATGCTCGCCATGTACGAACGGTTCTCCCATTCGCCGAAGAAAGTGGCCTGGCAATAAACGTTGGCATCGTAGCCGGCGTCAACCAGCCCGTCCTGGATACCCACTACGCGAACGCCGGGAGGGAGCAGTGCCTGATAGCTGCCAACGTCAATTTCGTATTCGTAGCGGTCGTATATCACGATGTTGCCCACGGGCACGCCGGCGGACTGAACCCCGTTGCTAATCTCCCTTACAATTTCGGGAGACGAGCAGCAGGCCGGGGCGCCAGACGGATTGATCTTGATTCCAACAATATCGGAGGGCTCAACAAATTTCGCCCAGGCTGCCGCGACCGAGCGCTCGCCTGTCAATTCCTTCATGCCGCGCTCGATCATGGCGCGGACCACCGGCTGCGAAACCCGGTTCCGCACGATGGAGTTCGAGTCATAGACTTCCACGACCCGCCCCGGAAATAATCCGGGCATGCCGAGGGCGGACTTGGCGGGCCGCAGCCCATGGACGATGTCGATTGCTGGCGGCTCCGGTAAGGTCACGTCACCCAGGGCTTTTGGATCGAGACCATCGAGGAACAGACTGGCGCTTCCCAAGCAACTGGCTTTGACGAAGGTTCGCCGATCCATAGAGTTGACCCCGAGCGAGTGAAAGGTACCGCTCAGGCTACGCCATGCTCCAGGCCATTTTCAAGCGGACTTCGGAAGCCTTCATATTTCTCGTTAACCAATGATGACAATGCTGCTTTGACTGGGTAAACTTGCTCGCTTGGCGAAGGGCGCGTGAGCAAGCTTTTATGATTTCTCTGTGTTCCCCGCAGGTTGAACACGGAGGACACAGAGAAGTCTTATAAAGAAAGGTCCCACATGCGCGAATGGATTAAGACACTACTCGGATTGGTTGTATCGCTCCTTATAATTCTCGGTATGCCTGCGAAAACATTCTCCCAGACGCCCCGCTACGACTTGCTGTTGAAGGGCGGCCATGTGATTGATCCCGCGAACCACGTAGACGCGGTGATGGACGTCGCGGTGTCAAAAGACAGAATCGCCGCGGTCGAAAAAGATATTCCGGCCAGTCAATCGGGAAAGGTGGTGGACGCTTCAGGGCTTTACGTCACTCCCGGTCTTATTGATATTCACGTTCATATCGGCCATGGAGGTGCGCCGCTCGATTGGTTCACTCCCGAGGGCCGGGCCCATACAGCGCCATACGGGATCCCCGCGGACCTCGCGCTGCAGGCAGGCGTGACCACGATGGTGGACGCAGGGAGTTCGGGCGCGGAAACGTTTCTTCTGGAAAAGGAAGAAGTCATTGATCGCGCCAAGGTACGGGTGCTGGCCTTTCTGAATATCGTGGCCAACGGGATGCAGGGCGGCCTGGAACAGACAGTGGACCAGATGGATGCCAAGCGTTGCGCCGAGACGATCAAGAAGTATCCCGACATCATCGTCGGTGTAAAGACGGCGCATTACTGGGCGGAAGAGCCCTGGGATGCCGAACACACTCCATGGGCTGCGGTGGACAAAGCTGAAGAGTGCGGGCGCGCGGTCAACCTACCCGTGATGTTTGATTTCTGGCCCCGGCCGGACCGGAGCTACGCCGAGCTCATATTAAAGAAGATGCGGCCGGGCGATATACATACTCACGTCTTCGCCCAGCAATTTCCCATCCTGCTGCCGGATGGCAAGATCAACCCGATTCTGGCCCAGGCTCGTGCCCGCGGAGTGATCTTTGACGTTGGCCACGGGGCTGGGAGTTTCTGGTTCCGCAACGCCGTTCCTGCGGTCAGGCAGGGATTTATTCCGGATTCGATGTCTACCGATTTGCACTCTGGAAACTTTACGGTGCTCAGCATGACCAATGTGATGTCCAAGTTTCTGGCGATGGGGGTACCCCTGCAAGATATCGTGCGGCGGTCGACGGTTAACCCGGCGCAGGAGATCCATCGACCGGAGTTGGGAACTCTATCGGTCGGAAAGGAAGCCGATATCGCGGTGTTGGAACAGCTCAACGGTTCCTTCGGTTACATCGATTGCGGTCTTGCCCGGATGGATGCGAAGGTGAAATTGGTGGCCCGGTTGACGGTGCGGGCGGGGCGGATTGTCTACGATCCCTCAGGCCTCAGCATGGTCGAGTGGGAGAAAGCCCGTCCGCAGTATTTCAATACGCCAGAGCTGGGGAATTCCACGCCAGCGCGGGCGGATGATTTTCCTCGACAATGATTTTCCCGGTTAACGAGGGATCGGGATATCCGAAGCCGTCAATCTTGAAAACAGACCAAGGGAGATCTAAATGCCAGGAACTATCAGCCGTCGAAAGCTGTTGCGGGCGGGAGGGCAGGCGATTGTTGCCGGTGGCGCCGCAGTCTGTGCCGGCTCAACCGTGCCCGCAGTCGCGTCGTCGAGACCGAAGGTGAAAGGCGTGGACTACTACCAAAAGTTGGGCGTTACTCCCTTCATCAATGCTGCCGGGACTTA
>Ga0070697_100001489_pt1 | contig 17816 bp, 16 predicted proteins | sample KBSK1501metaG_FD_65475 | JGI IMG/M metagenome (GOLD analysis project Ga0070697, IMG submission 65475) | Corn, switchgrass and miscanthus rhizosphere microbial communities from Kellogg Biological Station, Michigan, USA - KBS K1-50-1 metaG | ecosystem: Host-associated > Plants > Roots >... | reverse complement strand
CAATTACCGGGTCCTGCGCATGAACGAGGCGCCCGCGATCGACGTGCACCTGGTGCGAAACCTCGAGGCGCCGGGTGGGATCGGCGAGCCGGGCACCTCGGTCACGGGTCCGGCGCTCGCCAACGCAGTCTTCGCGGCGACTGGGAAGCGGATCCGGAGGCTGCCGCTCCAGCCCGCCCTGGTGAGCACGGGCTGAGACGCGGGCGCTACAGGCGCCGAAGCCGCAACGGCAGCTCGAGAAACGCTCCGAACGCCTTGGCGGCGCCGACCACCGCGCGTTTCTCGGACGCGCTCAGACGGGCGCGCGGCGTCAACTCGACGGCCACGCCGGTCTTCGCCAGCGTTCGCTTCCAGCCGCCGACCACTTGACCGTCGACGACGATGGCGTGAGCCAGCAAGGCGGCGTCGGCGGTCGCGCTTCCGGTCGAGCGGAGTCGTTTCGCGACGGCACTGCGATTCTCGAAACCGACGACGTACTCGTCGAAGTTGGGCAGCAGATGGGCCGTGGGTGATCGCTTGCGTGGCGATCGCACCGCTGGGTCGTGCCAATAGGTCTCGTCGCCGATGACCTCGCGTTCCAGACGTCGCCCCGCGATCTGCACGCCCTGGCGCGCGTCGGCCAGAGTCAAGCCTGACCACCAGGCGAAATCCTTTGCCGTTGCTGGTCCGCGCGTCGCGAAATACCTCCGAGTCAACTGGAGCAGTGCCTCGTCGCGTACGAGCGGGACGACAGGTGGCGCGCGCTCCTCGAGCAACGCGTACGTGGCTTGCTTGCCGCGTCGCGGCCCGCTGCACACGATGCCGTCGAGCTCGGCGTGCATCAGCAAATGCCCGAGGCGTTGCGACCCCGTCGTGTCGACACGCGCCCGGCGAAGGATCTGGGCGAGCTCCGAACGCGTCAGCGCCTTGCCATCGCGTAACGCGCGCATGAGCGCGGCCTTACTCCGCCGAAGCACCGCCTCGTCGAGCTCCAGCTGCCGGTCGTAGTACGCTATTGCGGCTTTGACCCGGGGCGCGGTCAGCGCCAGCATCCACCGGATGTCGGCCGGGGTGACGAAGTGCCACGTGGGACGCAGCACATGGGTGCGGAGAATCGATCCCTCGCTCAGGGCTTGCTCCACCACGGCATCGACGGCCCCGCGGGTCCGCAGGGCGACGCCCCATTTCGCGCTGGCGTAATCCTGCGCCTGGACGGCGCCGAGCCGGCGCACCACTTCCGCCGGATCGGTGAGGGTAGGTGTCAGGAGCTGTTGGTTGGCGAGTCGCCGGTGCGCGATGTCGGCGCTCGGGCGAGTCACGGAACCGCGTTCCCGATCACCGCTTCCAGATCCAGGGGGACCCGCTTACGACACTCCTTCTTTAAGTCTTCCACGTCCGCCGCGAGGAACGTTCCCAGGATGCCGTCCGCGGTGATCTCGAACGCTGGGAGCTCCTTCTTCGCCGAGCTGTTGGAATAGAGGGCCATCACCGCTCGCTGATCGAACCGGTAGAAGGAATAGGTCGGGTAACGACCGAACAGCCATACGTGCGCGGGCTTGCCGAAGTCTCTCGCCAGGCGTGCGAAGTAGCGGTACGCATCCGCGACCAGCGCCGGAATGAGGGGCCCGTCCTCGAAATGCCTCCCCAGGGAGAATATGAGCTCGTGGTTCTCGAGATCGGGGAGAAACACCTCGAGCGTGGTGCCGGCCCGACCAACGAAGGCCTTGATGGCGGCGTCGTGATTCTCACGCCAGCGGCGTGAATGAATGAAGTAGAGCGCCATGGTACTCGAGGACCCTATGAGGTCCTCAAACCGCTGCACGAATCCGGCGAACGGCGCCACGCGGACGATGCCGAAAGGGGGCTCAGGGCCGGCGGTCATCGGGTTGCCGACCGCTGCAGCCCGTAGCTCACCCCGGCGACAACTGTCGTCAGCACGAAGCTGGCGAGCTCGGTGGGCGTCACGGCCCGAACCGTGACGCTCGGGCCTGCCGCCCAGTCGAGCATGCGGAGGTACCATACCAAGACGCTGAGGATCAGGAGGGCGAGGTTCGCCGCGCTCTCCGCGAAGGCGAGGCGGCTCGCGTAGCTCGGAACGCGTACCATCACCAGGCCGAGGACAAAGCAGAGCAGGTAGTAGACGTTGCGTCCCACGGGGAAATCGTCCAGAAAGGCGACGCGCACGTTGACTCCCCAGATCACTCCCCCCAGCCAAAAGAGGGGTGTCGCGACGTAGTACCAGCGCAGCAACGAGAGGCGTGTGGCGGCGGGCAAGCGGTCTCTAGAACGCGCCCCAGGCCTGCTTTCCGGGGATGTAGTAGCTCGGGGAGATGAACTTGAAGATGTTCGCGACCTTGCGGGCGCTCTCGAGCTTCGCTTTGTCCTGGCGGAGCATGCCCGCGAGCTGGGTGTCGAACATCTCGCGGTAATACGCTTGAGCGGCTTTGTGCCGGTCGGCGTCGGACTTGTAGTCCGAGCGAATTTCGGCGAGCTCTCCGGGATCGAGGAATATCCCCTCGCACTTGGGGCACTCGTCCACCACGACGTCCCGCTTGACGCTCCAGAAGTGCCGCATCATGACGATTCCGGCATCGCGCGGGCAGTTGCGCCGCTTGTCCGGATCCACTTTGACTGCGGGGTTCTGCTCGATGTGGAGCAACGCTTCGCCTGCCGACTGGTCCGGCTGGTCGACTTTCCGGAGGGTCCATTCGTCGAACCACAACCCGCCGCAGCCACCCTTGCAAGCCTGGATCTTCACATCGCTCACCGCCACCTCCGTCATCGCGGTGCCGCAGGCTGGACAGTTCATGGTAATGACTCCTTCGCGCGATTGTTCACGGATTCCTGCCGGCTCCTAAATTAGGGTCGCCGACGTGCCAGAGCCACAGCCACGCTAGATGGTCAGCCTGCGGTAGATCGACAAATGCCGTAACGCTGCGGCCTTCTTCCCCACCTTCTCGTACAGCCGCGCCACGTTGTAATGTGCGTCGGCGAGCCGCGGATCCGTCGCCAGCGCCGCCCGATACGCCTCGATGGCGTCCGCCGGCTGATTCAGGTCCTCGAGGGCGATGCCCAGATTGAATGCCGCGGTCGCGTGGTCGGGGTCCTCGCGCAGTGCGAGCCGGTAGTGCCGTTCGGCCTCTTCGATCATCCCCTGCTCGTGCAGCAGCCGGCCGAGATTGACGTGGGCGTCGGCGTGATGCGCGTCGAGCTCGAGGGCGCGCCGGTAGGCATCCCGCGCTTCGCCGGGCTCGACGGCCTCGAGCTCGAGCCCAAGCTCGTACCAGTCGTCCGCGTCCAGCTCGCCTTCGGCCGCGCGCGCCGCTTGCGCCGTACGACGCGCGATCGGCGCCGCGCGGGTGGCGAGGTCGGACACGGCGAAGTCGAGATGCGTCTGCCCCGACTCCGGATTCCACGCGGTGTCGCCGTCGCTCACCATGATCCGGTCGCCCTCGGCCGTGATGCGCAGCTCGGCCAGCGAGCGGCCGCGCGGGAGTTGTTGCCGGAGCTGCTTGAGCGCACGCCGAATCCGCCGCGTTGGTATCCGGGCGGCCACGAGCGCCTTGGCGGTCCGCAGAATGACGAGATCCTGGAAGGAAAACTGGAGCTTGCGCCGAACCCCGCGACCGGGCCGCGGGGGGGGCGTCAAAAAACCGTCGCGCGCGAACGTCTGCACTTGCGCGACGGTCAATCCCAGCAGCCTGGCGACGTCCCGGGAATTGTATCCCTTCATCCCGTCCTAACCCCTACCCCCTGGCACCTCCCACCTTTCGCTTGGCCGCCGGAGCCGCCTTTGCCCCCTTGCCCTCGACGCGCTTCGCGGGTTTCCGCTCCCCCGCGGCCCCTTTCCCCTTGAGGCTCGCCTTGAGCGCCTCCATCAGATCGATGATCTGAGTCTTCGGGGCCTCGGTCGGCTCCTCGGTGATCTCCTTGCCTTCCACCTTGCGCTGAATCTGCTCGAGCACCCGCTTGCGGACGTTGTCTTCGTACTTGTCGGGTTGAAAAGCCTCGGACGCCGCCTGCTCCACCAGCTGCACGGCGAGCTGCAGCTCCGGCTTCTTGACCTCGATCTTCGGGATCGGCACCTCGGCGATCGTGCGGATTTCGTTCGCGTAGCGCAGCTGCTCCATGACGAGGCCGTTCGCTTCGGGCCGCACGGCGATGAGGTACTGCTTGCCGCGCGCCGCGTACTGTCCTACCGCGACTCGCCCCGTCTGCTTCAACGCCTCCGCCAGCAGGCGATACGCCCGGTCGCCGCCCTTGTCGGGACCGAGGAAGTACGACTTCTCGACCACTTTCCTGTCCACCTGGTCCGCCGGCACGAACTCCGCGATTTCGATCGTGTTGGTGGACTTCTCTTCGAGGGCCTTCAGCTCCTCCGGCTTGAAGATCACGTACTGGCCCTTCGTGAACTCGTAGCCTTTGACCATGTCGTCCTTCTCGACCTTGTCGCCGTCCTTCGAGCAGACGTACTGCTGCTTCAGGCGCGCGCCGTCCTTCTTGTGCAGCCAATTGAAGCTGATGGCGGCTGAGGATTCGCCGGTCGAAAACAGCTTGATCGGCACGGAAACGAGACCAAAGGACAGGGTGGCGGAGCCAAGCGGGTGTGCGCTCATAGGTTAAGATTTCACTCCAATGCCCTCAAAACGGAAGCCCGGGCCCGATCCGCTCAGTCCCTATCGCGCCAAGCGGTCCCTGGACCGCACGCCGGAGCCCGGTGCGCGTCCCGCGAGCGCCCAGGCCTCGGCCGGGGGCCTGTTCGTGGTCCACATGCACGCCGCCCGGCGGCTCCACTGGGACCTGCGCCTCGAGATGGATGGTGTACTCAGGTCCTGGGCCGTTCCCAAGGGTCCCTCGCCCAACCGGGCCGACAAGCGCCTCGCCGTCCACGTGGAAGACCACCCGCTCGAGTACGGCGACTTCGAGGGGATCATCCCCGACGGCAACTACGGCGCGGGCGCGGTGATCGTGTGGGACCGGGGACGCTGGGTGCCGCTCGAGGATCCCCACGAGGGGATGCAGAAGGGCAAGCTGCTGTTCGAGCTGTACGGCTACAAGCTCAAGGGCAAGTGGACGCTCGTGAAGCTCAAGAAGGGTGAGAAGGAATGGCTGCTCATCAAGGAGAAGGACGGCTACGTCGCGGCCGACGGCGCGTTGCCGCCCGAGTCGGTGCTGTCCGGGCTCACGGTCGAGGAGCTGAAGGCGGGGAAAGACCGCGCCGGACCCGTGGTGAAGGAGCTCGCGCGTCTCAAGGCACCCAAGCGCGCCGTCTCGCTCGACCAAGCTGAGCCGATGCTGGCGGAGACGCGGGAGCAGCCGTTCTCGAAGCCGGGATGGCTGTTCGAGCTCAAGCTCGATGGGTACCGCGTGCGTGCCGCCCGCGAGCAAGGAGAGGCTCGCTTGTTGACTCGCAAGGGAAACGACATTGCCGCCGCGTTCCCCGAACTCGCTCGCGCGCTGGCTGCACTGCCGCTCGAGGGATTCATTTTCGATGCCGAGCTGGTGGTACCGGACGAAGCGGGTCGGCCGAGCTTCCAGCGACTCCAGAATCGCGTCAGGGTGTCCCGTGCGCTCGAAGTGCGGCGCGCCGCGGTCGAGACACCCGCCCTGCTGTACGTGTTCGACTTACTCGCCTTCGAAGGCTACGACCTGCGGCCGTTGCCGCTCGAGCGGCGCAAGGCTCTGCTCGAGCAGATCGTGCCGCGGGTGGGCCCGATCAAGTATCTCTCGCACTTCGAGAAGGATGGCGAGGCGCTGTACGAGCAGGTGGTGAAGATGGGGCTCGAGGGGATCGTCGCGAAGCAGGCTGATTCGTCATACCGTGCCGGTCGCTCCCCCACCTGGCTCAAGATCCGCGCCGACCGCACTGATGACTTCGTCGTCGTGGGCTTCACCCGGCCCAAGGGCTCGCGCGCGGGGTTCGGCGCGCTCGATCTCGGCGCTTACCAGGACGGGAAACTGATCTACGCCGGGCGGGTCGGCAGCGGGTTCACCGCGGCCCAACTCGACGACGTGAGCGCCACGCTCGAGAAAAACGTGCGCGCCACGCCGGCCTTCTCCGGCCCGGTCCCAGAGGATGCCGGCCATACGTGGGTCGAGCCCAGCTTGATGGCGGAAGTCAGATACAAGGAATGGACCGATGAGGGGCTGCTGAGGCAGCCGGTGTTTGTCCGGTTCCGCGATGACAAGCCGATCACGGAGGCCGCCAAAACGGGAGCCGGGAGCGGGGAGCGGGACCTTCAGGAGCCGCCGGAGAGTACCGCTCTCCGCTCCCCACTCCCCAGAGAGGTGAAGTTCTCAAATCTCGACAAAGTCTTCTGGCCCGACGAAGGCTATACCAAAGGAGACTTGATCGAGTACTACCGCGCCATCTCGCCTTGGCTGCTGCCCTACCTGAAGGACCGGCCGGTCGTGCTCACGCGGTACCCTGACGGGATTACGGGCAAGTCGTTCTTCCAAAAGGATGCCCCGAGCTTCGTCCCGGACTGGATCCGCCTCGAGCGGATCTGGAGTGAGGACACGCAGCGGGACATCGCCTACTTCCTGAGCGACAACGTCGAGTCGTTGCTCTACATCGCCAACATGGCGTCGATCCCGCTGCATGTGTGGGGCAGCAGGATCGGGACACTGGAGCAGCCCGACTGGTGCATCCTCGACCTCGATCCCAAGGAGGCGCCGTTCGTGCACGTGGTCCAGGTCGCGCGCGCGACCAAGACGCTGTGCGACGACATCGGGCTGCCGTGCTTCATCAAGACCAGCGGCTCGACGGGCCTGCACGTGCTGCTCCCCATCGGCCGCCAGTGCACCTACGAGCAGGTGCGCACGCTCGGCGGATTGCTGGCGCGGGTCATCGCGGCGGAGCTGCCGGACATCGCCACGATCACGCGCCAGGTCGAGAAACGCGGGGCCAAGGTCTATATCGACTACGTGCAGAACGGCCACGGCCGACTGCTCGTCGCGCCGTTCAGCGCACGGCCATTGCCGGGCGCGCCGGTGTCGATGCCGCTCAAGTGGAGCGAGGTGACGCCGAAGCTCGACATCAAGAAATTCACGATCAAGACCGCGCCGACCCGGATGACGAAGCTCGACGAAGACCCATTGCGCCCGGTGCTCGACCTCAAGCCGGATCTCGTGACCGCCCTGGAACGACTCAACGCGCGACTCTCGGACGACCCTTGACGGCCGCGACCGAGCTCAGCTTTGCGGCCCCTGGCGGCTCTCGAGTCTCGGGCTTGCTGCTCCGGCCGGAGGGGGCGCGGCTGCTGTACGTCCTCGCGCACGGTGCCGGAGCAGGGATGCGTCACGCCTTTCTCGAATCCATTGCCCAACGGCTTGCGGAGCGGAGCATTGCGACGCTGCGGTTTCAGTTTCTCTACATGGAGCAGCGGGCGCGCCGGCCCGATCCGCCGGCGATGGCCGCGGCGACGGTGCGAGCCGCCGTAGTAGAAGCTGCCCGCCTCGCACCGGGGCTGCCCCTCGTGGCGGGCGGCAAGTCGTTCGGCGGGCGCATGACGTCCACCGCACAGGCGGAAGAGCCTCTGCCCGGCGTGCGCGGGCTCGTGTTCCTCGGATTCCCGCTGCATCCTCCCGGACGCCCCGGCGATTCTCGTGCCGAGCACCTGGCGCAGGTCCGGATCCCGATGCTGTTTCTTCAGGGAGACCGGGACGAGTTCGCCGACCTGAAGTTGTTGAAGCCCGTCCTGAAACGGCTCGGCGCGGGGGCCACGCTGCACCTGGTGGAAGGCGGGGATCACTCGTTCAAGGTGCTCAAGCGGACCGGTCGGGCCGGAGACGACGTCATGACGGAGCTGGTCACGACGATCGATCAATGGGCATCGAAACTCCTGTGAGGGCAGGCCAACACCGGGGCCATGCCCCGGGGTCAACGAGAGGGTGCTATGCCAGGCTTCTGGATCGTGAAAACCGAGCCGTCCACCTACAGCTACGACGACCTCGAGCGCCAGAAGAAGGCCGTCTGGGACGGGGTGAAGAACAACCTGGCCCTGAAGCATCTGCGCCAGATGAAGCCCGGCGACCGGGTATTGGTCTATCACACCGGGGATGAGAAGGCCGTGGTGGGCGTGGCCGAGGCGACGTCTGAGGCGTATCCCGACCCCAAGCAGAAGGACCCCAAACTGGCCGTGGTGGATCTCCGCGCCGTGGGGAGACTGCCGCGCCCGGTGCCGCTCGCCGAGATTAAGAAGGACCGGGCGTTTGCCGACCTCGGGCTCGTGCGCATGGGCCGCCTTTCGGTCATGCCCGTGTCGCCCGACCAATACCAGCGTCTCCTGAAGCTGGGCGGCATGAAGTGACCGATTCTCCGACCACTCACGACTGAGGACTCCCATGGGCAAAGGCGACATTCGCACCCGGCGCGGCAAGATCTTCCGTGGCTCGTACGGCAAGACCCGCCCCAAGAAGAAAAATGTAAAGAAGGCCGCCGAGGCGGCGGCGAAGCCCGGAAAGGTGGAGGGTCAGTGAGGACCCTCTTGGCCGCCGGGATCATCCTGCTCGGCGCCGCGCCCGTCACGGCGCAACGAGAGGACCGCTGGCAGCTCACGCTCAACGACGGAACGATCGTCTGGGAGCTGCATCTGGTCCGGTTCCGAGACGATACGCTCGTCGTGCAGCAGCGCGACTCGACGTTACGCTTCCCCATCGCTCAGGTCGACGAGTTGCGCCTGGTGCGGAAGGCCGAGCGGCGCCAGACCGCCGAGCCCAATCGCTACGGCGGCGTGCTGGGCGGTTCGGATGACGAGGTCTTCCGGCTCACGCTGTACAACGTCGCCGAGCGTCGTCGGATCGTCGCACAGATCTTCAAGGACCATCCGCCCGCGCCATCCCCTTAGAGCCCCCCGTGAGCACGGCTCCACGCGTTCTTCTCGCCGACGCCGATGCGTTCTACGTGGCCGTGGCGCGCCTGGCGGATCCGGAGGGCGCGGGCAAGGCCAGGTTCCTCATCGTCGGCGGCTCTTCCCAGCAGCGCGGCGTGGTCACCTCGGCCTCTTATGAAGCCCGTGCCTTCGGGGTGCACTCCGCGATGCCGATGGCGCGGGCGGTGCGACTGTGTCCCGAGGCGACGGTCGTGCCGGTGCCGTGGGAGGCCTGCGCGCAGAAGGGCCGGGAGATTGGTACGGTGCTGCGGCGCTTTACTCCCGTCGTGGAACAGGCCTCGAGCGACGAGTTCTATCTCGATCTCTCGGGCACGGAGGAGCTATACGGTCGAGAACCGCTCGCCGCGACGGCCCGCCGGATGCGAGACGCAGTGCTCGCCGAGACGTCGCTCATGTTGTCGATCGGGGGTGGGACGTCGAAGTTCGTGGCGAAGCTCGCCGCGGGCGTCGCGAAGCCGCGCCCCGGCGGGGCGGCCGACGGCGTTCACGTGGTGGCCCCCGGCGCGGAGGCCGACTTCATGCTCCAGTTCGTGCTGGCGGACATTCCGCTCATCGGGCCCAAATTCCAGGAGCGGCTGGCGCGTTTCGGCCTCCGCACGGTGCGCGACGTGATCCGGTGTGATCGCGAGACCCTCGTCGGCTGGCTGGGAGAGCGAGAGGGGACGTGGCTGCACGAGCGGGCGCGGGGCATCGATCGCGCGCCGGTAGAGACGAACCGCGAGGCCAAGTCCGTGAGCCGCGACGAGACGTTCGCCACGGACCTGGACGACGACGCTGCGCTCGCCGCCAGGCTGCTCGGCCTCGCCGACCGCGCCAGCGCCGAGGTGCGTGAGTCGGGCCTCGTGGCCCGCACGGTCACGGTGAAGCTGCGCGATACCGATTTCACGACACGACAGGCGAGCCGCACGCTCGCCGACGCAGTCCAGTCGGACCGAGCTGTGTATGCCGTCGCACGAGAGCTGTTGACGCGGCTGCGCGCTGCCCGGCGCGTGCCCGCGCGGCTGCTCGGGGTCGCCCTGTCTCAGCTGGTCCGAGCGGGCGGTGAGAGCCAGCTGTCGCTGCTCGAGTCTCCGGGCCACACGCTCGAGACCGAGCGCGACCGCGTCATCTCCCGTATGATCGACGAGGTGCGCGAGAAATTCGGCCCCGATGCGCTCGGCCGTGGTGGGGCGCGCTGACGTTTTCGCGCGACGTCTCTTTTCCTTCACATCGCCCCAAGCGCGGCCGCGGCCTTGTTCACGGCGGCCGGTTTCACCCACAGAATCGCGCCATACCGCCCCATGCCGGCGCACACCCCTGTCACGGCCGTGACGTTGATCTTCGCCGAGCCCAGGCGTGCCAGGATGCCGGCGAGCGCACCCACGCGGTCGTCGCCGTCGACGAGGAATGCCGTCTTCGGCTTCGATAATTTGATCTTTGCGCTCTTCGCAGCAGACGTGAGCAGCGCCGCGTCGGACGGCACGAAGTCCACCTGGGACTTGCGCGTGCTCGGGAAGGCGTGGAGGGCCAGCAGGTTCACGCCGGCGCTCCTCAAGGTCTCGAGCAGACGGGCGCCCTCGCCGGGCTTGTCGGATATCGTCGTGTAGTAGTAGCTCACCCTGCGGATCGTGTCGGCCATGGCGCTCTCCCGAGATGGGTGTTTCGCTTGAGAATGGCCCGCCGTCCGCCTGGCCGCCAGAGCGCCACCCTATCTCACGTAGAATGCCGTCCGTTCCAGGCGTCCCGAGCGCTCGAACCACACGGTGACCGCCCCGGCTCCCGCCGTCGCCGCGAACGCCCGGCGCAGATCATCGGCGCTCGACACTCGCACCCGGTTGATCTGGAGAATCACGTCTCCCGATTGCAGGCCCGTGGCCTCCTGCATTTCATCGGGCAGATCATAAATCAGCGCGCCGTGGTCGCTTTGAATGTTGCGTTCCGCTCGCACCGCCGGAGTGACGGTCACCACCTTCATGCCGCCCAGCACGGCCACCTTTTCGGCGAGCGTCGTCGGAAAATCGGCCACCGCAAGTCGGGCGCTGCGGCTCTCGCTCGCGTGGCGGAAGCTCACGGTGAGCGTGTCGCCGGGTCCCGTGTCGAGCATGACCGCCTCCCAATCGAGGAAGGTTCGCAGTCGCCGGCCGAGGGCGCTCACGAGCACATCGCCCACCACGACGCCGGCGCGGCCCGCCGGTCCGCCCGCTGCCACCTGCGTCACCCGCAGGCCGCCCACCCGCTTCCACCCGCGCAGGTCTTCGGCGCCCGCGACGTCGAGCCCCACCCACGCGCGCCGGACCTTGCCGAAGCGCCGCAGCTCGTCCGCCACCCGCAGGGCGCGCTCGATCGGGATCGCAAATCCGATCCCCACCGATCCACCCGAGCTCGTGAAGATCGAGCTGTTCACGCCGATCACCTCGCCCGCTGCGTTCGCTAAGGGCCCCCCTGAGTTGCCGGGGTTGATCGGCGCATCGGTCTGGATCATGCCGACGTAGATCCCCGACTGCCCCTGCGACGGCAGCAGGTTGCGCCCGACCGCGCTCACCACCCCGGCCGTGACGGTCGGCTCCGAGTTGCCGAGCAGGTAGGCGAACGGGTTGCCGACCGCCACGACCCACTCCCCGATGAGCAGGTCGGTGCTCTTACCGAGCGGCGCCGTCGGGAGGCCGGTCCCATCCACCTTGAGCACCGCGATGTCCGTGAGCGGGTCCTCGCCCAGGATCCTCGCCGGCAGGTCCCGGCCGTCGCGGGTCGTGACGACGATCTGCTCGGCCCCCTGGGTGACGTGCTGATTGGTGATCACCACACCGTCCGGCGAGATGATGAAGCCCGACCCATAGCCCTCCACTACCTGTTCCGAGCCGCGGGGCAAGAAAAACAGGTCGAACGGGTCCTGGGGCACCTGTCGCTCGCGCCGCAGCACGTTGACGCTCACGACCGCCGGGGCGAGCCGAGCGGCCGCGCTCACGATGGCCGTCCGCCGGGACTTGCCTAAATCGGATCGATCCTGGGCCGCGAGGTGCGGCGACACCGCCACAGTCGCGACGGAGGCTCCGAGGAGCAGGAAGCGCGTTCGCACAGGGGAAAACCTACATGCTTGACGCGCGTCGGGCTCGCGGGTAAATCAGCCCGCACGGCCCAACGCGCGTGGCCGCGTCTTCGTATTTCTCGTGATACCCACCTGAGGAGCTCGTCCGATGCGCCGCATGGCTCGCCGTCAAGCCAGTCTCTACAGTCTGCTCCTGTTGTGCGCGCTCGCCCCGCTGGCCGCGGCGCAGGGTCGGGGCAAGGTGAGACAGAAACAGCCGACGGAGGTGGGCCCGGTCGGGAGCGGGGGTGCGGGGGGTGCGGATTCTCTCAACAACCTCAAGTTCCGCAACCTCGGCCCCACGGTGGCCGGGGGCCGCGTCGCCGCCGTCGTGGGCGTGCCGGGAGACCGCAACCTGTACTACGCCGGGCCCGCGGCGGGCGGTGTGTGGAAGACGATCGACGGGGGCGATTCGTGGGAAGCGGTCTTCAAGGAGCAGCCGACGGCGTCGATCGGCGCCATCGCGCTCGCACCCTCGAACCCGAACGTCGTCTGGGTGGGCACTGGGGAGGGGAACCCGCGGAATGACGTCGTCGACGGCCGCGGCGTGTTCATGTCTCCCGACGCCGCCAAGACCTGGCAGTTCATGGGCCTGCGCGACGTGGGGCAGATCACACGGATCGTGATCGATCCCACCAACCCCGACGTCGTGCTGGTGGCCGCGCTGGGCCATGTATGGGGCCCCAACCCCGAGCGCGGTGTGTTCCGGACCGCGGATGGCGGCAAGACCTGGCAGAAAGTGCTGTTCGTGAACGACACGACCGGCGCCACCGATTTGATCATGGTGCCGGGCAACCCCCGGCTGCTGTTCGCCGGCATGTGGCAGTTCGTCCGCTATCCGTGGGAGCTCGTGTCCGGCGGCGCGGGAAGCGGCATCTATCGATCCAAGGACGGCGGCCTCACGTGGGAACGCCTCAGCGAGGGTCTCCCACCCAGCCCGCTCGGCCGCATCGCCGTGGCCGCCGGTGCCACCAATCCCAGCCACGTGTATGCGCTCGTCGAGACCAAGCAGGGGATGCTGTGGGATTCGAAAGACCAGGGCGACCACTGGACCAAGGTCTCGGATTTCCACGGACTCTCCGCCCGGCCGTTCTACTTCTCGCTGCTGCACGTTTCGCCGGTGGACGACCGCAAGGTGTTCTTTTCGTCGTATCTGCTGCTCCGCTCGGACGACGCGGGCAAGACCACCACGCCGATCGACCGCGGCGTGCACGTGGACCACCACGCCCTGTGGATCGACCCGCAGAACGCCGACCGCATGATCCAGGGGAACGACGGCGGCGTGTACGTCACCGAGAACGGCGCCAGGAGCTGGCGCTTCCTGAACAATCTGCCCATCGGACAGTTCTACATGGTGGCGGCCGACAATAACACTCCGTACATGTTGTGCGGCGGCCTCCAGGACAACAACGCGTGGTGCGGGCCGTCGAGTGGCGTCGCGGGAGGAGGGGGCGGTGGCGGAGGTGGGGGTGGCGCGGTCGGCCTGAACGGCTCCGAGTGGTTCACGGTCACGGGTGGCGACGGTGAGTATGCGGTGCCGGCGCCGAGCGACTCGTCGATTCTCTATGTGGATTCGCAGAACGGCAACATCACGCGCGTGGACCTCAAGACGGGGGTGACCCGCGCCATCCGGCCGTACCTCTCAGGCGTGACCGAGATGAAGCCCGCGAACCTCAAGTATCGCTTCAATTGGACGTCGCCCATCGCCGTATCACCGCGCGACGCGAATACGGTCTACCTCGGTGGCAACGTCGTGTTCAAGACAACGGATGGCGGTGAGCACTGGGCCACGATCAGTCCCGATCTCACCCGGAACGACAAGTCGAAGCAGGTCACGAGCGGCGGCCCCGTCAACTACGACATCTCGGGCGCGGAGACCTACAATACCATCCTCACGGTCAACCTCGCACCAACCGATTCCAGCGTGATCTGGGTCGGTACGGACGACGGGCTCGTGCAGGTGACCCGGGACGGCGGCAAGACGTGGACGAACGTATCGGGCCACTTCCCCGGGATGGCCAAGGACCCGGAGGGGCGGGTGTACCAGATCGGGATCTCGCCGTTCGACCCGGGCGCCGCCTACATCGCCATCGACCGTCACCAGCTCGACGACCGGCACCTGTACATCTACAAGACCGCCGACTACGGGAAGACGTGGACCGACATCGGGAAGGGTCTCCCGCCGGACGTCCCCGGGCATGTAGTGCGCGAGAACCCGAACGTGCGGGGCTTCCTGGTCCTCGGCACCGACGCCGGGCTGTGGTACTCGCGGGACGGCGGCGCGAGCTGGAAGCCGCTCAGACCCGAGTTCCCCACGGTGCCGGTCTACGACCTGCAGTTCGTCAAACGCTCGCACGACCTGGTGATCGCGACCCACGGCCGCGGGTTGTTCGTCCTCGACAACATCACCCCGCTGGAGGAGCTCACGCCCGAGGTCGTCGCGTCGGACGTCCACGTGTTCTCGACCCTGCCGGCGCAGATCCGTGTGCGCCCGCGGCGCTCGGGCGTGGCCCCGACGCGGTTCACCACGCCGAACGCGCCGGCCGGCGCCGTGATCGATTACTACCTCAAGGCCGCCGTGGACACGGGCTCGGCTGGATCTCAGGGGGAGGGAGAGCGGGGGCGCTCGCGCCACGGACGGGTGATCGTGATCGTCACGGACAGCCGCGGCGACACCGTGGTCGTCGATTCGACCGGGCCAGGGAAACAGGGCGTGAATCGCTACGTCTGGAACCTCCGCCACGCCGGGCCGACCCGACTCACCTTCGAGCGTCCCAGCGGCGTCGAAGAGGAAGAAAACCCGTTCCGCAGCGTCGGCGGCCCGCGAGCGATTCCCGGCACCTACACCGTGGCGCTGACGGCCGCCGGACGGTCGGAGACCAAGACGGTCACGGTGGAGCCGGACCCGATCCTGGGTGGCGATCCCGCCCGATTCGCGGCGCAGCTTCGCGCCGGGCTCGAATGGCGCAACGCCCTGTCGGCGTTGAACGAGATGCTCAACCGCATCGTGAGCCTCGAGACACAGCTCAAGAACACGCAGCAGGCGGTGCGGGATAACGCCGCGGGTGACACGGCGGCGGCCGCACCCGTCACGCGCCAGGGGCGCGATCTGGGCCAGAAGCTCAAGGAGCTCAAGGACAGCCTGTACAATTCCGACGTGCAGCGTGACGCCGGGCAGGACGATATCCATTACCTCAACCGCTTTCACGACCGGCTCCAAGGACTCGGCTTCGGCCTCGCCCTGGCCTACGCACAGCCACCGAACGAAGTCATCGAAGGGCGGCTGAAGGAGCTGCGCGCCCAGTTGGACACCTACCTCACTCGGTTCAATGAGCTGCTTCGCACCGATGTGGCCGCGTTCAATAAGACGGCGCAGGATCATGGCACCCCGGTGCTCGTCGCGGGCGCGCCGGTGGCGGTGAGGGCAGTCGCCGTGCGGTGACGCGCATGTGCGCAACAACATGTAGAAAGGAGATTCCCATGACCGCTCGTCGTTTGTTCTGGGCGCCCGTTGCCATGCTAGGCGCGCTGTCACTCGCGTGCGACGCCGGCGAGCGCACCACCGCTCCGTCCCTCACGTCGCCTTCGTTCTCGCGCCGGACGGCCCCGTCGCAGTTCTACGAGCAACACAACCTGGTGTCCGACGGGGCGGTGCCGGCGGATCTCGTCGATGCGGCGGCTCTGGTCAACGCCTGGGGGCTGGTTTCCAGCCCGACTTCGCCATGGTGGGTGGCCGACAACGGCACCGGCCTCTCCACCCTTTACAACGGCAATACCGGCGCCAAGGTCAGCCTGACAGTCAGCGTTCCTGGTGCGCCGACCGGCATCGTGTTCAACAGCGGCCCCAGCTTCGTCGTGACGAGCGGCACCAAGTCGGGCCCCGCGCGCTTCATTTTCGCCAGCGAGGACGGCACCATTTCGGGCTGGACCCCGGCAGTGGAGGCCACGCAGGCGGTTGTCGGCGTCGACAACTCGGCCGGGGGTGCCGTCTATAAGGGCCTGGCCATCGCGAGCACCGCAGCCGGCGACCGCCTCTACGCCACCAATTTCCACGCGGGCACCGTGGACGTGTTCGACGCGGCGTTCCATCCGGTGTCGGGCGGGTTCACCGACGCCGACCTTCCGCCGGGTTACGCACCCTTTGGAATCCGGCACCTGGGTGGCACGATCTACGTCACGTACGCGCTGCAGGACGCCGACCAGCACGACGACGTCGCCGGCGTGGGGCACGGGTTCGTGAATGCCTTCGACACCGGCGGTCACCTGCTGCGTCGTGTGGCTTCCCGCGGGCGACTCAACTCGCCGTGGGGACTGGCGGTCGCCCCCGCCGATTTCGGGACGTTCAGCGGAGACCTGCTCGTGGGGAACTTCGGCGATGGCCACATCAACGCCTTCGAGCCCGGGCATTTCCGCCGCGACGGCGAGGTGCGGCCGCGGGGCGAGCTCCACGCCGCCGACGGTCGGCCGATCGCGATCGACGGTCTTTGGGCCATTGCGTTCGGTAACGGCGCAGCCGCCGGACCGACCAACGCGCTGTTCTTCACCGCCGGTCCGATCCACGAAGAGCACGGCCTGTTCGGCAAGCTCCTTGCGACCCCGGCACCGGGGACGCCGTAGCGAGCGCCTCCGGCCGTTCGGCGTGCTAGTGGCGAGGGGGGAGCGGGGGGAGCGGGGGGAGCGAGAAGACGAACACGGTCGGCGATCCCTCGTGACCGAAGTTGTACGACCCGCCGCCGGAGGAGGCGGCGACGTACTGCTCGCCGTTCACGGCGTAGGTCACGACACCTCCCAGGATCCCGGCTCCTGTGTAGAAGCGGTACAGGACCCGGCCTTGCTCGGCATCGAGCGCGAGAAAGTCTCCCGTCAGCTCGCCGGTGAAGATCAGCCCCCCGGCGGTCGCGGTCACGCCCGCGACCATCGGTTTCGCCGACCGGTATCGCCAGCGCACCGTCCCACGCGCTGCGTCCACCGCCGTGAGCCAACCCCGGGCCTCGGCGGCGGAATCCGATGCGTACCCACCGCCCATGTACAGGGTACCGGGCACATGGCTCGCGGTCCTCCCAGCCTGATACGTGCCGCACCAGTCCACGGCTGGCACGTAGAGCAAGTGTGTGTTGGGATCGTGCGCCGGCCCGTTCCACTCGACGCCGCCATGGATGCCAGGGCACACTCTCGTGGGTCTCGTTCCCACGGGCGTGCCGGCATTCAGCCGGGTGGTGATCGCGACTTCGTACACCCGTTCGTGAGTATCGCGATCGAGCACGGTGAGCAGGCCGGCCTTGCCCGTGGTTGTGATCAGACTCCGCTCGCGGCCGTCGACCCTCTCATGGAAGAGGGGCGAGACCTGCGTCAGGTCCCAATCGTGCGTGTCGCCGGGGAGGAGCTGATCATACCACCGCAGCTTACCGGTCCGGATATCGAGGGCCACGAGGGCGTTGGTGTAGAGATTCGTCCCGGGCCGGAGATGACCGGCGAGGTCGGGGGCGGGGTTCGTGACGGCGACGTACAGCTCTCCCTTGGCCGGATCGAGCGCGAGCGGACTCCAAACCGCCCCGCCTCCCTGTGGAACGCCCCTGGGGTTCGCCCAGGTCTCCGCTCCCGGCTCGCCCGGGCCGGGTACGGTGTTGAACCGCCACACCGGCGCGCCGTCGGAGAGCCGAAAGGCCCCAATCCAGCCCCGGATGTTGTTCTCGCCACCGGCGGGCCCGATCACGACGAGGTCGTCGTACACGAGCGGCGGCATCGTGATGGTCTCGCCCACGTCCGGATGAGCGATGTGGCGTGCCCAGAGCAGCTTTCCGTCCCGGGCGTCGAGGCCCAGAAGGTAGCCGTCAGCCGTGCCGCGAACGACGTAGCCCCGCGCCAGCGCCACGCCGCGG
>Ga0070697_100001488_pt1 | contig 17819 bp, 17 predicted proteins | sample KBSK1501metaG_FD_65475 | JGI IMG/M metagenome (GOLD analysis project Ga0070697, IMG submission 65475) | Corn, switchgrass and miscanthus rhizosphere microbial communities from Kellogg Biological Station, Michigan, USA - KBS K1-50-1 metaG | ecosystem: Host-associated > Plants > Roots >... | reverse complement strand
TCAGGCGAGATGCCTTCCTTGACGATGGCCGTTCGAATCCTGGCCAACGCCTTCTCCGTGACCTGGACGCCCTTCGCGGGCGCGGTCTTCATCGGTGGTTCTACCGCAACTGGAGTCATAGTAGGCTCACGCCTGCCGTGGGATGTGTAACGACCAACGACTAACGACCAACGACTGAATTTGCTGGCCCATCCTGCTTCTTCTTCCAGTCATGAATCGCCGCCCGGATGGCGTCTTCGGCCAGCACCGAGCAGTGAATCTTTACCGGAGGCAGCGCCAGTTCCTTCACAATCTCGGTGTTCTTGATTTGCAACGCTTCGTCGACCGTCTTGCCCTTCACCCATTCCGTGGCCAGTGAAGATGAAGCGATCGCCGACCCACAGCCAAACGTCTTGAACTTCGCGTCTTCAATGATGTTGGTCTGTGGATTGACTCTGATTTGCAGCTTCATGACGTCGCCACACTCCGGAGCGCCCACCAGTCCGGTGCCCACGTCGGTGCTCAATTTGTCCATCGAGCCAACGTTGCGAGGATGTGAGTAGTGATCGAGAACCTTATCGCTATAAGACATTTTGACCTCTCCTAATAAATCTAAATTCTTGTCATCCTGAGCGGGGCTTGATCGGCTGCTACGCACCCGATCAAACGGAGTCGAAGGATCTCTGCCCTCTACCTACTCTCCTGCCCACTTCACGCTCTTCAAATCCACGCCCTCTTTTGCCATCTCATACAGCGGCGAAAGCTCGCGCAGACGTTCCACCGTCTCTACCACCCGGTCGGCCACGTAATCGACTTCAGCTTCAGTATTAAATCGCCCTAGACCGAACCGGATCGAACTGTGCGCCAGATCGTCCCCCGTCCCCAGAGCCTTCAATACATAAGATGGCTCAAGCGTCGCTGAGGTGCACGCTGATCCGCTCGAAACCGCCACGTCGTTGATACCCATCAGCAGCGATTCACCTTCCACATACGCAAAGCTGATATTCAGATTGCCCGGCAGGCGATGTTCCATCGAGCCGTTGATGTAAACCTCATCCAGCCGGCCCATGATGTTGTCTCGCAACCGGTTCCGGAGGCCCGCCATGCGGCAACTCTCCTTTGCCATATCCTCCATGCAAATCGCGCACGCCTTGCCCAACCCAACGATTCCCGGCACGTTCAGGGTTCCGGACCGCATGCCGCGCTCGTGTCCGCCGCCGTCAATGATCGCGGAAATCTGCACCCGAGGATTCTTGCGCCGCACATACAGAGCGCCCACACCCTTGGGACCGTACATTTTATGAGCCGAAATCGACATCACGTCGATGTTCATCTTGTTCACGTCAATCGGGATCTTGCCCACCGCCTGGGTCGCGTCGGTGTGGAAAATCACTCCACGCTCGCGACAGAGCTTGCCGATTTCGGCGATGGGTTGCACCACGCCAATCTCGTTGTTGGCGGCCATGATCGTCACCAGGATGGTTTTGTCATCCATGACATGCTTCAGCTCTTCCAGATCGATCAGGCCGTCTTTCTGCACCGCCATGTAAGTTACACGGTAGCCGTATTTTTCCAGGCGCTTGCCGGTATCGAGCACCGCCTTGTGCTCGGTAACCGCGGTGATGATGTGGTTGCCTTTTTCCTTGTACATCTCGGCCACGCCCTTGATGGCGAGGTTGTCGCTTTCGGTCGCACCCGAAGTGAAAATAATTTCTTTGGTGGTTGCGCCGATCAGCTTAGCCACTCGCTCTCGCGCGGTTTCCACACCTTCCTCGCCCGCCCACCCGAACGAATGGTTGCGGCTGGCCGCATTGCCGAACTTCTCCATAAAGTAGGGCAGCATCTCCTCCAGCACCCGTGGATCCATGGGGGTGGTGGCGTGGTTGTCCATATACACCGGCAGCTTGACTCCGTTCGCCGTAGTCCGTTGTTCCTGGCCCGGCGCGCTTTCGTGTCCGTTCGTCCCCTGGGGGATCGTCTTCACATCCGTGCTCATAATTGCTCTCCTCAGAAGCTAAAAGCCCAATCTAGGCGCGGGCGCCTCGCCCGCGCAGGTGACTAGCAGGGTCAGCAGTTCATTCCCTACCCAATCGTCACCAACTCCGTCGCTCCACTTTCGCGCCCGCCCTCTTCCTTCATCTCCAGGATAGTGATGCGCCGAAGCAGCTCTTCGATGCTATGGTTCACCCGCCGCAAAGGCTCGCGGATGTTGCAGCGGTTGCTCTGATCGCATTCACCCCGTACGGTGACGCACGAAGTGATAAAAAGCGGCCCATCAATAGCCTGGATGACCTCGAAGGCGGTAATGGTCCCGGCGGCGCGCGCCAGCGTGTAACCCCCGTTGGTCCCGTGCTGCGAGTGCAGTAACCCGGCTTTTACCAGTCGCTGCAGAATCTTCGCCAACGCCTCCTGAGGGATGTGGTAGGAATCTGCCACGTCCTTGGCGCTGCACGCTCCCTGCTCCGCATGCTCGGCCAGATGCTTCATGGCCATCAACCCATAATCCGCCTTCTTGGTCAGTTTGAGCATGCTGTATCAAAGCCGACCTTTTCAGTCGGATATCCCTATTCTAGGGTCCAACCTGCTCAAATGCAACCCCTTACAGGCAACGGGGAAAAAACGCCGTCAGAGTGTGACAGGCGGCACTGAACCGCTTCGGCCGGGTCGCCATACGGCGAGAAGGGCAAGAATGCGAAGAAAAAAAGATCACCCGAGGGACTTGACAATCCACTCAGCGGGTCTAAAATACCGCCAATTTCCGGAAGGATTTCCTCGAACAGCTCGAACCGGGAAATCGAGCACCGGATTTATGACTCCAACCCCGTTGTCCCAACCTACCGAGAAGAGAAAGTAACATGGCACAGTGCAAGCACCCGCGCGTGCAAATCGTCGCTCGCGAAGAAGACACAGAATTCGTCGAATGCCTGGAATGTCGCGAAATATTCGAATCCAGCGAATTCAAAGACATGGCCATCGAAGAGACCAAACCAACAAGGGAAGAAGGAATCTGACCCCGACCGTGACAAAGGTAACCGGGGCTCCACCCTTTACCCTTGCTGCTGCCATCACAGTTTGTTAGTGTCGCCCGGGGAACACTTTGCCTGCAAAAAACCAAACGCCGCTTGTAGCATTGGTTGTAGACGATTCCATGCTCATACGGCACACCGTATGCCGGTTTCTCGAAGAGCGTGGTTATACCGTGGAGTCGGCGACTAACGGCGAGGAAGCGCTTCCCATCGTCAAGCGGATTCGTCCCGACATCATCATCACCGACATGCAAATGCCGAAGATGAGCGGTACTGAACTCATCACTGCCCTCAGGGCTGAGCCGGAGACGGCCAACATCCCGATCGTAATCGTGGCCGGCAAAAATAGTGGATTCGACGCCAGGGAACACCGGGCCAACTTCACCATTTTCAAGGACATCGATATCGAAGCTCAGCTCGCAAAGGCGCTCGATGCCGTCCTAAGTAACAGCTCCCCAAAGACCAAAACTGCCGCCACGTAGGTCTGAGAACTCAAACCTGAGAACCGGGACTGATTTTCAAACCACCGCCCCAGACCAATCTAAAGCTTCATCGCTGCTTCCGCAGAAAAATCCTCGGCGGCAAAGTCTTCGGCCAGAAACTTGGGATACGCCGCGGCCGCAATCATGGCTGCATTGTCGGTCGAAAGCGGACGCGAAGGAAAATACACCGGCAAGCCTTCCCTGGCCGCCGCCTGTTCAAAGTGCTGGCGTAACTCATGGTTCGCAGCTACGCCGCCGGTAACGAACAGGGTCGCGACATCGCAGGCGCGCGCCGCAGCCAGAGTCTTCGCCGCCAGATCTTCCACCATCGCCCGCTGAAACGAGGCCACCAGATTCAAGGTCTTGGTGTCGCAATGCAGCAGGTAATCCTCAAGCTTGGGCTTCTCGATGACGGCCAGCGCTTTTCGCCGCGCCTCAATCGACGCCTGGAGGCCGTGAATTTCCACGTACCGCAACACCGAGGTTTTGATTCCGCTGTAAGAGAAATCAAAGCGCGGTTCGAATTCAGCATCGCCTTTGCCTTTTTGGTTGCGGTGCTGGTCAAGACGCCGGTCCCGATGCTTGAGCTGGGCCGCGGGAAACCTCACAGCCGACGGGTCGCCCTGCATGGACAACCGGTCAATGATGGGACCGCCTGGGTACCCCAACCCCAGCAGCTTCGCGACTTTGTCGAAGGCCTCGCCGGCCGCATCGTCCCGGGTGTGACCAATGTTCTTGTACGCCCAGCCCGCTGCTCGCTGCTCCGCCAGGTAGAGATGGGTGTGTCCACCAGAGACTACCAGGGCCAGGACGGGGAACTTGATCTCCCGATTGTCTATGTGCCGCTCTTCGAGCAGAACGGCATGGATATGGCCTTCCAGGTGATTCACGGCAATCAGAGGCTTATCGAGCGCAAAGGCCAGTGCTTTAGCGTAGCTGATTCCAACCAGCAAGGCGCCGGCCAAGCCTGGTCCTTGAGTCACAGCCAGCGCGTCGATGGATTGGTAACTCCGCCCGGCATCGGCCAGCGCTTTGCGGACCACGGGCACAATCGCCTTCAGATGCTCCCGCGAAGCCAGCTCCGGAACCACGCCGCCATAAGGCTGGTGCACGGCGATCTGCGAGAAGACCACGTTCGACAGCACTTCTTCTCCCGAACGAACCACCGCGGCGGCGGTCTCGTCGCACGAGCTTTCAATGCCGAGAATGTAACAGCCTGCCATGTTGCTAGTCTAAATCTAAACGAACCGGGACAGCCCAGCCCAGCCGTCCCGCCTCGGCTGTCGGGTCGCCCGCAGGGCGACTACAATATCCCGTGATGTCGAGCGGAAACCCGAGCGCCTCCCCCGCGACCGAGCCGGTCAGCCCGCATTACGATACCCGCCTGCCCCACCTCTCGTGCTGGCGGCGAATGCAGATTCCGCTCATCGCTTCCGCCGTGATCACGATTATTCGCGTGCTCGGACCCACGCTGCGTTTCGAAGAACTGGGCATGCATCACTATCGGCAATCCCGCGCCCGGGGCCAGCCAGTGATTTCAGCCTTTTGGCATCGCTGCATCATTTCCGCCACTTGGTACTGGCGCAACGGGGGCGCGGTCGTGATGAACACCACCAACTTCGATGGCCAGTGGACCCGGCGCGTGATCGAGCACTTCGGTTTCGGGACGGCGCAAGGCAGTTCCACCCGTGGAGGTCTGCGCGGACTGGCGGTCATGGCACGCCGGTTGGAAGAAGGTTTCGATGCCGCCTTCACCATCGATGGCCCCCGTGGGCCGCGCTACGTCGCCAAACCGGGCCCGGTGATGCTGGCCCGGAAGAGCGGCCGGCCCATCTACGTGTTTCATATCGGAGTTGAAAAGGCGCGCACGCTGGAAAAGGCCTGGGACCTGATGCAGATTCCGCATCCCTTCTCCCGCGCGGTAATTGTCAGCGCCCCGCTGATCACGGTTTCGCCCGATGCGGATGCGGAAGAGCTCAAGCGCAAGCAGGCCGAAATGCAGGCCGCCCTCGAACGTGTGCGCGACGCGGCCGAATCATGGTTCGGATTGAGCGAGTCGGAACGCAAGCGCCTGCGCGAGCAGTGGAATGCTGGGGTTTGAGAAGCTCTTGTCGGCCGGAGTGCCCGTAGTACCTACTATCGGCCGGCATTAAATGCCCGTGGCTGTTTGGGCGCACGGTCTGCCTCAACGACCTGAATCATCTTCTGGGCTACAAAAACGCGGTAGCGCTGTTTTCCAGCCACTTCCTTCAATGTCCTTCAATATTCCTTCATTCCTTCCCGGAGAAACCTGTCAACATTCGGTTGGGCGGGCGGGTGGTCACTTTTAAGCAAGCGGTTCCGCGCCGAAGACGCGGTGATAACCGGCTCGGTGAACAACATCTCCATCTACTCTAGAGTCGGGCCTGGAAATTTCTGGTCCTGGAGGCGTTCCCGGTATTCCGGGAGATGCGCCAGCAACTTGATAGGAGCGTGCCACAGCGTCTCGCCATTCCTCGGTATCCAATCGGTCCAATTTCCTGACTGGCTGATCTCGAGCAAGAGCCGTGAGTAGGAAATGAGGTGTCGAGGAGTATCTTTACAGTTGCCCGGGTTAACGATACCGAATTTCGCTGATTGAGGGCCACGCATACAAGTTGGCTGAAAAGTAAATCAAGGCAAGCTGGACAAACCGGAAACAAAACCCACAGTGCAAGTCGAGCACAAATAATGCTCAAAGATTTTGCAACCGCTATCACGGGCACGCTTCGCGAACATGGCCACCAAGCCTACTTGGTCGGCGGATGCGTTCGCGATCTTCTACTCGGCCGCGAGCCCGCCGATTACGACGTTACCACCGATGCCACGCCGGATGAAGTCATGCGTCTGTTTCCGGAGACCTACGCGGTGGGCGCACAGTTCGGGGTGGTACGAGTGCCGGAGCCTGCCTCTGTGTCCTCTGCGGTTACCGCTTCTGATTTGAACCACAGAGTCCAGAGGGGAAATCAGACTGCTGCAACTAAGGCTGGGTCCGTTGAAATCGCCACTTTCCGTTCTGACATCGGCTACTCCGACGGTCGTCATCCCGATCAAGTGCACTTCAGTAAAAGCCCTCAGGAAGATGTCGAGCGCCGCGACTTCACCATCAATGGCCTGCTGCTCGATCCCCTGACCAACCAAGTCCTCGACTACGTCGGTGGGCAAAAAGATCTGCAGGCCAAGATCATCCGCAGCATCGGGCAACCCGAGCTGCGCTTCGCCGAAGACAAGCTGCGCATGCTGCGCGCCGTTCGCTTCGCCGCGCGCTTCGGACACACCATTGAGTCGGGAACCTTTGCTGCGATCCAGAAGCTGGCCGCCGGAATTCACCAAGTCTCCCGCGAGCGGGTGCGCGATGAATTGACCAAGATGCTCACCGAGGGTCGGGCTCGTGAGGCCTTTCTCCTGCTCGACCAGACTGGCCTGCTGCGGGAAGTACTGCCGCAGATTTCCGCCATGAAGGGCGTGCAACAGCCGCCGCAGTTTCATCCCGAAGGCGATGTTTTCGTGCATACCCTGCTGCTGCTGCAGAAATTGCCGCATCCCTGTTCGCCGGCGCTGGCTTGGGGCGCACTTTTGCACGATGTTGGCAAACCTGCGACGTTTCGCGCGGCGCCTGATCGCATTCGCTTCGACGGCCATGTGGCTGTGGGCGTGAAAATGGCGGAAGAAATCTGCCGGCGCCTGCGTTTTTCCACCGACGACACCGAACAGATTCTGGCGCTGATCGACAATCACATGCGTTTTGCCCATGTGCCGCAGATGAAGGAATCCACGTTTAAGAGATTTGTGCGTCTGCTGCGCTTTGAAGAACATCTCGAGCTACACCGGTTGGATTGCGAGGCCAGTCATGGCGACCTGGCCTCCTACCAGTTCACTCGCCAGAGGATCGCTTCCATACCACCCGAATCCATTCACCCGGCACCACTGGTCAGGGGCGACGACCTAATCGCAGCCGGTTATGAGCCCGGGCCCCGCTTTAAGGAAATTCTTTCTTTAGTGGAAGATGCCCAGCTCGAAGGCCGCCTGCCATCGAAAGAAAGCGCCATGGAGTACGTCAGACAGAAGTTTCCGCTACCTGCCGATAAATCCTTCCCGAATTGAGTGACGCCAAATTCTGTCAACCCCCTCTGGACAGCAATTGTTCTTTAAGCAGTTGAGGCAAACGAAATATTCTTCCTGTCATGTCCCACTTACCTCGTGCGACTTGTTATTCTGGAAGTGTTTGAGAGTGAAATCGAAGACGCGGGTTGGCCGGACGAATTTCGACCGGCGTCATCCCGAAACCGGGTGTTAAAATCATCGTCACCCTCACCACAAAGTTGAGCCACCGATGACCCGAGCGATGGAACAAGCCGGCGCAGGACTGGAAAAGATCGTTGCGAGCGGCTTGCGGCGCGCGCCTGCGGGACAAGGGCCGGTGCTGGCGTGGGCGCTGGCCTGCGGGCATGCGGTGGCAGCGCGGACCCGGGCTCTCGATTTCGTCCAAGGCATTCTGCGAGTGGAAGTGCCGGACTGGGGCTGGCGGGCTGAGTTGCAGGCGCTGGCGCCACAATATCTGGCGGTGATCAATCGTTATGCAGCCGAGAGTGTGAAGCGGATTGAGTTTGTGATCAACAAAGGCGCGGGCGAGGGCGCCCGTACCACACGTGCCTAGGCATTAGGAGCTGGGGCCACACCAATATGAAAGTCACGGAAAAGGACGTTGCCTACGTGGCCGATCTCGGCAATCTGGAATTGACCGAGGCAGAGCGCACGCGCATGGTGCGCGACCTGAACTCGATTCTTGGCCACATTGACAGCCTCAACGAACTGGACACCACAAACGTGCAGCCCATGGCACAGGTGGCTGATCGCTACGGTGTGGACCAGTCGAAGCAGGGAAGCGAGCGCTTCGGCTACGCCAGCCGTGAAGATATTCGTGAAGGCTTGCGCAAGTCGCTGTCCCATGAAGCGGCGCTGGAAAACGCTCCCGATTCGGATGGGACATTTTTCAAAGTGCCGAAAGTGATTGAGAAATAGTCGCTGGCATTTCGTCGTTGGTCTTTGGCCAACGACCAACGATCAACAACCAACGACTAGTCCCCATGGATCTGAAGCTGCTCACCATCGACGCCGCCCGCTCCGCCATTCAGGAGCGTAAGACCAGCGCTTCTGCGCTGGCGGAATCGTTTTACAGCAAGATTGAGAACGATGATCCGAAGATTGGCGCATTTCTCACTCTGTCGAAAGAGCGGGCGCTGGCGAAGGCGGCGGAGATGGACGCGCTGGCGACCAAAGGAGAAAAACTTCCACCGCTGGGCGGGGTGCCGGTGGGAATCAAAGATGTGATGATCACCAAAGGCACTCGCACTACCGCGGGCTCAAAGATTCTGGGCAATTATGTTCCGCCTTATGATTGCACGGCGGTGGCGCGCCTGGAGGCGGCGGGCGCGGTGGTATTGGGAAAATTGAATTGCGACGAGTTCGCGATGGGTTCGTCGAACGAGAACTCAGCCTGGAAGCCGGTGCACAATCCGCGCGATCTGAGTCGCGTTCCCGGCGGTTCTTCGGGAGGATCGGCGGCGGCGGTGGGGGCAGATATGGCGGTGGCGGCGCTAGGTTCCGATACTGGCGGTTCGATTCGTCAGCCAGCTTCATTTTGCGGCGTGGTGGGACTGATGCCGACCTACGGACGAGTTTCACGTTACGGACTGATCGCGTTTGCCTCGTCGCTCGATCACATCGGTCCGCTCACAAAAACCGTGAAGGACGCGGCCATCGTATTGCGAACCATCGCTGGCCGCGATCCGATGGATTCGACTTCTGCCGAGGTTCCAGTTCCGGATTATGTCGCCGAACTGGAGAAGGCAGTGCGCGGGCTGAAGATCGGCGTGGCCAAAGAGTATCTGGGCGAGGGCCTGGACCCTGAGGTGCGAAAGGCGATCGAAGCAGCCATTCAGAAGCTGGCCCGGCAGGGCTGCGAGATTGTGGATGTCTCGCTGCCGCACACCAAGTACGCGATTCCGACTTACTACATCGTGGCGACGGCGGAGGCTTCGTCGAACCTGGCGCGCTTTGACGGAGTGCGCTACGGATATCGGGCGAAGGATGCTCGCACGCTTTCCGAAATGTACCGGCGCAGCCGCGATCAGGGCTTTGGCGCGGAAGTGAAACGCCGCATCATGCTGGGCACGTACGCCCTGAGCGCAGGCTACTACGACGCTTACTATCTGAAAGCGCAAAGAGTGCGCACCTTGCTGACCCGGGATTTCGAAGAGGCGTTCAAGAACGTGGATGCCATCGTGGCCCCGGTCAGTCCCACCGCGGCGTTCAAGCTGGGCGAAAAGGTGGACGATCCGCTGGCCATGTATTTGGCGGATATCTACACCGTGACCGCGGATCTCGCGGGCATTCCGGGAATCTCCGTGCCCTGCGGTGAGACAAAGGAGAAATTGCCCATCGGGTTGCAGATTCTGGGGCGGCATTTTGACGAGAGCACAATTTTGAGGGTTGCGCAGGCGAGCGAAAACGCGGCCTAACCTGGTGGACGGGCGGAGTCCGTCATTAGCATAGAAAGCAAATCTTGTAGATTTATAGAGACGTAGCTTGTCGTGTCTCACGTCTCAACATTCTCCACAGCGATCGCCATCGGGTTCGGCCGGTGGCGATTTTGTTTTGCAGGCCAGGGGCAACGCCGAGCTACGCTCGGCCGGACAGCCCGGGGGTGGCTGTCCCCCCCCCACAATTCCACAAATCTAAATCAGACCAACAATCTTCATAGGAGAAAAGAACTCATGAAAGTGAATTCAATCAGCAGAATCGTGCTGGCCGTGGTGTTGAGTATTTCATTCATGGCCACACGATGCAGTGCGCGGTGGATCATTGTGGCGCTGGCCGATCAGGTGGTGCTCACGCAGGTGGCATAGCTCGGACCTAGTTCCCGGTTTACAGTTTGCAGTTCTCAGCTGAGGCTGACCCGCCAAAGTTGCAGGGGCAGGTCAGCTTTTACTTTCTGCGCCAGCGCACGCCGTCCTTGGTGATTTCGACCAGCAGACCGGCGGAAGTCAGTTCGGCGCGAATGGCGTCAGAGGCCAGGAAGTGGCCAGCCTGGCGGGCGGCTTTCATCGCGGAAATCTTGTTTTCAATTTCAGTATCAGATAGGCTTTGTGCGCCGACGACGTCAAGCAATTCATGGCTGACATCTTTCTCGCGGCCCTCCGCCTTCGCCCAAGCGAGAATGGCTTGCATCTTGGGAGCGTCGTCATCCCGCAGGACAGCGAAGATTTCGTCGAATTTTTCGAGCGCGGCAAGCAATGGCGCGACATCATCCTCTTTTATTTGACCGCCGTCGATCATGGCATTGGCTTTGCGCACCATGTCGAAGATGGCGGCCTGAGCCTGCGCGGTGTTGAGATCGTCTTCGAGGGCGGATGTCATGCGCTCCACCGTTTCGCGGGCAAGCGTCGAATCGGTGGCGTCGGCAGGGAACTGGCCAGTCGTCAGGCGCAGTCGGAAATTCCGCAACTTGTCCACATTGCTGGCCATCTGCTTCAGGCCATCGATGGTGAAATTGAGTTGATGGCGGTAAGGTACCGAAGCCAGCAGCAGACGGATGGAAGAAGGCTTGAATCCTTTCAGCGCCAGATCGCGCAAGGTGAAGAAGTTACCCGCGCTCTTGGACATCTTCTCCCCTTCAACCAGCAGAAAGCGGGCGTGAAACCAGAATCGCACGAACGGCTTTCCGGTCCGCGCCTCGGATTGCGCGATTTCGTTTTCGTGATGCGGGAAAATGAGATCCTCGCCGCCCGCGTGCAAGTCGAAAGTCTCGCCGAGCTCCCCCATGGACATGGCGGAGCATTCGATATGCCAGCCCGGCCGCCCGCGCCCGATCGGACTTTCCCAAAACGCCTCGCCCTTTTTGGGTGCCTTCCACAGGGCGAAGTCGCGAGCGTTGTCTTTTTCGTACTCGTCCACATCCACGCGGGCGCCGTCTTCCATGCCGGCGAAATCCTTCTTCGAAAGCTTACCGTAGCCGGGGAACTTCACAATGCGGAAGTAGTAGGAGCCGTCGTCGGTGCGGTAGGCGAATCCCTTTTGTTCAAGTTCAGCGACGAACTGGGCCATCTCCTGGATGTGATCGGTGGCGCGGGCGAGAATGGGCTGCTCGATGTTTAGAGTGGAACTATCTTCAAGGAAGGCTTTCTCATACTTGGCCGTGTAATCTTTAACGCTCAGGCGCTCCTGGGCAGAGTTGTGGATAATCTTGTCGTCCACGTCGGTGATGTTCATGACGTGACGCACGGAGAATCCGCGCTGCAGCAAAAAGCGCCGCAAAATGTCTACCGCCACAAAGGTGCGAAAGTTGCCGATGTGACCGTAGTCGTAAACCGTGGGTCCACAGGCGTACATGCGAACTTCATTGCCTTGCAACGGGTGGAACTCTTCGATCTTGCCGGACAGCGTGTTGTAGAGGCGTAGCGCCATGAGAAGGGGAGTTGGCAGACAGAACCTTTAATTTTAGGGGGACACCAGAAAAAGGGTCAAATCGAGCTCGCCGGCTTGTCTTCCGCCGGAGCATGACTGGCGGCGTGCAGCCGCTGGCCAACAAGCATCACATAGTGCATCGCCGAGACCACCGTGAACCCAACCGTGGCATGAAGAAACGTGGTCTGCGTGATCCAGACCCAGCGCGTATGTTCGATCTGAAACAGAAGGACAAAAAAAACCGCAGCTACCTGGGCAAACGTATTGGCCTTGCCAAAGATGCTGGGGCGGAAATCACGCAGGCCGGCAATGGCATAGAGCACGGCGCTGGCGCACAGAATGGAGATGTCGCGACTGAACACCAGCACCGTGTACTTCCAGGCAATCTTGTGCAGGACGGCAAGCACCATGAACATGGTGCTGAGCAGGAGCTTGTCGGCAATGGGATCGAGATACTGGCCGAGCACGGTCTGCTGCTTCAGGGTGCGAGCAAGCAGTCCATCGAGACCGTCGCTGAACCCAGCCAGCACAAACAAGATCAGCGCCCATTTGTAATGGCCGGCGACCAGATTGATCACGATGAACGGCACGAACCCCATGCGCAACAGGGTCAGCTGGTTGGGCGCAGTGAGCAATTGGGAAAGCTTCACTTCTGCTCCCCGGATAGGTCGAGATGATTTGCGCCGCGGCCAAACATGGCGTCGAGCGCATCGGTAAGCTGCACAGAAGATTGTCGCTGCGGGAAGGCGAGTTTGCAACTGGGGAGAGGAAAGGCCGCGAAACGCCGCCCGGGGTGAGCCCGGTACGCTGAATGACGTTTGTTGGCGCTAAACAATCTCTCGACTCATGCGGTTGCCATATCTCGTGGCGACGACCGTGACCACGAGCCACAATGAAACTCCATAGAGTCCGTACCACATTACTTCTTGCGCCGCTGTAACCCGCGGGGCACTGAAAATGACCAGGGAGCCGGTGGAACTTACATGCATGAACTGGGCCATCAACAGGCTTTTCGTGTTCGTGTCGATCCAGCAGATCAGCACTCGCATGGCCGTCATGGCCAGCGTGAACGAAAGAAGAAAGGGGAACCAGTAGGCGTCGTGCGGCGTAGCCGTCCCCAGATAATCGATGACTGGTAGGTGCCAAATGGACCACACCAGCCCCAACAAGATACTTGGGGCCAACGCGTTGTTCTGCGACCGCATTTTTGGAAAGGCATAGCCCATCCACCCAATTTCTTCCAGAAAGCCGGCAGGAAGGCCAAACAAGATGCCGGGCAGAAAGTGGTTGGGGGCGTAAACCGGGGAGACAAATGTTTTTAGACAGAACAGAACGGCCAGGACCAGGATGGGCGGAATGAGCAACGCCGCGTACCAGTGCGCGGGAACCCGCCACCGAAACAATCGGGAGAAGAGATCCCGCAATCCGCTTCTTCCATCTACCATCCGCGTCAGAACCATGCCGACCAGGCTTGGACCGAGAAGCATCGCCGGAAACATCAAAATCCCGGTTATGTTCGGCAGAGGTTCGTGACCTAAGAGGTGGGGTGCGGCAACGGCTAGGGCACCCATCCAAGAGATTGCGAAGGTTAGCGCGAAGTAACTGGCAATCGGATGCAGTTCGAAAAAACTTTTAGCCTGACTATTCACTCTGAAACTATAGCTTAGAGGCGGAGTGTCCTTGGCGTCTGAACTACCAATACCAGCATCGTTAACTCGGGCTGGCCACGGCTTGCCGTTACGACGCCGGTCGGGGCAGAATAACTTTCACTCTGCAGCCGCGCTTGTCAGGACGGTTTGTGAGTTCGAGAGAGCCGCCGTGTGCTTCCGCGATCTGACGGGAAAGAACCAGACCGATACCGCTGCCCGAAGGTTTTGTCGTGTAGAAGGGAACAAACGCGTTGCTCGGATTCAGCAGGCCTGGGCCGTTATCTTCGATGGTCAAGTCCACAGCTTTTTCGAGCAGCTTCCAGCTAATGATAACGCTCGGCTGGAACCCGTTGGTTGGGAGGGAATCAGCTTTGCTTGGGTCTCTCGTGGAGGGCAGGCCTTCCAGCGCAGCTTCGGCTGCGTTGCGCACCAGATTAATAAGCATCTGCTCGAGTTGATCCGGGTCTGCCATCACGGTGACCTCAGGTCCGGGAATCACTTTGACTTCTATGCGGGTCTCCAATACAGCGACACGCGTCACCAATGGCGACAGGGTCGATTTCTTGAGGATGGGCGCTGGCATCAGCGCCAATTGCCGATAGGCTTGCAAGAAGCGGTTAAGCGATGCGGCTCGAGCTTCGATGATGCCCAGCCCGCGCTCGAAATCCTGACGCTCCTCCGGGGCCAGCGTAGTTCCGGAGAGGCGCGCATTCAGACTCCCAGCGATGGACTTAATGGGCGCCAATGAGTTATTCAATTCATGGCCCATTACGCGAATCAATCGCTGCCAGGCGCGCCTTTCTTCTTCCCGCAAAGCCCGGCTCACATCGGAGAGCACGACCAGGGTGTGCGGCACTCCCCGCTGCCGGAATGAGCTTCGCCGAACAAACCAGCGCGCATGGCTGGTGAAGCGTAAGGGAACCACGGACGCATTCTCGGCAGAAAGACATGCTCTTAGGCCCAACTCCGCGGCCGTCCTGCCGAGCAGCCTCGGAGAAGCCTGTTGCAGGAGTCTTTCACCGGCAGAGTTTACGAGCCGCAGCACTTCGTTCGGATCGAATGCAAAGAGCGGAATATCCACTTCTTCGACGACCCGCTGGAGCAGGGCGGCCGCTTCGATCGCCCCGGTGCGATGTTTTGCCAGCAGATCGGCCAACATGTTGACTTCGACAGAGAGCTCCCCGAGAGCATCGTCGGGAACCGCCATGCGCGCGCGAAAGGAATAGTCCTCTTCCCGCAGAGCGCCGACCACATTTGCCAAGGTCTGCAGCGGACGAACAATTTGATCGTGAAGAGCGGCGACGATCAACCCGCAGATAAGCAACTGGGCGAGAAGCAATGCCAGCTTCGACTCGAGGGCCCAGTCTTGAAGCCAGATCAAGATGACGCTGACTACCAATCCGGGAACGGCGAGCCACAACGACGAACGAATGATGCGGCGCTCAAAAGGGGCTCGCCGTAGTTTTTTTCGCTTGGGTGTTTCAGTGTCGCGCGGGCTAAAGCCCATACTTTTCCATTCGGCGATACAGCGCACCGCGGCTCAGGCCGAGCGCTTCGGCGGCCTGGCTCACATTGCCCTGGAAGCGCTGCAGCGCCTTCCGGATCAGGATACTCTCCACCGATTCGAGGCTCAGTTCCTCCAGATTCTGCGCCTGTGATCGCTGCGGGCCCAGGCCAAGGTCGGAGGGCTGGATTTGTTCGCTGCGGCACATGAGCACAGCTCGCTCCAGCGTGTGCTCCAACTCGCGAACGTTGCCGGGCCAGGAATATTGCATTAGCGATTGCAAGGCCGAGGGATCAAGCCCTCGAATGGCGCGACGGTAGCGGGAGGCGTAATGCGACAAGAAATGCAGGGCAAGAACAGGGATATCTTCGCGGCGCTCGCGCAGGGAGGGCAAATGGATTTCAACCGTATTAAGGCGGAACAACAGATCTTCGCGAAATTGGCCGGTCTGACAGGCAGCTTGAAGATCCGAATTCGTGGCGGAGATGAGGCGCACGTCAACGCGCTTGGAGCGGGACGATCCCACCCGTTCGACCTCTCCCGACTCCAGCACGCGCAGCAACTTGGATTGCTGGCGCACCGGTACGTTGCCGATCTCGTCAAGAAAAATCGTGCCGCCATCGGCAAGTTCGAAGCGGCCGATGCGGTCCGTCCGGGCATCCGTGAAAGCGCCCTTCACGTGGCCGAAGAGTTCACTCTCAAAAACGCCTTCGGCTAAGCCGCCGGTATTCACGGCGACCAACTGACGCGAAGCTCGCAGTGACAGGACATGGATTGTCCGAGCGACTACTTCCTTGCCGGTCCCATGCTCGCCGGTAATCAAGACATTCGCGTCGGACGGAGCGAAACGAGTCACGGCTTCCAGTACTGGGACCATTGACGGCGCTGTGGCGATGAACTCCGGCCGGCCCTGCACACTCAGCAGACGATTCTCAGCGGCCAGCCGTTCAGCCCGCTGCAGCGCACGATGGAGTTCGATTTGTGTTCGCAGAATGGCGAGGAGCCGCTCGTTCTCCCAAGGCTTCTGAATAAAATCCCGCGCACCCCGGCGCATCGCTTCAACCGCTAGTTCCACATTGCCCCATGCAGTCATGACGATCACTGGGAGCGTACTGTCAATGGCGACAATTTCTGAAAGGAGATCCAGACCTTCCCGCCCCGAGGTGGTGTCTCGCGTGTAGTTCAGATCGATCAACACCGCGTCGTAGGAAGAACTCGCGAGCGCGTCGCGGACAAGCTCCGGAGAGCGCACGACGTCAACTTCGTAGCCCTGCGGTTTCAGGAGAAGTTCAAGAGCCTGGAGAATATGCTGCTGATCGTCAGCAGCAAGAATGCGGGGAAACCTGGATCCGCTCTGCGCCAATGCGGCGGAAAGCCTAGTCTCTTCCGGCTTGGTCGAGCTTGGCATTCGTTATGGACTCTGACCGGCGATGGTGCCATTTACCGCGTCTTGAACCTGTATTCCATTATGTTCCAAAGTACTTCCAGTTGCACGATCGAGTTCAACTTTCGCCTTTTCGTAAGTCGTCATGGCGGTGACCATATCCAGTTCCGCGACGGAGAGGTCCCGCTGGGCCGTCATGGTCTGGTAAGTCGATCCCGCCCCCAGCCTCTGCTCCTTCTGCATGATCTCGAAGGTGCGCTGTGCCAGGTCTCGCGCCTTTCGAGCGGCCCCAACCCGCGCTCCTGTCTGCTCCAGGGCATACTGTGCGTTCCGTACCTCGATGCGGATTTGCTTTCTCAATTGCTCCCGGCGCAGCTCGGCCTGCCGATATTCCAACTCCGAGCGGTATTGATCTGCCTTGGCCACCCGATTTCGTATGGGGATATTAAGACTTAACCCGATGTAATAGTCAGGAGAGGAATTGTTGAACGCATTCTCCAGGGCTCCTGGGAAATCCGTGGGCACGCCCGAAGAATTCGGAATCGGAAGGTTATAGATTGGATTCAGTGGCCCGGCCAATCCCGACCCTCCATAGAAGCCAACCAAGGCCAGCGACGGCAACAAGGCGTTGCGCGCCGCTTTGCCGCTGATCTGCCGGCTCGCCAGGTCAACGTCAGACTCGGTAAGTTCAGGACGATCGCGCAATGCCTGGGCGATAAGGTCCTGAACTGCCTGAGCAGCCGGCGTTTCGACGGACTCGAGGCGGTCCGTAGGAATCACCGGCACGGCTTCAAGCACAGGATCATCAAGACTCTTAGTTAGTGCGTTCTTAATGAGCAACTCCTGAAGTTGCAGGCTGGTGCGCGCTACCGTCAAGTCCTGATCGCGTTTTGAAACTTCGGCTTCTGCGCGCATCACGTCCATGGCGGGAACGCTCTGCAGCTGAAGTTGTTTCTTCGCGTTGTCCAGTGATTGCTGGGCAAACGCCAGAGATTGCTCATTGACCTGTGCCTGTTCATAGGCGTTTACCAGGTCCCAATAAATGTTCTTGATCTGCGTGACCGTTGCGATCACCTGATCCTTAAATCCGATGTCAGAGATCTTCTTATTGTTCTTGGCGATTGTTAGATAGCGCAGATTGGGCCCAAAACCGAATCCCGCCAGCAACTGCTGCTGGAAGGAGAAGCGGTACGTCGAATTCAGGACAGGAGACAAATTGAAGAACGGACTGTTCGTAGTCTGGCGGCTGTTGTTGAACTCGATGGAAAAACTCGTCCCGGTTGGAAAGGCCTGAGAGTATGTAACGCTGGT
>Ga0070697_100001487_pt1 | contig 17834 bp, 17 predicted proteins | sample KBSK1501metaG_FD_65475 | JGI IMG/M metagenome (GOLD analysis project Ga0070697, IMG submission 65475) | Corn, switchgrass and miscanthus rhizosphere microbial communities from Kellogg Biological Station, Michigan, USA - KBS K1-50-1 metaG | ecosystem: Host-associated > Plants > Roots >... | reverse complement strand
GCGCGATTGCCACCACGATGGAAACGGCGTAGACTCGCACGCCTTCGGCCGCGGCGCGCGTTAGCAGGAAGAGGCCGGCGGTCAAGGAACGCAGTTTTTTCCCAAAGCGCCGCTCAATAAGCTCGTACGCGGTATACAGATCACCCCGGAAGTAATGAGGCAGAAGAACAAAGCTGATAATCGCGCGGCCCACGACATAGCCCATCACCACTTGCAGAAATGTGAGATCGGTATCGTAAGCCAGACCTGGAATGCCGATGATAGTGAGAGTGCTCGTTTCCGCCGCGACGATGGAGAGCGCAATCGCCCACCAGGGTATGTCACGATCGGCGAGAAAATAAGAGCGCAGAGAGCGCTGCTTCTTGCGAAAGCGCAACCCGAACAAGGTTATCCCCGACAGGTACAGCGCGATAATCGTGAGGTCGAGCTTGTCCAAGCCCATCAGTCAACCTAGAACCCAAAAACGTAGCGCCGGCGTCCTGCCGCCTGTCGCCAGGGCATCTCGCCCTCGCGGTGGGGGGCGGACGCCCCCACCACAGCCGCCGGGACAGCGGCGCCATATTTGAGCCTCCATCCCGAAAGTACCGTTTTCAGAGTAGCGGGCTTTCCCCTTGGCGGTCTCGCGATCTGTTCTGGGGTACCCATCTCGTCAAGCCGGTTCCGAGCCTCTGCGTGTCGGTGGTGAACGCAGATTCCTGTGGTAGAACTACGCTCGTGGCCATTTTCCTCGGCATTGACGGCGGAGGCAGCAAGACTTCCTGCCTGATTGGCGACGAAACTTCGATCTTGGGCGCGGGCGCGGCTGCGGGAAGCAACCTAGTCCGGGTCGGCGAGGCGCAAGCGCGTGAGGCGCTGGGCGCCGCCATCCGCCAGGCCTGTACGGCCGCCCAGGTCGCTCCGTCACAGATACAGAAAACGTGTGTAGGCTTGGCGGGAGCTGCGCGGCCAGAGATCGCCGAACGGGTGCAAGGGATCATTTCAGAACTCATCCCCGGCGAAATCCAGGTTGTAGGAGATATGGTGATCGCGCTCGAAGCCGCTTTCGGCAGCGGGCCGGGTGTGATCGTCATCGCCGGGACTGGGTCCATCGCTTTTGGACGCAGTGCCCAAGGTGAGATCGCGCGCGCCGGCGGCTGGGGGTTCGCCATCTCCGACGAGGGATCAGGTCATTGGATCGGCCGCGCCGTGGTCGCCGCCGCCGTACGTGCCTGGGATGAGGGCCCGGCCGAGAACCCGCGAACGCTGGAAGGCCTGATGAAGTCCTGGCGCCTGCAAACTCGCGAACAGTTGGTACTGGCTGCGAACGCCACGCCTCCGCCGGACTTCGCGGCACTGGTTCCGACGGTGCTTTCTTTGGCGGATTCCGGCGATCGCATCGCGCTTGAGACTCTGACCCGGGCGGGCGCTGAACTGGCCAACCTGGCCAGGACTGTAATCATCCGTCTCTTCGCAAACGCCGACACCCTCTCGGTAGCGACGTCGGGCGGCATTTTCAGTAGCTCCCTGCTGGTACGGCAGGCTTTTTACAAGCGTCTGCGTGCGGAACATCCCAATGCGGCCATCAATCCTGGGGTGATTGAGCCGGTTCGGGGCGCACTGGAGCTAGCGCGCAAAGGCGCGACGAAGTAGTTGGCTGAAAAGTGGTAGAGAAAACAGCGCCGACAATCCCATGGCATACCAGAGCTGATCGGGCGTTCCCGCCACTCGCGCGGTTGCTGCACTGGCCGCGGTTGTGACGATGTTCAACCGCAAATCACAAAGCGATTGGGAATTCGTAAATTCCGTGAGAAGGCCGAGGTCTGAAGTCCAAGGTCCAACGCCTGACGCCCGAGGTCCAACTCCCGAGATCCAACGCCCGAGATCCGCCGCCCACTACTCGTATCTCAACGCTTCAATCGGGTCGAGAAGCGCCGCCTTGCGGGCAGGGTAGAAGCCGAAGAAAACCCCCACCGCCATCGAAAACACTACGGCTGCAAAAATCGCCGTGGGAGATACCAGCACCGGCCATCCCAGAGTTTGCGTAATCAGGTAGGAAGCGCCCATGCCCGACAAAATCCCCACCGCGCCGCCCACAATGCTGAGGACAACAGCTTCGATCAGGAATTGCTGTTGAACATCGCCCTCGGTGGCACCGATGGCCATGCGAATGCCGATCTCGCGAGTGCGTTCGGTGACCGAGACCAGCATGATATTCATAATGCCGATGCCGCCCACCAGAAGCGAAATGCTGGCGATCGAGCCCAGCAAGATGGTGAACAGGCGGGCGTTTTGATCGGCTAGGTCGGCCATGTCGGCCAGATTGCGCACAAAGAAATCATCGTCCTGTCCCGAGCGAATGCGGTGGCGGTCGCGCAACAGGGCGGTAATCTGCTGCTGCGCGGTGTAACTGGCATCCTTCGAAACGGCGGAAACCATGATCCAGCGCAGCCAGTCCTGGCCGGTGATCTTCTTCTGCAGGGTGGTAATAGGAACCAGAATGATGTCGTCTTGGTCCTGGCCCATGGCGGCGGAGGTTCCCTTCGGTACGAGCTGGCCCACAACTTTGAAAGGCAGATTGTTGATCCGCACCGTCTCGCCGACGGGGTCGGTCGCTCCAAACAGATTCTTGCGCACGGTTTCGCCGATGACGGCCACATTGGCAGCCATGCTCACGTCATCCCGCGAAAACGAGGAGCCCTCGACCATGGGCCAACTGCGGATGTCGAAATACTGCGGCTCGGTGCCGTTGATGTTGGTGGCCCAGTTATCATTCCCGAAGACGACCTGGGCGGAGGCCTGGCTTCCGGGCGCGGCCGCTTTCACCGATGGGCACTCGCGCAGGATGGCCAGCAGATCGTCATAGACCAGCGTCTTGGTGGCGCCCCAGCCCATCCTCATTCCGCCGCGGTTGACCGTACCCGACTGCACAAACAGCATATTGGAGCCCATGGCCGCGATCTGCTGTTGCGCCTGTTGCTGCGCCCCCTGACCCACGCTGACCATGGCGATCACCGCGCCCACTCCAATAATGATCCCCAGCATGGTCAGGATGGAGCGCAGCTTGTTGCGGGCCAAAGCCCGCATCGCGATGCGAATGATCGCTACCAAATCCATAGTGCCTTCAGTGCCTTCCTACGCTACTTTTCCGCCAAACACATCCAGCGGCGTATTCGGCCCAATCTTTCCCAGCTTTACCAGACGCGTGATGATCGAACCAAGGGTGCGATTATGCGTCCTGGCAATCTGGTGGAGATCAATTCCTCTGCGCAGTTCCTCGCACACCTGCGCGTCTTCCGCCCGTGACCAGGATTTGCCCCCGTTTGCTGGCAGCGTCCTGCCAGAACGTTCCCGATCTTCCAGGATTTCCAACCCTCCGACTGCCCGATGAAGTGCTCTTACCACCGGCGCGTACTGATACGCCACATCGGCTGTCAGTACCTCGCCGGTCTCGGGACTTACTCCCTCGGCCAGAGCTCGCACAATTGTTAACGCCTCCTGAATTTCCATGGCAGACCTCCGACCCTCATCGTAGGAGTCCGGATTCCGGCCTGGCTGTGACGACTGAACCAATCGAGTGTTCACTTTCCCATCGTTTCCTCGCCCACCAGGGAAATCACCACTCGTTAATCTTCAAATCCCTACACTTAATCCTCCAGAGCCGGCATATTCTTCAGAGCCTCGGCAGCGATGGGCCGGTTCTGCACTGGTTCATCCCGGCGGATTGTGCCGTCCTTGAAATGAATGCTGCGCTTGGCAAACTCTGCGATATCAGGCTCGTGCGTCACCAGCACGACCGTCAGACCACCATCATTCAGCTTTTGAAAAACCTCCAGAATCTCGACCGAAGTGCGGCTGTCCAGATTGCCGGTGGGTTCATCGGCCAGCAGGATCGAAGGGCGATTGACCAGCCCACGCGCGATGGCAACCCGCTGCTGCTGACCGCCGGAAAGCTGGGAAGGGAAGTGCTCCATGCGATCTCCGAGCCCCACCAGTTCCAGCGCCTCCCGCGCGCGCTTCTGGCCTTCTTCTTTGCTGACATGGGCGTAGAGTGTGGGTAACTCGACGTTTTCCAGCGCCGTGGTACGCGAGAGCAGGTTGAATCCCTGGAACACGAACCCGATCTTGCGATTGCGGATGGTCGCCAACTCCTTCTTGCTCAGTTCCGAGACGGCGATGCCCTCCAGCAGATATCGGCCGGTGGTGGGCTTGTCCAGGCAGCCCAGGATGTTCATGAAAGTAGACTTGCCGCTTCCGCTGGCCCCCATGATGGCCACGAACTCGCCTCGCCCAATGCGCAACTTCACTCCCCGCAGCGCGTGTACCTTAGTTTCGCCCAGATCGTAGTACTTATGGACGTCGTCGATCTGAATGAGGCCGCGGCCATCGCTGGCGCCGGTTGTTGTAGGAGCGGATTGTGGAATGGTGGCCATCGTCACCTTCCCCGCGGTGTGCCTCCGCCGAGGCCAGGCGCGCGAGTGTTACTGCTTGAAGTCGCGCTCATTCCGCCGGTTACCAGTTCGTCGTCTTGGTTGAGTTGGCCGTTCAGCACTTGCGCGACTTCGGTAACGGTATGGTCGGTAATTCCTGTGCGAATCCTCACCGGCTCGAGCGTGTTGTCGGGACGCAATTTCCAAATCACTGATACGTCGACCCGCGGAGTGTGCTGCTGTGCGCCCGCTGCGCCTCCACCCTGGGCGCCCTGCGCATGCGCGCGCTGCTGTCTGCCGGAAGCCCCACTATTGCCGGATCCTGGGTTCGCCTCGGCTTGAGCGCCCATTGGCTGCCCTGAGGTCAAGCCATATTTCTTGTACAGCGCTCGAACCTGGTCCGCCGCAAGGTCCGGCTTGTAGCGCAGGGCTCCGTTAGGCACGCGCAACGCGTTGGTTACGTCCGCCACCGGAATCGTAATGTAGGCCGTCATGCCGGGAAATAACTTCATTTCTGGGTTATCGAAGTCGATGATGGTGTTGTAGGTCACCACATTCTGCACCGTGGTCGCGTTCAGACGCACCTGCGACACTCGGCCGGTGAAAGAGTCTTTGGGAAATGCGTCCACTTTAAAGGTCACAATCTGTCCCGTATGGATCATCCCGACGTCCGACTCATCGGTGCTGGCATAGACCTGCATCTTGGTCAGATCCTGCGCAATCGTGAATAGAGTCGGCGCCTGCAAGGACGCCGCCACGGTCTGGCCCACGTCCACGTTGCGGGCGATCACCGTACCGTCAATGGGCGCATGAATTGTGGTGTAGTCGAGATTGGTCTGCGCCACCGTAACCGCTGCCTGCTTTTGTTGCGCTTGCGCAATGGCCTGGGTGATGGTTGCCTTCGCGGCGGACACTGCCGCATCCGCGGAGTCGGCATTCGCTTTCGCCAGGTCAAGCTGCTGCTGGCTCATCACGCCCTCTTTAGTCAGCCCCGAGGTCCGTTCGTAATCTGCTTTGGTTTGCACCGCCGTGGCTTGCGCTTTTTCCAGATTGGCCTGGGACGCAACCAGATTGGCCTTGGCATTGGCCAGATCAGCTTTGGCCTGTAGCAATGCGCCTTCAAACAAGGAAGGATCGATCTGGGCCACGACCTGTCCTTTTTTTACTCGCGAATTGAAATCGGCATTGAGGCGCGAAATAGTTCCCGAGACCTGCGAACCTACCTGGACGGTGGTCACGGCATTGATCGTTCCCGTGGCTTCCACTACTTCGCCAATGTCGCCGCGATCCACCTTGCTGGTGAAATACTGCGGCTTTTCATTGCCCTTGAACTGAAAGGCAGCGAAGACAGCTATGGCTACCACCACCAGACTGGCGATCAGCCAATGGCGTTTGAGCATGTTCACGACATCATCCTCGCTTGATCCATATTCAGTATGAAATGCTTCCTCAGTCTATTAAACCCGCAACCGGGTGACAGGTTGCGGATAGAATCCTTGCTTCGGTGGAACCCACCCAAACCTTTAGCTTCTACCATCATGGATGGTACATCTTGCAGCACGGGTCCCAAGTTTGCGCAATATTTTACAAAAGTTTACTAAGATGAATTCCAGCTTAAGATGAAAGAATCGCAATCTGGGGCAAACCATGGCGGAAATCAAATTTTCGCGCTTCTGTAGCTCCGTTGTGTTGGGCCGCATTCGAGAGGGAGAAGGAGTCGGAGGAAAACGCTGATGGATTGGCAGGCATTCTGGCTCACCGTCCGGCTGGCCACTCTGGTGGCAGCCGTGCTGGTGGTTGTGGGTCTTCCGGTCGCCTATTGGATCACCTACTCTCGCTGGCGCTGGAAATTCCTCGCAGAAGCGGTTTTTGCCCTCCCCATCGTCCTGCCTCCCACGGTGCTCGGCTTCTATGTGCTGGTGGCCCTGGGACCGCACAGCCCGCTCGGACGTGGCTGGGAAGCACTTACCGGTCACACTCTGGCCTTCACCTTCGAAGGCCTGCTGGTCGGCTCCATCCTGTACAGTTTCCCCTTCGCGGTACAGCCTTTCGCGGCCTCGTTTGCCGCAGTAGATCCACGGCTGATGGCGGCGTCACAGACGCTAGGCGTCTCCCGATTTAAGACTTTCTTCCGCGTGATTTTGCCCTTGTCGGTCCCGGGGCTGGTGACGGGGTTGGCACTGAGTTTCGCCCACACCATGGGGGAGTTCGGCGTGGTCCTGATGGTTGGAGGCAACATCCCTGGCGTGACCCGAACCATCTCGATCGATATCTATGACAAGGTTCAGGCCTTCGATTATTCAGGCGCGAATGCCACGGCTTTAGTGCTGCTGGCAATCTCGTTCGCCGTGCTTTCGGCCGTGTACGCCCTGAACCGGCGGGTCTGGGTGTGGAAGTAAGAACGGCAGCACCACAAAGGACACGAAGTTACACGAAGGAAGACGTTTTGCGAGGGATGCTCGCCCTCATTACCTAGAATCCCTTCGTCGCATTTCGTGTCCTTCGCGGTTCTTGATCTTGAGTGAGCCAGGGTTCATGGAGTCAATGCTAACCAACGCCGCGGTCCCAAAATCTGCCCCAGCTGATCCCTATGGAGTGTCCGTGGAGGTTCGCAAGCGGCTGGGGAGAGACTTCGAACTTGACCTCGCCATCTCCCTTCCGCCAGGCATCACCATCCTGTTCGGCGCTTCGGGGGCAGGAAAGACCACGCTGCTCGATTGCATTGCCGGCCTGGCGCGGCCCGACGCCGGTCGAATCGCCATCGCGGAGAGCACTCTCTTCGACGGCGAGCTCGGAGTCAATGTTCCTCCCCAGCGTCGCCGAGTAGGCTATGTGTTTCAGGATTTAGCCCTGTTCCCACACTTGAGCGTCGAGGCCAACGTCGAGTACGGCATTTCGTCGCTGAACAGGCAGGAGCGCACGCGGCTTAGCGTCGCCATTCTGCAGTCATTCCGCATCGCGCATCTGCGTTCGCGCCGGCCGGCCCAGATTTCTGGTGGGGAGCGGCAAAGGGTGGCTCTCGCCCGCGCCCTGGTCATCGACCCGAGAATCCTTCTTCTCGATGAGCCGCTCGCGGCCTTGGACGCAGCCACCAAGTCCAAGATTGTGGAAGATCTGCGCGCGTGGAACCAAGAGCATCGCATTCCTGTGGTTTACGTCACCCACAGTCGGGACGAGGTTTTTGCGCTCGGCGAACGGGTGATGGTAATGGAAAAAGGACGTTCTATCGCGCAGGGTACGCCACACCAGGTAATGTCCGCCCCGCGGCAGGAAACGGTGGCTCAGCTGGCTGGGTTCGAAAACATTTTCGACGCCACCGTAATTGCCACCCACGAAGAACGCGGCGCCATGGCGTGCCGACTGGTCGGAAGCAACGTCGAGCTTGAAACTCCACTGGTCCGAGCAGACGTAGGCTCGGCTCTGCGGGTAGGAATCAGCGCTGGCGACATCCTGCTGGCGTCGCTAGAGCCCAGAGGATTGAGCGCCCGCAACATACTTCTCGGCAGAGTAGTTTCCTTGGCACAGCGCGACGTAATCGTGGCCGCGAAAGTAGATTGCGGAGTGGAAATGGAGGTCCATCTCACGCTCGCTGCCCGCGATTCCCTGCAACTGCAACCGGGACGCCAAGTGTGGCTGGTGGTGAAGACCCACTCCTGCCATCTTATGGCCGCCTAACTTGGGCTGCTGTCGGTTCCCAAAGAGTCACTTTATGGCCAGCATGGTTCTGAAGCAGGATGGTTTACACAACATTCAACGCCAGGGGGGTCTAATGCGCGCATTTCTTGTGGCTCTGCTGCTGGTTCCGACCTGGTTGTGCCATGCTCAGCTCTCCTCACCAAACGGAGTGAGTGTTGGCGGAGACGCCCAGGTGAACGTGATACCCGACCGGGCGACGATTTTGCTGGGAGTCGAAACCCGAAACAAGAATCTCGATGAGGCGAGCTCCCAGAATGATTCGCTGATCCGGCAGGTTCTGGCCGCAGCACGAAAGCTGGAAGTGAACGCCTCCGACATTCAGACAGATTTTATTCACGTCGATCTGGCCTATCAGAACAACGACTCGACGGTGGTGGACTATTACAAGGTCACGAAAGAAGTCCAGATTGTCTTGAAAGATGTTTCGAAATTCGAAAGCCTGGTGAGCGCGGTGTTGCACTCCGGCGCCAACCACATCTACGGGATCGATTTCAGTACCTCTGAGTTGCGGAAATATCGCGACCAGGCGCGCCAGGTTGCTACCAAGGCGGCGATTGATAAAGCTAACGATATTGCGGCCGCGGCAGGAATGAAAGTTGTCGGCAAACCCACTTCCTTGGCCACATACTCGTATGGCGGCGGCTCTTCTTATCGCTACTGCTGCGGCTACTCGTACGGCGGCAATATGGCGCAGAACGTAGTGCAGAACCAGGTAGGTGCAGGCGACTCAGGGACAGAAAGCGCGGTTGCTCTGGGAAAAATCGCGGTATATGCCTCGGTGACGATGACCTTTCAGATGCAGTGAGGCTTTGGCGCCCGGGGGGGGGAGAGTACCTGCACTTGTTCAGTTGTTCTTAGACAACCTGCGACTTTCCGCAACCTTCAGCGTCATCTCATCACCACCGTGGCCCATGCCGTCTGGCTGGTGCATTTCGCATGCAGGTTACGCTTGCTCAAGATATACAGGCCACTCAACTGTAGGCTGCTGGAGACAAAAAAGCCCCGTCGCGTAGCGACGAGGCTTTCCAGAAATTCCGCGGAACTTAAACGCTGAACGACGAGCCGCAACCGCAGGTGCTCTTCACGTTCGGATTCTCGAACTTGAAGCCCGCTCCCTCCAGGCTCTCGACGTAATCCACCACACAGCCGTTCAGGTACATCACCGACGTCGCGTCCACGTAGACCTTCAAACCGTCCATGTCGAAAACCTTGTCCATCATGCCGGCGCCGTTCTCGAATTGCATGGAATAGGAGAAACCAGAGCATCCGCCGCCCACCACACCCACGCGCAGGCCCGCAGGAACAGGATTCTGTTGTCCCATTATCTCCTTGACCTTAGTGACGGCATTGGCAGTCAAGCTAATGGGCGCCTTTTTTGTTGTTGTTGTTTCTGCTGGCTTCACTTCCGGGGTCGTAGTCGTAGCCATTGGTATCTCCTTGAAAGGACTGACAATTATTATAGCAAAACCCAACCGCCTCCACAGATCTCAATCCGCCGGGGTTTCGTTCTTGCCATCATGACGACCGAACTTATTCTTGACCCATTAGATGACTCCACCGACTCCCACGGTGCAGGTCAAAAACACCCGCCGGGTCTTGCCAAGAGGTCTATAATGCCGCATTAGGGCCCTTCCCCCGAGTAACTGGTTGTGGGGCCACAACCGACATCCGCGACAAAGGCCTCCGGGAACGGCTCGAAAATCGGTACCGAGGTGGTCTATGACTCCAGGATTGCTATGGCTGCTGATTGTGTGGGGCGTCCTGACCGGTGTTCTTATCGTCCTTCTCATTTACCGCAGCACTCTGACCATGCAAGAGGACGATCAACTTTTCCTCGATGAATCCGCCTCCGCGATGGCGAAGGAACAAACGGAACTGATGGCCAAGGTGAACAAAATCACTCCTTTGGTCAAAATACTAGGCGCTACTTCGGGAGCCATGATTCTGGTCATCGCGGGTTGGGCCGTTTATCTGGGATTGAACTCGGTCCAGCCCTAATTTGAACTTGATCGTGGGCCGTCCTTCGCAACCCGGGTGAGGCTGGTTCGCTCGGAAGCTCAAAATGCCTCCTTGTCATCTGTGGAAGGCATTGTTTTGCCAATTTCTTTCCTGACCTGGGCTGATCTCCTGTGAATCCAGAGGTATGAATGAAGGTTTCACGATTCTTAGGCTTGGTCGCGATTTTCTTCTTTTGCCCCCTGCTTCTGGCGGCGTCCTCCCCGGATAGCCGGGACATCACGGATCCCAAGTCGATCGTTTCCGAACCGAATGCAGCGGCCTATCCGATTCCTGTCGAAGATCTCTTCTATACGCGTAGCATCTCCGGACCCGCCTGGTCTCCTGACGGACAGCAAGTTGTCTTCAGCACGGACATGTCCGGACGATTCAACTTGTGGAAGGTGAACGCCTCCGGAGGATGGCCGCTCCAGCTCGTCCAGTCGGATGAGCGGCAGTTTGGCGCGACCTGGTCGCCGGACGGTAAATGGATCGTTTACCAGCAGGATACAGCTGGCAATGAACTGTGGGACCTTTACGCCGTGCCCGCTGGCGGCGGCAAGGTCGTCAACCTGACCGCTACGCCCGAGATTCGCGAAGAGCGCCCGCTCTGGTCACGCGATGGCAAGACCTTGGCCTTGAACTACAAGCCCAAAGAGGGGACGGTCTATGACATCGCGTTGATGGACTGGGAGACAAAAAAGGTCCGCAAGCTCACCCACGAAACTAGTTCGAATCATTCCTGGGGCGCCGTAGCCTGGAGCGCGGATGGCACGACCCTGTTCGCAAATCGCGGCGAGGTGAGTGGCGTTTCGGAGTCCGATGTCTACGCCGTCGAAATCGCCACCGGCAAGCTGCAGAATCTGACGCCGCACCAGGGCAAGATTCTCTTTTCCGCCTCCTCGCTCTCGCCGGACGGCATGACTCTGCTCATCACTTCCAACCAGAAAAACGGATATCAGAATGTCGCGCTGCTCGATGTAACCACCAAGAAGCTGACCTGGGTGACGGATACCAAATGGGATGCCGACTCAGGAGACTTCTCTCCAGACGGAAAGTCTCTCACTTACGTAATCAATGCCGACGGCCGCACCGATCCGTATCTTTTCGATCGAGCCACGTTGCAGGCGGAGAAAATCAGCCTGCCAGCAGGGCTGAACTTCTTCACCGGCAGTCCAACTGCGTTTGCGCCGGAGGGGGCCCGGCTCCTGGTCTCGCACGAGAGCTCGACCAAACCTGCCGACCTGTGGGTCTGGAACGTGGCCAATCGCCGTGCCGTCCAGCTCACCTTCTCCGCCATAGCCAGCCTTGAAACAACACCTTTGCCGCCCTCGCAGATCGTGCATTACAAGGCTTTTGATGGGAAAACGATCAGCGCCTTTATGTGGGTTCCCTTCAATTTCAAGCGCGATGGCAGCAATCCCGCGCTGGTGCTTCCCCACGGTGGTCCGACGGGTCAGGTGGTTGAGTACTTCAATGCTGAAGCCGCTGCTTTGGTGTCACGCGGTTACATCTGCATTGCTCCCAATGTCCGCGGCTCGACTGGCTATGGCATCGATTTTCAAAAGGCCAACTTCCAGGATCTGGGCGGGGGGGATTTGCAGGACGAGGTTTACGCCGCCAAGTTTCTCCAGGCAACCGGTTACGTGGATCCCAGGAAAATCGGCATCACCGGCGGTTCCTATGGCGGGTACATGACTTTGATGGCAATGGGCAAAACGCCGGATGTTTGGGCCGCCGGGGTCGAAGAATACGGCATTATCAACTGGTTCACCATGCTGCAGCATGAAGATGCGCTGTTGCAGGAATACGAGAAGAGCTTGCTTGGCGATCCGGAAAAAGACCGCAAGGTCTATGAAGCGGACTCGCCAGTTACCTATATCCACCAGGTAAAGGCGCCGCTCCTGGTGCTGCAGGGCGACAATGACCCGCGCGTGCCCAAAGAAGAGGCGCAACAGGTAGTGGATCTGCTAAAGAAAGACGGCAAGAGCGTGGACGCGCATTACTACGCTAATGAAGGTCACGGATTTGAAAAGCGTGAAAACAGGATTGACGCGATCCAACGCACGGTGCAGTGGTTCGACAAGTACCTGAAGGCGAACCAATAGCTTCGGCGATCGATCTCGACCACAGGTTGTGTCCAAGAAGCCGGACGGAAACAGCGGTTGCTTGCTGCCGGGAACAGGATTTGAACCTGCACGCCTTTTGGGCATTGGATCCCAAGTCCCAACCCGCCTTTCTTCTCAACCCGCGAGACACCAGTGTTTACATGCACTTGGCCCTTCCGTGCCTCGGCAATGTACACCCTCCTGTCACACCTCATCATTATTACTACCCGTCGGGCAGAGTTCCCGTATCAGGTCGTCTGATGACGGGGGACCAGTCCTAACCTCAAGGGCCTGCGCCCAGTTCGAGCCGCGGACACCCACAGAAAAAAGCCTGGATTCATCCCCTGCTAAATGGTACCGAGCCTTCCTGACTGTACCAGTCACATGGTGAGGCACCTCCCCGTAAAAAATGGGCCCACATTCGGCTCAACATGGCACGTAATCTTCTGGACACAATTCAATCTGGGTATTATCCAACCAGACCTGTGCCGCGATTGGTACGGATAGCGGGCTGATCACGGCAGCTCCGTCGGTCCCTAACACGTGTTCCTCGGACGTCACAGCGAGTTTTGGGCCAGTCACCTCGTCCACAACAACGGTGGTCGTAACCCGATGCGCGCGCTGCAGAGCATCGACCTGACCCCCTCCACAACCACGCCGACCGGGAGCAGCCCAATGACGTTTACTGCCATGGGCGCTTATGGAGCCAGCCATCCCGTCGACATCACCACGCTCGTCGCCTGGCATAGCGACAGTCCTTCCGTCCTGACGTTGAATCCGGGAAGTGGGGTTGCTGCGGTAGCTGCCGATCCCGGCCAGATCGTGCACGTCTACGCCAGTTTCATCGGGATAAATAGCCAGCCAGTAAGAATCGCCGTGCAATGATTCAAGATCGTTTACTGATTTTCTCTGAGGTGATCGACCGAGACAGTGCTTTGCGCGAAAGAAACGGACTGGCGTGCTATTTTCGTCAAATCATCGCGCTGTAGTACTTCCCGGGCCGCGACCATCACCATCGCTTCCGCAAACCTGTCAACATCCCAGGATTTCAGGTGGATCTCGACGGCAGAGTCGGTGCGAACTACTTCGTTGTTATTCGTGCCCAGGATGAGAAGAAATCTGGGATGTAGTCGCGGCGGCTTTTCGGGCCTGACGGTTCGAGCCAACAGTTCGCAGGCGGAATAGTAGATCTTATCGGCTTCTTCGGACGACCACTTCTTGTGTTTCGGGTTTGAAACCTGGAAGGGCGATGATTCCTGCGCGAAAACGCTAGGGCTAAGGCCCGCGGTGAAGAGCATCAGGAATGCGTAACTGATAGCTTTTTGAAAATGCCGCTTCCTCTGGCGCAGAAGCGTGGGCCTGCCGCAGTGAAACACAGAGGCGTCACCATCCATTGCTTCGGCGCTGTCCCTGTGCTCCATGGGTTCCGAACCTTTCTTTCGTGATGAAAGAGTGCCCTCGTAGCATCCACCAGGCAAGATACCTTCGGTCTAGGGTGGAGACTGCACTTCCAGTGCCTAAATTCCTGCGGTCGCTCGCGAGCCATCCGCAATGGCTGAAATTCATCGAGATTTAATAACCGCGCAACCCGCCCGAGGCCTGGGGCGAGGTAGACTTCTACCTCCGAGCGGTTCTGCGGCGTGCAGCCCTGCAGTACGCCAACCGCATGGCTGCCGCAGCATCCTCAGGTGTAAGCGCTGAACGTAGCGGGAGCTAGGTATCTGTAGGCGCCGCGTTGGCAACAGGGCCCTGCAATCAGCACGCTAAGCCGTTTGGCCGTTCGGAACGTTTGGTCGGTTACCCATTCCCATGGCTCACCAGGCAATACCGCAGGTCGATGGTTTCGGTCTGGTCGCTCGCGATGACTCGCAGCCTGAGGAGAAGGGAAGGGTTCAGATTAGCGCAGATGAAACTGCCTTCGCACTGTTGGGCAACACGTCGTCCGCCCAGGCGTCTGGAAGGTCACTCTCCGATCTGGCGCTCGACCTCGTGCTTAATGAGATTGTCCAGCAGGCCCGTTTGGCGACCACAGCAACGGGGGCAACCATTCGATTGGTGCGCGAGGGGGAGGTTGTCTGCCGGGCGGCAGCCGGCGCCACCGCGGCGGAAATTGCGGCTTACCTGAAACTACGTAGTGCAATTGTCGGGGCTTGTTTTCAGACCGGCCATGTGCAGCGCTGCGAAGATACAGAAGCCGATTCTCGACTTGATGCCACTAGTTGCCGGCGACTCGGCCTTCGCTCCATCCTCCTGGCACCTATTAAAGACGTCAGCCAGAAGACACTTGGGATGATCGAGGTTTTTTCCGCGAGAGCCCGCGCGTTCTCTGATCGCGATGTTTTGACGCTACAAGCACTCTCCCGGCGGGTTCAAGCCAACCTTGATCTGGCCGCAAGAATCATGCCACCGGCGGCTGCCGATCCCGTCGCCGCCCTGTCGAGAGAGAATTGTCTTCAGCCTGAAGTGTGCGTGGCCGACTCTAGCGCTGGTTTGGTAACGCGAACCGGCACCTATTCCGCACGCAATGGGATTTTCCTACTCCTAGTTGCCGTGGCCGCATCAGCCCTGCTTGTGGGATGGACGGTCGGGCGAACCGGGAGGGGGAGTGCTGGCGTGCGCGTCGACATGAGAGCGGACGGGTCGCGCGCGGAACGACTAGCAGTCAATTCATCTGCCATCGCACCCAATGTCGCCACCTCTGCTCCCGTTAGCGAAAGCGTTACGGCAATTGCTTCGGGCGCGGGACCTTCAAAAACAGGGTCCAGAGCGGGCGCCGCGCCCACGAACGTCCTCCAAGCCAGAACATCCAAAGTGAACAGCCTCGGCAAGGCGACGCCGAACGACAGCCTGGTGGTCTACGAGAACAGAAAATCGGCATTTCAACAGGAACAATCGCTGCGGTCGTCTGAATCAACCCGCGCGGACTCGACTGGGGCGCCAGTCCCAGGAGCGCCAATCGCGCTTGCGCCAATTCCTGAGGGGTCCACGACTGATGTTACCGGCCATATGGTATGGCTGCCGGAGGAGATTGCGAACGCAAACGTGCTTAGTCGAGTCGATCCACAATATCCAAAAAACGCAATCGACCAGCACATTCAAGGCCAAGTAGTGCTGGATGTCGAGGTTGGCCAAACGGGCGTAGTGCGAGGAGTTCGCGCTATCAGCGGACAGACGCTACTGGTGGCAGCCGCCACCGACGCGCTTCAGCGGTGGCGTTTCAGGCCTTATTTCGTGAACGGCAAAGCGATGAATTTCGAGACTCACGTCTCTGTAAATTTCGCGCTGCCGTAGGATCTGTCTTGCAAACCGAGTGCTTCGACTGAGTCAGCTTCAGGGAGAAAGCTTTGCCGCGCATCACCAGCAAATTCGTCCTGCTTCTGCTGATGACTAGTTTCGCTTCCTACGTCGGCACTGCACAATCTGGCATTCAGGCCGCACCCTCCGAGATTTCGCAGGTAAAGGTCCTTCGTGAAAGAGATTCGCTCGCAGTGGAAATTACGTCTACGCATCAAGTCATTCCGACCATCACCGGATTGGGTGGACAAAAGCCGCGCCTGATAATTGACCTGCCGAATGCCCAGCTCTCAGTGCGTCGGAAGCGGACGGGCATTCATAGCGACGATATTGGCGCGGTTCGCCTTGTGCAATATTCTATGAGCCCGCCTGTTGTTCAAGTAATTGTGGATCTAGTCAGGCCGCGCGCCTATACGTGGGAGGCTGCTGGGAACCGCCTCATCGTTCGTTTGCAGTCAGAGCAACAGGGGCGCCAAAGAGAAGAAGTCACCTCCGAGGGCTCGTCGATCGCCTTCACCAAATCTGTTGAGCAGACAGCAGCTCCGGCGAGTCTGGTCAATTCCAGTCACGTGGTTTTCCTGGACAGTCTGGCGTCTGGAGGCTCGGTGTCGGGAGGCGCCGATCCTGCGGTCCTGCGTTTGAGCCGTGGCGAAGTTCACGTCTGTCCCGGCACCACGGTTTCTGTTATGCAATCTCAAGGTGGCCCTGAGATGATGCTGGCAGTCAGCACGGGAGCTTTGGAAACGCATTACGCTCTGGGAGACTCAACTGATTCAATTCTTACACCAGACTTCCGCATTCTCCTGCATGGTCCGGGCGAGTTTCATTACGCGATTAAGGTCGACTCGCAAGGAAATGCATGCATCAGGACCATGCCCCGCAACACCGGCTCGGTTACGGTGTCCGAACTGATCGGAAATGGTGAGCGACAAATGGGACCCGCCGATCAGCTGGTCTTCCACTCAGGACGGTTCGCCGATGTCGATTCCGCCTCCGCGGACACTTGCGGATGTTCGGCCCTGGAGCTACCGATGATGCGGACATTCTTGCCGTCACCACCAGACAACGCTCCGTTGCCGGCTCTCTCGCCGGGCGACGTGCACGTGCAAGTGGATGTGCCGCTTGTGTTCCCGGATCGAATTTGGCCGGAGAATAAACTTATGGCGATTGAAGATTCAAGAAATCAGCCACGCTTGGATAACGTCGCGCCGGCGTCGGCGCCAGCCGGAGCTGTAACCCTAACCCCACAGGCAACCACTCAATCCAGGCCACCCCGGGCCGGCTTCCTGGGCAGGATCAAGGGCTTCATTACGGGAATGTTTCGATAAGACCGGACAGGACCGATGCGACCGGGAGGGTCCATGGTGGCCAGCGCTGACGACGCTTGTCCGACCTTCGGCGTGTCGCCGCGGGAAACGTGCCACAGGGCCAGCTCAAGCCGGCTCCATACGCCGACCTTGTCGTAGATCATCCGAAGATAGTTTTTCACCACATGCTCGGTGGTGCCGATCTCACGAGCGATGTCTTCGTTTCTCAATCCTCGTGAGACAAGCTCAATGATCTTCTCATCGCGCGGTTTAAGAATGCGGCTCCCATACAAATCGTGGTTCATTGAGGACCTCCAACGCGATGCAGGATGACGTTCGCCGTCCCTGCGATTTGGCTAACCCATCGTTTGACCACCGGGGTATCGAATTATGAATATGAACAAAAAACACGCCGGCAAATTTGCTGCCGGTTTGGGGGTTTATGCAGTTTGCTTTCGTGACACTTAGACTACGAACCGTAAGACTCAGGCTGGCCGCGAACCCTGCGTGAAACTACCTGAGTCCGAATACGCCAATGCTATTGGTCGTGCCGACGAATACCTGCCCGCCGGCAATCGGCGATGTGATGAACTTGTTGCCCTTCCCGAAATGATCTCTTCCGTTCGGTGCCTGGTTGCTGTTGTAGATTTCCTGCAGATCGGATGCCTTGTAGGCGTGCAAGACCGCTGTGCTGCTATTCTCGGCGGCCCAAAACGATGGCATTTGAGCCGCCGTTTGCCGAGATGGATGGCGTTGCTCCGGGGTAGTGGTGCCTATTTCTCGAGCGATGTCCTTATTTTTCAATCCCTGGGAGACAAGCTCGAGGAGCTTCTCATCTCGTGGTTTGAGTCCGCAGCTTCCGTAGAGATTGCCTTGCGCTTGAGACTCCGATACAAGGTGATGGCTCAACTCTAACCAATGCGCAAGCGGTGGTTCAAAGCATGAGCCCATGGACGAAAATCACAATTAGTTACAGTTGATTTGCGGGCCAGCGTAGCCCGTCGAGCATCTGGTTGGATGACCGTCAG
>Ga0070697_100001486_pt1 | contig 17843 bp, 19 predicted proteins | sample KBSK1501metaG_FD_65475 | JGI IMG/M metagenome (GOLD analysis project Ga0070697, IMG submission 65475) | Corn, switchgrass and miscanthus rhizosphere microbial communities from Kellogg Biological Station, Michigan, USA - KBS K1-50-1 metaG | ecosystem: Host-associated > Plants > Roots >... | reverse complement strand
GTCCGCGCTGCTGCGCGCGCTGGGCGGCACCCGGCGCCAGCTCGCCGTGGCCGGGCTGGCCGAGACGCTGGTCGTCGGCGTGGTGGGTTCGGTGGCCGGGTGGGCGGGCGGTATCGGCATCGCCGCGCTGCTCAAGGGGGTCTTCGACAGCTTCGGCTTCGCGCTGCCCGCGGGCGGCCTGGTGCTGCGGGCGTCCAGTTCGGTGCTGGCGGTGGCGGTCGGGGTCGTGGCCACCGTGCTGGCGGGCGTGCTGCCCGTTCTGCGGGCGTCCCGGGTGCCGCCGCTGGCCGCCCTGCGCGAGCTCGCCGCCGAACCGGCGCGGATATCCCGCGTCCGTTCGGCCCTCGGTTTCCTGCTGATCGCGGGCGGGGTGGGGGCCGTGATCGCCGGCACCGCCGGCGGGGGCCAGGGAGCGGCCGTAGCCGGGGCGATGGGGACGCTGGCCGGATTTGTGGTCCTCGGCCCGGTCGCGGTCCGGCCGGCCGCGGCCGTGCTGGGCGCGCCGATCGCCGCGTTGCGCGGCGTCGGCGGGCGGCTGGCCCGGGACAACGCGCTGCGCAACCCGCGGCGCACCGCCGCCACCGCGTCGGCGCTGATGGTCGGGGTGGCCGTGGCCACCCTGTTCACCGTGATCGGGGCGTCGCTGAAGGCGAGCGCCACGCAGGGCGTGCAGCGCGCGCTAACCGCCGACCTGGTGGTCTACCAGCCGGGGTACGGCGGCAGCGCCGGGCTGGCCGGGTTCAGCCCGCAGCTCGCCGCCGACCTGGGTCGGCTGCCCTCGGTCGGGGTGGCGGCCGGGGTGAGCCGGGGCAGCGTGCTGCTGGACGGCCAGGCGCAGACCATCGCCGCGGCCGACCCGGGCCGCATCGGCACGATGGTGAACCTCGGGGTCACCGCGGGCTCGCTCGGCGCGATCGACGCCGGCTCGCTCGCGGTGTCGGCGGCGGCAGCGGCGGACCAGCACTGGCGGGTCGGGTCACGAGTCCCCGTGGTGTACCCGGACGGTGTCCGGGCCCGGCTGCGGGTCGCGGCCATCTTTGACCACCCGGACATCACCGGCGACTACCTGTTCGCCGCGGCCGGGTGGGCGCCGCACTCCGGGCAGCCGCTCGACTCCATGGTGCTGATCAAGCTGAAGCCGGGCGCCTCGCTCGGCCCGGCCCGCGCCGCGGTCACCGCGGCCACCGCCGCGGCCGGCCAGCCGCGGGTGCAGGACCGGGCGCAGTACGTGGCCAGCGCGACCGGCGGGGTGAACACCATCCTCGGGCTCGTCTACGTGATGCTGGCGCTGGCCATCCTGATCGCGCTGATGGGCGTGGCCAACACGCTGTCGCTGTCGATTCACGAGCGGACCCGCGAGCTGGGCCTGCTGCGCGCGCTCGGCCAGACCCGAGCGCAGGCGCGCGGCATGATCCGGTGGGAGTCGGTGATCGTCGCCGTGTTCGGGACGCTGGGCGGGGTGATCCTCGGCACGTTCCTGGGCTGGGCCGTGGTCCGGTCATCCGGCAGCGCTTCGCTGGCCGTGTTCGCAGCGCCGCCGCTGCAGTTGGTCCTGTTCCTGGTCCTGGGCGCGCTCACCGGCATCCTGGCCGGGATCCGGCCCGCCCGTCGGGCCGCCCGGCTGAACATGATCACCGCGATTGCCGCCTGAGCGGACGGGCAGGCGGCCGGTGATGGCACCTGTGCGTGTTCACCGGCGGCGGTACGCTGGACGCGGTGGAAGCGGTGTGCGCGACCGGGTCTCCGGTGCTGGACGGGCTGAGCAGCCTGCTGGCCAGCAACCTGCTGCGGATGCCGATCGCCCCGGCCGGAGCGGGCGGACCGCGGGTGAGCATGCTGGAGACGATCCGCGAGTACGGCAGCGAGCAGCTGCAGGCCCACGCCGAAGCCGGCGCGGCCCGGCGGCATGCCGGCTGGTACCTGGCCCTGGCTGAGGAGGCGGTGCCTGCGCTGGCGGGCCCGGATGCGGCCGCCTGGTTGGCGCGGCTCGACGACGAGCATGACAACCTGCGGGCCGCGCTCGGCTGGGCGCAGCAGCAGGGCGACGGGCCGGCCGCGCGGCGGCTGGCCGGCGCGCTCGGCCGGTACTGGGCCCAGCGTGGCCGCCTCAGCGAGGGACGCCGGTGGTGCGCCGCCGCGCTCGCGCTCCCGGGCGGCGGCGGAGCGGATACGCCGTCCGTTCGGGTTAATTGCCTGGTCGCGGCCTGTCGGCTGGCTATCGGCCAGGCCGCCTACGGCGAAGCGGAGGCTCTGGTCGGCGAGGCGGCGGCGCTGGCCCGCGAGCACGGCGATCCGGCCGAGCTGGCTGCTGTGCACAACACCGGAACCGAAGGGAAGGGACAGTCATGAGTAGTCAGGTCCGCGAGCTGATGGCCAGCGGCTTCGGCCAGCTGCGGTACGAGCCGACGGCGAAACGGATCCAGGCCGTGCTGGGCGGCGAGACGGTCGTGGACAGCACGCGGGCCGTGCTGGTCTGGGAGCCGCGACGGGTCGTGCCGTCCTACGCGGTGCCCGTGCAGGACGTGCGCGGCGAGCTAGTGCCGGCGGGCCCGGCCGTCGCCGGGCCCGGCGACGACGTCGGCGCATCCCTGCCCGACGTGACCGCGCTGCGGGTCCTCGACCCGAGGGTTCCGTTCACCGTGCACAGCGCCTCGGGCGAGATGGTGGACCTGCGCGCTGCGGGGCAGGTGCGGTCTGGGGCCGGCTTCCTCCCGGCCGACCCGGACCTGGCCGGGCTGGTGATCCTCGACTTCGGCGCGTTCGACGCCTGGTACGAAGAGGACGAGCTGAACGTGGCCCACCCGCGCGACCCGTTCCACCGGATCGACGTGCTGCCCAGCTCCCGCCAGGTCCGGCTGGAGCTGGACGGCCAGGTGCTGGCGGTCAGCTCGCGGCCGGTCCTGCTTTTCGAGACCCTGCTGCCGATGCGCTACTACCTGCCGCGGGCGGACGTGACCGCCGAACTGGTACCCAGCCCCACCAAAACCTGGTGTGCCTACAAGGGGCAGGCGTCGTACTTCTCCGCGTCCGTGGGCGGCCGGCTGGTTCCCGACATCGCCTGGAGCTACCCGGATCCGCAGCACGACGCGTCCCGGGTCCGCGACCTGGTCGCATTCTTCGACGAGCGGATCGACGTCACCCTGGACGGCGAACGGCGGGCCCGGCCGGTCACGCCCTGGTCGGATAGCCCAGGGGCCTAGGCGGGCCGCCAGGAGCCGCCCGTCTCCTGTTCGAAGGCCGGACGGTTGGTCGCGGTGTCGTAGAAGATGTGCAGCGCCGTAATCAGGCCATCCTCATCGAGTTCCAGCATGTCGACGCATTCGAAGCCGGCCGCGGAGCCCGAGGGCAGGGTCCAGTCGAACCGGAACCAGATGCTGACGAGCGGGCCGTCCTGAGTGACGCCCCGCAGGTGGAGCTCTGAGCGACCGGTGTCGGCGAGCAGCCTCGGGTAGAACTCGGTGGCCGGCAGCGGCCCGTATAGCGGGGAGTGGACGGTCGCGCCCGGATGGAACAACGCGAGTATGGCGTCCAGGTCACCGCGCTCGATGGCGGAAAGGTAGTCCGAGGCCAGCGCGCGCCCGGTCATGAGCGTTCCGTGATGAGGGCAGCCAGGCCGTCGAGGATACGGTCGAGGCCGAACCTCCTGGCGTTGTCGTCCAGGGCCGGAGCGGGACCGCTCAGCGCCTGGCTGAGCTCAGGGAACAGCTCGGCGTGGCTGCGGATCTGCTCGGCCAGCTCGCTGCCTCCCGACCAGGGCTGGGTTCCGGCGGTGGCCATCGACTGCGTGTTGCGGACGTGCCCGAACAGGAGGAACACCGCGGCCAGCCGCTCGTCGCCGGTCAGCCCGGTACCAGCCAGCGCGGCCACCGCGCTCTCGATCCACCCGGCCTCACGCGGGCCCATGACGCGGCTGCCCACGGTGACGGCCGGGATCCAGGGGTGTTGCTGCCAGACGCCGGCGAGCTGCCGGACGAACTCCTCCAGCCTGGCCCGCCAGCCACCGGGCACGCCACTCAGGTCGGGCGGTTCCCCGACCGCCGTGTCGATCATGATGCTGAGCAATTCGGTCTTGCCCGGGACGTGGCGGTACAGCGACATCTTGGTGAAACCCAGATCGCCGGCGACCCGCTGCATCGAGACCGCCTCGATGCCGTCGGTGTCCGCGACGTAGATGGCCGCCTTGACGATCCCGGGCAGCGTCAGCGCGACACGCGGCTTCTTCTCCTGCTCGTCGCGGAGGTCCCAGAGATTCTTCATGCCCAGCCTCTTGTCAACGCGGTACCGATGTGTCTAGCGTACATCATGTGTCCTATAGACACTAAATCTCCATAGGACACTTGGTCGGGAACTGTCAGGAGACTCAGCCACCGGGGGTTCGACATGAGCACCATGACTACTTCAGCCGACGTCAGGATCAGCACCGCACTAGATGGCCAGCTGCTCCTGCCCGGCGACTTCGGGTACGACGACGCGCGCACGGTCTGGAACGCGCTGGTGGACCGGCGGCCGGCGATGATCGTCCGCTGTGCCAGCGTCGCGGACGTGGTGACCGCGGTGCGCACGGCCCGCGACCTCGACCTGGAGATCGGGATCCGCTGCGGCGGGCACAGCGCGCTCGGGTTCGCCGTGCCCGACCAGGGGCTGATGATCGACCTCAGCCCGATGGGCGGGGTGCGGGTCGACCCCGTGCGCCGGCGGGCCTGGGTGCAGGGCGGCGCGCTGCTGGGCGCCCTCGACACCGCGGCCCAGCGGTACGGCCTGGCCACTACGGCGGGAAACGTCTCGCACACCGGCGTCGGCGGCCTGACGCTCGGCGGCGGGATGGGCTGGCTCGCCCGGCAGTACAGGCTGACCTGCGACAACGTCATCTCGTTCGAGGTGGTGACGGCCGCGGGCGAGGTGGTCAGGGCCAGCCGGCATTCGCATCCCGACCTGTACTGGGCGCTGCGCGGCGGCGGCGGCAACTTCGGCGTGGTCACGGAGTTCGAGTTCCGGCTGCACCCGGTCGGGACCCGGGCGCTGGTGGCGGAGTTCTCGTTCCCGGTGGCGTCGGCCCGGCGGGCGCTGGACGCGCTGCGCGGCTGGCGCGACCTGCTCGTTGCCGCCCCCCGGCAGGCGACCTTCACCGCGTCGATCGGGAGCGACGGCATGGCGGTCGTCGGTTTCGTGTGGGTCGGTGACCCCGGGCAGGGCCAGCGGCTGCTCCCGGCGCTGCGCGCGCTCGGCCGACCGTCCGCCGAGCGCGTGCTCGACCTGTCTTACCTGGAGCTCCAGCGGATGTCCGATACCGTGCAAAAGCACGCGCTCCGGCGCTACTCCAAGGGGCACTACCTGCGCGAGCTACCGGACGGGGCGCTGGAGGCGTTCCTGGGGCGGGGCGTGCCGTCTGGTGCTGGCGGCGGCGGGGACTATCTGCCGAACGTCGGGTTCCAGGCCTATGGCGGGGCGATCGCGGACGTGCCCGACCAGGATACGCCGTTCAGCCACCGGGACGCCCTGGTCGAGTACGGCGCCGGCACGAGCTGGGCCGACCCGGCGGAGGACGAGACCCGGATCGCGGCCGCCCGGCACTGCGCCGCAGCGCTCGATCCGTACGCCAGCGGGGCTTACGTCAACTTCGTCAACGACGAGGGGACCGAGGGGGTGCTCCGCGCCTACTCGGCGGAGAAGCTGGACCGGCTGGCAGCGGTGAAGACCGCCTACGACCCGGACAACGTTTTCCACCTCAACCACAACATCAAGCCCGCGTCGCGCTAGGGGTGCGGGGACGCCGCGCCGCAGCCGCGGCGCGGGGAGCCGCCGTGTCGCGATGGCGGCGCGGGGGCAGTCACGAAAAGGGAGATCACGATGGGAAAGCTGATAGTCACCGAGTTCGTCACGCTGGACGGAATCATCGACGATCCGGGCGGCGCGGAGGGACACCCGCACGGGGGCTGGAGCTTGCGCTTCCCCACCCCGGAGGGGCAGCAGTTCAAGTTCGAGGAGTTGCTCGCCGCCGACGTGCAGCTGATGGGCCGGGTGACCTACGAGGGCTTCGCGGCCGCCTGGCCGGCCATGGAGGAGACCACAGGGGAGTTCGGCAAGCGGATGAACAGCATGCCGAAGGTGGTCGTGTCGACCACGCTCACCGACCCGGCGTGGAAGAACACCACGGTCATCTCCGGCGACGTCCCGGCCGAGGTGGCCAGGCTGAAGGAGCGGTACCAGGGCGACGTGCTGGTCCCGGCCAGCGCCACGCTGGTCGACACGCTGCAAGAGCACGACCTGGTGGACGAGTACCACCTCATGGTCCACCCGATCGTGCTGGGCAACGGCAAGCGGCTGTTCAAGGAGGGAGCGGCCGGCACTGATTTGGCGCTCATCGACTGCCGCAAGGTCGGGCCGGACGTGCTGCTGCTGATCTACCGGCCGGCGAAGAGCTAGCCGCCTGAGCGATCCGCCGCCCGATGGGGGTTGTGTGCCCCTGCCCCCGGTAGACGGGGGCAGGGGCATACGCACCCCAGACGGCCACACCAGCTGAAAGTCCCGCGAACCGCAGGCGGCGCTCCCTTCACAGAAGCACCGATGGCGTCCGAAGGGTCTAGCGGGGGACGCGAATGTCGTACCAGAAGCCGCCGTTGAGGTCGAGGTCGTTGCCGTTGGCCTGGCCGGGACCGCTATCGCCGATGTAGGTGTAGAGGGGGTGGCCGTCGTAGGTGGCCTGCAGGCCACCGCCGGGGCGCTTGATCGCGCCCAGCTTGCCGGTGACGCCGGGGCCGGCCGCGGGGCTGCCGGAGACGGGGGGCCAGTAGGTGGCGCACAAACCGAAGCACCTGGAACTGGCGGAGGTGTCGGGGGCGAACCAGTAGAGGGTGAGGCCGTCGGCGTTGGTCAGTACCTTGACGCCGCCGATCTTCCCGGTCTTCAGGGTGGCGCCGACGTCGGCCGCGGCCACGGGTGAGCCGTCCGCGCTGACCACCGCGACGCCGAGCAGGACCAGGGCGGCCACCGACACGGCGCTGACCGCGCCGACCACCAGCGACATCGCGCTCTGGGCCCGGTCCCGGGCCCGGGGGCCGGCGCCGGCGCGCGCGACAGCGTGCCGCGCGGGATCCGCGGTGACCGCGGCCAGCGCCAGCGTGGCGAAGGCAGCCACCTCGATTAGGCCGGCGGCGATCCCCGCCCTCGTCCGGATCTCCTTGAAGCCGAACAGCCCGATCCACACCGCCAGCAGGTAGGCGCCGAGCGTGGACAGCGCGAGCCCCGCGCTCGCGGCGGCGGCCAGCCTGCTGCGCGTCACCAGCGCCGCTATCGTCAGCACGAACCCCACGATGACCTGCAGCAGGAACAGCCAGCCGATGGTGGGAATCTTCCGGTATCCGGTCAGGTACAGATCCAGGTGAATACCGGCGGACACGGCCAGCAGCAGCGCCCCCGAGATCCGCAGTCTCAGCTGCAGCCTGTTCCCATGATCTCCGCGCACGACCACCACGTCCCTCCCGCATGCCGGCTGTGCGAACACCGGGGCAGCGGATGCCCGCCGTCACTACGTCTCCCTCACCCACTACGGCGCTCAGCCTGCCACGGTTCGAAGATCAGGATGGCCGTTCGGCCCTAAAGATCTTGGTATGGCCTCGTCCAGGATCAGGTCGAAGTTGATCGTGGCGCCGGCCATCAGGCCGGCCGCGGCGGCCGAGACGACCTGGGCCTGGGGATCGGTGAGGTTGCCCGCCACCCAGACGCCGGGGACCGAGGTCGCGCCGGTGCGGTCCGCCTCGATGCGGGTGCCTACCGGGTGCTCGCCGATCAGCACCTCGGCTGGCTTGAGGCCGAGCGGCTCGAGCAGCTCGGCGCGGGCCTCCAGCCGCGGCGCGACGACCACCGCATCGAGGGGCAGGTGGCCGCGGGCGGCCAGCACGACCCCGGTCAGGCCGCCGGGGCCGGCTTCGATCCGCTCGACCTCGCCTTCGACGATGGCGACGCCCAGGGCCTCAAGCTGCTCGCGCTGCCCGGCGTCCGGGGCGGGTCCGGTGTGGCGCAGCAGCGTCACGTGCGGGCTGAGCTGCTGGAATAGCAGGGCCTGGTGGACGGCGGCCGGCCCGGTGGCCAGGATGCCGATGCGCTGGCCGCGGACCTCCCAGCCGTGGCAGTACGGGCAGTGCAGCACGTCGATCCCCCACCGGGCCGCCAGCCCGGGCACGTCCGGCAGGACGTCGCGCAGGCCGGTGGCGACCAGCAGCCGCCGGGCCGTCACCGTGCGCTGGCCGCTCTGGGCGCTGATCTGGACGCCGAACCGCTCGCCGTCCCGCGCCAGGGCGGTGACCCGCCCGGTCTCGACCCGGCCGCCGTACCGCCTCACCTCGGCGCGCCCGGCCGCGTAGAGCTCGGACGGCGGGATGCCGTCCCGGCTGAGGAAATTGTGTACGTGGCCGGCCGGGGCGTTGCGCGGGTCGCCCGCGTCGATGACCAGGACCGAGCGGCAGGACCTGGCCAGCGCCACCGCGCCGCTCAGCCCGGCCGCGCCGCCACCGACCACCACGACGTCATAGTTCTCGTTCTCATTCATGCGCTGACCATCGCCCAGGACGCGGCGATTTGACAAATCTCCTTGCCGAAGTAGCAATAAGACGATGGACCACGATCCCGTGCTCGACGCCGTCGGGCCGCGGCTGCGCTCGATCCGCCAGCGGCGTGGCGCCACGCTCGCCGAGCTCTCCGAGACGACCGGCATCTCGATGAGCACGCTGTCCCGGCTGGAGTCCGGCGGCCGCAAGCCCACCCTGGAACTGCTGCTGGCGCTGGCCCGCGCGCACCAGGTGCCGCTGGACGAACTCGTCGGCGCGCCGCCGCCGGGCGACCCCCGGGTCCGGGCCCGGCCGGTGCAGCGGAACGGGCGCACGCTCATCCCGCTGTCCCAGCGGCCGGGCGGCATCCGCGCCTACAAGATGCTGGCCCCGGCCGGCGAGCCGACGGGAGAGCAGAAGAGCCACGAGGGCTACGAGTGGATGTACGTGCTCTCCGGCCAGCTACGCCTGCGGCTCGCCGGCCACGACTTCGTCATGAAGCCGGGCGAGGCCGCCGAGTTCGACACGCGCGTCCCGCACTGGTTCGGCGCCGCCGGGGCGGAGCCCGCCGAGCTGCTGATACTGTTCGGGCCGCAGGGCGAGCGGATGCACGTCCGCGCCCGGCCGCGCGGCCGGGCCTAACCGGGTAGGCACTGACCTGGGTTGCCCGATGACCGGAGAGACCATGAAGTACATGATGATGTTCTGGGTCGATGAGGCCGCCGAGGTGACGCCGGACGAGGACGCGACGATGATGATCGCGGTCAAGTCGTGGGTGGACGAGATGACCGCGCGCGGGGTCATGGTGCACGGCGGCGCGCTCCGCTCGGCCGGCGAGGCCGCGATCGTACAAGTCCGTGACGGCGAGGTGCTGGTCTCCGACGGGCCCTTTGCCGAGACGAAGGAGCAGATCGGCGGCTACGGCGTCATCGAGTGCGCCGACCTCGATGCGGCTGTCCAGATAGCGGCCGGACATCCGCTCGCGCGGACCGCCAAGGTCGAAGTACGGCCCTACTGGGACGCGCCCTGGGATCACTGACCACGTGTTACCGCGGCGGGCTGGGACAGGGCGCTTGGCGGCACCGCGGCCGGGACCGGACCCGGTTCGCCGAACAGCCCGCGCAGGTAGCCGGTCACCGCAGGCATGCGGCCTGGCCTGCCCTTCGCCGCCACGTGGCCGTCCGGCCGGACCAGCACGACCGGCCCGGCGCCGGCGGTTTCGACCAGCTCCACGTCGTCCCGGTGGGGCCGCAGCGCGGCGTCGGCCCGCACGGCGGCCGCGCTGGCCGCGGGGATCAGCAGCACGTGCCGGCCGCCGCCCAGGGCCTGGTGCAGCGTGGCGGGCTGGCCGTCGGCCCGGACGGCGAGGTCGGGCATGCGCTGGCCGACGGCCGGGCCGCGCCGGCCAGCGGGCCGGCCAGGTACGGCCTGCGGTCCGGATGGGTAGCGGACGTAGACCTGGCTGATCCGGCGGGCCGCCCGGCGCTGGACGGCCGCACTGCGGGCGAGGGCGGGGACGACGAGGTCGCGGGCCATCCGCTTGACCGGGTGGCTGAGGGTGCCGTAATGGACCAGGGCGTGGGTGAGCCGGAGCACGTCCTCGGCAACCGGGCGCCGTTCGGCGCCGTAGCTGTCCAGCAGGGCGTCGGGGGCCCGGCCCGAGGCGACCAGGGCGAGCTTCCAGGCCAGGTTGTGCGCGTCGAGGATGCCGGTGTTCAGGCCCTGGCCGCCCGCCGGGCTGTGGATGTGCACCGCGTCGCCGGCCAGCAGCACCCGGCCGCGCCGGTAGGCGCTGGCGGACCGGCGGTGGCAGCGGAAGCTGGCCAGCCAGGTGGGGTCGGACACGGTGACCGGCCGGGGCGCCCGCTGGCTGGTCAGCCGCTGGATCTCCGCCAGGGTGGGGGCCTGCTCGCCGCGCTGGCCGGCGAAGGGCAGGGTCAGCCGCCAGCGGTGCCCGCGCATCGGGAAGAGAATGACCGGCAGCCCGTCCGGCCGGAAGAACGCGTGCACCGCGTTCTCGCGCAGGTCCCCGTCCGGCAAGTCGCCGCCGAGCAGGACGTCGGCGAGCAGCCAATCCTGCGGGTAAGGCTGGCCATCGAAGGCCAGGCCGAGCTCGCGCCGGACCCGGCTGTGCGCGCCGTCGCAGCCGACGACGTACCCGGCCGTGATCGTCCCGGTCCGGCCCGCCGGGCCGGTGACGGTCGCGGTAACGGCGTCGCCTCCGGGGGCGAGGCCGGTGAGCTCGGCGCCCGGCTCGATCACGCCGCCCAGTTCGGCGATCCGGGCGCGGAGGAGCCGTTCGGTCTCGTCCTGCGGGAGGTCGAGCAGAAAGCCGAACCGGGAGCCGCAGCGGGCGAACTCCAGGCTGGCCAGGCAGCGGTCCTGAGAGTAGAAGCGGAGCTGGCGGACCAGCTGGCCGCGCTCGGTGAAGCGGTCGGCCAGGCCCATCATGTCCAGGACCTCCAGCGTGCGGGCGTGGATGCCTATCGCCCTGGCCTGCAGGGCAACCCCGGCGCCCTTGTCGATGACGCGGGTGCGGATCCCGCGGGCGAGCAGTTCGGCGGCGAGCACGAGCCCGGTCGGGCCGGCCCCGACGACCAGCACCTGGCAGTCCGGCTGGGTAGCGTTCATGCGGGCAACTCTGCGCCGGCCGGGGCATCCTGCCATCCGAAGCCCTACGTAGCTGGCTACGTATCTTCCGGCAGCAGGCCCTGCTCGTAGGCCCAGGCGGCCAGCTGGGTGCGGGTGCGGAAGCCCAGCTTGGTGAGCACGTGATCGAGGTGCGTCTCCACCGTCCGCACCGAGAGGAACAGCCGGGCGGCGATGTCCCGGTTGGTCAGCCCGCGGGCGGCCAGCGCCGCGACCTCGGCCTCGCGGCGGGTCAGCGTCGGGCGGCCGCCTGGCGGCGAGGGGTCGCCCGGCTCGGTCGCCAGGGCGAGGCGCGCAGCCTCCTCCGGGCTCAGCCGCCTACCGTCCGCGACCAGCCGGTCGGCCGCCGGGCCGGCCCTGGCCCGGGCCGGCGCCAGCCAGCGGTCGAGCATCTCCCGGATCGGCACCGGCGACGAGAACTCGTTCGCGTCCCGGTACGCGTCGGCCGCTCCCGCCACCCGGAGCGCCAGCCGGAGCCGTCCGGTCCTGGCCGCGAGCCCGGCGAGCCCGGCCAGCCCGATCTGGACGACCCAGCGGTCGCCGACCTCCAGGCATACCGGGAACCCGTCCGCCAGCGCCGCCCGGGCCGCGACCAGCTCGCCCAGGTCGAGCAGCGGAAAGCCGAGCATCAGCCGGGCCCGCGCGCTCAGCGGCGCCAGGCCGAGCCCGGCGGCCATCGCGGCACACCGGGTGAACAGGTCGCAGGCGGCTTCCAGCTCGCCGGTGAGCAGCGCGACCAGTCCCGAGTAGAACATCGTGAACGCGATCGCCTGACGGTCCCCCGCCTCGGTCACCAGCGCCACGGCACGCTCCACGTCCGGCCTCGCCGCCTCGATCAGCAGGCTGGACAGCTTGCAGCGGCCCTGGTACGCGGTCGCGATGCCCTCGCCCACCATGTCGCCCAGCGCATGGCTGAGACCGATGCTCTCGGCGAGCAGATCCGCGGCGCGGGGGTAGTCGCCCTGGTCGATGGCCAGCCAGGCAGCGCCGCTCAGGGCGCTGACCCGCGCCACGCTCGGATCTTCGACCAGGCCGAGCAGCTCGCCCAGCCGCTGCCTGCCCTCGGTGTGGTGACCGCGCAGCGACCAGAACGCGGCCATCGCGGCGGCCAGGCGCAGCGCGGCGGGCGGATCATGGTCGCGGAACCAGCCGAGCGCCGCGCGGATGTTGTTGTGCTCGACGTCGACCCGCTCCAGCCATTCCAGCCTGGCCAGGCCCGCGTGCGGGCGGCCGTCCGCCTCGACCAGGGCCAGGAACGCGGCGGCGTGGGTGGCGCGCACCCGGTCCGCCTCGGGCATCGCCTACAGCCGCTCGGTCGCGTACTCGCGGATCGTCTCGAGCAGGGCGTACCGCGGCGGCCCGGGCCGCGGCAGCTGCCGCACCAGGCTGTGGTCGGCCAGTTCCTGCAGGGCGTCGAGTACCGGCACGCCGATGTCCGCTTCGTCGCAGACGGTCTCGATGGCCTCCAGGCTGGCGCCGCCGACGAACACAGAACATGTGGCGAGGAGCCGCCTGGCTCCCTCAGTGAGCAGGTCATAGCTCCATGCGATCGTCGCGCGGAGCGTCTGCTGCCGGTCCGGCAGGTCCCGGCCGCCGCCGGTCAGCAGGCTCAGCGAGTGCTCCAGCCGGACCAGGATCGCCTCCGGCGGCAGCAGCTTGACCCGCGCCGCCGCCAGCTCGATGGCCAGCGGAAGGCCGTCCAGCCGACGCGCGATCCGGGCGATCGACGGCCCGTTCCGCTCGTCGATGGCGAAGTCCGGCGCCACCGCAGCGGCCCGCTCGGCGAACAGGCGCACCGACTCGCAGCCGGCCAGGTCGTCAGGCGTCAGCCTGGTGCGCAGGTCCGGGACCGCGAGTGGCGGGACCGGGCATTCCTGCTCACCGGAGACTCGCAACGACGAGCGGCTGCTGACCAGGATGCGCAGCGTGCCGGTCTCGCGCAGCAGCCGCGCCACGGCCGGGGCGGCGGCCAGCAGGTGCTCGAAGTTGTCCAGGACGAGCAGGACCTTCCGCTCGCGCAGCTGGCTGACCAGGTGGTCCATCAGGGGACGGTCCCTGGCGTCCTGCAACCCGAGGCTCTGCGCGATCGTGGACGGCACCAGCCCCGGGTCGCGGACCGGCGCCAGCGGCACGAAGAAGACGCCGTCCGGGTAGTCGCCGGCCACCTCGGTGGCCAGCGCGATGCCGAGCCGGGTCTTGCCGCTGCCGCCCGGCCCGGTCAGCGTGACCAGGCAGCTGGCGGCCAGCAGCCGTCTGGCCTGCGCCAGCTCATGTTCCCGGCCGATGAAGCTGGTCAGCGGTCTGGGCAGGCTACCGCTTGAGACGTCAGGCATTCCAGGCCACCCTCCGCCGCACTGAGGCAGAGACTAGCCCGCGGCGGGCCCCGGCGCGACCTGGCTCAGGGGCTGGCGCCCATGCGGTCCATCAGGACCGAGGTCGTTATCCCGTGCGCCGCGCAGAACTGGTTCACGGTCCTGGTATCGACCGGGTCGGGGAGGGTGGCTTCGGCCTGATCGGCGAGCTCGTCCAGCCCGGCCCGGCGAAGCATCCTGACGATCTGCTGGCGGGAGAGGTCCACGGGGACCACCTTCTTACAGATCCTGGCTCCCGGCCTCCTGTGCCAGGAGCCTGCCATAGTCCCACCGTAGACCAGGGCCCGTGCGGATGTACCGCCGGACGGAATATAAACGGGGTAAAGTCCGCTTTGCCGGCCATGCAGAGACTGGCCATGCAGAGAACGGGCAAGCTCGCGGTGCTCGGCGCGGGCCACGTCGGACCGGTCATCGCGCGGCTCGCCATCCGGGCCGGTTACCCGGTGGCCATCGCCACCTCGGGCGACCCGGACGACATCGCGCTGATCACCGAGCTGGTCATTCCCGGCGCACAGCCGCGCTGGGCCAGCGACGCGGTGGCGGACGCGGACACCGTGGTGCTCGCGATGCCGCTGCACCGCTTTCTCGACGTCGATCCCGGGCTGCTCGCCGGCAAGCTCGTGGTCGACGCGATGAACTACTGGCCGGCCAGCGACGGCGTGCTGCCTGCCTTCGAAGACGGCGCCAGCAAAGGTATTGGCAGCAGCGAGATCGTGGCCCGGCGGCTGACCGGGTCGGCCGTGGTCAAGGCGCTCAACCACATCGGCTACCACGAGCTCGAGGAATGGGCTCGGCCGGCCGGCGCGCCGGACCGGCGGGCGGCGGGCCTCGCGGGCGACGACCCGGCGGCGGTCGCCGCGATCGCGGAGCTGACCGACCGGATCGGCTACGACCCGGTCCCGCTGGGGAGCCTGCGGGCGGCCCGGGTGCTGCAGCCGGGCGGGCCGGTGTTCGGCCAGGTGCTGACGTTGCCCGAGTTCGAGCGGGCCGTATACGAGGATGCGAGGACCCTCAGATGACCTATACCTTCGGGCTCGATACGTTCGGCGACCGGAACAGCGACGCCGGCGGCACGCCGCTGTCGCACGCCCAGACGATCCGCAACGTGGTCGAGGAGGGCGTGTTCGCCGAGCAGGCCGGCCTGGATTTCTTCGGGATCGGCGAGCACCACACGGACTACTTCCCGATGCCGGCCGGGGACGTCGTCCTGGCCGCGATGGCGGCCAGGACGGGGAAGATCCGCCTCGGCTCCGCCGTCACCGTGCTGAGCTCCGACGACCCGGTCCGGGTATTCCAGCGGTACTCCACGCTGGACGCGGTCTCCGGCGGGCGGGCCGAGGTCATCCTCGGCCGCGGGTCGAGCATCGAGTCGTTCCCGCTGTTCGGCTACGACCTGGCCGACTACGAGGAACTGTTCGACGAGAAGGCCACGCTATTCGCCGAACTGCTCAAGGGCGGCCCGGTGACGTGGGAGGGTAAGACCCGCGCGCCGCTGCTGCACCAGGACGTGGTGCCGCACCTCGAGTCGGGCCCGTTCCCGGCCTGGATCGGCGTGGGCGGGAACCCGCAGTCGGTGATCCGCGCTGCCCGGCTGGGGTTCGGGCTGGCGCTGGCCATCATCGGGGGCCCGCCGGCCCGGTTCGCCGCGTACTCGGAGCTGTTCCGGCGAGCGCTGGAGAAGTTCGGCCAGCCGCCGCGGCCCGTGCTGGTGCATTCGCCTGGCCACGTCGCGGCCACCGACGAGCAGGCCAAGGCGGAGTTCTGGCCACGCTGGCGGGAGACCATCGCCCTGGTCGCCGAGGAGCGCGGCTTCGCCATCCCCACCGAGGCGTCCTTCGACCGGGAAACCGGTCCGGACGGGGCGCTGTACGTCGGCTCACCCGAGACCGTGGCGCGGAAGATCGCCGCGAACATGCAAACCCTTGAGGCCGGCCGGTTCGACCTGAAATACGGCCTGCCGGGCCTGACGCACGAGCAGCTCATGACCAACATCGAGCTGTACGGCCAGCGGGTCGTCCCGCGGGTCCGCGAGCTGCTCGGCTAACCGATCAGGGTATGGCCGGGGCCGCGGCGGTCGCATGGCCGCACAGCGCCACCCAGGATCCGCCGCACGTGCCGGGGCCGCTGGCGCGGCTACTGACCAGCGCGGCCGTGATCAGCGTGAGGGTGGTGACCAGCCACACCAGCAGCATGGCCCGGCTCACATCCAGGCGCCGGTACAGCCGGCGGCTGCGCCGTGCGCCGCGCTGGACCGCCTCCCGCGAGACCGCCTGGATCTTCTCTCGCACCGGCATCGCCTCGCCGGAGGCCAGCCGGGTGAACATGGCCAGCCGCGCGACCAGCGCGGGATCGGAGTCGGCCAGGCCGTCCCTGATCGAGTCCAGGGCGTCATGCTCCCACGCGCTCAAGCTCATCGCCGTCCTCTCCGTTGCTTCGCTGTGGCCTGAACGGTCGCAGCGTCACGGAGAGCATTGCGGTCAGGCGTAATCCTGCTATGTCAGCTTCATCGCGTGCCGTCAGGATATACAGCACTAGGAAGCTGATCCGCCGGTGGCGAGGCGCATCATGTCGGTATCGAGGTCGATAGCGGTCTCGGTGCCGCCCGCGCTGCCGAACTCGTGCTGGTAGCTCTGCCAGGACTCGTCCTTGATCTTGCTGGCGAAGCCGCTCTCCATCAGCAGCACGAGCTCGACCGCGGCCCGGTCGACGCGCGTGTTCAGGGCCGGGTCGCCCCAGTCCTCCGGGGCGGCGAACAGCGAGGTCGGCGCCGTCATCGCGCGCAGGTAGGCGAACATCGGGCGCATCGCCTCGTCCGCGACCAGGGCGTGCCTGGCGGTCCCGGCCGTCGCGGCCAGCACCACCGGCTTGGCGATGAGCAGGTCGTTATCCAGCACACCGAAGAACGAGGTGAACAGGCCGCTGGGCCCGGCCTTGTAGACCGGCGCGGCGGCGATGATGCCGTCAGCCTCGCCGATGGCGGTGATCGCCTGCTGCAGCTTCGGCGTGACCAGCTGGGAGACCAGCGCGGTGGAGATGTCGGCGGCGATCTCGCGCAGCTCGATGACGCCGGCCGTCACCTCATGCCCGCGCCTCGCGGCCAGGGCCGTCACCCGGTCGGCGGTGCGGTCGGCCAGCAGCCGCGTCGAGGAAGGGTCGCTCGTGCCGGCGCTGACCAGGACGAGCCTGAACCGTTCGGTACTCATATGAGCACGACCTCACGTGTGTCGCTGGCGCACGCCAGCTTCCGGCAGATCATTTCCAGCTGCGCCATCTCGGCGCGGGTCAGGCCGGCGGTCATGGCGCGGGTCACGCTGCGGGCGTGGCGGCGGCCGATCGCGCGCTGCATGGTCCGCCCGGCGGCGGTGAGCGACACCCGGACCCCGCGGCCGTCGGCGGGGTCGGCATGGCGTGACACCAGGCCGCGCTCGGCCAGCCGCTCCACTAGGCGGGACAGGGCCGGCTGGCTGAGCAGGACGTGCCGGTTCAGCTCGGACAGCCGGAGCGGCTCGGCGTACTTGGACAGCGTGTAGAGCACGTCGTACTCGCGCATGGAGACGTCCGTCCAGGTGTCCTCGGCCGCGAACTGCTTCATCACGGCGGCGTGGGCGGTCAGCAGCGCCTCCCACGCGTCGTTGGCGAGGCTGGGCATCACAGCTCCGGGTACTCGGCCTGGTACTCGTCGGCGCTGTCCTGGTAGGGGGACGCGCCGGTGACGTTGTCGCCGCGGTTGGCGTTCGGCCGCGGCTGGCGCGGGGCCGCCTCGCCGTACTTGGCCCTCACCAGGCTGACGTGGGTGGGTGCGTCCGGCGTCTGCGGGTCCTGCCGGACGGCGATCTCCTTGCGCAGCACCGGCACGACCTCCCCGCCGAGCAGGTCGAGCTGGTCCAGCACGGTCTTCAGCGGCAGCCCCGCGTGGTCCATGAGGAACAGCTGGCGCTGGTAGTCGCCGAAGTGCTCGCGGAAGGTCAGGGTCTTGTCGATGACCTCCTGCGGGCTGCCAACCGACAGCGGGGTCAGGTCCATGAAGTCCTCCATCGACGGCCCGTGCCCGTAGACCGGCGCCTCGTTGAAGTAGGGCCGGAACTCGCGGATGGCGTCCTGGGACCTCCTCGCGATGTACGCCTGGCCGCCGAGGCCGACGATGGCCTGCTGCTCGGTGCCGTGGCCATAGTGGGCGTAGCGCTGCCGGTAGAACCTGATCAGGCGCTGGTAGTGCTCCTTGGGCCAGAAGATGTTGTTGGCGAAGTAGCCGTCGCCGTAGAAGGCCGCCTGCTCGGCG
>Ga0070697_100001484_pt1 | contig 17845 bp, 15 predicted proteins | sample KBSK1501metaG_FD_65475 | JGI IMG/M metagenome (GOLD analysis project Ga0070697, IMG submission 65475) | Corn, switchgrass and miscanthus rhizosphere microbial communities from Kellogg Biological Station, Michigan, USA - KBS K1-50-1 metaG | ecosystem: Host-associated > Plants > Roots >... | reverse complement strand
TGGAAAGGGGGACACGGCGATGGGCAAAAAACTTGGGGTGCGGGATTTCGCCTCCCCGGAAGTTCAGAAACAGAGCGATGATGAACTCGCTGCCGTCATCAACGACGGTAAAAACAAGATGCCGGGTTACAAGAAGAGCCTTAAACCGGAAGAAGTCAAAGCTCTAGTCGCATTCATCCACGCGTGCGGCAAAAAATAACTGCCGAGGCAGAGTCACTAAGATCAACATGTCCCCTTCCACCACGCTACTTTTGTGTCTGATCCTGTTCAGTGCGGTGTTGGTAAGTGTGCTGGCGGCGCTGCCTGGCATTACTGCATCCCGTGGCGGGAAGATCCTGGCATTCCTGGTTTTATTTGTGCTGCCGTTGCTGTGTATGGCAATCGGTGTCTCTTCGGAAGTGGAGCGATCCAAGAGCACTAGCTTCTGTTTATCGTGCCACGTGATGGAGCCCTATGGTCGGAGCCTAAGAGTGGACGATCCCTCCTACCTGGCGGCCGCGCACTTCCAGAACCATCGGGTTCCCGCCGATCAGGCTTGTTATACCTGTCACACGAATTACGCGATGTTTGGCGGAGTGCGCGCGAAGATGCACGGTCTCAGGCACGTTTACGTGCAGTATCTCGGTAAACTGCCGCAGCAAATCCATCTCTACGAACCCTATAACAATCGGGAATGCCTGCACTGTCATTTGGGCGCGAGGTCGTTTGAGGAAGGCGCAATGCATAACGCCGATCCGGATTTGTTACCGGCAGTAAAAGCGAACAAGATGTCCTGCCTGTCGAGCGGTTGCCATGATGTGGTACACAACGTCGGGCAGTTGAACAATGTGAAGTTCTGGAAAGGAGACAAGTGACACCGGAGATTGTTGGACTCGAGAAACCGTTGCGGCTGGCAGGGATGTTGCTGATTTTCGGGCTGCTGGTGGAAGCCATCTGTCTACTGTGGGCAAGACCGCTAGCCTTTATTGTTCTGGTCGGGGCCGGTGGCTTCCTGTGCGCTGCCGGGATTGTGGTGTATCTCTATTCGTTGGTGTCTGCAGCCCGGGTAAGGCCGGAACAATAACCCTTAACCCAAACCTAGGTTGAAGGTTTCTTAAAATTCCAAATGGCAACCCGCCGGAAGTGAAAAATGGAAACAATGAAGAAATCCGCGAACCACCTCCTCGTTTCGAAGGGTTGGATTCAGGCCGTCGCCATTGTTGTGGTTTTTGGCTTTTTCGTCTTGGGTCTCCTCGCGTACCGAACGTACCGGGACGAACCACCGATTCCTGTGAGAACTGTGGGGGCGGCTGGCGAGGTACTCTTCACCCACCAGGACGTCGTGGATGGGCAGGGGGTATTTCTCCGCAACGGTCTCATGGAGTATGGCTCGATCTTCGGACACGGAGCTTATCTTGGTCCGGATTTCACCGCCGACTATCTTCACCGTGCAGCCCTGCTTGTAATCGATGAATACGGAGGTCCGTCATCCGATCGGGCAAGAGCCAGGACCATAGCCGATTTCACATCGAATCGCTATGCACCTGAGAACGGTACGCTGACTTTCAGCGCGGTGCAGGCCGAGGCATTTCGGAAGCTTGAAATTCACTATCACGATTTGTTCGCCGACCCCACTTCAAAGTTTGGGCTGAGACCGGAGGCGATCACCGATCCACAACAGACGCACCAACTAACGGCTTTCTTTTGCTGGACGGCGTGGGCGGCATCGGCGCGGCGCCCCTCACTGACCTACTCGTATACCAACAACTGGCCGCCGGAACCGCTGGTGGATAACCATCCGACAGCGGACACGGTGATCTGGAGCGTGCTGTCATTGATCGCACTGCTGGGTGGAATCGGGATTCTGCTCGCCGCGTTCGGTCGCTGGAATTTTTTAGGGTGGCATGGTAGGGAGCAGCAGACCATTTCCTTTCGTCCGCCAGATGAGGTTGTTCTTACTCCATCCCAGCGGGCGTGTTCGTGGTTCTTTCTGGTCATGGCGCTACTTTTTCTGTTGCAAGCATTGCTCGGCGGTGCCACGCAGCATTATCGTGCCGACCTCTCTAGTTTTTTTGGTATCGATCTCGGCCGAGTGTTGCCCTTCAACATGGCCCGCACCTGGCATCTTCAGTTGGCGATTTTCTGGGTCTCTACTTCCTTCCTGGCCGCTGGGATTTTTCTGACTCCAATGATCGTTGGTCGCGAGCCCCGAAGACAGAACTGGCTGGCATATGGATTGCTTGTAGCGCTCGCCGTGGTTGTCTTTGGCAGCATGCTGGGCGAATACGCGGGAATTAAAGGTTGGATTCAAAACGGTTGGGAGTGGTTTGGAAATCAGGGCTTCGAATATCTCGACCTGGGACGCTTCTGGCAAATTCTCCTGATCGTCGGACTTTTCTTCTGGACGACCATTCTTTTTCGCGGATTGCGCGGGCGACTCGTCGCGGAGCACATGGGCAACATGCCGTGGCTGTTCTTTTTCTCGGCTCTCTCGATCCCAGCCTTTTACGCAGTAGGGTTGCTGGCGCATCCCGCTTCTCATTTCACTACAACCGATTTCTGGCGGTTCTGGGTGGTGCATTTGTGGGTCGAGGATTTTCTAGAGTTGTTTACCACCATCATGGTCGCCTATATCTTCGTGCTTCTGGGGGTCGTGAATGAAAAAGTGGCGCTGACCGTGATTTACCTCGATATCGTGCTGTACTCGGCGGGCGGAGTAATCGGCAGTATGCATCATGTGTACTTTTCTGGAGAACCAGCGGTTCATATGGCTCTGGGTGCATTTTTCTCGGCCGCCGAAGTAATCCCACTTACATTTCTCACCGTCGAAGCCTGGGGTTTTCTGCAACTCGGCGCCCAGAAAGAAGGACCTTCGCGCACACCCTTCCCTCATTTCTGGGCGGTCATGTTTCTTGCTTCAGTCGGTTTCTGGAATTTTCTCGGCGCCGGTATTTTCGGGTTCCTGATCAATCTTCCCATCGTTTCCTACTACGAAATCGGAACTGCCCTGACCGCCAATCATGGCCACGCGTCCATGATGGGTGTGTACGGCATGCTGGCGGTTGGATTGGCATTGTTCTGCCTGCGTTACATGGTTCCAGTGGATCGTTGGTCAGATCGGGCGGCTAAGATCAGCTTTTGGTCGCTAAATCTTGGACTGGCTTGGATGGTCTTCGCCACATTGTTTCCACTGGGAATCTTGCAACTCTATCATTCGGTCAATTCGGGTTATTTTGATGCCCGCTCCTTAAAATTCTTGACCAACAGAAATAACGCATTGCTGGAGTGGGTGCGCTTTCCTGGCGATGTGCTTTTTATCGTCGGAGGCATATTGCCAGTTTTATATTTGTGCTGGCTTGCCGTGCGTCATATGGCCTCGCAACCCAGTGTCGATCAACCGGATGAAATTCTGTTCACAGAAGTTGTCGGAACTCAATAGTCTCAATGAGCAGCATTCACACTGAAGTGTGGTTGGCGTCTGGGTACGCGCTTTTCCTGATAGTGGTGGCTGCTTGCCTGGAAAGCATGGGACGACATACCCACCAAAGATCTCGTCGGTACCAAACCGCTGGCTTCACTTATCATCAGCATCTCAATGTGTGGGAATGTCCAGCCGGTCAGTACCTCAAGCTATGGGCATTCGACTCTGAACGGAAGATCGCGCAATATCGCGCGCGAGCGGACTCCTGTAACTCTTGTTCTTTGAAGCAGAATTGCACCGATTCAGAAGATGGCCGGAAACTGGAGCACCATCTCGATTCCTGGTTGCAATCGGAAGTGCACCGTTTTCATCGCGGCATTTCGCTCGCTCTGCTTTTCCTGGCGGGATTGATTCTTGTGCTGGAAATGATGGGTCAGACTGCCACGGCCGATTTGGCGGTGCTAGTTATTGCCTTGGCACCGGTCGGAGCCCAGGCGACACGCTTAGTTTCAGTATCTCTTCGCGACCGCCCCGCCGTGAAATGAGTGCGGGCCTGACACCTTCGCTCTAAACACCTTTGCCGGCTGTGATTCTAATCACAACATCAAGTAGTTAGCGTCATAGGCTCCGCTCACTGCACCCGTTAGAGTTGATGCAGAAAGGAGATAGCCATGGCGCAAACTTCTTACGGCTTATTAACGAAGCTTGAAACCACGAAATGCACGATGAAGGCACTTGTTTTCCGTCGGCCAGGAGAAATCCGTCTGGAAACCCTGCCCATTCCGAGAGCCAGAGCGGGAGAAGCGATCATCCAGATCACCCTCACCACAATCTGTGGCACAGATCTTCACATTCTGAAAGGCGAATATCCCGTCAAAGCAGGCCTGGTCATCGGTCACGAACCAGTCGGCATAATCCACGAAATTGGGGACGGCGTTACCGGCTACGCAGTGGGAGATCGTGTGCTGGTGGGCGCCATCACGCCATGCGGACAGTGCAACTTTTGTCTTAGCGGTAACTGGTCTCAATGCGGAGGGGTACTGGGGGGATGGAAATTCGGTAACACGATCTATGGAGCTCAGGCGGAATATTTGCGAGTGCCGAATGCCCAGGCCAATCTGGCCAAAATTCCTGACGAACTCACCGATGAAGAAGTAGTGCTGTTGGCCGACATCGCTTCAACTGGAATTGCGGCGTCGGAGAGCGCCGATATGCAGATCGGCGATTCTGTCGCCATCTTTGCTCAAGGGCCAATCGGCCTTTGCGCTACCGCAGGAGCGAAATTGAAAGGTGCAAGCCTGATCATTGCTGTCGAATCAGATCCGGTTCGCGCAGAAATGGCAAAGCGAATGGGCGCTGATGTTGTGCTCGACTTCACGCAAGGCGACGTAATCAAACAAATCAAAGGAATGACTGGCGGCAGGGGTGTGGACGTTGCCATCGAGGCGCTCGGAACGCAAGCTACATTCGAGAACGCGTTGCGGGTGCTCAGACCAGGTGGAACGCTCTCCAGTCTCGGAGTGTACTCGGGGAAATTATCCGTACCCTTGGAGCCTTTCGCAGCCGGATTGGGCGATCACAAAATCGTCACCACGCTCTGCCCTGGCGGCAAGGAACGGATGCGCCGGCTGATGGAGTTAGTCAGGCACGGACGCCTGGACTTGACTCCACTTCTCACTCATACTTTCCCGCTGGAGCGAATCACCGAAGCCTATCGGCTATTCGGGGAGCGGCGGGATGGCGTCATCAAAGTGGCAATCCGGCCATAGATTTTGGGAGCCGCTCGCAAAGGCGGCTCCCCCCTGCGGCAGCATGCTTCACTGTGCGACCGCTTTCGTTTTAGCCTCAATCTTTTCGAACACGGCCTCCGCCCGCTGCAATGCTTCCTGGACGTTAGCGCAAATATTCTCGTGTCCCACGACTTGTTCAAATTCAGCCTGATGAATCAATTGTGCGGGCTGCTCCCGTGCGCCGCACAATATCAGGGTGCGTTTGGTGGCGTGCAGTTGTTGGGCCACTTCTTCCAGCGCAAACAGACCAGTGGCGTCGATAGCTGTCATGTTGCGCAGACGAATAATGACGATCGGCGGAAGCTGGTGCATTCTTTCGGTAATCACTGCGATCTTGTCGGTTGCTCCAAACAGAAACGGTCCATGAATGCGGAAGATAGTGGTGTAGTAAGGGATTTCCTTGTCCTGCAAAATGTGCAGCCGCCCATCTTCGACGTAGTCCCCAGTGACCTGCGAGACCGTAGTGGTCTCGGCCACACGAGCAATGAAAAGTAGCGCGGCGAGAATCATTCCGGCTTCGACGGCTACCGTGAGGTCGGCGAAGACCGTCAATCCAAAGGTGACCAGCCAGACGCTGATGTCCGTCTTGGTCAACCGTAGCAATTGCGGGATCTCCCGCCACTCGCCCATGTTGTAAGCCACGATCATCAGGATTCCTGCCAGCGCCGACATCGGAATGTAGCTGGCCAGTGGCGCAGCAAACAGCAACACCGACAACAATGTGAGCGAGTGGATCATCCCTGCCACCGGCGACTGCGCTCCTGCACGGATATTCGTGGCGGTACGAGCGATGGCGCCTGTTGCCGGCAATCCACCGAACATCGGCGAAATCATGTTCGCGACACCCTGCCCGATGAGTTCGACATTGGGATTATGCCGGTCATTGCTCATGCGGTCGGAGACCACAGCAGACATCAATGATTCGATAGCTCCCAGCATTGCGACCGTAAACGCAGGCCCCAGCAGTCCGTGAACCAGGCTCGCGTGCCATTGAGGCAAGGCAAAATGCGGAAGCCCGCTGGGTATTCCGCCAAATCGCGTGCCAATGGTTTCCACTGGCAGCTTGAGCAGAAACGCCGCTACGGTTGCTCCGAACATGGCAACGATGGGTCCGGGAATTCGGCTGGAGATAGCGCGGCACAGCACCATCGCCACAACCGTACTTGCGGCGAGCAGAGTGGCATCCAGCGACCATGTGGGAGAAGCCAAGGCCAGAGCTTTTACTCGCAGCCAGAACTCACCTGGAACTCGAGCAAGATGCAGGCCGAAAAAGTCTTTGATTTGTGTGCTGGCAATCAAGACCGCGATGCCGTTGGTAAAACCAATGACCACCGGTCGAGGGATAAACTTCACCGCAGTACCCATCCCGGTTGCACCGAGAATGACGAGTATCACTCCGGCCATGACGGTGCACATAAACAGCCCATCGAGGCCGTGCACTGCGACGATCCCGGCAATCACCACCACAAAGGCGCCGGTTGGCCCCCCGATCTGAGTTTTCGATCCGCCGAGTGCGGAAATCAGAAACCCCGTCACCACCGCGCAATAGATGCCTGCTTGCGGCGTTAGGCCGGAAGCGATAGCGAAAGCCATTGCCAGCGGCAGCGCCACCAGGCCGACGGTAATGCCGGCGATGACGTCATGCAAAAACTTGTTTAGGTTGTATTCCCGCAGACACAGAACTGATTTCGGCAACCAGCGATCGCCCCAGGCTGAAGAAAGAACCGCCGACATGAACTCTATTATGACAGGCACTCGCTTTCCCAACGGTGACCAGCGAGACACGAAAGTGCAGCGCACTATTCACTTCGGTGCGTGGCTAGCACTTTGTGAGCCGTCGCGTTTGGGATTCAGCGATCAAGGGGAAGACACGAAGCCGGGCGTTGAAGCCACTTGGTCTGTTCGCAATATTCGTAGAGCTCATCCCTGAACCTAGGGTGCGCTATTTCGATTAGCGCTTTAGCCCTCTCTCGGATCGACTTCCCGTGCAGATAGGCCACACCATATTCAGTGACCACATAGCGAACCAGTCCTCGGGACGTTACTACGCCGGCTCCCGGACTCAGCATCGGAAGAATCCGCGAAATCGTGCCATTCTTAGCCGTTGATGCCATGGCGATGATCGGTTTTCCGCCTTTGGACCGCGAAGCACCACGTAGGAAGTCGACTTGGCCGCCAATGCCGCTGTAAAACTGATTCCCTATCGAGTCGGAACATACCTGGCCGGTTAGATCGACTTGCAGCGCGGAGTTTATTGCCACCATGTTGTCATTGCGCGCAATCAGTGCTGGATCGTTGGTGTACGCGGTTGGATGAAACTCGAATATCGGGTTGTTATCCACGAACTCGAACAAGTTCTTCGTGCCCAAGGCGAAACCAACAATGATTTTGCGAGGCTTGAAGTTCTTGCGCCCACCTGTGATCACACCCGCCTCGATCAGAGGAATCACTCCCTCCGATACTAGTTCGCTATGCACGCCCAGATCCTTTCGATCCATGAGAAACGGGAGCACGGCGTCTGGGATACCGCCGATACCGGTTTGCAGTACAGCTCCATCTTGGATGAGGCCCGCTACGTTGCGCGCGATGGCGACGTGCATGTCAGTGACCACTGGCTTCTTGAGTTCGCATAGCGGCCGTGACGATTCCACCACCGCATCTATGTCACTGATATGGATGAAACTGTCGCCATAGGTTCGCGGCATGTGGTCGTTGACCTGTGCGACAACGTAGCGGGCACACTTGGCGGCGGTCAGCGTGGTATCCACGCCGACGCCAAAGCTGCAATAACCGTGGGAATCGGGTGGGGAAACCTCGATCAGGGCAACATCGATGGGCATTGCACCACTCTCGAACAGTGGTTCGATCTCGCTCAAATTAATCGGCGTATAGTCGGCGCGGCCGTCATTGATGGCATCCCGGACATTGCCCCCTATGAACATTGCGTTGTGTCTAAAATGTCCAGCCATTTCCGGCGCCACATAAGCCGCAGCTCCCATGGTCATCATGTGGACAATTTCCACTTCCTGCAGTTCAGGAGCGCGACGGATCAGCGCTTCCACCAGGGTCTCGGGCTCCGCACAGCCAGGCTGAATGTAGACACGCATTCCGGAGCTGACGTGTGTCAACGCCTGATCCGCTGTTTGGAGCTTTTTCGAATATTGAGTTTCCCAAGACATAGTTCGTTCGGTGAATGTTGGATTTATCCAACTGCGGCTGTTGGTGCGAGCGCCAGTTCTTCTGCGATCACGTGCTCCGCAACAGTTCGCTCATAGCCGATTGCCGCATAGTAAATCGCCCGATCAAAGAAGTGGTCAAGCATCTGAAGCATCTCGAGTTCGCCAAATACCTCGACGGGCCGGTCCGGTACTGATTCCTTTTTTAGAAATTCCCAAAGATTATCTTTGGTCAAAATAATTGCCCAGGCTACTTGGCTGAACGGCACATTCTGCTGAGCGCGCCGCGCCCCGATCTTCAAATATCGCTCCTCGAGATCGAATTCGTTCTTGGTGATCAGCCAGTCACCCAAATGGCGATAGATTTCGTAGACGCGTTCTTTCAGCTCTTCTTGCGGTACGTCCTCGTAATCGGGGGTCGCTTCGGAGTTCTGAACTCGATCAAGCAGGCACGCAGCCAGGGCTTGTGAGTTATTTTCAATCAGACGGACTAAGCGATAGAGCATCATCATGGCAGGCTCCTCTATTTGATCGGACTTAGTATCAACCTGGATGGAACATTGGGCCATGACGGGAGCCACAGCCGCCTGTGATTGCAATCACATTTTGCAGACGCACTCTTATCGATGGTTCGCGGTACCACTCACCGCGGGCGAGGTCGGTTGTAAGTAGCCGAAATCTTTGACCCCGCGCAGGTATTGAGCCCGTTCGAAAGCACTTGGATCCGGGCAGCGGATCTGGCTCATGCAACCTTGCATCTGTCGGACCGATTCGTATTCATGACTTTCCATCCACTCCACCACACCACGTTCCACGTGGCGCACATGATTGACACCGTTACGCAGCAGTGCTGAACACAGCATGGTTACATCAGCCCCAGCCATCAGCAACTTGATGACGTCCTCGGAACGGTGAATTCCGCTGGTGGCGGCCAGATTCGCTTTCACACGACCATATAGAATGCCGATCCAAGTGAGTGGTAGGCGTAACGCCTGCGGAGTGCTCAGAAGGATATTTGGCCTAAGTTCCAGTTCCTCAAGATTTATATCCGGCTGATAAAAGCGATTGAAGAGAACCAAACCGTTTGCACCGGTCTGGTCCAAACGCATCGCCATGTTTGCCATGTTGCTGAAAAACGGACTGAGTTTGACTGCTACCGGGATGTGAACCGCGATCTTGATCGCCCGCAGGATGTCAATGTAAGCCATTTCTACTTCGGAACCGGGGACGTTAGGGTCGGTAGGAATGAAATAGACATTGCATTCAATGGCGTCCACTCCGGCTTGCTCCATCTGCTCGGCATGCTGTGTCCAACCGCCAAGAGTCGCACCATTCAGGCTGGCAATGATCGGAATATCAATTGCTTGTTTAGCTTTTCGAATGTGATTCAGATAGGCCTCGGGCCCGGTACGGAATTCGCTGTGGCGGGGAAGGTACGTAAGAGACTCGGCGAAACTCTCCGTGCCGGCCGAAAGATGGTGTTCAAGCTCCATAGCTTCTTGCCGCAACTGCTCTTCGAAGAGCGAATACAACACGACAGCGGACGCGCCTGCGTCTTCCAGGCGGCGGATGCCGTCGAGCTCTTGTGACAGAGGTGAAGCAGAAGCCACCAGCGGCGTGCGTAGCTCCAAACCGAGATAAGTAGTCCTGAGGTCGATCATTTCGTCCCCCCAAGCCGTTCGGCCATAGCCAAAGCCGGCTTTTCATTTTGATTGGGTTTCGTGTCGCTTGCCGGCTGCGCGGTCTTACGCTGTGCCAGATATTCATAGAGCTCGAATCGCGTTTCCGCGTCGTGCTGGGCCTCCTGCCACAAGCGATTCGCATTTTCCGGTTTGCTCTTGGTCAACATCTTGAAGCGCATCTGCTGTTCCATAAACTCTTTCACTTTCCGCGTAGGTGTTCGGGAATCCAGCAAGAGCGAATTATCGCCTGCGAGCACGCGCTCCGGGTTGTACCGATAGAGCAGCCACTGGCCAGAATCGACTGCGATCTTTTGATCAGACATCGCCGTGGTCATATTGATGCCATGAGCAATGCAATGTGAATAGGCAATGATCAGACTGGGGCCCTCGTAGGCTTCGGCTTCGAGGAATGCCTTGAGCGTGTGCTCGTCCTTCGCTCCCATGGCCACGCTGGCAACGTACACGTTGCCATAACTCATGGCCATAAGTCCGAGGTCTTTCTTGCGGCCTGGCTTTCCTCCTGCAGCAAATTTGGCTACGGCGGCCCGTGGGGTGGACTTGGACGCTTGCCCTCCTGTATTGGAGTAAACCTCGGTATCGAGCACCAGCAGGTTCACGTTGAGTCCACTAGCCAACACGTGATCAAGGCCGCCGTAGCCAATGTCGTAAGCCCAACCGTCGCCGCCCACAATCCAAACGCTCTTCTTGACCAACATGTCGGCGACCGATAGAAGCTGCCTGGCTTCTGGCGATTCCACTTGTTGCAGCAATTGTTTCAGCACGCCCACGCGTGTGCGTTGCTCATAAATGTCGGCCTCATCGTTCTGTGGCGCGGATAGAAGAACATCTGCAAAGTCTTCCCCGATGGACGCCGAAAGGCGATGCACCAACTCACGGGCAAACTCTGTTTGCTTATCGATGGAGACGCGAAACCCGAGTCCGAACTCGGCGTTGTCTTCAAACAGCGAGTTTGACCACGCGGGCCCACGGCCTTCGGCATTCTTGGTCCAAGGAGTTGTCGGTAAATTACCGCCAAAGATTGACGAACATCCTGTCGCGTTGGCGATGATGGCCCGCTCCCCAAAGAGCTGAGACAGCAGCTTCAGATACGGAGTCTCACCGCACCCGGAACACGCGCCGGAGAACTCAAATAGAGGCTCCTGTACTTGCTGTTGCCGGATAGTCGTGAGCTTAATCTTTCGCCGATCGAGCTCAGGGACCTTCAGAAAGAAATCCCAGTTTTCGCTCTCCGGCGCACGCAGCGGAGGCTGTGGTTCCATATTGATAGCCTTCAGCCGGGTCTCACTCTTATTCTTGGCCGGGCAAATGTCCACGCAGATGCCGCACCCGGTGCAGTCTTCGGGCGCTACCTGGATGGTGTATTTCATGCCCTGCCATTCCTTGTCGCGTGCTTCAGTGGACCTGAAAGTCGGCGGCGCATTTTCTAGCTCTCGGGAGTCATACACCTTGATGCGAATGACTGCGTGGGGGCAAACCATAGCGCACTTGCCACATTGAATACACGTCTTGGCATCCCAAACCGGAATTTCGAGCGCGAGGTTACGCTTTTCCCATTTGGCCGTTCCGGTCGGAAACGTTCCATCGCATGGAAAAGCGCTCACGGGAAGTTCATCGCCGTGGCCGGCGTATATCGCGCCGAGCACCTCGCGCTCATACTCAGGCGCCTTTGGAGAGAACGGCGCGGGCATTCGCACCCGGCTTGTCGTCTTCTCGGGCACACTGATCTCAAAAAGGTGAGCTAATGTCTCTTCTACTGCGCGCAGGTTCTTCTGTACCACTTCCTCGCCCTTCTTTCCGTAGGTGTCACGAATGGATTGGCGTATGGCTTCGATCGCTTCGTCGCGAGGCAGCACTTTGGAGATAGCAAAGAAACAGGCTTGCATGATGGTATTCATCCGCGATCCCATGCCGGCATCACGGGCCACTTGATACGCATCGATTACGTAGAACTTGGCTTTTTTGGCGATCAACTGCGATTGAACTTCAACGGGCAAGTGATCCCAAACCTCATCTGGACCGAAAGGACTATTGAGCAAAAACACTCCACCGGGAACCAAGGCGCTGAGCATGTCATAACGTTCGAGGAAAATCCATTGATGACAGGCGACAAAGTTAGCTTTCGAAATCAGATAGCTTGAGTGAATCGGCTGCGGTCCGAAGCGCAGATGCGAAACTGTCATTGCGCCGGATTTCTTCGAGTCGTATACGAAGTATCCTTGCGCATAGTTGTCGGTGTTTTCGCCAATGATCTTGATGGAATTCTTGTTGGCGCCCACCGTCCCATCTGCACCCAACCCGTAGAACATGGCGCGGACCACAGCTTCCAGCTCAATGGAAAATTCAGGATCGTAGTCCAGACTGGTGTGGCTCACGTCGTCATTGATCCCGATCGTGAAATGATTCTTCGGATTGTCAGCCAGGTTCTCGTACACCGCCTTCACCATGGAAGGTGTAAATTCTTTCGAAGACAAGCCATATCGCCCGCCCACGACAACCGGTTCCAGCTGAACCACATGTTCGTTCCGCCCCTCAGAGATTGCATTCACAATGTCGAGGTAAAGCGGTTCACCCGCAGAACCGGATTCCTTCGTCCGATCCAGGACGGCAATCTTCTTAACGGTCACAGGAAGCACTGCGAGGAAGTGTTTTATCGAGAATGGGCGATATAGCCGGACCTTTAGCAGCCCGACCTTCTCGCCGTAGCGATTCAGGCATTCCACAGTCTCCTGCGCGGCTTCAGCGCCGGATCCCATCATGACAATCATGCGCTCCGCATCCGGCGCACCCGAGTATTCGAACAAGTGATAGGAGCGGCCGACAACCTGCGAGAACTTATCCATGACCTCTTGCACTTTGTCTGGGCAGGCCGCGTAGCACGGATTACCCGCCTCACGAGCTTGAAAGTAAACATCCGGGTTCTGTGCCGTCCCGCGCAGTACAGGATGATCCGGAGAAAGGGCTCGCTGCCTATGCTCGAACACGCGGTCCATGTTGATCAGGGCGCGCATGTCGTCTTCGGTGAGCATTTCGATCTTGTTTACTTCGTGCGACGTCCGGAAGCCATCAAAGAAATGCAAAAAGGGGATACGGGATTCGAGGGCTGCTGCATGGGCGATCAACGCCATGTCCATTGCTTCCTGGACCGAGTTGGAGCAGAGCATCGCGAATCCCGTAGTTCTGCAAGACATCACATCCGAATGGTCGCCAAAAATAGAAAGTGCATGGGTGGCGACAGTCCGCGCCGAAACGTGGAATGCCGTGGGCGTCAGCTCGCCGGCGATCTTGTTCATGTTGGGGATCATCAACAGTAGGCCCTGGGATGCCGTAAATGTCGTGGCCAGAGCTCCAGTCTGCAATGCACCGTGCACCGCTCCAGCAGCCCCACCTTCACTTTGCATCTCAGTGACCTGCGGCACCGTCCCCCAAATATTGGGCACACCTTCCGCTGCCCACTGATCAGCCCACTCTCCCATCGCAGAGGATGGAGTGATCGGATAAATTGCAATCACTTCATTCAGACGATAAGCCACGTTGGCAACCGCTTCGTTGGCGTCCATGGTCTTGAATTTTCGTTTCATGTATCTCTCCTGAAAGCCAAGAAGCGATCTACCATTGCCCAGCCACTGCCGAAAGCATGCCCGAAGGGTAAAAAAGTGTCCGCAATCGGGGTCACCCAGCAGTGTGACTGTAATCACAGAGTGCTTAAACGTAGCGGGAGAGAGGGAGTCGGGGCGGAGAGAAGCGGATGGAGATCCGCTTACAGATCGAGAACCGCTTGCACCGAAGTGGGATCCCCAAACAGGCGCAGACGGAAGCCAAGCCTCTTAAAAATAGTCTGGACTGCCAAGTTATCGCGCAACATCTCAGCCGTTATGCGGCTCAATTTCTCCTTTTTTGCCACCATGATGAGTCGACGCAGCAATTCGGTTCCCAGGCCTCGGTGCTGGTATTGGTCTGACACCAAGACAGCCACTTCGGTCTCTTTGTCCGCCTGCAACCTATTGAGCCGACCCACCCCTAATATGCGTAGTTCAACGGTTTTCGGATCTCGGTGCTCCGCCACAAGGACAATCTCGCGTTCATAATCGCTAAAACAAATGCGAACTAATCTCTCATGGGCGGTGCGCTGGGCAAGGCTCAGTGAGCAGAAGTATCGCAAGTACACGGTGCGGTCGGAGAGTGTTCCGTGAAATTTCACCATCAAAGGTTCGTCTTCCGGACGAATCGGCCGGATGGTGACTTGAGTTCCGTCCTTCATCGCCAGGGGCCAAACGTATTGCAACGGATAAGGTCGAATGGCCGGATCTGAATTGGCTGTTGCCAAACAAACTCCTTTCTGCAGCAGACTGTTGAGCGTAACCAATCGGCGCTAGCGTCAGCCCACAGGCAGCGTCTGGGCAAATTCTACTCGTGGTTCACTCACTTGCACGTGTGGTTCAAAAATCTGTTCGACTGAGAGAGCTCGCGATACCAGGCATGCTGCTTGGGCTTTCTGCAGTAAGTGGAGTGCACGCGTCTGCTCCTCTTCACCGCAGATGGTTAAGTTTGGACGGATCACGATATCGCTGAAGGAATAGCCGGATTCAGCTTTACGAATCATTCCTTCGACCTCTACTTCCAAGTCCATATACGCAAGTTTTGAGTAGTCCGCCAGGACGCGAAAAGTAGTTGTATAGCAACTCGCGAGAGCGCTGAGTAGCAAGTCTTCGGGCGTCCACCTGCCTTCGACACCGCCAAACTCAGGGGGCGCGGTGAAGTGGATCGCATTAGGAGCAGAATCGGATTTCGCCATCCCGGTTCTTCCCGAACTCCACCAAGCAAGGACTCGATATTTGTTTGCACTTTCCATCGTCCACCTTCCTTCCCTTTCCTTACGACCGAGCAAATCAGAGCGCACGGTCTAAATACTCCATGGCACACTACTGAGAAATTTGAAATATACCTTACTGTCAACCAGATTCTCCCATTCGCGGCTCGATACGCGCGGTGCGTGAAGTCACGGTTTTTCGTGACGGTAATCACAATCCCGGTGCTACAATCGCGAACAGCAGGTAAATTGTGCCATGCGTGCGCCTTACGGCCTTACCATCCTGGACAACTGCGTCACCTGCCCCATCCGCGAGGAGCACCTCTTCTGCAATTTGTCCTTACCTGCTGTTCAGAAGCTGAACGAGATCAAATCCACAGCGGTCTATCCGAAGTCAGCAATGTTGTTTATCGAAGGCCAACAGCCACGCGGGGTGTTCGTACTCTGCACCGGCAAGGCAAAACTGTCCACTTCCTCCAGGGAAGGTAAAACCATCATTATCAAGATCTCGGAGCCCGGAGATGTCCTGGGCTTGAACGCGACTATTTCCAACCACCCCTACGAGGTCACGGCAGAAATGATCGAACCTGGTCAGGCTAACTTCATCACTCGTGCCGCACTGCTCCACTTTCTGCGAGAACATGGTGAAGTTGCACTACGCGTTGCAGAACAGCTCAGCCAGAACTACTACACAGCTTATGAAGAAATTCGCACCCTCGGGCTTGCCACCTCTCCCGCGGAGAAGTTCGCGAAATTGTTGCTTTCCTGGGACTCCGGGCAGACAAACGGGTCGAAGCAAATAAAGCTGACGCTCACCCACGAGGAAATCGCGGAAATGATTGGCACCACGCGCGAGACTGTGAGCCGTTTGTTCTCAGACTTCAAGAAGAAACAATTGCTCCAACTGAAGGGCTCCAATTTGGTAATTCGCAATAAAGCTGCGCTTGAAAAGCTCGTTCGCTCGTAACACTCCTGCCAATGGCGACCCACATTCGTCAATCAACCCACACCGATTGCAATCCATGCTGTGCGCTTGATCACTAAGCTCCGTGATTCCCGTTATTTCTTCATTGTGCCAACAGACTTACAGTGAAGACAGAAACTATGGACGCTCCCGGGTGCCCATCTGGAGGATTTATGAAAACTGCAGAGTGCGAAGAAGTGTTCTACCCTGGCAGCACTTATGTATGGTGCAAGGGCGAATCCGGCGTACTCGGCCGGCATCCGCTTTTTGTGTCAAGCCCAGTGAAATTTATCCCCGGTCCAAATGGGCGTTACACCTTGCTGACGTGTCGTCATGCCTCGTGTTCGTTACGTGGAGAAACGACGCGATATGAGGAGAAAGAACTTGGTTTCCAGGACTGAAAAGTGCCGACCATAGAGTCGGACTTGAAGGAGTTTGCCATGAAGGCGAAACACTACGCACGGCTGGTCGGCCGACTGCTGGCTGGCGGGACAGCGATTGCCGCAGCATCATACGCCACGTACGCAGTAACCACCTGGTATCGCTACGGACGTACTAAGCATCAAGTGGCGTTGGAAGACTCGGATGCACTCCTTGACCTATATATCCAAGGGTACGAAATAGCGGAGCGCCATCACATACGCGTAGACGCCCCAGCCGACATTACACTCGCAGCTACATGCGAGATTAACCTGTCACAGCCGGCCATCATTCGCGCGCTTTTCAAGACGCGCGAATTGGCTCTCAGTTGCGCGGCAGTGATAGCCAATCCTGAGTTTTCGGCTCGCTGCGAGACGAACCCTCAGCCAGAGGAAGCGTCGCAGCACAGGGGACTTCTGGCCGAGATAAAGGCGCAGGGTTGGGCCGTGCTGGCCGCAGCGCGGCCAATGTCCGATCCATCGCCCGCTATTTCCGCGTCCGGCCCCGCACCCCGAGCGAAATGACTCTACTTTCCGATCACGTGGAATCCATCCAGCAGGCGAGCTACAGTCGGAGGATCTGCCGTTGGCAGGTTACAGATGTAGTTCTCGCAGATATACGCAGTCGCGCGGCCCTGCTTGGGTCTGACGCTAGCCAGAGAAGGCACCCAATGTGCCAGCTGCTTTTGGCCTACAGCGCCATCTGCGAGCAACAATACCCGGTTGGGAATATAGCGCTGCCACACTAGCCGCAGAAGGGCACGTGTGTCCTCCGCCCCAGGCGCACCGGCAATGACGATTTGTCTCGGCTTCGCCAAGCTGAGGTCGAACGCCGACATCAAGTACGGCATAGCTTCCGGCCTCTGCTCAAGGCGCGGGCCGAAAGCGGCGATCGTTTTATCGGCTTTGTCCTTATAGTCCTGCTGATCTGTGATCTGCCAGAGGCGTAGCAGATTCATGGCTGCCACTGAATTTGCCGAAGGCTCAACACTGTCGTAAGCGTCGCGGGTACGCATCAGGATCGACCGGTCCAGCCCGCTGGTAGTGAAATACGCGCCCTGCTTCTGATCCCAAAACAAGCGATCCTGCGTCTGCTGAAGCTCGATTGCCCACGAAAGCAGGCGCACGTTGAACGACGCCTCGTACAGGTCGAGAAGTCCTTGAATCAGAAATGTGTAGTCGTCGAGATAACCGTCTATGTCTGCACTTCCCGCACGATAGCGGCGCTTCAGCTTGCCGGATGTGGGCTGATAAGCATGAGTGCGCAGAAACAACTTGGCGCGATTGGCGGCCTCGAGATATTTCGGCTCGCACAGGGCCTGACTGGCTCTGGACAAAGCCGAGATCATCAACCCGTTCCAGGAAGTGATGACCTTTGTGTCAACGGGTGGCCGCGGCCGACGATAGCGTTGGATAGAGAGCTTTTGTTTTGCTTCCTCCAATATCTGATCTATCTGAGCCTCAGTCTTTCCAAATTTCTTGGCCGTTTCCGGCAGAGAATGGCTTTCGTATAGGACATTCTTCCCCTTTAGCGAACCCTCGATGTCTTGCTCGGGCGGGACATTTCCTCCCGCTTCCACGCCGTA
>Ga0070697_100001483_pt1 | contig 17846 bp, 17 predicted proteins | sample KBSK1501metaG_FD_65475 | JGI IMG/M metagenome (GOLD analysis project Ga0070697, IMG submission 65475) | Corn, switchgrass and miscanthus rhizosphere microbial communities from Kellogg Biological Station, Michigan, USA - KBS K1-50-1 metaG | ecosystem: Host-associated > Plants > Roots >... | reverse complement strand
CCGACCTCCGTCGGCGCGGCTTCCGATTCGTCGGCTCGACGATCGTGTACTCGTTCGTCCAGAGCGTCGGGCTCGTGGACGACCATCTGCCGGGGTGCTTCCGGTACTCGGGCTGAGAGGCCGGCACGGCGCCCGAGGCCGATTGGTCGGACACACCCCATCCGAAGTTGATGCGTTTCTCTGCATGCGATGCGTGTTTCCGCATCGCGATGGTGGTCGGGGTTGCCGGCCGGCGTGGTTGGCCGCCGGCGAACGAAGGCACAGCCTGGTCGCCGAATCGGAAGAGCCAGCGACCGTGTGACACGCTAGCTGTCACAGCGATCCGCGAGGCTCCGGCCATGAACATCATCGAATGCCCCTGGTGCGAAGCGGAGCTGGCCCTCGAGACGCTCGTCGAGACGAGCGTGGACTGCCCGGACTGCCGGGTCACGGTCGACTTCGCCCCGGACCCCGCGCCGATCGCCGTCGCCGCCTGATCGTCGTCGCGAGACGCGGCCTGACGCCCTCCGCCATCGCCCGAGTTGCGATACTGGCGCCCCGGGCGGTGGGCCCGCCAAGCGGAGGATCGGATGGACGCGCGGAAATATCTCGCCGAGGTGATCGGCACCTTCATCCTGGTCGTCGTCGGGTCGATGTCGATCGTGGCGGCGAACGCGATGCAGGTGTCGGTGCTCCTCGTCGCGCCATTCGGGTTCGGGTTCGGGCTGGTTGCGGCGATCCAGGCGACCGGACACGTGTCGGGCGGCCACTACAACCCGGCCGTCACCTTCGGCGCGTTCCTCGATCGGCGGATCGATGCGATGAACGCGGCCGGGTACGTCGTGGCCCAGGTCGTCGGGGCGATCGCCGCATCGGCGGTCGTGCTCCTGTTCTCGGACCAGGCCGCCGTCCGGAGAACGGCCAACACCTTTGCCGACGGCAAGACGGCTGTCGCGATCGCGACGGAGATCCTTCTCACGGCGATCTTCCTGCTCGTGATCCTCACGGTGACGAAGCGTGCGCCGTCCCAGGCCTCGTTCGCGATCCCCCTGACGCTCGTGATGATCCACTTCGCCGGGATCCCGTTCAGCGGCGCGTCCGTGAACCCGGCGCGATCGCTGGCACCGGCCCTCGTCGGTGGGGCGCTGGACGCAAGCATCCTCGTCTACTTCGTGGGCCCGCTGGTCGGCGCGGCGATCGGCTGGGCCGTGTATCGAGCCCTCGACGACGGGAGCGTCCTCGACTGAGGGCCGAGCCTGCCGATCGATCCGTCACGCCATCGCAACCAGGACGCGCGACCACGCGAGTGCATCCGGGATGCGGCAGCACGCAGCATCCGCGCATGGATGGATCCATGCTCCAACCGCTCGGGCTCATCGCCCTGATGGTCGCGATGGTCGTCACCCTGTACGAGATGGGGGCATCACTCCGCCCCGCGGTGTGCTCCGAGTGCCCGCATTGCCGGCAGCGCGCCGAGGAAGACGCGGTCCGTCAGGAACGGCTCTCTCGCGAGTACGCCCGCCGGAACGGTATCGACGTCGACGACGACGACGAACGCCGCATCGGCTGACGACCCTCGAGGACTTCGCCGCCGGCCGGGCTCGAGCTCGACTCGCTGAAATCCCGCGGCGTTCAGGCGGCCGGGTCGGTGAAGCGGCGGGTGCCGCCCATCGCCGGCCAGACCCGCGCCTGCGCGTTCTTGAGGAGCTGGCGGATGTGGTTCCGGTCGTGGAAGACCCATTCCTGCAACAGGTCCGAGATCGTCACGACACCGACGGTTGCGTGGACCGCGTGGCGGCCGAGCTCGCCGAGACCAAGGGACCGAACGAGGACGATCCCCGCTCGGCGGCCGTTCCGGAACTCCTCGATCACGTCCGCGACCGGGCGCTCCCAGTCGCGTCGGGCGGCGGCCACCGCGAGTTGATCCCAGCCCTCCTCGGCGACGCCGTCGGCCACGCGAATCCGCTCGATCCGGCCCGCGAACCCACGCCGATCCGCCTCGATCAGGTGACCGACGCACTCGTTCGCCGACCACTCACCCGGAGCCGGTCGCCAGCCTGCCAGCTCATCGCCGAGCGCCTGGAGCTCCGCGATCACGTGCGTCTCGGCGGCTTCCAGGAGCGTCGCGACCCGATCCGGCGCCAACGGCGATCGCGACGCGGCATCCGCCCCACGACCGACGCTGGTCGGATCGAAGGCCATCAGGCGGGTCGCGAGACCGATGCCGGGGCCGGCGCCACGACCCCTGCCCCACCCGCGGCCGCCTCGGTCCGAGGCGGGAGCACCGGCAGCGAGCGGCCGCCCTCGGCCAGCCAGCACGCCGCCTGCTGACCGGGTCCGACGTCGAACAACGGCGGTTCGTCGACCCGGCACCGGTCGAACGCGTACGGACAGCGCGGATGGAAGCGGCAGCCCGTCGGGACGTGAGCGGCGTCCGGGGTCTCTCCGACGAGGATCGTCCGCTTGGCTCGCTCGCCCGCTGTCGGCGGCTCGGGGGTCGGCGACACGGAGACGAGGGCCTGGGTGTAGGGGTTGTGGGGCGAGCGGATCACCTGCTCGGCCGGGCCGATCTCCATGATCTTGCCGAGGTACATCACCGCGATGCGGTCGGCGATCACCCATGCAAGCGAGAGGTCGTGGGTGATGAACAGGTAGGTGAGCCCGAGCTCGGTCCGAAGGTTGAGCATCAGGCGGAGGAGCTCCGTCCGGATCGAGACGTCGAGCATCGAGACCGGCTCGTCGGCGACGATCAGCTCGGGGCCCATCACGAGCGCGCCGGCGATGACGACCCGTTGCCGCTGGCCTCCGGACAGCTCGTGCGGGTAGCGGAACGCGAAGTCGGCGGCGGGTCGGAGCCCGGCAGCCTCCAGCGCCTCCATCATGCGGCGCTTCCGGTCGGTCCTCGTCCCGATGTTGTTGACGACCAGGGCCTCCGCGACGAACTCGCCGATCGTCTGCTTCGGGTTCAGGGTCTCGTACGGGTCCTGGAAGATCAGCTGGACGCGCCGACGGTAGCCGCGCAGTGCCCGCGTCCCCCACAGCTCGGACACGTCCGTCCCGTCGAACACGATCCGTCCGGCGGTCTGCCGGGTCAGCTTGACGACGACCCGGCCGGTCGTCGTCTTGCCCGAACCGGACTCGCCAACCAGGCCGAGGATCTCGCCCCGACGGATCGTCAGGTCGATCCCGTCCACGGCCCGGACGACGGTCGCTGACCGTCGCAGCACCGAGTCGAAGATCCCGCCTCGAACCGCGAAGTGGACTTGCAGCCCCTGGATGCTGAGGAGCGTCGGCGCGGCGTCGGCGGCCGGCGAGCTCGGCGCCGCCGTCGTCGCGCCTGCCGTCGTCGACGTCGGGGCGGGCTTGAGCTGGGTCGCCCGCGGCAGCCCATCCTGGGTCACGAGGCCGTTCCCGAACTGTCGGTGCCGGGCGCGATCAGTGCCGGCAGGTCCACGGCGTCCGTGATCGTCGCGACGCCCTGGTCGAGGTCGGCCCCGATCACGTCGATCGCACGGGTCGAGTGGCTGCGGCCGGTCTGACCGGCCATCGGCGCGTCCGCCGACGGGTAGAGGTGACAGGCCACCCGGACGCCGTCGGCGAACGTCACCTCGGGCGGAACGACCTCCGTGCACACGGGCATCGCGAACGCGCAGCGCGGCGCGAACCGGCAGCCGGGCGGCGGGTTGCGCAGGTCGGGCGGCATGCCCGGGATGACCTCGAGCGTCCGCCGATCGGCGTGGATGTTCGGATAGGCGGCCATCAGTGCCTGTGTGTACGGGTGACGGGGCGCGGTGAAGACGCGCCTGACCGGTCCCTCCTCGGCGACCTTCCCGGCGTACATGACCATCACCTTGTCGCAGGTGTCGGCGATGACCGACAGGTCGTGGGTGATCAGGATCAATGACAGCCCGAGGTCGCGACGAAGCTGTTCGAGCAGCTGCAGGATCTGGGCCTGGACCATCACGTCGAGCGCCGTCGTCGGTTCGTCGCCGATGACGATCGCCGGGTCGCAGGCCAGGGCCATCGCGATCATCGCGCGCTGGCGCATCCCTCCCGAAAGCTCGTGCGCATACGCCGAGGCGCGCTGCTTCGGGATGCCGACGAGGTCGAGCAACTCGACCGCGTGTTTGCGTGCGGCCTCGCGGGGCTGACCGAGCCGGACCTCGATCGGCTCGGCGATCTGGTCGCCCACGCGCCGCACGGGATTGAGCGCGTTCATCGCGCCCTGGAACACGATCGAGATCTCGCGCCATCGGTAGCGCGCGAGCTGCAACTCGGTCTTCTGCACCAGGTCGATTCCGTACAGCTCGACCTTTCCGGACCGGATCCGGCCGTTGGCCGGGAGGAGCCGCACGAGCGACAGCGCCGTCGTCGTCTTCCCGCAGCCGGACTCGCCGGCGATCCCGAGCGCTTCGCCGTCCTCGAGCTGGAAGCTCACACCGTCGACGGCCTTGACCGTGCCCTTCGGCAGGGCGAACCGGACGGTCAGGTCCTCGACCCGCAGCAACGGCGCGCCGGGAACCGCCTGCCGGGGCAGCGGCCATCGGCGGCGACCGCGGACGGCACTCGAATCGGCGGTGGCCGGCTCGGCGGGCGCGGCGTCCGCGGTGGCGTGTGAGCCGGGCACCGGGTCGGCGCTCGCACCGCGATCCATCACCGGCGGCTCGCCGCCTTCGGGTTCAGGACGTCGTCGAGGGCGTTGCCGAGCATCGTGAACGAGAGCACCACGAGGACGACGGATACGGCCGGCGGCACGATGTACCACCACGCTCCGAGGCCCGGAGCGCCGGCGGACTGCGCGCTGTTCAGGATCTGGCCCCACGACGGCGCGGCCGGGTCGCCGAGACCGATGAACGCGAGCGTCGTCTCCGTGAACACGGCGGTCGCGAACGTCAGGACCGCCTGGGCGACGATCAGGTTCACGACGTTCGGCAGGATGTGGCGGCGCATGATCCGGCCCGGGCCCGATCCGATGACCCGGGCCCGGTCGACGAACATGCGCGACTTCAACGACAGCACCTGGCTCCGGATGACGCGCGCCGTCGTCGCCCAGCTCGTCAGGCCGATGACGATCACGATCACGAGCAGGGTGGCCCGGATCCCGAGGAACTCCGCCTCCGGACCGATGATGTCGAGAATGATCGGCGCGAGGATCAGGGCGAGGACGATCGTCGGCAGGACGAGGAAGAAATCGGACAGGCGCATCAGCACGTTGTCGACCGCGCCGCCGACGAACCCGGCGACGATCCCGACGAGCGACCCGATCACGATCGTGATGATCGTCGCCATCAAGCCGATGACCATCGAGATCCGCGCCCCATGCACCGTCAGGTTCAGGAGATCCCGGCCGAGCTCATCGGTCCCGAACAGGTAGGTCGCGCTCGGAGGCTCGAGCGGCGCGCCGGTCGCGGACAGGACGCCCTGGAGTGGTCCGACGAAGAACGAGGGGAACAGCGCGAGGAGGGTGAAAAACCCGAGGATCACCACGCCCACGAGGCCGTCCGCGCGGCCGAGGAGACGCGCCGCGAAGTCGCGCGCCCGTCGGCCGGTACCCGTCCAGCGCCCGGCGCCGAGCTCGGTGCCGGCGAGACCCGTGACGCTCACACCCGCACCCGCGGATCGAGATAGCCGTACACGATGTCCGCCGCGAAGTTCGCGAAGACCACCGACACGCCGATCAGCAGGAAGATGCCCTGGAGGAGCGGGTAGTCGCGCGCGTCGAGCGCCTGTACGGTGAGCAGCCCGAGGCCGGGCCAGTTGAACACGATCTCCGCGGTGATCGCCCCGGCGACGACGTAGCCGAGGTTGATCGCGATCAGCGTGACCATGGGCAGCAAGGCATTGGGAAAGGCGTGCGAACGCAGGATCCGCGCGTCCGGAAGGCCCTTCGCGCGGGCCGTGGTGATGTAGTCCTCGGATCGGGTCTCGATGATCGACGAGCGCATCAGGATCGAATACGCCCCGACAAGACCGAGGGTGACCGCCGTCAGCGGCAGCACGAGGTGGCGGCCGAGGTCGATGACGGCAGCGACCGGCGTCTTGTCCCCCGGGGTGGTCATGCCGGAGGTCGGGAACCAGCCGAGGCCGGCGGCGAAGATGATGATCAGGGGCATGCCGATCACGAAGTACGGCATCGAATAGAAGATCAGGCTGAACGCGTTCCCGATGCGGTCCATCACCCCGCCCCGACGCCAGCCGGAGCGAGCGCCGAGCCACAGGCCGATGACGATCGCGAGGGCCTCGCCCAGCCCGATGAGGAGCACCGTCGGCCCGGCCGCGCCCATGACGACCCCCGTCACGGGCTGGCCGCGGTACTTGATCGAGTAGCCCAGGTCGCCGGTCGCCGTCGACTCGACGAAGGCCACGAGCTGATCCGGGAACAGCGGCTTGTCGAGGCCCCACTTCGCCCGCTCGGCCGCGACGAACTCGGGCGTCAGATGGGGGTTCTTCGTCGCGCGCTCCGGAGAACCCGGCATCATCCGGAACAGGACGAAGTTGAGGAGCACGATCGCGATGACCGTGACGATGGCCTGCGCCAGCTTGCGCAGGAAGTAGCGTGCGCTCACCCGATCGCCGTCGCGGGCACGGACGCGAAGTCGGTCGTGAACGCGGGGCGAGGCTCAGGCTCGACGATCCTCGCCCCGTGTCTCACGGCCTGATGACGGCTACTCGTCCTCGACCGACGCCGTCCGACGACGCCGGCTCCACAGCAACCCGCCGATCACGACGACGACCACGAGGGCGGCGAGGATGAGGAGTGGGGTCGTGTTCGAACCGCTGCCTCCGGTCGAGCTGGTCTGGGGCTCCGCGCTCGGCGCGGCCGAGGCCCCGGCCGGCGCAGACACGGTCGGTGCTGGCGACGGTTGGATGGTCGCGTCGGTGAGCAGCGTGTAGTTCAGGTCCGAGTAGGTGAAGAACGGCGTGCCGTCGGCCGGCATGTTCTGCCAACCGGCGAACCGGTCGTTCCGGTAGACGTCGAGGTTCGAGTCGTAATACAGGACGTCGTAGGGCGCCTGGTCGTAGATCAGGTTCTGCATCTTCGCCAGCGTGTCGTGTCGCTGCTGGCCGGACTCCTTCGAGTTCTCGTCGTAGAGCTTGTCGTAGTCCGGGTTGCAGTACTGGCTGTCCGACAGGTTGTCGATCTGGTCGCAACGGAACACGATCGTCAGGCCGTTCGGGTCCGGGTTGCCACTCCATCCCCAGAGCTCGATGTCGTACTTGGCCTTGCCGTCGGGCGGCGGCAGGATCAGGTTCGTGAGCGTGTCGCTGTCCAGGCTCTGGACGTTCACGTCGATCCCGAGCTGGCCGTACCACTCCTTCACGAACTGGGCCGACTTGGCGTAGCTGTCATTGGAGTTGGGGTGGACGAGCCGGAGCACGATCGGCTTGCCCTGCTTGTCGAGCCGCTTGCCGGTAGAGTCGAGCGGGTAGCCGGCGGCGTCGAGCTTCTGCTTGGCGACGTCGATGCTGAAGCTGCGCGGATGGTCGGGCTCGACGTGCCAATCCGACAGGATGGGCGGCACGATCGTCGTCCCGGGGTCGCCGTATCCGCCCAGGACACGCTCAACGAGCGCCTTGTGATCGACGGCGTAGCCGAGGGCGTCGCGGAAGGCGGGGTCGAGCAGTGCCTGGGTCGACGGTCCGCCGTCCTTGATCGTCTTGCCGGTCCCGGTGCCATAGGTGTTGAACGCCAGCTGGCTCCAGCCGTTCGCCTTGCCGGCGACGGCTGTGTAGGCCTTGTCGGCAGCGAGGGCCTTGAACTGGTCGGGGTTGACGTCGTGGGCGTAGTCGAGCTCGCCCGACTTCAAGGCCTGGACCATGACATCGGTCTGGTCCGGGAAGAACCGGATCACGACATTGTCGGCGAAGCCCTTGTTGCCCCAGTAGTGCGGGTTGCGAACGAAGCGCGTGAATTGTCCGGTCTTCCACTCGACGAGGGTGTACGGCCCGGTGCCCACGAGCGGCCCATCGAACTTCTGGTCGGCGATCGTCTTGTAGTTGTACTTCGACCAGACGTGCTGGGGCAGGATCGGCATGTAGACCTGGAAGATCCGGTCGGACTGGTCGGTCGTGTACGCGACGAACGTGCTGGCATCCGGGCACTCGATCTTCGTGACGCCGGCGTCCTTCACGTTCGGGTCGAGGTAGCCGTAGCCGATGTTCGCACCGTTCTTGATTGCGTCCATCGCGAGCCCCCACGAGAAGCAGACGTCCTTCGAGGTGGCCGGCGTCCCGTCGGAGAACTGCATCCCGTCGCGAATATGGAAGGTGACCTTGTCGGGCGACCGCACCCAGGAGTCTGCGAAGCCCGGCGCCGGGTGGGTGTCCTTGTCGAACTCCACCAGCAGGTCGTAGGTCATCTGGAACACTTCGTAGCCCGACACGAGCGCCGTGTTGAATGGGTTCGACGAATCGAGGTCCTGCGTCGTCCCGACGGTGAGGACGACCGGGTCGGCTGCGGCAGCGGGCACGGCCGCGCCGGGCAGCAGGGCGGCGAAGACGAGGGCGAGGGCGGCCAGCGCACGAGCGGCGCGGCCACGCAGGGGCGAACGCATCGACATCTCCTCCTCGTGCCCGCGCCCCCGGCGCGAGCTCCGTCGATCGCTGGGGTGGCCCCGGCGACGGTGCAGCGGAGTGTCCTACAGGCGGAGGACCCAACGCAATGCAGACTCGCAGCGCGATCCCGCGATCTTGCGAGGTCGGCGAGCTCGCGACGGGGCTCAGTCGGCGGTCACGACCTCCTCGACGACGAGCGTGCCGGCGTCCGCGTCGAGCGTTGCCAGCGCGCCGAGGGGCACGGTCGCGTGGTGCTTGTTGTGGCCGACCGGGAGGCCGAAGATCAGCGGCAGTCCGAGCGGCCCGAGGACCTCCTCGACGATGTCCTCGGCCGAGAGCTCGGCGATCCCGCCGGACCATTTCGTCTTGATGTCACCGACGACGATCCCGGCGGCACCGTCGAACAACCCCGCGTTGCGGAGCTGGGTCAGGATCCCGTCGAGGATGTAGCCCTCGTTCTCGATCTCCTCGAGGATGACGATCCGGCCTCGGAAGTCCGGCTGGAGACGCGTCCCGATCGCGCTGCTCAGCAGCCCGGCGCAGCCGCCGGCCAGGCGCCCGGTCGCCCGCCCGCCCACGACGGTCCGGACATACGGATCGTCCGGGTTCGGCCCGATCGGCCCGTAAGCCTCGGCGCTGAACAGCGCCCGGCGGAGGCTCCCCTTCGAGAAGTCCGTCACGTCCGCCGCACCGATCCCGGACGCACCGTTCGAGTAGAAGCTGATCACGTTGCCCCACCGGGCGGCCGCGATGTGGAGGGTCGTCAGGTCGCTATAACCACAGATCGCCTTGGGGTTCGCCCGGAAGCTGGCCTCGTCGAGGAGCGGGATGAGGCGCGGCGTCCCGTAGCCGCCCTGGAGGCAGACGACCGCCCGGACCTCGGGGTCGGCAAGGATCGCGTGGAGGTCGGTGGCGCGATCCTCGTCGCGGCCCGCCATGTAGCCGTGGCGGTCGTTGATGTGGGCACCGAGCTTGACCTTCAGGCCCCAGGCCTCCAGGCCGGCGATCCCCCGGAGGAGCTCGCTGCGGTTCTCCCAGCTGCTGGCGGGCGCGACGATCCCGACGGTGTCGCCTTCGTGGAGGCGCGGCGGCTTGCGGGGCGCTTCGTGATCGACGGAGCGGGGCGTCATCGCGTCCTCACACCAGGAAGCTCGTGACGGGGTTCGCCTCGAGCAGGATCGGCCGATCGATCCGGAAGCGGGCGATCTCGGCGGCGGACGCGGTGCCGCCGTCGACCACGAGCTCGCTCAGGATGCGGCCGATGACCGAGGCGAACTTGAACGCGTGGGCGGCGCCGAGAGCAACGAGCACGTTCGGCTGGTCCGGCAGGCGATCCACGACGAAGTCGCGGTCCGGCGTCAGGGTGTAGAGGCAGGTCTTCGTCACGATCTCCGGCCCGAGATGGCGCGGCAGGTGACGCTCCAGGAAGTCCGTCAGCCGGGCGAAGCTCGGCTCGTTCCGGGTGAACGTCCGCGTCTCTGGGGTCGCCTCGTCCCCGCCGACATCCTCGGCCGCCTTCGGGCCGTTCTCGCCGTAGGTCGGGAAGCCGTAGAACGACGGATCGTCCATCCAGATCCAGATCGGGAAGCGGTCGGGCGCGAACGCCTGGGGGTCGGGGGCCGCGAAATAGGTCACCTGGGACTCGAGGATCGTCAGGGGCAGGTGGCGGTCGAAGGCCTCGAGGAGCCCGTTGGTCCAGGCGTCGACCGCGAGGACGACGTGGGCCGCGCGATGGGTCGTGCCGTCGGCCAGGTGAACCTCGACTTCGCCGCCGGCGTGCCGCACCAGCGTCACCGGGGAGTGCTCGAGGAGCGTCGCGCCGTGGGCCCGGGCGAGCCGCTGGTGGGCCGCGTTCGCGCGGTTCGGGTCGGCGATCCCGGCATCGGCCTGGAAGAGCCCGTGGTGCTCGTCACCGAGCCGCCACTGGGGCCAGCGCCGGGCGATCTCGGGACCGTCGAGGTGCTCGAAGGGGACGCTCTCGGCGGTCATCGAATCGATGTAGTCGCCCAGGGGGATCGCGGCCTCGCGCGGCGCGACGTCCAGTCCGCCGGTCGTCGTGACGATCCGGACACCGCTCTCCGCCTCGACCTCGGCCCAGGTCGAATAGGCCCGCCGTGCGAGCCGGACGTAGTCGGGGCGGTGGTAGGAGAGACGGATGATCCGGCTGTGGTCCTGGCCGGCCCCCCGGGTGTGGCCGAGCTCGAACTGCTCCAGGCCGAGGACGCGGTCGCCGAGCCGGCGGCTCAGCCAGTAGACCGCGCCGGAGCCGATGGCCCCGAGCCCGACGACGATCGCGTCCCAGTCGTTCCGCACCGGTGGATCGTAGCGAGCGCGGTTGTCGGCGCACCGCCTCGTCGCGCAGGTCGAGGATGATCGGGTCGGCGTCTCCGTCCGACCACGGACATTGGTTGGCCGGGACTCAGGGAGGGCGCGGCCGCGGTCAACGCCAGTCGGACACGCTCGCGGGTCCGCCGGGTTGCCGCAGTTCCACGGATCACCAATGGCGCTGGTGCTCAGGCCGCGTCGAAGGCGGTGGCACCAGTCGGATTGGTCTCCCGGCCTGGGAGCCCAGTGGAATCGGTGCGCAACCAGGCGGGTTGGTGCCCAGGAGGAACGTGGGCCTTGGACCTCCGGACCACTTGCGCCATTGGTGAGCCGGAGATCCGGGCGAGCCGAGCGGTCTTACCCCGGCAGGACGTACTCGCGCGTCTCGACAACGTCCACCCGGCCGCCGATCTCGATCGTTCCGTCGGGCTGCGGGCGCACGAGGATCTCGGAGCCAACGCCCTGCCGGATCTCGATCGGCCGGCCAAGCATCCCGCCCATCCGGACCGCCGCGGCGCCGGTCGCCTCGTCCTCGCGGATCAGGAACTCCGTCGGGAAGTAGCGGGCGCGGACGAGCCCGGCGGACTCGTCGATCCAGGCCCACACGTAGATCCCCGGTTCGCCGAGCGCCGGCCCCTCGAACGCGTCGACGGCGGCCGGGCTCGCGAGCTGCCGCATCTCGAACGGGTGGATCCACGCGGGATCGGCGCGGATCCAGGTCCGCTCCGCATCGTGGTGGAACCGGACGTCGCCGGCCGGCGGACGGAGGACGTCGGCCGGGGCGCCGCTCTCCCGGAACAGCCACGCGGTCCCGACCGTCGGATGGCCCGCGAACGGCAGCTCCCTGCCCGGCGTGAAGATCCGGATCGCCCCCTCCGCCGGGTCGTCGACGAAGACCGTCTCCGAGAACCCGAGCTCCCGGGCGACCTCCTGCCGCCGCTCCGGCGGGATCCGCGTCCCGTCGAGGAAGACGCCGAGCGGGTTGCCGCCGCGGCCGTCCGGCCCGATGAACACGCGCAGGATGTGGAGCTCGGTCATCGGTCCTCCGGCGAGGCGGGCGCCACGGCCGCCGGAGCCACGGCAACCCGTTCGAGTGCGATCGTCTGGAGGGCCATGATCGTCATCGCGTCGGTGATCCGGCCGTCGCCGACCATCGCGAGGCTCTCGGCGAACGGCACCCACCGGATCGCCAGCTCTTCGGTCGGATCGGGCGTTGCGGTCCCGTGGCGGAGGGCGCGGGCCGCGAACAGGACGCCCGCCTCGTCGGTGACCGAGTTCGACAGGTGGAACCGGACAAGCTCCCGCCAGTCGGTCGCCTCGACGCCGGTCTCCTCGCGGAGCTCGCGACGGGCCCCGTCGAGCGGGGACTCATCGGGCGGCACGCCGCCCTCGGGGATCTCCCACGAGTAGTCGTCGAGGGCGTAGCGGTGCTGGCCGACGAGGAGCACCCGGTCGTCGTCGTCGAGGACGGCGACGCCGATGGCGGCCGCCGCGAAATGGACGATGCCGTAGATGCCGGGGCTGCCATCGGGCCGGTCGACCTCGTCGTGCCAGACCGTCAGCCACGCGTTCTCGTAGGCGACCCGCCGGCTGCGGCGGACCCACGGCCCGGACCGAGTGGGCTCGCTCACCTCGTCGGCGCTCTCCCGCGACTCGCCCGCGCGCTCGTTCGTCATCGGGCCATCGTCGCACGGCTCGGGTTGGCGGGTGGCCGGCCGCGGCGGGCGGCCTATCCTCCGGCGATGCCCGCCCGTCCGAGCGATCCCGCGACCGACCGACCGGCCAGCCAGCCGATCCACGGCGTCGCGTCGCTGCACGACGTCCGGATCCCCGTCAGCGACGGCCTCGAGCTGTCGGCCAACCTGTGGCTGCCGGAGCCCCTGCCGGGTACCGCCGCCGCGACCTTCCCGGCGATCCTCGAGATGATCCCGTACCGCAAGGACGACTGGCGCGCGGCGAGCGACGAGAGCCGTGGCGAGTGGCTGGCGGCGCGCGGCTACGCGCTCTGCCGTCTCGACGTCCGCGGCACCGGCAGCTCGCCGGGGATCGCCCTCGACGAGTACACCGCCCGCGAGACCCAGGATGGCTACGACGCCGTCGAGTGGCTCGCCGCCCAGCCCTGGTGCAACGGCAAAGTGGGCATGTGGGGCATCAGCTACGGCGGCTTCACGGCGATCCAGGTCGCCAAGCTCCAGCCGCCGCACCTCGCCGCGGTCGTCCCGATGATGGCCACCGACGATCGCTACACCGACGACATCCACTACATCGGCGGCTGCGTGACCGCGTCGGAGCTGAGCCAGTACGCGGTCAGCATGGTGGGCATGAATGCGCTCCCGGCCCGTGCGGAGTTCCGCGGCGCCGGCTGGGCGGAGGAATGGCGCGAGCGCCTCGAGCAGACGCCGATCTGGCTCTTCGGATGGCTCCGTCGGCAGCACGACGGCCCGTACTGGCGGCAGGGGTCGCTGGCGCCGGACTGGGATCAGCTCGTCACGCCGACGTTCCTGATCGGCGGCTGGATGGACGAGTACGTCGACGCGGCGCTCCGGATGCTCGATCGCTGCACGAACGCGCCACGCAGGGCCCTCGTCGGGAACTGGGTGCACGACCTCCCGGACGACGCCTACCCGGCGCCGAACGTGGACTGGAACCACGAGATGGTCCGATTCTTCGACCACTGGCTGAAGGGCGTCGACAACGGGGTCATGGACGAGCCGGCCCTGGTCGCGTTCCGCCACGAGTGGGCCGAGCCCGAGCCGTTCCCGGCCGCCTGGCCGGGCGCGTGGATCGCCGGCGGGGCCGCGTGGCCGCCGTCGGATGTCGTCTGGCTCGACCTCCACCTGGGCGGTGGCGAGGCGCCCCTCGTCGGTCGGCTGGGCGACCGGCCGCCGGATCGCCGGTCGGTCGAGCGATTCCGGCACCGGGCCACCGTCGGGACCCGGGCCGGCCTGTCCTGGGGCGCCGGCGGCCGGCCGAACGGCGTCGCGCGCGACCTCCGCCCCGACGACGCCCTCGGTCCGACGTTCACCTCCGAGCGCCTCGAGGCCGACCTCGACGTCGTCGGCCGGCCGTCGGTCGTGCTCGCCTGGGAGTCGCCGGTCCCGATCGCGACGGCGGTCGTCCGACTCCAGGATGTCGCTCCCGATGGGACGCCCTTCCAGGTGACGGCCGGGGTCCTGAACCTCACCCACCGCGATACCCATGCCCGGCCGACACCCCTGGAACCGGGCGAGATCACCGAGGTCCGCATCGACATGCGCTCGACCGCCCACCGGTTCCTCGCGGGTCACCGGATCCGCCTGTCGGTCGCCTCGGCGATGTGGCCGGTCCTCTGGCCCTCGCCGTTCCCCGCCGAATACGGGCTGCACGTCGGCGGGGCGGCCGGGTCTCGCCTCGTCCTGCCGGTCTTGCCCACGGATCGCCCCGGACCCGACGTCCCGGCGTTCAAGACGACGCCCGCCGGTCTGCGGGAGGTCGGTTCGTACCGCGGCGAGCCGCCGACCTGGCAGGTGATCGAGGACGTGATCGACGGCTCGGTCACGGTCGTCACGAGCGAGTTCGGCGAGTCGACCCTGCCGGACGGCCGGACCACGCTGTACGCGGGCGAACGCCTGGAGATGACCGCGCGCGACGCCGACCCGGCGCACGCCCGGATGCACAACGAGGTCGTCTACCGACTCCGCGACGAGGGCTCCGAGATCCTCGTCGAGGCGTCGGGCACGACCCGCAGCACGGCGACCGACTTCCACATGAACGTCGGGTTGCGCGTCACCCTCGACGGTGCCCCGTTCTTCGAGCGGGGCTGGCTCGAGACGATTCCCCGCCGCCTCGTGTAGCGGCTGCAAGGTCGCCCTACACTCCCGGCATGCGCCGGATCAGCCGCAAGGCGGAGACCTTCACCGAGTCCGTCATCCGCGAGATGAACCGCCTGGCGGTCGCCGCGGGTGCGGTCGGGCTTGCCCAGGGCTTTCCCGACTTCGCCTGCCCGCCGGAGCTCAAGGCTGCCGCCGCGGAGGCCGTCGCGGCCGACATCAACCAGTACGCGATCACCTTCGGGGCGAAGCCCCTGCGCGACGCGATCGCGGCGAAGACCGCCCGCTTCCATCCCGAGTGGCGGATCGATCCGGACACGGAGATCACCGTCGTCAACGGCGCGACCGAGGGGATGATCGCGGCGATGCTCGGCCTCCTGGACCCGGGCGACGAGGTGATCGTGTTCGAGCCGTACTACGAGAACTACGGGCCCGACGCGATCCTCACAGGCGCGGTCCCGCGCTACGTCACGCTCCACGAGCCCGACTGGCGGATCGATCCCGACGAGCTCCGCGCGGCGGTCACGTCGCGGACCCGGGCGATCGTCGTGAACACGCCGCACAACCCGACAGGCAAGGTCTTCTCCCGTGACGAGCTCGAGCTGATCGCCGATCTCTGCCGCGAGCACGATCTGCTGGCGTTCACCGACGACATCTACCAGCACCTCGTCTACGAGGGCGAGCACATCCCGCTCGCGACGCTGCCCGGCATGGCCGACCGGACGGTCGCGATCGACTCGATGTCGAAGACGTACTCCGTCACGGGCTGGCGGGTCGGCTGGGTGATCACGTCCGCGGCGCTGTCGGTCGGTGTCCGGCGCGTCCACGACTTCCTGACGGTCGGTGCGGCGGCACCGCTCCAGCAGGCATCGGTCGCCGGATTGATGCTCGGCGACTCGTACTACGAGGCGCTCCTGGCCGGCTACCGCGAGCGGCGGGCGCTCCTCCTGCCGGCGCTCGACGCCGCGGGCTTCCGCGTGTACGAGCCGGCCGGCGCGTACTACGCGATGACGGACATCGCCGGGCTCACCGACGAGGACGACGTCACCTTCGCCCGCCGCCTGATCGCCGATCCGGGGGTCGCGACCGTCCCCGGATCGTCGTTCTACTCGCGGCCGGAGCTCGGCCGAACGAAGGTCCGCTTCGCGTTCCCGAAGAAGCTCGAGACGCTGCGCGCGGCCGCGGACCGGCTCGCGACGCTGGCCCCGGTCGCGCCCGCCTGAACGGGCGGAGCCGTCACGGCCGTCGCTGGTTCAGCCGACGAGGGCTGTCAGCGCGGCCCGCCCGACCAGGGCCGTGACGATCGCGACGGCGACGCTGGCGAGCGTGCCGAGGAGGTAGTACTCGGCGAAATCCCGGTCGTCGAGCAGGCGGAACCGGGCGAGCGTCTTCGCCGCGACCACGAACCCGATCGCGGCCTCGCTGCCCGTCAGCACGAACACGACGATCAGGATCCGCTCGAGGACCCCGATCGTGGCGCCGACACGCGCTGCGGGCGCCGCCGGCCCGGGGCCGTCCGCCACATCCGCCGCGTCCTCGTGGCGACGGTCCCTGCCGGCAGGCGTCCGGTCGGCGACCGCCTCGATCCGTGCCGCGTCGAACATGCCGATCCGGAGGGTCCAGCGCCGAACCGGCGGCGCGCCCTGGCCGGCCGCGGCGAGGTCCGGATCGGGCGGCGGCGCGACCCGGCCGCCCCAGCGCATCTCTCCTTCGGCTTGCTCGACCGGCCGGACGAGGATCGCCACGAACAGGGCCGCCGCCACGATGTTGACGATGGCGAGGGACGCGAGGACGACCCCCGTCGAGACGACGTCGTGAACCACCGCTCGGTCCCAGCCGCCGAGCCAGCCGTCGATGGCCGACGTCCAGCCGGACAATGGCGCGTTCGGGACGAGGAGAACGGCCCAGAGACCGGCGGCGACCGCGAGATGCGCCACCTGGTCGGCAACGAACAGCGCGGCCGGCCGCGCGGTCCAGGCTCGGCCGAGATGATCGGGTGGCTGTGGCCCCTCGTGCCGTCGATGCGCCTCCGCCAGCGCGCCCGCCGCCGCCCGCTGGGTGAGCCACACCTTCGACCGATCGATGAGGACGTGGCTGATCGCCGTCAGGATGACGAGGGTCCAGCCGGGCGCGCCATACGCAAGCCCGACGGGCACCAGGCAGGCGGCGACGATCAGCGCATGCGCGACGAGCCCGCCGAACGCCTCTCCCCCGGGCCGGGATTTCGCCCGGGCGAGCGTCGATGTCTGGAGGACGAAGTCGGCGATCAGGTGGGCAAGGACGAGCCAGGCCAGGACCAGGATCGGATCGGTCATGCGACCGTCATCGTCCCCCGACCGAGCAGGATCTGCAGGACACGGGCCAGCTCCCCGATCGAGCGCAGGTGGGCCCGATCCGCCGCAACCGAGACCGTCGCGCGGCTCACGCCGAGCCGCTCGGCCGAATCCGATCGGCGGAGACCCTCGACGAGCAGCAACCAGCCGATCTCCCGCTGGCGCGCGGTGAGGTCCTCGAGCAGCTCGCCGAGCAACGGCGCGAGCCGGTCGAGGAGCATGTCCGTCGGGGGGTCGCCGCTGACGACGGCGACGTGCTCCCGCCGGGCAACCGCCTCGCCGAGCCGTTCCCGGGCGGCGATGAACGCCGGGCCGCTGCGCTGCGTCGCCGGGCCGCGCCCCGCGTCGACCTCGCCCGCGACCACGACCCACCGCATCGGACGGGACTCCGGATGGAGCGCCGCCCGCAGGATCGCCGTCACTGGGTTCGCAGCGGGAGCGAGCAGGCCCTGGAGCTCGTCGCCCTGGGTGAACTCGAACGGCGCGAGACGGTCGCTCACGGCGTAGGTCTCGTTGAGCTCGGTCGAGAGGGTCCGGAGCCAGCCGGTCGCTGCCGGGGCGTCGCGGCGGGACCGGATCACGTCGCCGAAGAGGACGACACCGAGCACGCCGACAGGCTAATCGGCCGCGAGTTAGCCGTCAATGGCTAATCTTTGCGCGATTAGCCGCCGGAGGCTATCGGGTCGAGCTCCGCGAGGATCGTCGTGACCTGGTCGCGGACGAACGGCGTGTCGAACCGAAGCAGCGGATCCGGATCGATCGCTCGCTCGTCGATCTTGCCGTCGCGCCGCAGGTAGAGGACCGGATAGATCGCCCCGGTCCCATCGGCCTCGAGCGTCATGGC
>Ga0070697_100001480_pt1 | contig 17849 bp, 14 predicted proteins | sample KBSK1501metaG_FD_65475 | JGI IMG/M metagenome (GOLD analysis project Ga0070697, IMG submission 65475) | Corn, switchgrass and miscanthus rhizosphere microbial communities from Kellogg Biological Station, Michigan, USA - KBS K1-50-1 metaG | ecosystem: Host-associated > Plants > Roots >... | reverse complement strand
TCGACACCGGCCGCGAGCCAGTCGATCACCATCTCCCAGCCGTTCTGCTCGAGGTTCGCCGGGCGCTCATAGTCGGTGGTCAGCGCGTGCCAGTCGGCGACGAAGAAGAGGCAGGTGTATTCGGCCTGCAGGCGGATCCAGTTCTTGAGCACCCCGTGGTAGTGCCCGAGATGCAGGCTGCCCGTCGGCCGCATGCCGGAGAGCACCCGGGTTTCGTACATCTAGAGGAACACCATGGCGCGGACCAGCGCCTCGGATTCGAAAAGGAGCGGGCTCAGCACCAGGCTGAGCGCATTCGAGCCGTAGATCGGCAGGAAAAGCAGCACCAGGAGCAGCGGCACGCCCCAGGGCTCGAGCTTGGCGAAGCGCCAGGCGGCGCGCGTCGGCAGCAGGCTGGTGAGAATGCGCCCGCCGTCGAGCGGCGGGATCGGCAAGAGATTGAGCAGCATGAACACGAGGTTCACCAGCACACCCGCGGCGCTCACGCCGATCACGAACTCGGCGGCGCCATTGCCGTAATCCTTCACCGCATCGATGAGGCCGGTCGTGCCGCCAAGCTGCGTCACTTCGCGCCACGCATCCGGGCGAGCGCTCAGGCTGATGCTCGCGCGCAGCAGGAGCGCCCAGGCGAGCGCCATGGCGAGGTTTGCGAACGGTCCGGCGGCGGCGACCCAGGCCATGTGCTGGCGCGGCTTTCGCAGCGCGGAGTAATTCACCGGCACGGGCTTCGCCCAGCCGAAAAGCAACTTGCCAGCGGAAGCGACGAGAATGATGAGCGGCACGACCACCGTGCCGAGCACGTCAATGTGGCGGATCGGATTCAGGCTGATGCGTCCCTGCGCATGCGCGGTCATGTCGCCGAAATGGCGCGCGACATAGCCGTGGGCGGCTTCGTGTAGCGTGATTGCGAGCAGGACCGGGAGGGCGTAAAGGGCGAACGTTTGCGCGATCGCCTGAAGATTTAGATCCATCTTTCTTTGACGCGGGATTCTATCAGACGGCCTCCACCGCGAAGGGGTCGAGCGAGCCGCGGCCCTTGCGCAACACCACCGGCGTATCGCCGGTGAGATCGATCACCGTGCTCGGCTCGGCACCGCAGGAGCCCGAGTCGATTACGAGCTCGAGCTCGCGCTCCAAGCGGCTGCGGATCTCGCTCGGATCCGAGAGCGGCTGCTCGCTGCCCGGCAGGATGAGCGTCGACGACAGCATCGGCTCGTCGACTTCGGCAAGCAGCGCCTGCGCCACCGCGTGTGCGGGGACGCGCACGCCGATCGTCTTTCGCTTCGGATGCAGCAGGCGGCGCGGCAGCGAGCGCGTCGCGCGCAGGATGAAGGTATAGCTTCCGGGCGTGACGCGCTTGATCAGCCGAAAGCGCGCGTCGTCGACGATCGCGTATGCGCCGACTTCGGAGAGATCCCGGCACATCAGCGTGAGATGATGGCGCGCATCCACAGCGCGGATATCTCTCAGCTTCTCGATTGCCCGGGTCGCCGCCTGCATGCAGCCAAGTGCGTAGCACGAGTCGGTCGGATACGCGATGAGACCGCCGCCGCGCAGGATGTGGCCCGCGCGCCGCATCAGCCGGATCTGCGGATGGGTCGGATGTACGGAGAAGAACTGCGCCATCAGCTCCGGAGGAACTCTTCGATCAGCCGGGCCACCGCGACAGGCTGATCGTGGTGCAGCATGTGGCCGGCCTGCGCTACCGTGGCGTAGCGCAGCGTCGGGAATTGCGCGCGCCGCTCGGCGTAGTCGGCGCTGTCGAGGCCAAGGCGCTTGAGTGCCGCGGTTTCGGCGCCGTCCACCCACAGCACGGGCGCGCTCACGTGCTGCCAGCAGGCACGCACCTCCTCGTAGCGGTAGAGCACCGGGTTCACGATCTTGTGCGCCGGATCACCGCGTAGCACGACGCCGCCCTTGCCATCGTCGCGTCCCCAGTGGCGCGCGAGGAATTCGGCGCGCTCGGCGGTCAGCCGCGGATTGCCCGCGCGCAAGCGCTCGGCAAGCTGCGCGTAGCTTGCATAGGGCCTGAATCCCGGGCGATCGTGCAGCTCCGCGAGCCAGCGCGCGTAGCGGCGCGGTGCATCCTCGGGCTGGGTCGTCGCGAGGCCGAATCCTTCGAGGTTGACGAGCTTTGCCACGCGCTCGGGCGAGATGCCGGCGTACATGCACGCCACGTTGCCGCCGAGACTGTGGCCGACGAGGTGCACCGCCTCGCCGCAGCCGAACGCTCGCAGCAGGAAGTCCAGATCCGCGATGTAGTCCGGAAACCAGTAGCAATCGGACTTGCCCCAGTCGGTGAGCCCATAGCCACGCCAGTCCGGCGCATAGACATCCCAGCGCTCGGCGAACGCATCGACCAGGAACTGAAACGACGCCGACACATCCATCCAGCCGTGCAGCAGTACGAGCTTCGGCGCACCCGGCGCTGCCCAATGGCGCACGTGATAGCGCAAGCCGCGAATGTCGAAATAGCGGGATTCGGCCGCGCGCATCGACTTATGATATCTGCATGCCGTTCTTCTCTTTGGGCGAACGCCGCGTCGAGCTCATCGGTAGCAACCATTACATCGCGTACGACGCGACGCTGGTCGGCTCCATCACCTTGCACGCGGACGCCAACATCTGGTTCAAGGTCGTGATCCGCGCCGAGAACGACCGCATCACCATCGGCCAGGGCACGAACGTGCAGGATGCCTCGGTGCTGCACGTCGATCCGGGATACCCGATGACGCTCGGCCGCATGGTGAGCATCGGCCACAAGGTGATGCTGCACGGCTGCAGCATCGGCGACGGCACGCTTATCGGCATCAACAGTGTGGTGCTGAACGGCGCGAAGATCGGCAAAGGCGTGCTGGTCGGCGCCAACACGCTGATCACCGAGGGCAAGGAGATTCCGGACGGCGTGCTGGTGCTGGGCTCGCCCGGCAAGGTGGTGCGCGAGCTCAAGCCCGAGGAGCGCGACAACCTGCTTGGCATCGCGCGCGGCTACGTGGCGCGCGCGCATCTCTATCGCGAGGAGCTGCGCCCGACGCCGCAGTCGCGCGCGCGGCGTGTCAGCGGCGCTACTTAGGCGCCATGCGGATCGCGCCGTCGAGGCGGATGGTCTCGGCGTTCAGCATCTCGACCTCGACGATCGCCTTCACGAGCTGCGCATACTCGGCCGGCCGGCCGAGGCGCGAGGGAAACGGCACCTGTCTTCCGAGCGACTCCTGCGCCTCCTTCGGCAGTCCCATCAGCATCGGCGTCTCGAAGATGCCCGGCGCGATGGTGCATACGCGAATGCCGTTGCGCGAAAGGTCGCGCGCAATCGGCAGCGTCATGCCGACCACGCCGCCCTTGGACGCCGAATAGGCGGCCTGGCCGATCTGGCCGTCAAACGCCGCCACCGAGGCGGTGTTGACGATGACGCCGCGCTCGCCCGCGGCATTCGGCATGGCCTTCGCCATCGCATCGGCCGCCAGCCGAATCATGTTGAACGTGCCGAGCAGGTTCACCCTCAGCACGCGCTCGAAGCGCCCGAGGTCATGCGGCGCTTCCTTGCCGAGCGTGCGCTCGGCGATCGCGATGCCCGCGCAGTTCACCAGCACCTGCACGCCGCCATACTCCTTGAGCGCGAGCGCCACCGCGGCTTTGCCGTCGGCCTCGGAGGCCACATCGGTCTTGGCGAAGCGGCCGCCGAGCTCGCGGGCGAGCTTCTCACCCGCTTCCACCTGCATGTCGGCGATGACGACTTTGGCGCCGTTCTCGGCCGCCATGCGCGCGGTCGCCGCACCGAGCCCTGATGCGCCACCGGTGACGAGGAACACGCTGTTCTTGATCTGCATCGGCTGCTCCCGGGGGAATAAGTAAATGCCGGAAAAAATTCGCCGATAATTCTAACCTCATGCAGCTTGGCTTCGGCATCACCTTCCCGGATCTGTATGAACGCGACGGCCTCATCAAAGTCGATGCGGCGTTCCTCGCGTTCCTCGGCGAAGCCGACCGCGCGCTGGCGGATCGGCTGAGCGCCGCTCGCGCCGATCCGCCGTCGGGATTGCCGGAGTCACAGCTCCTCATCGCACTCGCGCCGCAGGTCGAGGATTTCATCGCCAAGCTGTTTGGCATCGAGCGCGAGGCGCGCGCCTTGGCAGAGCGCCACAACGAGCTCGCGCCGCTCTATTCGGTGAAGCGGCAGTTCGTACAACGCCGTGCCCTGCACAAGGTGAAGCCCGCCGATGTCGCGAGCTTCGATGCGCAGGCGACCGCCCGGCAGCTCTTCGGTGGCGATTTCACCGAGCTCGACTTCGCGCGCCAGGTGACCGCATGGCTCGCGAACGAAGCTGAGCATGCGCGCGAACTCGAGCTCGCCGCGCGCTACGCGAACTGGGCCACCACGACGCCCGCGGGCAAAGCGAAGCACGCGGCGGGCGTGCTGTTCAAGGCGCCGCAAAAACTCGATTACCTGCGGCTCGTGCCGGTGCACACCGATACGAGCCGCGGCTTCGCGGCACACCGGCTCGAGCACCTGCGCCATCGCGAAGGCTTCGCGCTGACCGATGCGGGCACCGATCTCACCGGCGCGCTCGATGAGGCGAACTACTGCATCTGGTGCCACGAGCAGGGCAAGGACTCGTGCTCCAAGGGACTGAAGGAGAAGACGCCGGCCAGAATCGAAGGCGCGGAGAGCCCCGCGCAAGAGGCGGGCTTTCGCAACAGCGTGTTTGGCGTGCCGCTCGCCGGCTGCCCATTGGAAGAGAAGATTTCCGAATTCCACATGGTGAAGGCGCGCGGCGAGCCGCTCGCCGCGCTCGGCATCATCGCGGTCGATAACCCGATGATGGCGGCCACCGGGCATCGCATCTGCAACGACTGCATGAAGTCCTGCATCTATCAGAAGCAGGACCCGGTCGACATCCCGCAAGCCGAGACGCGCACGCTCAAGGATGTGCTCGAGCTGCCTTGGGGCTTCGAGATCTACTCGCTCTTCACGCGCTGGAACCCGTTCGACCTGCGCCGCCCCTACCCGAAGCCGGCGAGCGGCCGGCGCGTGCTGATCGTCGGTCTCGGCCCGGCCGGTTTCACGCTCGCGCACCATCTGATGAACGACGGCCATACCGTCGTCGGTATCGACGGTCTGAAGATCGAGCCGCTCGACCCGGCAATCTCGGGCGTCGATGCGCACGGCCGGCAGGTGCCGTTTCGTCCGATTCGTGACGCGGCGCAGCTGCGCGAGTCGCTCGACCAGCGCGTGATGGCCGGCTTCGGCGGCGTCGCCGAGTACGGCATCACGGTGCGCTGGGACAAGAACTTCCTCAAGCTGATCCGGCTGCTGCTCGAGCGCCGGCGCCAGTGCGCCATGTTCGGCGGCGTGCGCTTCGGCGGCACGCTGACGATCGACGAAGCGTTTGCCGACGGCTTCGACCACATCGCGCTGTGCGCCGGTGCGGGACGCCCCACGGTGCTCGACATCCCGAATGGCCTCGCGCGCGGCGTGCGCGCCGCCTCCGACTTCCTGATGGCGCTGCAGCTCACCGGCGCGGCGAAGCGCGAATCGATTGCCAACCTGCAGATCCGCTTGCCGATCGTGGTGATTGGCGGCGGGCTGACCGCAATCGATGCGGCCACCGAATCGCTCGCCTACTACGCCGTGCAGGTCGAGAAGTTCCTCGTGCGCTACGAGACGCTCGGCGCCGAGCCGGCCTGGAATGCCGAGGAGCGCGGCATCGCGCAGGAGTTCATCGCGCATGCGCGCGCATTGCGCGCCGCGCGTCCGCAGGAGCGCCAGGCGCTGCTCAAGTCATGGGGCGGCGTGACCATCGCCTACCGGCGCCGGCTGATCGACAGTCCTTCCTATACGCTCAACCATGAAGAGGTGGAGAAGGCGCTCGAGGAAGGCGTGCTCTTCGCCGAAGGGCTCTCGCCGAGCCGCATCGACGTCGATCAATACGGGCACGCGCGCGCCGTGGTGTTCGCGGCCGACGGCAAAGAGATCGAGCTCCCTGCGCGCTCCGTGCTGATCGCGGCCGGCACGCAACCCAACACGGTGCTTGCGCGCGAGGAAGGCGTAAGCCTCGAGCTCGACGGCAAATACTTTCTCGCTAGCGATGAGAGCGGCGCGCCGGTGCGACCCGAGCGCCACACGGCCAAGCCCAGGCGGCCCGAGGTGCTGCTGCATCGTTATGCGGATGGCCGCTTCATGAGCTTCTTCGGCGACTTGCACCCGTCCTATTTCGGCAATGTCGTGAAAGCGATGGGCAGCGCCAAGCAGGGTTACCCTGTCGTGAGCCGCGTGCTCGGGGAGCGGCGGGCCGCGGCCGCCGAAGACGACGGCGCGTTCCTCGCCCGGCTCAACCGCGATTTGCGCGCCGTGGTGCACGAGGTGCGCCGCCTGACGCCGACCATCGTCGAAGTCGTACTGCGCGCGCCGGTCGCCGCGCGGCGCTTCCAGCCCGGCCAGTTCTACCGCTTGCAGAACTACGAGCGCCTGGCGCTGCGCGTGCCAGGCACCACCCTCGCCATGGAAGGCTTGGCCCTCACCGGGGCATGGGTGGATCGCGCGAAGGGCCTTATCTCGGTGATCGCGCTCGAGATGGGCGGCTCGGCGGATCTGCTCGCTTATCTGCAGCCGGGGGAGCCGGTGGTGCTGATGGGGCCGACCGGCACGCCGACCGAGATACCGAGCGGCGAGACCGTCGTGCTGGCGGGGGGCGGGCTCGGCAACGCCGTGCTCTTCTCCATCGGTCGCGCGCTGCGCGCCGCCGGCTCGAAGGTCATCTACTTCGCCGGCTACCGTCACGTCGGCGATCGCTATCGTGTCGAGGACATCGAGGCCGCCTCCGATGTGGTGGTCTGGTGCTGCGACGAGGCGCCGGGCTTTGCGCCGCGGCGGCCGCAGGATCGCGCCTTCGTCGGCAATATCGTCCAGGCGATGCAGGCCTACGCCAGCGGCGCCCTTGGCGCGCAGCCGCTCGCTTTCGCGAGCGCCGACCGCATCATCGCCATCGGTTCGGACCGCATGATGGCGGCGGTCGCCGCCGCGCGCCGCACGGTGCTCGCGCCCTATCTCAAGCGCGGGCACGTGGCGATCGGTTCGATCAACTCGCCGATGCAATGCATGATGAAGGAGATCTGCGCGCAGTGCCTGCAGCCGCACGTCGACCCGGCGACCGGCAAGACAAGCTATGTGTTCTCCTGCTTCAACCAGGACCAGCCGCTCGACCAGGTGGATTTCATCGCGCTCTCCCAGCGCCTGGCGCAAAACGGCGTGCAGGAAAAGCTGACCGCGCTCTGGATCGACCGCTGCCTGCAGCAGCTGCCGCCGCCCGCCGAGCGCAAGGCCGCCTGAGGCCGCGCTAGACGCCGAGGAACTGGCGCTGCACATGGTCGGCGCCCTCGAGCTCGGCCATGGCGCCGGACCAGGCGATGTGGCCTTTCTCCAGCACATAGACACGGTCCGACACGGCACTGGCGAACGGCAGGTTCTGCTCGGAGAGCAGGACGGCGAGGCCCTCCTTCTTCAGCTCGACGATGGTATCCGCCATGCGCTCGACAACGACCGGCGCCACGCCCTCGGAGGGCTCATCGAGGAGCACGAGGCGCGGATTACCCATCAGTGTGCGCGCCACGGTGAGCATCTGCTGCTCGCCACCACTCATCCGGCCGCCCGGGCGCTCGCGCATCTCGGCGAGATTCGGAAACAGCGCAAACAGGCGCTCGGGCGTCCATGCTTTGCTGCCATTCGCGCCGCGGCGACCGACCTCGAGGTTCTCCATCAGCGTGAGATCGGTGAAGATGCGCCGGTCCTCCGGAACCCAGCCGATGCCAAGGCGCGCGATCTCGAACGTTTTCAGGCGCATGAGATCGTGCTCACGGAAGCGCACGCTGCCGGCGCGGCGGCCGACCAGGCCCATGATGGTTTTCATCGTCGTGGTTTTGCCCGAACCGTTGCGGCCCATCAGGGCCACTACCTCGCCCTCGCCCACCGACAGGGCAACATCGAACAGGATCTGCGCCGCGCCGTACCAGGCGCATAGCTTCTGCGCGACGAGCATCACGCACGCCCGCGCGCCAGCATGCGCCCGGAGCCGAAGTACGTCTCCTGCACCTTGGGATCGGCCTGAATGGCCGCCGCATCGCCCTGCGCGATCAGGCGCCCGCGCGCGAGGACGATGATGCGATCGGCGTGCGCGAACACCACGTCCATCGAGTGCTCGGTGAAGAGCACCGAGATGCCACGCTCGCGCACCAGGCGCCGCGTGAGCGAGATGAGCTCGTTCCTCTCGCGCGGCGCCATGCCGGCGGTGGGCTCGTCCATCAGCAGGAGCCGCGGCGAATTGGCAAGCGCGATCGCGAGCTCCACCCGCTTCACATCGCCGTAGGCCAGCTCGCGCGCCGGGCGGTCGGCCTGCGCGTGCATGCCGACATCGCCGAGAAGCGCGAGCGCCTCGTCCCGGTAACGCTCGCGCGCGGCGCGCCAGAAGCGCAAGACCTGGCCCGCATGCGAGAGGAGCGCCATCTGCACGTTCTCGCAGACCGTGAGCGAGCCCCAGATGGCCGCCACCTGGAAAGTGCGGCCGACACCGCGGCGCCAGATCTCGCGCGGCCCGAGGCCGAGGATCGATCTGCCGCCGAGCAGGATCTCGCCGCCATCCGCTGGCAGCTGTCCGTTCACGAGGTTGAAGCAGGTCGACTTGCCCGCGCCGTTCGGGCCGATGAGCGCGAGAAACTCGCCTTCGCCGAGCGTGAAGCTGACGTCGTCGAGCGCTGTCACACCGCCGAAAGATTTGCGCAAGTCGCGCACCTCGAGGAGCGCGCTCATCGCGCCCACCGCCTGAGCCAGCCGCCGACAGTACCCGCGATGCCCATCGGGAAGACCAGCACCAGAAGGAGTATTACGACGCCGAGCACGCCACGCCAGTACGGCGTGGCGCGCATCACCGAGTCCTGCAGCAGGATGAAAACCGGCGCGCCGACCAGCGGCCCGGCGAGCTCATGGATGCCGCCGAGCAGCACCATCACAAGGCCGTCGATCGATCGCGCCACGTGGATCGTCTCCGGCGAGATGCCGCCCTTCGCGAACGCGAACAGCGCTCCGGCAAGCCCGCACACGGTGCCGGCGATGATGAACGCGATCCAGTGCACCTTGAGCACCGCGATTCCCGTGGCCTCGGCGCGCAGCGGCGAGTCGCGGCCGGCGCGCATCGCGTAGCCGAAGGGCGCAAACAGCATGCGCCGCATGAGCAGCACGCCCGCGACGCTGAGCGCGAGAACCAGGAGGTAGTACGTCCATTCGTGGTTGAACGGCGCGCTTGGCCAGATGCCCAGTACCCCGTTCGAGCCGCCGGTGAGCGCCTCCCACTGGAACACCACTGCCCACACGATCTGCGCGAACGCGAGCGTCAGCATCGCGAGATAGACGCCGGAGAGCCGCACCGCGAACCAGCCGAAGAGCGCCGCGCCGGCCGCGGCGACCAGCGGTGCAGCGGCGATGGCGCCGGCCATCGGTAATCCCGCGAGCTTCAGCAGCAGGCCGGCGCCGTAGCAGCCAAGCCCGAAGTAGGCGGCATGGCCGAACGAATGCATGCCTCCGGGGCCGGCGATGAAATGCAGGCTCGCTGCGAACAGCACCGCGATCAGCACATCGGTGCCAAGCACCACCGTATAGGGCGAGCGCGACAGGAACGGCAGGCAAGCGAGCGCGATCAGCACGGCGAGCGCAAAGAGGCGCAGCCCGCGGCTCGCCGGTTCGATTGGATTTTCAATCGCCGCCGTATGCCGCGGCATCGCCTGCGCGCGCCCGAGCAGGCCGTACGGGCGCGCGATCAGCACGATTGCCATCACGATGAATTCCGCGACCAGCGTCAGCTTGGAGAAGTTGAAGGCGAAGCCGGCGATGCTCTGTGTGCCAAGCCCGATGCAGATGGCCTTGATCTCGGCGATCAGCAGCGCCGCGATATACGCGCCGGGGATCGAGCCCATGCCGCCCACCACCACGACGACGAACGCATCGCCCAGCGCGCTGAGATCCATGCCGAGGTTTGCCGGCTGGCGCGGCGTCTCGAGCGCGCCGCCCAGGCCGGCGAGCGCGCCACCGAGTGCGAAGACGGCGGTGAAGAGCTTCGCCTGATCAACGCCGAGCGCCGCGACCATGTCGCGATCCTGCGTCGCCGCCCGCACCAGCGTGCCCCAGCGCGTGCGCGTGAGAAGGAGATGCAGTCCGGCGAGCACCGCGGGACCGAGGACGACGAGGAAAAGGTCGTACTGCGGAAAGTTGTGCCCGAGGATCTCCACCGAGCCGCGCAGTCCCGGTGCGCGCGGACCGAGCAGATCCTCCACGCCCCAGACGGCGGCGACCGCGTCGCTTAACACCAGGACGACGGCAAAGGTCGCCAGCAGCTGGAAAAGCTCCGCGACATGGTAGATGCGCCGCAGGAGCAGCACCTCGATCAGGGCGCCAGCCAGCGCCACGGCGGCGGCGCTCGCGAGCAGGCCGCCCCAGAAGCCCGCCACACCGCCGACTTTGCTTGCGCAGCTGTAGGCGATGTAGGCGCCCAGCATGTAGAGCGAGCCGTGCGCCATGTTGACGATGCGGCTGACGCCGAAGATGAGCGACAGGCCCGCCGACAGGAAAAAGAGCGACGAGGCATTCGCCAGGCCGTTCAGGGCCTGGAGCGCGAGGACCTCGAGCGGCAGCTTACTCCCCCGAGCGCAGCTTCCTTACTTCCGCATCCGAGGGCAGCACGGCCGCGCCGTCGACGTACTTGATCTCGACCATCGTGCCCTTGCCCTTCTCGATCGCCGTCTTGCCGACCCACGCGCCCATGGTGCTCTGGTGATCGCTCGCGCGGTAAGTGATCGGGCCCGCGGGCGTGTCGACCTTGAGATTCGCGAACGCGGCGACCAGCTTCTCGGTGTCGGCGCTGCCCGCCTTTTGGATGCCGGCGGCGATCGACTTCAGCGTGATATAGCCGACCAGTGATCCGAGGCGCGGATAGTCGTTGTAGCGCTTCTCATACGCGGCGACGAACGCCTTGTGCTCGGGCGTGTTGATCTTGTCCCACGGATAGCCGGTGACGATCCAGCCCTGGGGCGTATCTTCCTTGAGCGGGTCGAGGTACTCGGGCTCGCCGGAAAGCAGGCTCACCACCGTCTTGCCCTTGAACAGGCCGCGCGTGGTTCCTTCGCGTACGAAGCGCGCGAGGTCGGGTCCGAAGAGCACGTTGAAGATGCCATCGACCCTGGCATCGGCGAGCGCCTGCACCACCGGCCCGGCTTCCACCTTGCCAAGCGGCGTCGCCTGCTCGGCGACGAACTCGACGTCGGGCTGCTTCGCCTTCATCATCTCCTTGAACCAGCGCGCCGCGGACTGCCCGTATTCGAAATTCGGGTAGACCAGCGCCCAGCGCTTCTTCTTCGCTTCCACGGCATAGGGCACCAGCATCGCCACCTGCATGTAAGTGGAGGCGCGCAAGCGATAGGTGTACTTGTTGCCGTTCTCCCACGTGATCTTGTCGGTGAGCGGCTCGGCGGCGAGGAAGAAGACGCGCTTCTGCTTGGAGAACTCGGTCACCGCGAGGCCGATGTGCGAGAGGAACGTGCCGGCGAGCAGGCTCGCGCCTTCGCGGCTCACCAATTCCTCGGCAACCCGCACCGCATCGCCCGGGTTGCCGCCATCGTCGCGCGAGACCACCTCGAGCTTGCGGCCGAGCACGCCGCCCTTCGCATTGATTTCGTCCAGCGCCATCTCCCAGCCGCGGCGGTACGGCTCGAGGAACGCCGGCTGAGATTTGTAGCTGTTCAGCTCGCCGACCTTCACCGCGCCTTGCGCGTGCGCCACGCCGGCGGACAACGGGGCGGCGACTGCCGCTATCGCTGCCGCCACTACGAAGCTGCGCCTGCTCGTCATCGGATTGCCTCCTTTGCTGACAGTGTAATGCGATGCAGCCGCCGAGGTGTTATCGGCAGGCGCGTGACGGCCCCCGGCCGCCCGAGCGCGTCGTCCACCGCCGCGGCGATCGCCGCCCCGGCGGCGTTGATGCCGCCCTCGCCCGCGCCCTTGACGCCGAGCGCATTGAGCGGGCTCGGCGCATCCTCCGTGACGAGCACCTCGATCGTCGGCACTTCCTGCGCCGTCGGCAACAAGTAATCGGCGAAGGTCGCGGCGAGCGGCTGGCCGCTCGCGTCGTAGAGAAACTCCTCCAGCAGCGCGCCACCGATGCCTTGCGCCGCGCCGCCGGCGAGCTGGCCTTCGACCAGCATCGGATTGACCGCGCGGCCGATGTCGCAGGCGACGACGAAGCGCTCGACCTTGACGCCGCCCGTCGCCTCATCCACGCGCACCACCGCCGCGTGCGCGCCATACGGATAGTTCATGTGCGTGCTGCGAAACCAGCCTTCCGCCGTGATCGGCGGCGTCTCGCGCGCCATCTTTGCCTTCAGCGCTTGCGCGGCTTCGTTCACGGCGCAGCCGGTCATCACGGTGACTCGCGAAGCGAACGCGCCCATGCCGTGATCGATCCGATCGGTGCGCCCATGAACCACGCGCATGCGCTCGGGCGCAATATCGAGCACCTCCGCGCAGATCTGCGCCATCACCGTCTCGATGCCCTGGCCGATGGAGGCCGCACCGGTGACGATCTCGACGCTGCCGTCCGCCTCGAGCGTGATGATCGCCTTGTCGGCCGGGCCGAGCCCGCTTTTCTCCACGAATAGCCCGATGCCCAGCCCGACCTTCTCGCCGCGCGAGCGGCGCTCCGCCAGCTCGCGTTTGAGCCGTGGGTAATCGATCCTGGCGAGCAGCTTGTCCAGGAGCAGCGCATAGTTGCCCGAGTCGTAGACGACGCGCGTGCCGAGCGTATCGACGCCGCGTTCGAACGGCATGCTCTCTGGCGCAATGAAGTTGCGGCGCCGCACTTCCATCGGATCGAGATGCAGACGGGCCGCCACCGCGTCCATGAGGCGCTCGCGCGCAAACGTGCTCTCGTAGCGTCCCGGTGCCCGGTAAGTGCCGCACGGCGTCTTGTTCGTCAGGCGCACATGTGCGCGCGCCCGATACGCCGGAATGACATACGGCCCGGGCAGCATTGCGCAGGCGAGATCGGAAACCGTGACGCCATGCGTGCGGATATACGCCCCCTGGTCGGTGAAGATCTCGTCCTCCAGCCCGAGCACGAAGCCGCGGTGATCGACCGCCGCGCGCAGCCGATGGATCTGGTCGCGCGAATGATTCGCCGCCATCAGGTGCTCGTAGCGGTCCTCGATCCACTTCACCGGGCGCTTGAGCCGCAGCGCCGCCTGGCAGACGAGCACATCCTCGGGATAAAGCTCGCCACGCACCCCGAACCCGCCGCCGACATGGCCCTGGATGAGGTGCACCATGTCGCCCGGCAGATCGAGCATGCGCGCCACCTGGTCGCGGTTGTAGTGCGGCACCTTGGCCGCGCCTTGCATCGTCAGGATGCCGCTCGCCGGATCGAACTGGGCGAGCGCCCCGCGCGTCTCGAGCGGCACGCCGGTGTGGCGGCCCACCGCCACCTCGAGCTCGATCACCGCATGCGCCGCGGCAAAGGCCGCCGCGAGATCGCCATACCCCTTCTCCACGAGCGCCGCCTCCGGCGCCTCGAGCGGCGACACCTGCACAGGCAGCTCTTCGAGCTCCAGGCGTACCAGCTCCGCCGCGTCCTCCGCCGTATAGGGATCCTCCGCAAATACCACGGCTACCGGCTCGCCGACATAGCGCACTTCATCCTGGGCCAGCACCGTCTGCTGATACGGCTCCAGTCCTCCGACGCGTGTAAGGCGAATGCCAATCGGCGGCACGTGGCGCACATCGTCGTAGGTCCATACCGCCTGCACGCCGGGATGGGCGCGAGCTTCGCTCTTGTCGATGGCGAGAATTTTTCCGTGCGCCACAGGCGAGCGCACCACGCGCATGTAGAGTTGCCCTGGCGCGGCCAGGTCGGCCGCGTACTGCCCGCGGCCGAGAAGCAGCGTGCGATCTTCCAGGCGCCTGAGCGACGTGCCGATGTACTTCACTTGGGCCGCTGCTTCATCGCCGCCGCGGCGGCGCGCACCGCCTTCAAGATGTTCTGATAGCCGGTGCAGCGGCAAAGGTTGGACGAGAGCACGTGCTTCAGTTCCTCGTCGCTCATGTCGGGTTCGGCTTCCAGCACGCCGGCCGCGAGCATCAGGAAGCCCGGCGTGCAGAAGCCGCACTGCAGCCCATGGTGCTCCCAGAACGCCTGCTGCAGCGGATGGAGCTTGTCGCCCTGCGCCAGCCCTTCCACCGTACGGACCTCTTTACCCTGCGCCTGCACCGCGAACATCAGGCACGAGCGAACCGGCTTGCCGTCGAGGAGCACGGTGCACGCGCCGCACACGCCATGCTCGCAGCCGAGATGCGTGCCGGTGAGGTGGCAATCATCGCGCAGCGCATCGGCCAAGCTGCGCCGAGCGGGCGCGCGCACCGCATAGTCCTTGCCGTTGACGTGCAGCGTGAAAGCGATCGGTTGGCTCAAGCGTTCACCTCGCGCAGCTTCTGCCGGATGCGCGGCGGCGTCACCGGCATCTCGTAGAACTCGATGCCGAAGGGCGAGAGCGCATCGACGATCGCGTTCACCAGCGCGGCCGGCGCGCCGATGGCGCCGCCTTCGCCCACGCCTTTGGCTTTCGTGACGCTGGCAGTGGAAAACGTCTCGAAGTGCAGGATCTCGATCTCCGGCACCTCGGCGAGCGTCGGCGGCAGATAGTCGGCAAGCGAGGTCGTGAGGAGGTTGCCCTGCTCGTCGTACTTGATCTCCTCGAAGAGCGCATTGGCGATGCCCTGCACCACGCCGCCATGCACCTGGCCGTCGACGATCATCGGGTTGATCAGCAACCCGGCGTCCTCGGCAACCACAAAGCGCCGCACCTTCACGCCGCCGGTGGCGATGTCGACTTCCACGATCGCCGCATGGCAGGCGTTGGAGAAGGTGCCGTCGGGGTCGTAGGTGGCGGATTCGCGCAGACCGGGGCCGCCCTCGATGCGGTTGCTCTGCTGATAGGCAATGCGCGCGATGCGAGCGATGTCGATCGCCTTGTCGGTGCCCTTGACCCGCGCCTGGCCATCGGCGAGCTCGATATCCGAGGCCGATGCTTCCAGCAGGCTGCCGGCGACCGCGGCGATGCGCCTGGCGAGCGCTTCGGCGGCGAGCTTGCAGGCGCCGCCCGAGAGGACGAGCGAGCGGCTGGCGAACGTGCCCCAGCCATAGGGCGTCTGGTCGGTGTCGCCGTGCACGATGCGAATACGCTCGGGCGACACGCCCAGGCCATCAGCGATGATCTGCGCGAGCGTGGTGCGCAGCCCTTGCCCGTGCGGCGAAGCGCCGATGCGCGCGACGACATAGCCCGAGGGGTCCATCGCCAGTTCCACGCTCTCGTAGCCCGGCACGATGTCCATCTTGCGCGCGGCAAAGGCGCGACTGCCGTAGCCGGAGCGCTCGCTGAAGGACGAAAAGCCGACGCCGACGTAGCGCCCTTCCCCGCGCAAGCGCGCTTGCTCGCGGCGGAATGCGGGCAGGTCGATCGCCGTCGCCGCAGCCTCGAGCGTTTGCAGATAGGAGCCCTCGTCGTACACGAGTCCCGAAGCCGAGGTGTACGGGAACTTGCGGATCAGATTGCGCCGCCGGATCTCCACCGGGTCGATGCCGAAGCGCTTCGCGGCAGTGTCCATGAGGCGCTCCAGCGTGAACGTGAGCACCGGGCGGGAGACGCCGCGATAGGGCGCCATCATGCAGGTGTTGGTGGCGACGCCGCGTGCCACCACGGCATATTCGCGAAAGTCGTACGGTCCCGGCAGCTCGGCGAGCGCCATCAGCGGCTCGACACCGCAGGTCGTCGGATAGCAGGAATACGCGCCGACATTGCAGCGAATGTCGGCATCGACGGCGAGCAGCCGCGCCTCGGCGTCGAATGCGGCGCGCACGATGTAGTGCTGATCGCGCGCATGCGCCGCGGCGAGGAAGTTTTCGTGCCGATCCTCGAGCCAGGCGACCGGGCGGTGCAGGCGCCGCGCGAGCCACACGAGCACAACATACTCCGGGAAGAGCTGCATCTTCTGGCCGAAGCCGCCGCCGACATCGGGCGCGATCACGCGCAACTCGGCTTCCGGCATGCCGAGCGCATCGGCAAGCCCGGTGCGCAGCATGTGCGGCATCTGCACCGAGCAGGTGAGCGTCACGCGCCCGCTCGCTTCATCCCAGGCCGCGTGGCCGCCGCGCGGCTCGAGCGGCATGGCCGATTGACGTCGCGACCGGATATCGACCTCGACGACCTGCGCCGCACGCTGAAACGCGGCATCGACGCCTTGCGTGTGCAAGCGCCCTTCGACGATGACGTTGCTCGCGCCGGCGTCGTGCACCTTCGGCGCGCCGGGCGCGAGCGCGGCGTCGAGATCCACCACCGCCTCCTCGGCATCGATCTCGGCTTCAACGCTCTCGGCGACGTCCTCCGCCGTGGCGGCGTCATCCGCGACGACGACGGCGAACGCTTCGCCGACGTAGTTGACGCGCTCGCGCGCAAGCGGCGGTTGCGCAATCGGGACGTAATCGGGCCGGTGCAGAAGCGGACGGATCGGCTTCACGTCCGCCAGATCGGCCGCGGTGAAGATCATCGCGCCATCGGGCTTGGCGATCGCGCGGATGCGGCCGCGCGGCACCGGACTGCGCGCGAAGCGCACTGCCGCCGCGCCGTTTGCGCTATCGGCGGTGTAGCGCCCGCGGCCGAGGAGCAGCGCGCGGTCCTCGAAGCGCCGCAGACTGCGGCCGATCCAGCTCATGCGAGCGCCTGCGCGAGGGCACGCTCGGTCGTCGCGCGCACCAGGTCCTTGCGATAAGCGGCATCGGCGTGGATGTCCTCCATCGGTCGCACGGCCGAGGCGACTGCGCCGGCGGCGTCCGCAGGCGAGCGGCCTTGCACGAGCAGCGCTTCGGCGGCGGCAACGCGCGAGGGCCGGTCTTCGACGCCGCCGATGGCAATGCGCGCTTCGCTGATCTTCTGCCCGGCGCGCTTCAGCGCGACGGCCGTCATGGCGAGGGCAAAGTCGCCGGCGCGGCGCGAGAACTCGTAGAAGCCGACGCGCCAGGAGCGATCGAGTACCGGCAGGCGCACCTCGGTGAGGACTTCGTCGATCTCCAGCGCAGTCGCAAACGTGCCATGGAAATAATCGGCTGCCTTGAGCCGCCGTTCTCCGCGCTGGCTGCGCGCCACGATCTCCGCTTCAAGCAGCCGCACGACCACGCACCATTCGGATGCCGGGTCGGCGTGCGCAATACTGCCGACGAAGGTACCGCGCATGCGGATGGGGTAATGCGCGATGTGCTGCACCACCTGGCGCAACAGCTCGCCGGTGGGACCGGCCAGCGCCGGACGATGAAAGGCGGCGTGCCGAGTCAGCGCGCCGATGCGAAGCACGCCCTTTTCCTCCCGCAGGTAGTCGAGCTCGGCGATGCCGTTCAAGTCGATGAGATGCGCCGGGCGCGCGAGGCGGAAGTTCATCACCGGCACGAGGCTCTGGCCGCCGGCGAGGAGCTTGCCGTCGTCGCGGTGCGCCGCAAGCAGCGCGAGCGCCTCGTCGAGGCTTTTAGGGGCGTGGTATTCGAAGTCGGCGGGCTTCATTTCCACCTCACGAGCGCGTGCTCGCAGGCCTGCACGAGCGTCGCGCTCACGAGCGCCACGAGGAGCACCGAGACGATGACGGCGTAAAGCTCCGGGATGAGGAATGTGTTGCCGTAGTAGATCAGGCGCTCGCCCATGCCGACGAGCGAGATCAGCATCTCGCCCACCACCATGCCCTTTACCGCCTGGACCGCGCCCAGGCGCAGGCCGAGCAG